>Ga0209058_1000790_pt1 | contig 27607 bp, 33 predicted proteins | sample GraSoiAngelo_147_FD_185904 | JGI IMG/M metagenome (GOLD analysis project Ga0209058, IMG submission 185904) | Grasslands soil microbial communities from the Angelo Coastal Reserve, California, USA - 14_1009_05_40cm (SPAdes) (version 2) | ecosystem: Environmental > Terrestrial > Soil > Grasslands ... | reverse complement strand
AGAGGGACTACACGCCCGGCTATTGCGTCGGCGCTCGCCCTCGTCGTGGGCTGCAGGACACTCACCGAACTGACGGCGTTCAAGACCTCGAAAGGGACCGTCCAATTTCCGCTCAGCGAGCCGCTGCCAGTTGGCCTCATTAAGCGGATCGTGAAACCTCGGGTCGCAGAGGTCGACGGTAAAGAGCGCCCCGGTAAGTACGGTTGGCCTGTCCCGCCAGGCGGTCATAATGGCCGCGTGTTCGTCCGGCAAACGATCTCGTGCCCCGAACCGACGTCGCCGGTCTTGAAGCCGGCGACAACACGTCCTGAAATCTTCATGTCACAATGAGGCGATGAGGCTCTGGACGCGCATCAAAATGGCCGTTGCGGCGTTCTTCACGATCTTATTCAAGGGCCGGCTTCCGGCCGCGCTGCAACCCGAGGCGCGCGTGGAATTGCCCGTGCGCCCGGCCACCGATGATGCGGCGGATCGCGCGATTCAACTGCTCGCGCTGCTGCAGCGCGAGGGCCGCTTGGTCGATTTTCTGCGCGAAGATCTCGGATCCTACTCCGACGCGCAGATCGGCGTGGCGGCGCGCGACGTGCACGCGGGCTGCCGCCGTGTGCTCGAGCGGTATGTCGCGCTCGAGGCGATTCTCGCCGGACGCGAGGGCGAGGCGATCACCGTTGGACAGAATCAGCCGATCGATCCCGCGTCGCTGCACCTCGTCGGCCATGTCGCCGGCCAGCCGCCGTTTCGCGGCACGGTCCTGCATCCAGGGTGGCGCGCGACGCGCGTCGATCTTCCTCCGCTCGCCGCGTCTGGTCGCGCGATCATCGCGCCGGCCGAGATCGAACTCGGGTGAGCCATCACACCGTGTCCTTCGCGGGAGAGCATTCGTAGGCCGAGCAATCGATGGCTAACAGCGCAGCGTACAGCGTCGGGATCGATCTCGGCACGACGAATTCGGCAATTGCTTATGTAGATTTGACATCCGAGGAGCCGTCTCCGATCGAGGTGATGCCCGTCCCGCAACTTGTCAATCCCAGCGAGGTCGCGGCGCTGTTGCTGTTGCCCTCGTTTCTCTACGTTGCCGGCGCGTTCGACTTTCCCGCCGACAGCCTCGCGCTGCCGTGGCACGACGACGACAGCACCCGGCGCTGGGTAGTCGGCGAACTGGCGCGGCAGCGCGGCGCGGAGAACCCCTCCCGGCTCGTGGCATCGGCAAAGTCATGGCTGTCGCACGGCGGCGTGAACCGGACGTCGGCAATCCTGCCATTCGGCGCTCCCGATGACGTCGACAAGCTGTCGCCCGTGACCGCGTCCGCGCAGTATCTGCGACACCTGCGGCACGCGTGGGACGCGCGGTTCGCCGGCGGAACGCCGACAGCGCCGCTCGACCGGCAAGACGTCCTGATCACGGTCCCAGCGTCATTCGACGAGGAAGCCCGCGAGCTGACACTTCGCGCGGCGGCGGAGGCGGGGCTCGCGCGCGTGACGTTGCTCGAGGAGCCGCAGGCGGCGCTCTATGCGTGGATCGACAGCGCTGGCGATCGCTGGCGTCACCGCCTCCGTGTTGGCGATCTGCTGCTGGTGGTGGACATCGGCGGCGGCACGACCGATTTCAGCTTGATTCTGGTCAGCGAGCGCGACGGCGATCTCGCGCTCGAGCGCGTCGCGATTGGCGATCACATCCTGCTCGGCGGGGATAACATGGACCTCGCCCTCGCGCGCGTGGCACAGCAGCGGCTCGAGGCGGACGGCCATCGCATCGACCGGTGGCAGCTGCAGGCTCTGTGGCATCAATGCCGCGTCGCGAAGGAGGCGCTGTTCGCGCGGCCTCACGAGCGCACCCACCCCATTACGGTGCTCGGCAGGGGCACTCGGTTGATCGGCGGCACGATTCGCACCGAGCTGCGGCGCGACGATCTGAATCAGGTGCTCGTCGATGGCTTTTTCCCAATCGTCGGTGCCGAGGAGATGCCGGCGCGGCGCCGGCAGATGGGACTGCAGGAGCTCGGATTGCCGTACGCCGCCGATCCGGCGGTCACACGCCACCTCGCGGGATTTCTCACGCGACAGGCGGGCGGTCCGTCGGGCGCCGCGGTCCGACGTGGCCCGAGCGGCCTCGCGTGTCCGACGCACGTGCTCTTCAACGGCGGCATGATGAAAGCTGGTCCGCTCGGCGCGCGGATGATTGACGTGCTGAGCGGATGGCTCGCGCATGAGGGATTCGCGCCCCTCGATGCGGCACATGTGCTCGACGCACCCGATCTCGATCACGCGGTCGCCCGCGGCGCCGCCTATTATGGGCGGGCGCGCGCGAGCGGCCGCGGCGTGCGCATTCGCAGCGGCGCGTCGCGCAGCTACTACGTCGGCATCGAGAGCGCGATGCCGACGGTGCCGGGATTTGCCGCGCCGTTGAAAGCGCTGTGCGTCGTGCCCTTCGGGATGGAAGAAGGGACGAGCGCGCCGATTACTGGCCGCGACTTCGGCCTCGCCGTTGGCGCGCCGGCGGAATTCCGGTTCCTGACCTCGACGATTCGCAAGAGCGATGCGCCCGGGATGATCATCGAGGATTGGGGCGAGGACCTCGAGGAGCTCTCACCCCTCGAAGTCACCCTCGGCGCAGATGATGGCGCCAGCGTGGCCGCGATATCGGCCCATGAAATCGTACCGGTGACGCTCGAGAGCCGCGTCACCGAGATCGGCACGCTCGAGTTGTGGTGCAACGCGAAGGACGGCGACCAGCGATGGAAGCTCGAGCTGAACATCCGCCACAATGAGGACGTCGGAACTGACGATGTGAGAGCGTAAGACTGTCGCTTCTCATGTCCGACCTGCAGAGTTCGGCACCCTTCCAGTCTCATGGTTCCGTCGCCGTTTCTCATCGGCATCGATCTCGGGACCACCAACTCCGCGGTCGCCTACGTCGACACCCGCGATCCGCGTGGACGCGTCGAGCTCTTTCGCGTACCGCAGCTGACGGCGCCCGGGTCACTCGAGTCGCGGCCGATCTTGCCGTCGTTCCTCTATTTTCCTGAGCCCGACGAAATCGCGAACGGCTCGGCGGCGCTGCCGTGGAACCAGAGACCAGCCGCCATCGTCGGCGTCTTCGCGCGCGACCGTGGCGCGTTGGCGCCGGGACGGCAGGTGTCCTCGGCGAAGTCGTGGCTCGCCCACGGCGCGGTGGATCGCCGCGCGGCGTTTCTGCCGTGGGGTGCGACCGGTGACAGCCCGCACATCTCACCGGTTGCTGCGTCCGCTCAGTACCTGATGCACATGCGCGACGCCTGGAACGCGACCGTTGCCTCCGACGACGAGGCGCTGCAGTTCGAGCACCAGACGATCGTCCTGACGGTGCCCTCGTCGTTCGATGAGGAGGCGCGCGAGCTGACCGTCGAAGCGGCGCAGGCCGCCGGGCTCGTCCATCTCACGCTGATCGAGGAGCCGATTGCCGCGTTCTATGCGTGGATGGCCGACCACGGCGGCGCAGCCGCGCTCGAAGACGACGACGTGGCGCTTGTCTGCGACGTGGGCGGCGGCACGTCAGATTTCAGCCTGATTCGAATCCGGATGGAGGCGGGCGCCCCCGCGTTCGAGCGGATGGCGATCGGCGATCACCTCCTGCTCGGCGGCGACAACGTCGACCTGGCGCTCGCCACACTCGTCGAGCGGAAGATGACCGCCGCCCGTCTGGGACTGCGTCTCGCGATCACGCAGCGGGCAGCGCTCCGCCGCTCCTGCAGTGCGGCGAAGGAGCGGCTGCTGAGCGATGCCGCGCCGGAGCAGATCCCGATCACGGTCCTCGGCGGCGGCCGCAGCGTCGTCGGCGGATCGATCACGGTGGAGCTGACGAAGATGGAGGTCCAATCCACGCTCGACCAGTTCCTGCCCATCGTCGAGTCGGATACGACTGGCGCCCCGCGAGATCGCCGGCTGGGGCTGCGCGAGCTCGGGCTGCCGTTCGAGGCCGATCCCGCGATCACGCGGCACCTTGCGGCATTCCTCGCCCGTTCGGCGTTGGTGCTGCCGAGTGACCATCGCGCGGTGCGCTGACGGTGGCCAGCGGCTCGTGCGGCCGGATCTGGTGTTGTTTAACGGCGGCTTCTTCACGCCCGCTGTCGCGCGCGAGCGCGTAGCCGAGGCGCTGGCACACTGGTGTGGCGCAGTGCCGCGGCTTCTGATCGCCGGGAATCTCGAAGCGGCGGTGGCCCTCGGCGCCGCCGTGTACGCGCGTCTCCGCGCCGGCATCGGCAGCGCGGGCGCGCTCGTGAAGGCAGGAAGCGGACGTGCGTATTATGTGGCGCTGCGGGGCGCACACGAGCCCGACGTGATCACCGCCGTCTGTGTCCTGGCGCGGGGCACGGACGAAGGAACGGCGCAGACGTTCGATCACCCGTTCACGATCATGACCAATCGGCCGGTCGCGTTCTCCGTTTACAGCTCCACAATCCGGTCTGATCGCGGCGGCGACCTCGTGTCGCTCGCTTCAGCGGACGTGCAGGATCACACGCCGCTCGTGACGGTCTTCCGCTACGGGAAGAAATCGCGGCACGTCGAGCTGCCGGTGCAACTCTCCGTACGATTCACCGAATTGGGTACGCTCGAATTGTCCTGCATCTCGACGAGCAGCGAGCATCGGTGGCGGCTGCAGTTTCAGGTCCGCGGCGTAGTGGATTCCGTCGCCGATACAGGCGCGCCGGAGCCGGACGAGCAATCAGCCGACACCGTCATCATCGAAGATGCTGCGATGGCTGCCGGAGAGATGCTGGTGCGTTCCGTATTCGCGAGCGCCGGCGCGCCTGCGGCGCATCCGGTCGCCAGCGGACAACCCGGGGCCGCGGCGACGACGCCGGAGAACCTCGTGGCGGGGCTCGAGCAGCAATTCGGCTACGCAAAAAGTGCGTGGCCGCTCGGTGCGATTCGGCGGCTCGCCGATGCGGTGATTGACGTCGCCGAGGGCCGCCGTCGGTCGGCGGCGCACGAGGCGCGGTGGCTCAACCTATTCGGATTCTGCGTGCGGCCAGGATTCGGGGCCGCGAAGGATACCTGGCGCATCGGAAAGGGGCGTGAGATTTACAGCGCCGGGTTGATCTTCGAGAAGTCAGTGCAAAACCGCGCGGAATGGCTCGTCCTCTGGCAGCGCGTGGCCGGCGGCCTTGGCGCTGGCCAGCAGCGCGAGCTCGCGCAGAACGTCATGGGAGAGCTCGGCGTGGGCAGCCGCAAGCCGCCGCGCGTCAAGCCGCAGATCGAACGCGAAAGCTGGCGGCTGCTGGCGAGCCTCGAGCGGCTGGACGCTGCGACGCGCGTGAAGATTGGCGACGAGGTCCTCGGCCGCCTGACGCGAGACGACGACAACGCGAGCCTGCTGTGGTCGATTGGACGGCTCGGCGCGCGCACGCCGATGTACGGTCCGTTGACGAGCGTCGTCTCGGCTTCGGATGCGGCCCGGTGGCTGGAGCAGCTGATCGCCGTCAAGCGGTGGACGCCGGAGTTGGCCGCGGCGATCGTCCAGATCGGCGCGGTCACCGCCGATGCGCTGCGCGACGTCGCCGACGAGGTCCTCGAAGCGGCGCGAGAACGGCTGCGCGCAGCTGGCATCGAGGCGGATGCGTCGCGTCCCCTGTATGAGGTCGTCCGGCCGACGTTGGCCGACACGAGCCGCGCGTTCGGCGAGCCGTTGCCGAACGGACTGCGGCTCCGTGACGTACACGCCGCGGCAGAGCGCGGCTGACGCTCTGCCATATCCGGGCCGAATGCGTACATCTTGATCCGGCATCTCTTACAAACGACGACCGCTCGGTGAGGGCGGTGAGCACTAAGCTTGTGGGATGGTCCACCCAAACCGTTCGTCTGGACCAAGGACGCCGACACGATTCCCGGAAAAATCGCTCGTGTATCGAACCGTTAGACGCACGACACCAGGTTTGCCACGGGGAGCGCCGCATGATGTATACTTGTCTATCGGATCTTGCCGCGTGCTGTGCTGATTCTCGGCGTTACGAGCCTCTCCTGACTCGCTGCTCCCTGATTTCCTAGCTACGAGACGAAATTCCGGACCACGGATCGCCTCTTTGAGGCCGTGGAAACTGTGCGCCGCCTAGGCGGCATTGATGCCGCGTTTCGCGGCAGAGGAGTCAGATCATGGGTCGAAAGTTGTATGTCGGAAATTTCCCGTATGAAACCGGAGAAGCGGAGCTCCAGGGCCTGTTTGCCCGTGCCGGCACCGTGGAAACGGTGAAAGTGATGCGCGACATGGCGACGGGGCGGGCGCGTGGGTTTGCGTTCGTTGAGATGAGCACCGAGGACGAGGCGCAGAAAGCGATCGCAGAGCTGAATGAATATCAGCTTGGGGGGCGCAGTCTCTCCGTCAACGAAGCGCGGCCGAAGCCCGCGTATGCCGGAGGGTCCGGCGGCGGCGAGTCGCGGCGTCGCTCAGAGCCGCGTTGGTAAGCAACTACGAAGGCCGTGGGAAGACAGGGCGGCCGCCGCCTTGTCCCTTCACCGCGAGTGCTGCGTACCTGGCACTCGGCGGCAGAAGTGCGGCGAAGATCAAACACCAGAAATCGGAGAGGCATAAATGACGGGAACAATTCGGACGCTGCGAGTAGACAAGGGCTTTGGGTTCATTAAGAGTGAGGCAGGCCAGGAATTTTTCTTTCACCAAAGCGCTATCTATGGCGAGGGCATTGCCGACCTGCGCGAGGGTGATGGCGTCGAGTTCGAGGTGACCGACAGCCCGAAGGGTCCGCGGGCGGTCGACGTCAAGCGCACCACGACGTAAGAGAGGGAGCTCGCGGATCGCGCCGCGAAAGGGACAAACCGATGACTGGAACCATCTCAAAAGTGATTTCGGATAAGGGCTTCGGGTTTATTCAGGGCGAAGACGGCCAAGAATATTTCATGCATCGGAGCGCCGTCCGGGACGGCTCGGTGTTCGAGCAACTGCGCGAGGGCCAAACAGTCGTCTTCGATGCCGGCCGCGGCGACAAGGGACTGCGTGCGGAGAACGTGCGGGTCTCCTGAGCAGAGCGAGACGGTGCACAAGAAACGCGCCGCTCACCCTACGTGTCGGAGCCCATCAATGCGCCTGAGCCATTCGCGAATCTGTTCCAACTCGCGAATGTTTGTGATCACCAGCGTTCAGAGTGGCTCGGTCGGGGCGTGGTCGCGTAGCACGTAGTGCGTCATCGTCCGCGACATGATCGTCGGTCGAGTACGTCGGGTTGCAGTACACTCGTTCGATGACTGCAACGACGATCGGTCGACCGGGACGCAACGAGGCGTGCCATTGCGGCTCGGGCCGCAAGTACAAACAGTGCTGCCTCGAGAAGGATAACGCGGAAGCGAGCGCCGCACGGAAGGCGGCGGCGGAATCGATCGAACAATCTTCCGTCGTGTCCGAGACATCGGACGCGGCCACAGTAAAAACGGTACGATCGCCCAAGCCCCAGAGCCATCAGCCGTGGAAGGCGGCGGCCAACACCCGTGGCTTCGGTAACCGCACACGTACGCCGCGCAAAGCCGGGGGAGCTCGCAAGGCCGGCAGCGCGTAAACGCGAGTGCCTTTACCTCAATCGCGTCCATTAACGTTATAATCAGGCTTCCTGCTTTTCTGAGCTCTTCGGCCGCTTGCCCAAGCCCTCACCAAAGCCTGCTGTGAGGGAGAAAAACTGTGATTCAACGCCCATCCGACATGGGGAAGTTTCAATTTGTCGTGCTGGCTTCGCTGCGCGCCGTGCAATTGACACGTGGGTGTACGCCTCGTGTCGCAGGCATCCATAAGCGCACGACGATGGCTCAGCTCGAGGTGGCGCAAGGCAAAGTGGTTGAAGATTTGACACCGGTGTCGGCTCCCGGCGTGGTCTGAGCGGCGATGGGCGATGAAAAGATGTGCACCGGTTGGCGGCTGAATCACGCGCCACCAGCACGCCCAGCGTGGTCGGTCACCTATCATCACGATGACCTCTTCTGCAAGACCACCACGGCATCAATTCGGCGAAATGCGCGCCTGGGCAACGTAGAGGCTTAAGGGGCACCGTCTCGCGCCGACCCGCGTTCCTGATTCGACAGGCGTCAACAATTCAGAAGGTGAAAGAGAGTACTAGATGGCCTCCACCACAACGCCGGCGACTCGAGAGTCGAAGAAACGGCTGAAGGCAAAGCCGAAGACCGAGCACAAGTCGTGGCAGACGCGGAACGCGGCGCGGAAGGAGAAGCAGGCGGCATACGCGGCGAAGCTCGCGGCGTCCGAGTGATGACGATCGATCTTGAGAGCTCGCTGAGGACGCTGCACGCCAAGCGCACGGAACTGCTGAATCAGGTCGACGCCATCGATACCGCGCTCGCCGCGCTGGCCACCGCTGGCATCACCGTCGTGAACGCTCCCGAACCCCAGCCCGAAGCCGCGGATGACGTAACAAGTCCGGTGGTCCCGACACGTATCAAGGCGCGACGGGTGCTGAGCGACGAGCACCGGCAAGCGTTACTCGATGGCAGGCGGATGGCACGTCATAGACGAGCGGTAGACGAAGGGCGCGCTCGAGAACTGCTTGCTCCATCGCCGGCGCCGCCAGAGGCCGCCGAGCTCCCACGCCTGGTGAAGCGTGCGAAGTGACTGAGAACGAACGAGCGACGGGTGGCGAGGTCTTCCGCTACAGCCGCGACGGCGACGTTCGCATCTATAGCCTCCGGGTCGTCGCGGGCGGGACGGAACTCTGGCGAATCACGTTTGTGCCGGGAGAACCCGACAGCGGTATCCTCGAAGAACACTTCAAGAACGCGGAGGTCGCCGCGCAGTATTTCGGGGAGGTCGAGCGGGCACTCATCGCCGGCGGGTGGCGGGAAGTATCCCGGTTCAGACTCTGAAGTCCTTCTTAGGCGGAATTGGACGGCGCGCTGCGAGGGAGATGACGTTCCTCGGGCCCGCCCTTCTTGAGCCGGCCTCGCACGCGTTCCACCGTCACGTCGAAGCTGCCGGCGCGGAGACGCTGCTCGAATCGTCGATCCTCTCGCGCTGACCAGACCGCGAGCACCCCGCCCGGCTTGAGCGCCGAGCGCGCGGCGGCGAGCCCGTGATCGTCATACAGATCGGCATTGCGCGAGGCGGTGAACACCGCCGGACCAGTGTCCACGTCGAGCAGCACGGCATCGAACCGACCACGGCTCGCACGTAGCGGAGCGGCGACGTCACCGACCTCGATCACCACGCGTTTGTCCTTGAGCGGATATCTGGCCAGTGGGCAGCACGGCGCCTCGAGCGTTCGCGCGCGGGCGCAAGCGAACATCGCCAGCGCCTCTTCGGAGCCGTGCAAGCGGCTCGACATCAGGCTCTCGCCGCTGGCGTTGATGACGTACTCGCACCCGTGACGGGTGGAGCGTCATCTCTCGCCTTCCGGCGTCCGTGTCTGACCGACAAGTTCCCAGGGCTTCATGAACGAGGGCGCGGCAGCTGCCCTTTGCGCACCACGCCAACGCGGCGCCGAGTCTGAGCCGCGATCTCGAGCTACAACAATCAACGTCAAGAATGGTCCAGGCAATCGCAGGATCGATGGGCGCCGAACAGCACTTGTCTGGATCAGTCAGACAGCCTCGCGACAATTGCTGGAGTCATATCATTGTTTAGCGCTTGTTGAGCTCGACCGACACATTCTTCTAAATCGCCCCTGCCACCCGTCGCGCTTGGACGAGATCAGTTCAGAGAGCGACATTTGGCCTGCCGAGCAATGCTGTCGTCTCCGCTCGGAACCCTCGCTGATCCGCCGGACCATCGTGTACATCCTGAGCGCGGTCGGATAACTTTGGACCTGCGTGATCGAGGCCATCCGCCACGCCATTCCCTGTGGAACCGAGCGAAGGACCCGGCCAGATATTGAAGAGCACGCCGGTGTTTCCGGCGCGATCACCGAGAATGAACTGATCACGCTTGCGAGGATCAATCAGCGCCAAGACCCCGACGAGAACCGTGCGTGCTTCCGATCGAGTAGAATGGGTCCTGCCATCCAGAAGTGAGCCTGCCAGCGTTCGAGTAGTGCATCCTTCCACAATCTCTGAAGGATGCGCGCCGACCGGCCCAACTTTGGTCCGGGTCGCGCGCGTCGCGCGACTCACATTCGCATTCACGATGTAGGCGCCGCGGTCGCGCTCGACGGCGATCAAACGGCCAGATCTCAACTCGTCGGCACGAAGGGCGTTGACATGAGTACGAGCGCGACAGTCGCGGACTGGATCAAGCGGATTGCAGAGGACGAGCGAAAACGGGACATGGCGCGCGTCAGGGAAGACGAGATGGTCGCTCGGAAGGCCGACGTCGTTCGTCGTAGCGGTCGACGGCTCCTCGACGATCTCCTCGCTGCAGTGACGCGCGACGCCGAAGCCTTTCGCGAGGAGTTTGCGGGAGACCGCGCGCGGGATATTGTCGTGGAAGCGATAGCGCTTGAGGGCGGGTTCGTGGTCCGCAAGCCGGCACCTGCCGCGGCCTCCTTGACGGTCACACTGAATCTGGGCGCGGCAGCAATGGCCTGCCACTATCGCTTCACGGCGACCAACGGCCTACCGCCACGTGAGGATCGCATCGACTTGATCTTCACCGGGGACACGGGCGAGACACTGCAAGTGAAGCATCACGGGACGGGGCAAGTATTCGCCACTGTCGATACGCTGTCTGAATTTCTGCTGATACCAGTTTTGACGGGTCGTCCGCGCTGATCGACCTGTCCCGGAGTACTCCATGCCCTCTCATGCCGATCGGGGCCGGCGTCACGGCGGTGGTGCGGACGGCGCTGCAAGACGCAGCCTCTATCGCCTCGCTGATGCGCACGACCGAGGCACTCGTGTCGGAGACTCCGGAGAAGACCCAGGATGTGCCGGCCGCTGGCGCGGGCGGAATCGGCGTGATGTACTGAGGCGATGGTGAAATACGCGATTTACGAAGATCCGGTCACCCACAGGTTTGCATTAGTCCAGCTGCCGGACAAGTTCATCGACGGCGACAAGCTGAATGTTTTGCCGACGCAACGATGGTTCGACAGCCACGAGGCCGCCGTGGCCGCGCTGCCGGAACTACTGAATCTGGAGCCATGAGAGCGTCATGCTGGATTGGATGAAGAGGCGCGGGCCCACTACGCACGATCTGCGCGAGGCCAACGCCGAAACGGCGAGGCCGCAAGGGCGCGTCATGTCGGGTCAGTATCTGTTGCTCTACAAGTATTTGGAGCACAGATACGCGAACACAGTTGTCTTGACGTTTGCGGAGATCGAAGATCTGCTCGGTTTTACACTTCCCGAAGAAGCGCGCGTCCACCACGAGTGGTGGACGGATCCAGCGGCAAACGTTGGCGGACCGAATTACTCAGATTCGTGGATATTGGCGAGCAGGACGGCGAGACCGAATCTGTCGGCCCAGACGGTGGTGTTTCAACGCGCGCTGTAAGTTCCGCCGTTGAACCGCGATCGCTACGTTTCGAGCGAACTCCGGAGATCCGCCTGCGGGGAAACCTGGGAAGTCCGTCGCTGCGAGTGTCATTGCGCTGGCAAAAGCCGAAATAGACGCGGATGGACGAAAGCCAGCGAAGGAACCCGAAAACGCGAAATTGCTGGCGCCGCGACAACTTGCGGGAAAATGCACATGTTTATTGTGATTTCTTGAAATAGGCGAACAGAACCCCTGCCTTCCAACCGAATTCGATCCCCGATCGGCTGCACGCATAAGGTGTAGACTCGTAAGCACTTCGTTCCCGCGAGCGCCCCTTCCCCACACGAGAAGATCAGATTCGCAGCCCGTTCCCAATTTCTTGACGGTTTCCTCGGCGACTACAGCTGCAAGAGCGGCTTCCTAGTCCAGTCCGGGTCGCCCATGAGCGCAAGGTACAGCGGCATCGAAATCGACTTAAGCGAATACCGGCAAGCTACGACAAACATTTCCTTGCCATCGTCCCACCTTGTTTGCATGACGGTTCCCAGGAACGGTTGAGGACCTCTGGCCGATAGTTTAATGCTGTCTCCAGGCTTCGGCAGGGACGACACATTGATACTTCTGATAAACCTCACGTCGTTATTGTTAATCGGATACCCGCTGTCATCTTTTAGCGCTTCTTTGACTTGTGGAATCCTCAGACTGATTTCGACCTGCTGTGCGGGCATGTTTCTCCTTGGGACGCTGCAGACATTCTATGCCGCAGAGCGCTTATCGCTCGATCCATTCCACGAATGATCCAGCGCTATCGGTCACCACCATTACGCGCAGGACACGATCATTCTGATACATCAGCTTTGCGCCGGTTCGTGCGTCCTCGACGGACGGATAATGGATCCATGTTTCGGGAATGCCTGCTGCTGTCCCTTGCTTCATCGTCGGACGGAGCCTGAATGCCTGCGTTGTCATCGCCGCCCTCCCGGTTTCCAGCCGAGTCACTCTCGGCGTGGTCGTCCATCCATGCGTTGGAAACTGAGATCGCGGAGAGCCTCACCACGCCCAACGCCTAATGGCTGAGGCCGCCTAACATCTCGTCGGGTTTTAGGGCCGAAACACCGCTTTATTCGTGAGTCGCGCCTTTTCCTTGGATGCTCGGGCGTCGTCTGCTTCCCCCCGCTGTTCCCGCGAGGCTGTCCAGCCTCGGAGAGATCACGATGATCCGAAATGGTGACACCAACAATCGGTAGACGTCAGACGATCGATAGAGCACCACCGAGTAATCGGGGTCTTCCCATCGAGTGATGGGCGTGCCGGACTCCTCTTCGATTCGCGAGGCGGCCGGTCGGGTTGGGGGTCGCCGGTTTCAATCGCGGTCCGTATATCGTCGAGATCGCATCGATCATGTCGGCATCCGTCATGCCGGCCGTCCGCTCCGGATCGTAATCGACCACCATTTTGGAGAGCTGATCGTTATAGAAGCTGAAGACGATATGACGAACTGGATCCTACGGCGCCGTTGACCTCCTCGAAACGTACGGCGGCTGCCACTACAGTTTCTGCATCAGAGCCGCTGATGGATGGTCTTGTCGTCTGTTGCGACCGCCTTCGTCAATGCCGACACCGACAGTACACTCTCCCCGAAGTAGAAGTCGCGATATCGCGACCGATCCTGACCTTGGAGTGCCTGCGCTGAAACGCCGAGCCCGAGGACAACAATGGTAATCGTCTTGATCATCGGCGGCTTTCCTGTAACTGTCGGTTGACGGAAGGTGACGGATGCCACGCGCTCCGATCGGTGGCCGAAGTGGGCCTGTCGGTGCGCACCCGGGAGAACCAGAGCACTGCTCGAATGCTGGCAGGCTCAGTACAGTCTAACAGAATCCCCTATATATGATCTGGCGGGGACCGCCAAATCCATTAAAGGCGACGAGGCGGGAGTACACTGGCCGGTGCCATCGGTCCGACCGCACAGGCGGAGAAGAGCATGAACAAGTCGTCAGACGTCACACGTCGAACAGCGATTCGCGTCGCGATTGCCGGCGCGGCGGCGGCCGGGACCGGCGCGGCGCGTGCGCCACGCCAGGGAGCCACCGACATGGAACGCGTGCAGGGAATTGGTGGCTCTTCTTCCGCGCCAAGGATCCCAAGAAACTGGCCGGCTGGTACGAGGCCAATCTCGGCGTCAGCAGCGTCCCTGGCAATTACGATACCCGCCGTGGCGGACCAGCGCGGGGACAACGGTCTTCGCACCGTTCAAGGAGGACACGTCGTACTTTGGCGACCGGCGGTTGCAGTGGATGATCAACTTCCGCGTCCGCGACCTCGACAAGATGGTCGCCCAGCTTCGCGAACGGGGCATCGCCGTCGAAGTGCACTCTGAGGTCTACCCGAACGGACGCTTCGCCAGGCTGTCCGATCCCGAAGGCAACCCGATCCAACTCTGGCAACCCGGCGGCAAGGATCCACGCTGAGAGCTCCACGCCCCGAGGCGGCCGCGCCTATTCACACCGAAAATTCTTCGCGTCGTCCGTGCTGCCGGTGCCCTTGTAGTGCGCCGTCGTCGGATAGGCACACGACGGACGCGTGCGGTCGACGATGCCGGCGGTCAGATGCGTGGCTTCGATCGACTGTGGCTTCTTACCTGTTTCGACCCACTGATCGACCGCGGCGACTTTGTCGAAGACGTCGCTGCCGGGACCGGCTTGGCAGTGTCCCATGCCTGGCACCATGAACAGCGCGAGCGAATTCGCCGCCGACAGTCCGACCGTGTTGTGGATGCGCTGGAACATCATCACACTCGTGTCCGGCGAGACCAGCGGATCGGCCCAGCCGTGATACATCAGCAGCTTGCCGCCTCGCTTGAAGAAGCGCGACACATCGGGATCGCCGCCGTACAGCAACCCCTTGTCCGCCGTGACTGCGCGCTCCACATCGTCCGGCACCTTGAGCGTGTGGTAGTCCCAGGCGGGCGTGAAGACGATCTTCCGCATTCCTTCGTGCGATTCGCCGGACGGGGATGGGCCCGCCACGCCGCCCCATCCGAGTTCGGATCCTGGATAGTAGCGGCCCGGATGCAGCACTGATCCGCTCTTCGGATCGCGGATCGGACGCATCATCGCGTTCGCGGTCTCGACCTGATCCTTCGTCAGGCAATCAGCTCGATCCGCTCCGCTGCAAATCAATGTCGACCAGTCGAAGGCACATTTCGTCGGATCCTCGATGACGCCGTCCTTCACACCGTCCAGGGCATCGCATTTATCCAGGACCGCGTTGTGGATCATCGGGTACTTGCTCGGCGGAATCACCGCCGCTGGCGTGCGATTGACGTAGGTGTTCAGCCACACGCGCGCGGCGTAGAGTCGCATCTGGTCCCACGATGGATCGCCCGCGACGACGCCGTCGAAATCCTCAGGATATCGCTGCGCTTCGATCAGCGCTTGGCGTCCGCCGGTCGAGCACGAGTTGAAATACGCGCGCATGGGGTGCGCATCGTAGTGCGCGGTGACGACCGTTTTTGCGGTGACGGTCATCTCGTGGATCGCTCGATATCCGAAGTCCACGAGTTTCTCGGGATGACCGGAGACGAAATCGGCGTTGCCGCCGACGTGGCCGGTGTCTGTCCCCACCGCCGCGTATCCCGCTTTCACCGATGCCGCCAGCGCCGGATAGGGAATCACGCCGCCCAAGCCGCCATTGCCGGACGACTGCAGCTTGTGACTCCACCCGACCCTCGGCAGCCAGACTTCAACGCGGATGTCGGAATCACTGGAGGGAGTCAGCTGCAGCGTCACGCGACAGAATGCCGGGAACCGTTGTGAACGCCGCGGCGGCATTGGCGTTGGGCGTGTTCGGAGGCGTGAAGGCGCCGGCTTTTACCGATTCAGCCGACAGCACGCGACCGTTCGTCACCTTCATCTGCGCGAGCGACTCGCACGCAACCGGCGCCGGCGCTGCTGCGTTCAACGTTCCGAGTGTCACCGCACCGAGCAGGGCCATCGCAGCGGCTGTTTTCATGCGTGGAAGTCTACGTGTTCTGACGTCTAGAGACTGCAATTCGTCATCCGGACAGACGTGTGATTGGCATTGGGCGAACTTCTGGACGGTCGAGGGATTTGCGACCGGGGACATGCGTGAGCCCGTCGATGTTCAGTTCACCTCCGAGGACCTGCGGAGCGTTGCTGAGCTGTCGAACGAAAACGGCGCGTTTATTCTGAGAATCATCAAAGAGGCCTCGAATCCTGAGTCGGTGAAGGAGACCGAGCGCCTCTTCGGGCAAGCAATCGAAACGAAGGGCCGGCCGGAGCCGATGAACGTCAACTTCCAGATAAGCAAGTTAGATGAACGCCTGCTCAGATTGGGCGTCCTGAGAGCGGCCTACCTCGCTGGCATCGCTGTCGCCGAGTATCGATGGATTCCCGTTTGGGATCCGATCAGGCGGCAGATACTTGGACTCGAACATCCGCGACACGAGCCTGTCACGGCGCGTTCGCTACGAACAGGAGCATTCTCGCGACCGACGCGCGCTGGGAATGATCGAGACACCTGTTGACATGCGTAGCTTCTACATCGGCTTCGGTCGATGGACAGTCTTCCTGCCGTGGGAGCGTGAAATTGAAATCGGCGTCCGAATGCCCTCGACGCGGAACCTGCCACTGTCGAGCGAATGGTCGTTGGCACCAGCTTGCGATCAGCGATCGTTGGGATTGCAGCAGGGTTCGGGTTGTCAAACGCCCTGGGCGTTTTGGAGCGCCGGCAGGGCGGCGGTCCCTGTCTCCACAGCGATCGCGCGCGGAATCAGCACTTGGCCGACAACGATGCTTAGAACAGCTGTCGTCGTGGTCGTCCGGCGCATGTCCAGTCCTCCCGCCGCGCGCGCGAATGCCACGCGGCGAGTCCCCACGCGACGAAACACGCGGCAATCGTGCCGGCTAGCAGGAACCAGAAAACCGACGGCAGGCCGAGCGACACGATGAGGACGCTGCCGACGACGAAGATCAGCCCGCCGACGTTGCCGGCAACGTCTGTCGACGAGAAGTTGATTTGCGGCGAGCGCCAGGGCGCGTCGGGCGGCATCGCAATCTCAGAGGGATGTCGCTCGTACCAAGCGTGGATCAGGAACGCGATCAGCGCCCCTGCAGCGGTCACGAACGCCGTCCAGGCGCCGAGCGTCATCACCGTGAGGGTGACGACGGCCGATCCGACGGCGACACGCCCGGCCGCGATGTTGGGCAGATCATCGGACCATGACGCGAACGGTGCGACGAGGATCAGCATCCAGAATGCGGAGTAGCCACGGCATCGCGCGCGGAGACGTTTCACGTGGTCTGGTCCTGCCGCGGCGACTTCGGATTGGAGATCGGCGATCGTTGGACGAACGACGGTCGCGATGAAACGCTCGTTGAAGAGCAACGGCGCGATCTTCAGCAGCCTCGTCCCCGGCGTCACGGCTTCACCTCCCACGCCACTGCGCGTGTGAACGTCGTCCATGCCCGAAGCATTCGCTCGCCCAGCGCCGTCGGATGATAGATCCGCCGTGGTAATCCAATGGCGGCCGGATTGGGCGTCTCCTGCTCCGACTCGATTAGGCCTTTGGACTCCATGCGCCCGAGCGTCACATAGACGGTCCCTCGCTTGAGGGCGCCGTCGGACCGTTCGACGAGCTGCAACCCGTACATCGATCCTTCCGAGACGAGCAGCTCGAGAATGAGCAGTTCTTTCTTCGGCAGCACGACATGATCTTACACAAAATAAGACCGATGTCTACACGAGAATCCTGCTACAATGCTCGCGGCGGCCGAGTGCTGATGAGGTATCTCAGGGTAGCGGCGATCACGATCCTGTGTCTGTTCGCCTCCATTCGCGTCTCGGTTCAGGGTTTCCCGTCCGAGCCCGACATGACGATTGACGCGTCGACGCGCGACGCCGTGATCGACGGCGTGCTCAAAGAACTCACGGACTACTACGTCTTCCCGGACACGGCGGCCAGGATGACGCAGTCCATTTGGCAACGCCGACAACGCCGCGAATACGACGCCATCACCAGTGGCCGGACGCTCGCCGAGGTGTTGACCGCGCATCTGCGAGAGCGGAGCGGCGACCGCCACCTCGCGGTCCGCTACAGCGCCACCGTGTTGCCGCAGTTTCCATTTCCCTCGCCCCCACCTCCACCCGAGGCGCTCGAGGATGCGCGTCGACAGCATTACGGGTTCGCGAAGGTCGATCGCCTCGCGGGGAACATTGGGTATCTCGATCTCCGGGCGTTCGCGCCTGCCCGGCTGATGGGCGACACCGCCGCGGCCGCGATGACGTCGCTCGCCGACAGCGCTGCGGTAATTCTCGACCTGCGCCAGAACGGAGGCGGAGGCCCCGACGGCGTCGCCCTGATTGCGAGCTACCTGTTCGACCATCCCGTTCGGCTGGACGATATCTACGATCGGCCGTCGAATGAGACGCGTCAGTACTGGACCCTGGAGTCCGTGCCCGGAAAGCGGCTGACGCGCAAGGACGTCTACGTGCTGACGAGCGGCCGCACCTTCTCCGCCGCCGAAGACTTTACCTATGCGCTCAAGAATCTCAAGCGGGTGACGGTCGTAGGCGAAGTCACCGGTGGAGGCGCCCACCTTGCCCGACGTCGGCGCGTGAACGACCACTTCGTTGTGATCGTTCCGGTTGGACGCCCGATTAGTCCCGTGACGCACACCGACTGGGAAGGAACGGGCGTTCAGCCGGATATCAAAGTGTCGGCGGCCCAGGCGCTCGACACTGCGCACCTGAAAGCCCTTGAAAAGATCGCCCCGGCGGCTTCGGGCCCGATGAAGACGGAAGTTTTTGTGGAAATCGAGCGGCTGCGAAAGGAACTCAAAATCAACACGCCTCGCTGATCTCACCAACCGGAGACTTGCGACGCGTGAGCCGTCGCAATTCTCGCAGCGATCGTGGCGATTGTATTTGCGCGCACACGGTATGACAAGTTTGTTTCGCCGCCGCGTTCAAGCATCACCGACCGTGCCTGCTCGATAACGGAAAGTTCCCATTCTCTTCTGTCGAAGGTCGAAGACCCTCACGCGCAGGCCGCTCGCCAGATCCTTGAGAACTCGGGGTTTCCTATGGGCTGAACGGCTAAACACAAGTCTCCAGCTCTTGAGCGAATGACGCGATCGACTGATGGCCGAGCCCCGCGCGCAAGCGAGCGAAGCGAACATGTGTACCAGGCACGTTCGTTCTTCATTTGCTGCCGGTCAAATAGCTCGGGCGTTCGACGTCTGCTACGAGGTTTTCCTGAACCAGAGGCCATGCGAGGGAGTCACACGTTCGCGCGCGCTCGAAGCGTGGGCATGTCCAACGTGGCGAAATAGGCGCGCATACAAAGTGGGTGGCGCGTAAACAGTTGGCGACTTGCGGTACTGACTCGTCATCAGACATCGGTCCTTCATTGGGTTACGCGCTTCACAAGTGCGTCAAGCGCGACGTCGCGTGGGACTGTCCCGTCCAAGTACGGTTTCCAGGCGTCGATGAGGGGTTGCTTCAAACGCGATGCTGGAACTGTCGCACCGGAGAGGTTCTTGTCCCAAATGCCGAGACGATCGGCCATGCTTTGATATTTCGCCGACACGCGCCGAACGGCTTCCCCGGCACTAAAAAAGATGAGCGCGTGCGTCAAATCGCGCGGGATGGTTACGTTCATCGGCTTCGCGTGCGCATTCAACGCCGCAAACGTCTGCGGGTCCCACTGGTGCGCCGCTTCGTGGAACACCGCTTCCAATCCTGACAAGCCGCTCGAATTCGGGTCGGCGCTTCCAATGACGATGACGCCGCCGTTGACCATCGAATACGCTCCGCCGAAATTCGCGTAACCGCACACATGCAGCAGCCGGCCTTCCTGCGGCCATTCCACGGCAAAGGCGCGTGTTACGAAATCGCGAATCGCGGGACCATGTTGTGTCAGCAGCGGTTCCATCTGCGCGCGCCACGCCCGATTGCGGTCGCGATGTGCGGGCCACCACGCCTTGCGATAAATCGGAGCCGCTTGCTCGAGGACGGCACCAACCGACGGGTCGATTTGTGCGCTCGCAAGCGTCGGCGCATCGCCGACGTGCGCCAACGCGCGGACGATCGCTTCGCCGGGCCCGGCGTTCGGAAGCGATCGACTCCACTCGGTGCCGTAACGCTTGATGATCTCACTCCACACGCGGCGCTGGTCCTCGCCGACGCGGGGAAGACCTTGCTTCATGTCGACGCGCGCGGGCGCCAGCGCGGGGGTCTCGGCGTCCGGTAGCTTTGCGTCGATGACACCGAGCGCATGAAGAAAGTGATGCAGGTTCAACCAGAAGTCATCCGTTTGAAAGGTGAAGATCGCCGACGCCGGCTGCGTCGCCGTTCGTTGCACCAGTGCGGCGAGCGCCTCGTCACGAGTGCCGCCTCCATTTAGGTACGGCAGCCACGTTGCGTCGAGCGCGCCCTTCAGTCCCTCCATGCCGCGTGACCACGCACCGGTTGCATCCGCCAGCGGAACGTACTCAGGCGGCGCGACGTGGCGGACCGCCTCGGCAGCCGTAAAGAAAACAAGCGCGTGCGACAGGTTCCGCGGCAGCCGCTTGGCGATCGCGCGTGCGTCCGCGTTCAGGATTGCATCGACCGCGTCATCCCACTGATGGATGCTCTCGTGAAACACGGTTTCGAGCCCGGACCAACCTGTCGTCCCCGCACGTGCGTTCGACGAGACGACGAGCAGGCTGCCGTCTGTCGAGTACGCGCCGCCCCACGCCGCGTACATGACGATATGGACTGGATAGCCCTGCGGCGGCCACGGCAGTCGGTATGCGCGGACGATGAAGTCCAGCACCGCCGCACCGTGGGCGGCGACCAGTTGCTCAGTGGTGGCCATCCACGCGTGGTTGGTTGCGCGATGCGTTGGCCACCACGCTTTGCGATAAATCGGCGCCGCGCGCTCGAGGATGGTCCGCACTGAGTCGTCGACGACGACATTCAGCGTCGACGAGCCACCGGCACCAGCAAGTCGTCCTTCGAGCAACGCGAGATTCGTGTCGCGCGTCGAGTCCTGCCGGCTGAGTCCTCGCGCGTATCCAGTAATCGCGTCATTCCATGCATTGCGCTCGGCCGGGGTCAGCGATTCGATCCCGCGATCCGAATCGGACGGCGCGTCGGCAACCGGCTCACGCATCGCGTCGGCGGTCCGGTTCTGCGCGCGCCCGAGGACATACAAGAATTTGTGCAGGTTCAGCCAGAACTCGTCGGGCCGGAACTCGAAGAGCGCAGTCGATTGGCCAGCGAGCGCAAGTGTCAACGCGGTGGCAAGGAACGGCATCTTGGTCGTCATATTACGTCCGAGTTGCGTCGTGCGAACAGCGCATTGGGTACCCGCAAAGCCGATGTGTTTACCGCTCAGTTAGACAGTTGGCGCCGTGAAGCTCGCTTGGCGTGATCCTGGAGGGCAATTGGTGGGCAACCAGATCGCGTCTATCGCCGTATCGGCTGACACGCAGGTGGTGATTGCGACGCCGCGAAACTCACGAGCGGGTCGTCGTGTGACCCATGCCCGAGCATGTCAGTCGTGGGCACATCGAACAAATCCGCCGGAGGCTCGTCGCGTCCGATGTTCGTGACCTCGTAATCGACCGAGGCGATCGCGTCCGAACGGTGGCTCGCGGTGACGATGCCCAGATCGGGCAACATCCGCGCATTGACGACGCGAAGCCGATCATCGGCGGACACGTCCGCAACGATCGGCGGGGTATTTTCGAAGCAGACCCTGCCGACGGGAATCGCGACGCGCCCCTCGCCGTTGAAACAGCAGTGCGGCGAAAGTGTAACCCGGACCGATTCGCGAGGGCTTCGCGGGCCAACGCTTCAGCCATCACTCCCTGACACATCGCAGTTCCGTATCTTGGTAACAATAGGATTGGCCAGTGTTGACGTTCAGATTGTCTGTCGTCCACTGTTTGCTGTCCGGCATCCGTCTGGAAGAATGGACCGTGTCGGACACGATGGCCTGGATCGCCGCTTCCGATGCGACATCCTGCGCGAACGACCCGGCAGCCGGCCCAGCCGCTACAACCATCAGAGCGACGGAAATCGATCGAAGCATGTGAGTTCGTCCTGTTTGATGTTCCGCAGCCGAGGGCCTCGCGTCAGGGACCTCTGTTCGTTCGCGGGTGAAGTAATCCTGCGGTGTTTCCGCACGGATCCCAATTCGCGGCTCCGCAGCTGGCCGCCGCGCCCGCGGCTTCCTTCAAGTCTCGGGGCTTCTTGACATCGTTTACACACTATGTATGACGTCGTGTGTGACCACGCGCGACGACTACAAGCGCGCTCTCGATTCGGCCTGCCGTGAGTACGAAGCCCTCACTAAACAGCGCGCGGACCTCGACGCCCGCATCGCACAGCTTGCGCAGTCGATCGGCAATCTCATGCGGTTGTGCGGATACGTCCCCACAGTGCCGTTAGGACTCACCGACGCCTGCCGGATGGTGCTCAAGGCTGCCGGTCATCCTTTGACGGCGCTCGAAGTGCGGGCCCAGTTCGGAGCGATGGGCATCGACCTGTCGAAGTACGCCAACGACCTTGCCGCTATCCACACGATCCTCAAGCGCCTCAATGCATCTGGCGAGGCGACGTTCGTGCCGCGCGGCTGGGATAAACCCGGTTACCGGTGGGACGCACCGATCTTGCCGCCTCCGACGTCGATGCGCGTGTCGGTCACTAACAAGCCAGCCACGCCACGGAGGAAGAAGAAATGACAGACCTCAGCCTGCAACGGCAGTACTTCTCCGAAGAGATCCGAATATGCGCCAACGTGCGGACGGCAGCGCTCGACGCGCTCGCCATCATCCCGCGAGAACAGTTTCTGCCGCCGGGTCCGTGGATCATCCGTGGCGAAGGTGATGCCGGCGGTAGTGGACGTGCAACCCCGGACGCCGACCCGCGGCACGTGTATCACAACATCTCGGTGGCCATCGATCCGGATCGCCAGTTGTTCAACGGCGGACCGGTGGCGGTCGCTCCCTCAATCGACGCGCTTGAGCTCAAAGCCGGCCATCGCGTCCTTCACATCGGCTGCGGTCTGGGCTACTACACGGCCCTCATGGCCCACATCGTCGGACCCACGGGTCGCGTGTTCGCTCTCGAAGTTGACGAGGCGCTCGCCAAGAAGGCGAAGAGCAACCTGGCGGCGTTCGGATGGGCGGAGGTTCGGCACGGCAACGGCACCGAGCCTTTGCGCGAGCGCTTCGACGCCATCTTTATGCACGCGGGCGTCACGCATCCGCTCGACGCGTGGCTCGATGCGCTCACGGCTGACGGCCGCTTGGTGTTGCCGATCACGGCGTCGATGCCGCAGATGGAACGGATCAGCAAGGGGTTCATGTTTGTGATCACAAAGAACGGAGCCGAAGCGTTCGACGCGCGGCCGCTCAACCTCCTGGCCATCTTCACTGCCATTGGGCTCCGCGACGATGCACTCAATTCGGCGATCGGCGCGGCGCTGATGAAGGGACCGTTGGCACCTGTGAACCGTCTGCGCCGCGATTCGCACGAGCCGGGACCGGCATGCTGGCTGCACGGCCCAACGTTCTGTCTCGGGATGTGAATGCTGCACGCATCGTCGTCCTTGGCAACTGAAGATCACATGTCCGCGTGCGCGCATCGGTGTGGCTGGCCCGATTGGCGCCAACGTTGGACGAGCGGAAGGGGCCGCGCGATCCAGATTGAACTGCTTCGATGTGGCAGTCGTCTCACCACCGGTGTTGGGGTGCTCAGACATCAGGAGGACTCATGCGCAGTTGGTTTTTAGCGGCGCTTGCGATCATGGCCGTGACGGTCTCGGCAAAGGAGGGCCCGACGTCGGGCTCGCTCGAGCGGCCATTTTCCGCGAATGGATCCGTGAAAATGGACCTCGTAGCCGGCGACTACCGCATCAGTGGCGCCCCGCAGGACCGCGTCCGCATCGACTGGAGCGTACGCGATCCTGAATCTCTGGCAAAGGTTCAGGCGCGTGCGGACGTGCACGACCGCCAACTGAGCATCACCACGAACGGTCCGAGCAACAACAATCTGCGCTTCAGCATCGAGGTGCCGACGCAATCGGATCTCTACGTACGGCTCAGCGCCGGCGACCTCACAATCGAAGGCGTGCGCGGTAACAAGGACGTCGAGCTGCGCGCCGGCGATCTGCGCATCGATGTCGGGCGGGCCGAAGATTACAAGAAGGTCGATGCATCGCTGTGGGCCGGCGATCTCAAGGCGTCAGCGTTTCAGATCTTCAAGGAAGGCCTGTTCCGGTCGTTCGAGTGGACCGGTAAAGGGCCCTATCGCCTGCACGCACATTTGCTGGCTGGCGATCTCTACCTCTATTCGAAATCCGAGTCTCGCTAACGGTCTCGAGCACGCTCTCGCTAAACGCCGATGCTCACGAGTCCATAGGATCCACGCCGTCCGCGACGACCGGTCTACCGCGTGGTGACTTTCGAGTACCCGGGGTTGATCGGCTTGCCCATTCCGAGATAGCGGACCCGGTAGTAGCGCTGTCCGTCGTTGACTTCGCCGACATAGAGGTTCCCCTTCGAGTCGGGCTGCGACGCGAGGCTGTGCAGGTGGAAGAACTCGCGTGCGTTGTGTCCGCCATGCCCGCCGATGGAATCGAGCAGAGTCAACGTTCGCCGATCGAGAATGTGAATCGCCTTGTTCGAGCCGTCCGCAACATAGAGGTACTGTTGCGCCGGATCCCGCGACAGCGCGAATGCGTGGACCGTGCCCTCGTTCTGCAGCGTATTCCTATTGACGAAGACCTCGCGCACGAACGTGCCGTCGAGTCTGAATGCCTGCAAGCGGTTGTTGCTCCGATCGGCGACGTACACAGTGTCGTCGTTCGCGACGACGACCGAATGGACAGGCGTGCTGAACGACTGCGCCGGCGGTCCTTGAATCAGCTGTGCGCGAGGCGGAAACAGAAACGCATCATCCGGTTTCTTGCCGTACGCACCCCAATGCCGCTTGTAGGCGCCGGTGTCGGCATCGAACACGATGACGCGCCGGTTCGTGTAGCCGTCGGCCACGAACACTTCGTTGGTCTTCGGGTACACGAATATCCCCGCCGGCCCGTTCAGGTTCGCGGTGTCGTTGCTGCCTGTGCTCTGGTTCTTCCTGCCAAGTTGCATCAGAAACTTGCCGTCGGTCGAGAACTTCAGCGCAATGTGATCGCCCTTGCCGTTGCCGGCCACCCAGACATTGTTCTTGTAGTCCACGGTGATGCCATGCTCGGTCGCGGGCCACTCGTATTCCTGACCGGGGCCGCCCCACGCCTTCACAAGCCGCCCGTTTTGATCGAACTCCAGAATCGGCGGCGCGGGAACGCAGCACAGCGCGGCCGGCGGATTCAATGCCGCCGATCGCTCTCCTTCAGCAACGGTGGCGGGACGATGAAGAATCCAGACGTGATCCTGGTTGTCGACGCTGATGCCGCTGACTTGTCCGGTCGTCCACCTGTTTGGCAGGTTCTGAAAGAACAGGGGATCGATCTCGAAATTCGGAACGCTCGTCGCCTCCTGCGCCGTCGTGACGCGTTCGAGGATGACGAGCGTTGCGCCGGTCAGCACCAGCAGGATCAGAGCGCCCGAGATCTGGAAGATCTTCCTCAGCATGGCGTTCACCGCGCCACTATTCTCCGCAGGTCAGTTCAAGTCAAGGCATCGGGCGGCGGGGCATGCACTGAACCTCAGGGCCGAATCGCGTCACGGTCACGCGACCTTCTGTTTGCTTTCCTGGCAGAACATGAGCAGGTCGCGGTAGACCAGATCCGGATGTGTCGCAGTGAGACCGTGCGGAAGATCGTGGTGCCATCCTTCACCGTGATCGTGCTCATATGCGCGTCTCCTGCTGATGTGATTGCAAGGCGGGAGCGGTCCGCCCGACTTCGCCGTCGACGAGTACTCGAAACGTCTCGAGCGGCTCTCTTGCCGGGCCGCGCAGCACGGCGCCGGTGCACACGTCGAACTGCGCGTCGTGATACGGGCACGTCACCGTCGATCCGTCGAGCGTGCCCTCGCTCAGTGGGCCCTGCCTGTGCGTACACGTGTTCTGCGTCGCACAGAAACGTCCACCGACATTGAACACCACGACATCGCCGACCAGCAGGGCCGATCCAGGAGGAACCTCGATGATGCGGAACTCGTGCTCCTTGAACGCCGCTGGTTGAATCGGAGCGCCAGCATTCTCTACGCGCTGAGGATTCGTCTGCGGCGTCTCGGCGATCGAGCGTCGGAGCCACTCTTCGAACAGGATCGCACCGAGTCGTGCGTCATCTCCGGCCACGAGCGTGCGCTCGCTCAGTTCGGCGCCGAAGTAAAGCGCGTGTGGGTCGGTGATGACTTCGCGCGGATCGTTGCGGGCGCTCAGGCTTCGTCGGATGAGGGCGTCGAGATGGAACGATTCGGGCCCGGCGACTTCAACGGTGCCATTGAGCGGCGGCCCCCCCGCGATGCTCGCGACCGCACTGGCGACATCGTCCGCGGCGATCGGCTGGATGAGCGCCGGCGAGACGCGAACGACATTGCCGTGCGTGGCAGCGTCAGCAATGTTCGCGACGAACTCGAAGAACTGTGTGGGCTGGATGATCGAGTACGGGATCGACGATTCCTTGATCAGCTTCTCCTGCGCGAGCTTGGCGCGGAAGTAGGCGTTCTTCAAGAAACGTCCGCTTCCTACGACCGACAACGCCACATGATGTCCGACGCCTGCGGCGGCTCCATGGGTGAGCAGGTTGTGCGTTGACGTCTCGAAGAACTTCATCACCGCGGCGTCCTGGAAGGAGGGAGAGTTCGACACATCGACAACCACCGCCGCACCTCGCAGCGCTTCAGTCAAGCCCTCGCCTGTAACGGCGTCGACGCCCGAGCGACGCGACGCCGCCACGACCTCGTGGCCGTAGGCGCTGAGCGTTGCGACGAGCTTTGACCCGAGGATCCCGCTGCCGCCGACAACCACGATCTTCATGTCGCACCTTTCGTCACCGACGCCGACGCGCACGGACGAGACGGCCATCTCGAAGGGCGTAATCATTTGGCATGAGGCCGCAGATTATAGCGAATGAACGTCATACGAAATTTAGCGCGAAGGCTTTAAGCGAGCGGCCCGTCGGTGCGCGCAAGCTGTGCCGTGCAAAACGATTCAGCGATCGCGAGCAACCGGTGTCTAATCAGATCGTTCGCCTGGAGGTCGCCTGATGGGAATGGCTGGCGCGCTCGCTCTTACGCTGATGTTCTCTCAGGCTCCGCAAGCGCCCGCGTCGGCCTCCGCGTTCCGCATCTCGGGCATCGTCGTCGACGAAAATGGGCAGCCCGTCAGCGGCGCGATGGTGATGCTGATGGGCGATCCGAGATCAGCTCCGATGTTCGGTCCGAGCGGCGGCGGACAGTCGCAGGCCGATGGCCGATTCGTCATCGGCGGCGTCACGGCTGGAACGTACCGGCTTTCCGCCTCGATTTCCATCATGATGGGCCGCGGCGGCAGCGGCGGCGGCTCGTGGGTCAGCATTCAGGGCGGCGCGGGATCGACGACCGTCGTGTCGACGGGCGGCGTGTCGAGAGGGGTCGTCGGCGGCACGGACCAACCGGTGGAAGTGACCGTGACTGACGCCGATGTGGGCGGTATCCGCGTGGTAGCTCGCCGGCCCGTCCAACAATAACTACGGCCATCTCGAACTCGTACGGACGGAGCGCGAGGCTTTGCATCTCGGCTCGCGTGACAACGAGAGCGAGCTACGGTGGACGCGCCGAAGCGCCTCCGGCGCGAAGGCGGGTAGCCGAGCGGACGGTACACCGAATGGAGCGCGAGGCGTTAGCCGAGCGGGCGACGCTCGCTTGAAGGTTCGCGCTCCGCCGTATCTTGTTCTCAGGGCGCGACTGGCCTCCTGCCGTCAACCGACACCTCACGATTGGCCGCAACAGCCACTCGTCTCCTGGAGGCTGATATCGCGCGCGATGTCGCGCGCGAAGCGCTCGTTGTGCTCAAGGATCATTTCACGGATGCTCGCGCCGCCGGGCCGCAAATGGCTGGTCGTGCGGCGGGTGTCCTGATGCCAGCGGACGAAGTCACGCAATCGTGCGCCGCGCTTGCGTCGGATCTGCTGCGTACACTCGAAGCTCGAGCCTGACCTGAACCAGATCGCGATGTTCTGGACCGGTAATACGCCGCCAG
>Ga0209058_1000777_pt1 | contig 27938 bp, 29 predicted proteins | sample GraSoiAngelo_147_FD_185904 | JGI IMG/M metagenome (GOLD analysis project Ga0209058, IMG submission 185904) | Grasslands soil microbial communities from the Angelo Coastal Reserve, California, USA - 14_1009_05_40cm (SPAdes) (version 2) | ecosystem: Environmental > Terrestrial > Soil > Grasslands ... | reverse complement strand
CGCGCCGACGCCCGTGTCACCCTGGCGCAAGATCTCCTGCCCCGGCTGGTAACGCTGCTCGACCGCGGCATTCGCGATCGCGTCGAGCGACTTCTGGTCGAGATCCTCGAACCAGGAGACTTTCTTGAGGAATTCGGTGCTGACCGGCATGACGGCGGGATGGTAATGGTCCGCGAGATACTTCGCACCTGTGTCGTTCCGGATCGAGACCGCACGCGACATCGACGCCTGCACGGCAACGGTGCCGATCCAGGAGGAGGTGTGGAGCGGCGACGTGGTCGTCCCGCCGCAGCTACTCCTCGCCGTCGCGCACAACGGCGGCTACGTCGGCGTCGGTTACGCCGACGGTGACGAACACGCCGCGGGGTTCGTCTTCGGGTTCGTCGGCATCTACGACTATCACTTCCGGCACCACTCCCACATGCTCGCCGTGCGCGAGGCGTATCGCGGCAGCGGCCTCGCCAAGGCGCTCAAGGAAGCGCAGCGCGATCACTGTCTCGATCAGGGCATCGAGGTGATCGCGTGGACGATGGATCCCCTCGAGGCGCGCAACGCGGTCTTCAACTTCACCAAGCTCGGCGCGTTCACGCGCGAGTACCACCGCGACTTCTACGGCCCGATGCCGGACAAGCTCAACGAAGGTCTGCCATCCGATCGCATCTATGTCGAATGGCCGATCGGCCACGACCGGACCTACAAGCGTCTGAAGGGCGAGGACCGGCCCCCGTCCCTCGAGGAGGCCGAGCGCGAGGGCATCGCGTACACGCTGCGCGCGGACGGCGAACGACCCGGAAGGGTCACGCCCGCCGGCGACGAGACGCACCTCCTCCTCGAGATCCCCGCCCACTTCCAGGAGCTCAAGGCGCGCGATGCGAAGACTGCCCTCGCCTGGCGTCTCGCGGTGCGTGAAGCGATCGAGCCCGCGTTCGCGCGGGGCTACGCGGCGGTCGAGTTCCTGCGCGCGGCGAACGGTCGCGGCGCCTACCTGCTCGTCCCGCAGCCGCGACGTGAAGGAGTGATCGACACCGATGAGGATTGAACGTATCGAGCTCTTCGAGCTGCGCCTGCCGCTGAAGCGCGCGTACGAAACGAGCGGCTCGCGCGAGACGCATCAGACGCGCGTGATCGCGCGCGTCGAGTCGGAGGGCGCGGTCGGCTGGGGCGAGAGCGTCGCGCCAGAGCTGCCCTGGTACTCGGGCGAGACACCGAGGACCGTCTGGTACGTGCTCGACGAGATCATCGTCCCGGCGCTACTCGCCGCCGAGCTGCACCAGCCCGAGGACACCGAGCGCCTCCTGGCGTGGATCCGCGAGCACCGCATGGCGAAGGCGACGCTCGAGATGGCGATCTGGGACCTCTTCGCGAAGCGGGACGGCCGGTCGCTCTCGAAGCTGCTCGGCGGCACGCGCGACCGGATCCTGTGCGGCGTCGCGATCGGCATCCAGCCGTCGACCCCGGAGCTGCTTGCGACGATCCACCGCGAGCTCGCAGCCGGTTACCAGCGCGTGAAGGTGAAGATCAAGCCGGGCTGGGACGCCTCGGTCGCCGAGGCGATCCGCAACGAGTTCCCCGACCTGCCGTTCATGCTCGACGCGAACTCGGCGTACACGCTCGCGGACGCGCCACTGTTCAAGCGCATCGACGCGTACCTGCCGATGATGATCGAGCAGCCGCTCGCTCACGACGACATCGTCGATCACGCGGCGCTGCAGCGCGAGATCAAGACGCCGATCTGCCTCGACGAATCGATCCACACCGGCGACGACGCGCGCAAGGCGATCGAGCTCGGCGCGACCCGGATCGTCAACATCAAGGCCGGGCGCGTCGGCGGTCTCACGTCGGCGCGCCGCGTGCACGACGTTTGCCGCGAAGCGCACGTTCCGGTGTGGTGCGGCGGCATGCTCGAGATGGGCATCGGCCGCGCGCACAACGTCCACCTCGGGTCGCTGCCGAACTTCAGCCTCCCCGGCGACGTCTCGGCCTCCGAACGCTACTTCGCGACGGAGATCATCGGCGAGCCGTTCACGGTGCGCGCCGACGGCACGATGCTCGTGCCGACCGGTCCCGGTATCGGCGTGACCGTGCTCGAGAAGGTCATCCGGAAGATCGCCGTCAGAACGAAGGCTTACCGCGCAGCGCGGAAAGCGCGGGCGCAAGCGAAGCCGCAGGCTAGCGCGGCGAGGCGGGCTGCTCGGCCTGCTGCGGCGCGCTCTCGGGCGGCCACACCACGATCTCGTCGATGACCGTTCCGAAGGCGTCGACCAGGCGCGCATAGTCGCCACGCGTCCACAACAGGCGCGCGGCCGCGATCGGGCCCGCCGCGTACACGTGCTTCCGGCCTCCGACCAGATCGTCGGCGAGTGGATGCGTCGCCGCCCGCACGCGCGAGCCCGAGTGAATGCGGTAGATCTCGCCGGCCCGCACGAACGACGGCGAGCCCCAGGTGTAGACCCATTCCCACTCGACGGGCTTGCGGACGTCTTCGCGCCAGAGCGCGCGCACGTGCTGCAGGCGCCAGTTCGCGAGATCGCTGTCGAGCGCGGCCCGGACCTCGATCCACTCCGCGTTCGCGTCCTCGATCTTGGTCGTCGCGGACGCGGCGCGGATGTTCAGGATGCGTGCCTTGAGCGCCTCGACGGGACGGAAATCGGCCACGCGTGGACAATACCCGACGACTAGGGAGGGAGGCGTGATGAGCGAGCACAGCCGCGCGCTGCTCGCGGAGGCCGCGGGCACGTTCTGGTTCTTCTTCATCGGCGCCGGCGCGATCATCGCCGACGCGAACGGCGGCGGCGGCGGACTTGTCGCGATCGCGCTCGCGCACGGCGTCACGCTCGCGGTCGCGGTGTCCGCGTTCGGGCCGATATCGGGCGGCCATTTCAATCCCGCAGTGACATTCGCGCTCGCGATCGCGGGCCGGCATCCCTGGTCGCGCGTGCCCACCTACTGGATCGCGCAGCTCGTCGGCGGTCTCGCGGCAGGCTTCGCGCTCCGCGGCGTATTCGACTTCGCGCTGGCGGCGATCGACAAGACGCACCTCGGCACACCGGCGCTCGCGAACGGCGTCAGCGTGTCGATCGGCATCGGCGTCGAGGCGCTGCTCACGATCTTCCTAGTGTGGGCGGTCTATGGCACCGCGGTGTCGCCACTCGCGCCGCGCATCGCGGGCTTCGGCATCGGCCTCACCGTCGCGACCGACATCCTGATGGGCGGTCCGCTCACCGGCGCGGCGATGAATCCCGCGCGGCACGTCGCGACCGCCATCCCCGCGGCGTTCTTCGACAACTGGTACGTGTACTGGGTCGGTCCGCTGCTCGGCGCCGCGGTCGGGGGCCTGTCGATCCGGCTGCTGTTCGCGCAGTTGCGAGAGTTGGCCACGCCTGCGAAGACCTAGCCTCGTCGCGGGCGCGGCGACGCCGCTAGGTGCAGGCACCGTCGCAGACGCGCACGACCCCGGTCATCTGCGGATGGACGCCACAGTGGTACGCGAACACGCCCACCTTGTCGAAACTGATGGTGGCCTTCCTGCCGCTGTCGAGCCCGACGTCGAACGGGCGTCCTTCGTCACTCGAGGTGACGGTGTGGAACTCCTTGCCCATGTTCACGAAGGTGACCGTCGTACCGGCGGACACCTTCAGCTCGTGAGGCGCGTAGGTCCAGGCCGCTTCCCTGCCCACCGGCTCGATGACCTGGACCTCATTCGGCTTCAGTGTCGGGCCGGCGCTCGCTTCGGCGCACGCGGCAAGCGCGATCACCAGCGAACACGCCCCGCCGCGGAGAATCCAACGCCCCGCCACGACGATCGTACGTGCGCCGTGACGGGGCGGATGTGACCTAGAGCAGACCCGCGAGCTCGATGAGCGCCGTGGCGTTCGAGTCGCTCATCGCCTTCTCGCGTTGGGCCTCGACCTCGTTGCGATACGCATTCAGCTGATTGGCCCTGGCCATGGTGTCGCCGCGCGCAACGGAGGCCGCGGCCGCGTCGAGCTTGGCGCAGAGCGACTTCGCGATGCCTTCCTTCGCCACGAGACTCTTCGTCAAAGCACAGAGAGTCACTTCAGTTGCGCCGATCGTGTACGAGACCGATGCGCTCGACGGATTTCCGGCCAGGTCCGTACCGGAGGCGTTGAGCGTGTGGGTGCCGACGCCGAGCAGGTATGCGGGACCGCTCGCCGTCTCACAGATGCTTCCGGCCACGAGGCCGGAGAGAGCATCGGTGATCGAGCAGGTGACGGATACGGACTCATCGATCGTATACGTCGTCGCGCCGCTGAAGGTGATGACCGGCGGCGTCTTGTCGATCGATATCCCGGTGACCGTCGCCGTGACGGTCCCGCCACCCTTCGTCGATGCGGTCCGCGTGACGGTCTGGCCGGCGCCCTCTGTCGTAACGACGACGTCGGCAGGGCAGGAGACGATGATGTCGAGCGGATCGCCGGTGAGGCAATCGAAGGTCACCGTCACGTCGGTGTTGTTCCACCCGTTCGCGTTCGCGCTCGGGGCGCGCGAGGCGAGCATCGTCGCCGCCGGTAGGACGAGTGTGGCGACCTGCGGCTCGTGGTCACTTGCCTGATCCCAGAACTCGCTGTTCACGTGAACGACATCCGTGTGCGATGCGGCGTGGAGCGAGTCGCTCACGAGGATGTGATCGAGGGTTTGCGAGTTGCCTTCGAAGACGTACGTGTAGCGCTCGTTCGCAGGCAGATCCTCGAGCAGGTCGTGGAGCGGCGCCGCCTTGAGGATGCCGACCGGGTTCGAGAACTCGAAGTCATTCAGGTCGCCCACGACCAGGATCTCGGCATTCGCGTCCTTTGCGAGGAGCGCCTGCACGAAGTCCTTCACGATCGTGGCCTGATGATTTCGTTGGACTTCGCTGCTCAGGATCGGCGGCTGGTGATGACCCCACAGGGCATCGTCGCCGCCCTTCGAGTTGAAGTGGTTCGCGATGACGAAGAGATGGTGGCCGTCGTAGGACAGCTCCGCCGCGAGCGGCTTGCGGCTCGAGTTGAAGGCGCTGTTCGTCGGATCGATGCGTCCAGGGCTGTACTGGAGCTCGGGATCGCCCGCAGGGCCAACGACGCTGTTCGCGAGCGTCGAAGTGGCACCCGGCCGATCGATGAACGCGAGGCCGCGATCGCTACGGAAGAACAGGACCTGGCGGATGTTCCCGCCCGGCTCTCCGCCATCCTGGTTGTTCACCGGATCGATCTCGCGCCAGGCGTAGGTCGGACCGCCGGCGGCGACGATGGCGTCGCGCAGGAGCGTCAGCGTCGTCGTCGCGTCAACAGTGCCGTCGTTCGTTGCACCGTTGTTGTCCTGCACTTCCTCGAGCGCGATGAGGTCCGGCGACCGCAGGTTGCTGACGATGAGACCCGCGAGATTCGCGAACGATCCGTCCGACGGGTCGAGGTTCTCGACATTGAAAGTCGCGGCGGTGAGCTGACCCGAAAGAGGCGCCGTAGTCGTCTCGCGCGTAAGTCCGCCGCCGACGCGCGTGAGCGGCGTGAACACCTGGATCATGAAGTTCCCGAAGTCGTAATCGACGATGCCCACGACGCTGGTCGTGAAGTGGTCGCCGACGTTGAGGTTCGACGGCATCGAGACGCCGACGCCCTTGATGATCACGCGCTCGGGATTCTTGTCCGTCGCGCTGAGGATGATGCCGCCCCGAGCAGAGCGGCCGGTCGCGCCCGCGCCGTCGTTCGCGAGGACCGAGATCTCGCCGAAGGAGTTCGACGGTCCGACGACGACGACACTTCCGAGGTCGACGCGCATGCCTTCGAGGCTCTCCCAGAAGTCGAGGCCGTCACTGGTCGGATCGAACGTGCCGCTCGTCTCGACATCGCCGCTCGCGGCATCGTCCTCGATGACGCTCGTCGGCGGTGTGCGGTCGATCCCGATCACGATCGCGGCCGGGAGCGCGTTGCCGTGCGAGTCGACGACGATGGTCGGCGTGGTGATCTCGGTCGTCGTCAGGTTTGAGTTGCTCGCGCCACCCGGCCGGAACTCCTGCGCCTTCCCGGAGACCGTGACGGCGTCGCCGACCGCGACGGCGGGCGAGCTGCCGATGAAGACGAAGATGCCTTCCGACGTCGCTTGATCCGCGTCGGGCGCCCCGTCCTGCATCCAGAAGCCAGTCGACGACCTGCCGGTGACGATCCCGCTCACGCCGCCGACGGTCTGACCGTTCTTCGGCGAGATGTGCGCGGCACCCTGGATCTCGCGGATCTTCACCGGCGGTGACAGCGTGGTAAAGGTGAAGACGAAGTTCGCGGCGAGCTGATCGGGCGGGTCGTCGGAGTCTTGATCCGTCACCAGCCCCGCGAGCACGGTGACCGTGCAGGTCTCGTTGCCGGCGAAATCCGTATCGGGATCGAGCGTGAAGCTCGTCGGTCCGCCACTCACGGTCGCGGTATGCGAACCGCTTGCGGGGCAGCTGATCGTGAACCACGTTCCGCTCACCGTGGCCGGCTCGCTGAACGTGATGACGATGTTCGTGTTGAGGGGGACGTTCGCGCCCGACGGCAGCGTGGAGGCGACGCTGATCTGGTAGTCCGCGGTGGCTCGCGGTGTCGGAGTGCCGACCGCGAAGTCGGCGTTGTTGTTGTCCGTGTCCTGTGCGCCGGCGCTCTTGCGGATCGCGGCCGTGGCGTTCGAGAGCGTGGCCGTCGGTGAGGTCTCGGAGCAAGTCGACCCCGTCCCGTAACCGACGAGATCGACGACCGCTGCGCCGCTCGGGCACACCGTTCCGGTCGTCGTAAGCGTGTTGGTGTTGAGCAGCACTATCTTGCCCGCACCGGCGGCCATGGCGATATTTCCGGTCGCGTGCGGCGTCGGAAGGGAAACCGTGCCGCCGGCTCCTTGCGCTTCTTGGACCAGGTAGTAGCGACCGGGCTTGATCCAGCCGGCGAGATCCGTCTTCTGCCACGACGATCCCGCGGTCGACGCGTACTGGACCGACCAGCCATTCACGTTGACGGCGGCGGCGCCGAGGTTGAAGAGCTCGATGAAGTCGTTCTTCAGCACGGCGCCGCTATTGCCGCCGCCGCCGTAGACCTGGCTGATCACGATGTCGACTGACACCGCTTCCGCGGGCCTCGGGCCGAGTGGGAACCCTAGTCCGAGCATCGCGCACGCGACAGCGGCGATCAGAAGACGGCGACCCATTCCCCACCCCTCAACATGCGGTGCTCATCATGAGCAGGACGCGAATGGAACCAGCGTCAGCCTAACCCAGACGTGGAACACTCCGCGACGATGAGTCTGTGGCTCGACGGAGCTTCGCGCTCCTATCCGACGCTCGATCGCGACGACTCGGCCGACGTCGCGGTCGTGGGCGCCGGCATCGCGGGTGTCGCGACCGCGTACTTCCTCGCATCGGCCGGTGCAAGCGTCGTCGTGCTCGAGGCGCGCGGAGTGGCGGAGGCGGCGAGCGGCCGCAACGCCGGATTCCTCCTCGCCGGCGTCGCCGAGAACTTCGTCGCCGCGGCAAGACGGTACGGGGAGCCGAACGCGCTGCGGATCTGGCGTTTCACGCGGCGCACGCAGTTCCTCGTCCGCGCGTTGGTCGAAGAACACCGGATCGACTGCGCGCTGCGCTGGAACGGCTCTGATCAGATCGCGGGCGACGACGAGGAATGGCGTGAGATCGAAGCCAGCGCCCGGCGCCTGTCTTCCGAGGGGGTCGCCGTCAGCGTCGACCCGGCCGCGCGCTCGGCGACCTACGCCGAGGACGGCGAGCTCCACCCGGTGCGCTGGGTCCGCGGCCTGGCCGCCGCGGCCGTGAAGAAGGGCGCGCGCATCTACGAGTCGACGCGGGTACGCGCCGTCGCATCCGGCGAGGCGCACACCGCGAGCGGCGTCGTGCACGCGAGCTCGGTCGTGCTGTGCACCAACGCCTACACGGCGCATCTGGCGCCGTCGCGGGTTCGGCCGGTGCGCGGCCAGATGCTCGCGACGGCAGCGGCGGCTCCCGTTTTCGCTCGCCCGGCGTACGCGCACCGGGGCTATCGCTACTGGCGGCAGACGAGCGACGGTCGCGTGCTGGTCGGCGGCTGGCGGGACACCGCGGCCGTCGAGGAGGTCGGCGAGGAGGAGCGCACCACCGACGTGATCCAGAAGCAGCTCGAGGCTTTCCTGCGCGAGCGCCATGTCGACGCCGCCGTCACGCACCGCTGGGCCGGGACGATGGGCTTCTCCCACGATGCGCTTCCCTACATCGGCCGCATCGACAACGGCACGTTCATGTGTGGTGGCTTCACCGGCCATGGCATGGCGTTCGGTCCCGCGTCGGCCGAGCTCGTCGCAGCGCTCGTGCGTGGTGCCAGACATCCAGACGCGGACCTCTTCGATCCTTCGCGCTGACCGTTCTCGTTTGCGCTGATCCTGATCGGACACGCGACGCGCGTGATGTTCATGAGAGCTCTTAGTTATCCCGATAGAGGCCAACAGCCTCGCCGCGAGAGGAAGGGGACTCGTGCACGCTTCGGCCCTGCCGACGATCGGCGATATCGGCGGGCTGATCGCATACGTGTTCGGCAATCCCTATCTCTTCATCAGCTCGACGACGGTCATGACCAGCGGCCTCCTGGTGGGCGCGGTGATCGTGAGCGCGCTACCACAGCGCACGCACCTGCTGCGGCGCGGCGCACCGACACTCGTCCTGATCTTCGGGTACTTCGGTCTTGGGAGCATCGTTCTCTCGAGCGAGATCCTCCTGCGCTTCCACGCCGCGATCCCGGACGAGACGGAGACGCAGTTCGTGAGCGGGCTGGGGCATCTGGTGGAAGCGGCGGTCGCGATCGCCCTACTGATCCCGTTTGCGCGCCGGCACACGATGACGGACTGGCTGTGGGCCCATACGGTTGCCCTCACGTATTGGACGTTCCAAGTCGCTGTCTTGACGCCGCCCTGGTTCGCGTTCCAGGGTCAGCGCGAAGCCGTGCTTCTCGTCGTCGTGGTCATGCTCGCGGCGGCCGCGACGCTGAACGTTGCGTTGTGGTGGAACGCCGCCCGACGCTAACGCTGCGGCCGCCAGACGGTTCCGAATCACCGCCAGCGGATCAAGGCGGCCTACCATGGCCCGAATTGATTTTCCGCGATCCTCGACGCGATGCGTTCCTTGGCGGAGCCGAGTGACGGTCTCCGACCGCCCAGGGGTAAGCGCGCGCCTCGACGACGAGCGTCGGAAGGCGGGTCTCCTCGGCGATGTGCGCGAGGCGATCTTCGGAGCTCAGGATGGCCTTGTGAGCACGCTCGCCGTCGTGAGCACCGTGAGTGGTGCTACCAACGACCGTTTTCCTGTGCTCATCGCCGGCATCGCTGCCGGCCTGGCGGGTATCTTCAGCATGGCCGCCGGGGAGTACCTGTCGAGCAAGAGCCAGCGCGAGATCGCGCTCGCCCAGATCGCCGACGAGCGCGAGAAGGTCGCCGAGCACAGCGACACGGCGCGGGCCGAGCTGGCCTACCTGTTCGAAGAGGAGGGACTGCCCGCCGACGAAGCCTCCATGGTCGCCGGAGTCATCGGCCGCCAGCCCGAAGTGCTCCTGAACGCGAAGGTGCTGAGGCAGTACGGGGTAGCCGTCGAGGAGGCTCAGGGATCGCCGATCCAGGGCGCCGCGGTGATGGGTGCGTCGTTCGCCCTTGGTGCACTGGCGCCTGTGCTGCCATACGTACTCCTGCCACTGAACGTCGCGATCTACGTGTCCGTGATCGCGACCGGCGTGGTCCTCTTCGTGATCGGCGTCGTGAAGACCCGTTGGACCCACGGTAATCCGGTCGCATCGGGGATCGAGATCCTCGTCATCGGCGCGCTGGCCGGAATCGTGGGCTACTTCTTCGGGACGGTCCTGCCAACGTTGCTCGGCGCTCCGGCGGTCGGCTAGATGCGCCTCGAAGAGTCTGTCGTGGTCGACCGTCCGATCGGGGAAGTGTGGGCATGCATAGCCAATCTCTTCGACGCTCCACGACTCTGGGGCCCTCGCGTGCTGGGAATGCGTCAGACGTCGCCCGGACCTCTGGGCGTTGGCGCGACCATGCGTGGCCGCATGGTGTTCTTCGGCTTCGAGTCCCGGATCGACGTTGTGATCAAAGAGTGGGATCCGCCGCATGGTGTGGTGATGTCGATGAACGGCGGTCCGATCCGGTCGCCGAACACGCGCTACGCCCTCGAGGCGGTCGGCAACGGGACGAGGCTCACGCGATCGAGCGATGTCGCGTTTCAGGGACCGCTGGGTCCGCTCTTGCTCCTGCTGCGGCCGGTACTGAAGCGCGGAATGCGCGACGCCAGCCGGAGCCTGAAACAGTTCATCGAGTCGAGGCCGCGCAGCATGTGAGCCCGCCGGGATTCGAACCCGGAACCAAGGGATTAAAAGTCCCCTGCTCTACCGTTGAGCTACGGGCCCATGACTGAAGCGATACGGGCCCCTCGGCGCCCCATTTTCTCATCCCAGACCGGATGATCGATTCGCCGCTGTCGAGGCGGGCCAGGCATATCTGTTGCCTGCTCGGGAGCCGCCTCGCTATTGCCCTGGTGCGGGCGTTGGGGGGACGTTCGCGCCGACGAGCTTGCGCCGCGCCACAGCGATCGCCGCGGAGATGAAACCAGTGAGCAGGGCCGCCCAGATCACCTGCGGTGTCGCTACGTCGAGTTGCAGCGCGAGCACCGCGGCCAGCGCGCCGGCGATGCCTCCCTCGACGATGTCGCGGATCACCTGTCCAACCGGCGAGTTGAGCCACAGGGCGAACCCTCTCATGGCATTGCCCTCCCAAAGCTGAGCGATCGAGGCCGTGATGTTAGGCCTCTGGCACACGCATCCGGATGAACCGCTGGCGTCCATAGGGACTGTCGTGATCGCGCGTCGTGATGATGTCCGCGGAGTGGAAGCGCACGATCTTGTCGGCGTAGCCGTTCGCGATGGCCGCGTCTCGCTCGATGAAGCGCGCGCCGACAGCACGAACGTCGGCGTAGAGCCGTTCCATCAGGAGCCGGATCAGGCCGCGCCCTTGGTAGCTCTTCGCGATCGCGGTGTTCGCGATGTAGTAGGTCCCGCGAGCTCGGGCCTGACCGGCCTGCGTGTATCCGATGAGCACGTCGCCGTCCCACAGCAGGACCGCGAGTCTCTGCCGTCCGGTGAATGCCGCGCGGAGCTCATCGGCGCTGAAGGCGTCGTCACCGAAGACCTCGCGCTCGATCTCCACGATGCGCTCCTCGATCGAGTGCCAGGCGCGCGTGCTGCGGCGACCGAAGGACTCCGCGCGGATCTCGCCCACGGAGCCCAGACTAGAAGCGCGCCTCCGGAATGTCGGCGGGCGGCAAGGTGAAGTAGAACGTCGTCCCCTTGCCGACCTCGCTCTCTGCCCAGACGCGGCCGCCGTGACGATGGATGATCCGCTGCACGGTGGCGAGACCGATACCAGTTCCCTCGAAGTCCGACGTGTTGTGCAGTCGCTGGAAGGCGCTGAAGAGCTTGTCCGCGTAGCGCATGTCGAACCCAACGCCGTCGTCTTTCACGAAGAACATAGACTCGCCGTGGCGCTGTTCGCCGCCAAAGCTGACGTGCGCGGGCTCGCGATTGCGCGTGAATTTCCAGCTATTGCCGAGAAGGTTCGTGAGGGCGATGCGAAGCAGCCGCTCGTCGCACGTCGCGGCCAGCGCGCCGTTGCTCTCGAACTCCACCTGTCGCTGGGGCTCGCGCGCGCGCAGGTCGTCGACAACGGAACGCGCCACCTGCGTCAGGTCCACGCTGCGCGGGGTCATCTCGTCGCGCGTGAGACGCGAGAGCAGCAGCATGTCGTCGATGAGGCTGCCCATGCGCCCGGCCGCGGCGCGCACGCGGTCGAGGTGCTTCCGACCGTCGTCGCCGAGAGCCGCTCCCTTGTCCTCGAGCAGGATCTGACTGAAGCCGTCGATGCTGCGCAGTGGCGCGCGCAAGTCATGCGAGACCGAGTAGGCGAACGCCCCGAGCTCGTCGTTGAGCGCGCGCAGCTCGGACACGTTCCGCTCGAGGGCGCGGTTGAGGCCGTGAACCTCCTCGAAGAGGCGGCGGTGCTCGAGCACGATGGCGGTCTGACTGGAGAGGAGCTCGAGAAGCGCGAGGTCGTCTTCGAAGAAGGCCGAACGAGTGTGAACGAGGATGGAAGCGACACCGATGCGACGGCTCCCGACCGTGAGCGGCGCGGCCAACACGTAGCGTGGCGCGTCGCGCCTGAATTCAGCGGGAAGCTGTCTTCTGCCACCGGTGTCTTCGGCGGTGACGAGCGCGCGCTGCTGGACGAATGCCGGGCCCGCCAGCGATTCGTCGAGCCGACGGTCGATCGGCTCCCCGCGATTGCGATAGAACCGCAGGACCTCCAGATCCGGCTGCCAGATCCCGAGCCCGGCGTCGGGCTCACCGCTCGCCGCGGCAAGCTCCCGCGCCAGCGTCGAATACACGAGCTCCGGTGCGGCCTCGCCCACGAGCCGACCGGTTCGCTGCACGAACGCGAGCACTTCAGGGGACTGCCAGGCGCGCCGGAGCGTTGCCGGCGGCGCGAACCCCAGCAGGTAGGCGATCCCGGACGCGAGCGCGAGCGCAAGGATGAACGAACCCGCGACAGGCAGGACGATGGCGACGCCCGCGCCGAAGATCGTCAGCGCCAGGAAAAGCGTGCCAGCGCCGATGAGCTGGAGGCGGCGGCGCGTCACACCGTGGGCACGTCGCGTCGCGCGCAACACCGCGAAGCCCGCGTAGGTCTCAAAGACGACGAAGTACACGAGGATCAGGACAAGGAGCGCCGGCGGCATCGGTGTCGGCGCGATGAGCAGACCGATCGCCGAAACCGCCCAGGCGACCGCGGCGGCCGGCACGACGAGGCGCTGCAGATCGGTGAAGCCTTTGATCGCTCGGAGCGTCAGCAGCGGCATCGCCAGGATGAGGGCCGCGGAGACGAGCGACAGCGTCGGACTTCGGATGCCGAGTGCGGACGCGACCTGGCCCGCTACGATCGAGAACGCCGGCGCGCCGAAGAACAGCGCGATGTCGATGCTCTCGCGGCTCGGGCGCCGGATCGCGCGCACCAGCACCGCGACGAAGACCAGCACGAACGTCGCGCTCGACAGCAGCTGGATCAGCTGGCTCGCGGTCATATCGCCGCCACCCCGCGCCACACCTTGATCCAGACTGCCATGTCCGCGCCCTTCATCGGTCGGCCGATGTAGTAACCCTGCGCGAAATCGCACGATAGGGAGCGCACGCGACCCCAGGCGCGCTCATCTTCGACGCCCTCGGCCACGACCTCGAGGCCGAGCGCATGCCCGAGGTCGGCCGTCGCGCGAACGATCGAGGCGCTGTTCTCGTCGGTGGTGATCCGCGACACGAACGACCGATCGATCTTCACGGCGTCCACCGCGAGCCGATGGAGATACGCGAGTGACGAGTACCCGGTGCCGAAGTCATCGATCGAGATCTTGACCCCGAGCTCGCGCAGCGCCCGCAGCCCACGCATCGCGCCTTCCGCGTCGGCCATGATGTCGGTCTCGGTGATCTCGAATCCGACGAGGGCCGGCGGAACCCCCGCGCGCTCGATGAGATCGTGTGCCAGCTGAGGCAGCTCAGGGTCGTGCAGCGTCCGCATCGACAGATTCACGGCGACCGAAAGATCCAGGCCCTCGTCACGCCAGAGCCGCAGCTGCCGGAGCGCCTCTCGGAGGACCCAGACCGTGAGTGGCTTCGTGAGCCCCGCGCGCTCGGCCAGCGGGATGAACTCCATGGGCGGGACCATGCCGCGCTCCGGATGCTGCCAGCGGACGAGTGCTTCGACTCCGCGCATCTGACGGGTCGCGAGCTCGACGATGGGCTGGAAGTGCAGCACGAGCTCGTCGCCTTCGATGGCGCGTCGCAGCTCCGACATGAGAGTGAGCCGCTCGGGCGCGTATTCGTCGTGCTCGGGGGCGTAGGCGGCCCAACCGTCGCCGCGTTTCGCGATCTGCACCGCGACCTCGGCCCGTCGCAGCAGCGTGTGGGCGTCGTCGCCGTCGCGCGGATACGTGACGAACCCCACGCTGACGCGCGCCTGCAGCACCTGGTCGTCGACGCGCAGCGGCTGCACGAACGCGTCGTGCGCGGCGCGTCCAAGGCGTGCCGCGGCTCCATCGTCCCTTACCGCGCCGAGGACCGCGAACTCGTCGCCGCTGACCCGGGCGATGACCGCCGCGTCGCCGACGGCTTCGCGCAGCCGCGGTCCCATCGCGCGCAGCATCGCGTCACCCAGGCGCGGTCCGACGGTGTTGTTCAGATCCTTGAAATGATCGATGTCGACGTACAGCACCGCGAGCCGGCTTGCCGCCGCGCTTGCTCGCGCCAGTTCGTCGCGCAGGAGGTCATGGAACAGCGCGCGGTTCGGCAGCTCGGTCAACGTGTCGAAATGCGCCAGTCGCTCGAGGTCGCGCGCGTGAGCGTCGGATTCCGACTGGAGACGCATGTTCTCAAGGGCCATCGACACGAGCGACGCGAAGCGACGCAGGAGATCTACATCGCGTGCGACGAAGCGCCGGTGGTCCACGCCGAGCCCGATCACCCCGACCGTGACCTCGTTCCTCACGATCGGCACCGCGAGGGCGACCGGACCGCCGAGCGCGATCTGCGTCTCATCCGGCGGCTCGTCTTCGGCGCGGATCTGCACCGCGCCGGACAGAAGCGCGCGGCCGACGATCGACGAAGTGGTAGGAAACGAACGGCCGTGGGCGCCGCGGAAGCGGCCGATGGCGGCGACGAGCTCCATGCGGCCGCCGGTCACCGGAACGAACAGTCCAGCGGCAGACGTAGGGACGACGCGCTGCGCCGCGGCGAGGATCGAAGCCAGACCGTCGTGTGCCAGGGCGCCGGCCGCGACGATCCGCGCGGCCTCGGTGAGCGCCTCGGCCTCGATGCGCTGCCGTTGCGATTCGTCGAAGAGACGTCCCACCTCCAGCGTCGGCGCGATCTCCGAGGCAAGCAGCGAGAGGAGCTGCCGCTGCTCCTCCGAGAAGGAGCGGGGCGTGGCGCTGATCACGACGACGGCACCGATCGCGCGGTCACCCACGAGCAGCGGCGCGGCCATCGCGCTCTTGACGAAGCTGCGCGAGATCGTCGCTGCGTTCGGCCAACGGGCATAGTCCTCCACGACGACCAGCTCGTGCCGGACGAACGCGCTTCCGGCTGCACCCTCGCCGCTTTGGAGCACCTGCGCGCGTTGACCCTCGGGGACCCCTTCGATCGAAAGAGCGCGCAGCAGCTGCGACCCGGCGTCCCACGAGTAGATCGCGCTACCGTCGGCCGCCGCGAACTCGCGTGCGTGCCGAGCCGCAAGCTCGGCGACGACGGTTGGCTCGGGCAGGCCGCCGATCGCGCTCGCGACATCACGCAGCGCGGCGAAAGCACGGTCGAGAGAACGGCGCGCCGCGCGAGCTGCGGTCTGACGGAGCTCGCGATCGACGACCGCAGGCAGACGCGCGAGCCGACCCTTGACCAGATAGTCGTTCGCTCCAGCGCGCATCGCGTCTACGGCGACGTCCTCGCCCATCGTGCCGGACACGATCACGAAAGGGACGTCTGGGTCGCGGCCACGGACCATCTGCAGCGCGGCGCCCGAACCGAAGTGCGGCATGCTGTGATCCGAGAACACGATGTCCCAGGTCCCCTGCGTGAGGGCGTGGTCGAGAGACTCGCCGTCGAATACGCGCTCGTACCTGACCTCATATCCCGAGCGGCGCAGCTCGCGAGCCAGTAGCTCCGCGTCATCGACCGAGTCCTCGACGATGAGCGCGCGGAGCAGAGTGCTCAACGTTTAGGGACGAGCACCGGCGGCGGTTCGTTGAGAACGAGCCAGTACATTCCGATCTCCCGCACGGCCTCGACGAAGCGCGCGAAGTCGACGGGTTTGCGGATGTAGCTGTTCGCGCGCAGCTCGTAGCCGCGCAGGACATCGGACTCCTCTTTGGAGGACGTCAGGATGACCACCGGCATGAGCTTGGTCCGCGGGTCGTCGCGCATCTGCCGCAGCACCTCGAGGCCATCGACCTTCGGCAGCTTCAGGTCGAGCAGCACGATCTGCGGCTCCGGGTCTTGCCGCCCGGCGTACTGGCCCCGCTTGAACAACCAATCGAGGGCCTCGGCGCCGTCGCGCACGATCACGATGCGGTTGCCGATGTTGTTCTTCGCGAAGGCACGCAGCGTGAGAGCCTCGTCGTCGGGGTTGTCTTCGACGAGCAGGATGACCTTCGTTTCGTCAAGCACCGCTCACACCACCGCCCGTCTCGCTCAACTCGCAGCAGACCGCCACCCTTTGGAGGGGACAGAGTTATAGGTCGCCGTCCCGCCTCTCGAAAAGCCATACTTACGTATAGTTGAAGAAATCGCCGGAAACACCCGAAGCCGAGCGGCGGCGCGCCCGCGGGAGGCGGCTCACCGACCGGCAATCCGTCGTCCTCGACCTCGTCGCCGAAGGTCTCGAGAACAAGGAGATCGGGTACCGCATCGGTCTATCCGAGCAGGCGGTCAAGGAACACGTCTCCACGCTCCTGCAGCGCCTGGCGGTCCGCAACCGCGCGTCACTCGCCGAGATCGCGACGCGGTTGCGCATCGTCGGAACGATCGACCTCGAGCCGGAGTGGCTCGAGTACGTCTTCCAGCGGTCGCCGGTGATGAAAGCGATCGTGCGCGGACCGGACCACGTCTTCGTGGCCGCGAACGACGCCTACCGTCGGGCCTCGGGCGACCGCGAGATCATCGGTCGTCCCTTCGGCGAGGTCTTTCCCGAGGGCGCACGCTCGGTCCTCGACGAGGTGTACGCGAGCGGCCGACCCCAGGTGCTGCACGACTTCCGCGGCCGCTGGGGAAGCGAACCCGAGCCCAACCGGTACGCCGAGGTCTCGCTCCAGCCGCTACCCGGGGCTGACGGTGTCGCCGGCATCAGCATCCTGGCGGTCGATGTCACGGACGCGGTGCTCGCCCGCGAGGAGCTGGCGAAGCTTTCCGCCGAGCAGCTCGCGATGTTCGATCTGGTCCCGAGCGGCATCGTCGTGCTCGATCGCAGCGGCGCGGTGGTGAAGGTGAATCGCGCCGCCCAGGCCTTGCTCGGTGGCGGGCCCTTCGCGAACGTCACCTCCGAATCCGCGAAACGCTATCGACTCCGCGATGAAGCGACGGGTCGCGAGCTCCCTTCGATCGAGGACACGCTCGCCCGCGCGTTCGCCGGCGAGGCGTTCCGGGACGTGCGCCTGCGGATGTTCCTGCCCGAACTCGGTCGCGATGCCTCGGTGCGCGTCGACGCCGAGCCTCTGCGTGCGTCGGATGGATCGGTGCGCGGCGTGATCGCGGCCGTCACCGAGGTCGTGGAACGTACCGAGCCTTAGCGAGCTACCGAGCGAGCGCCGTCACGCCCGTCGCTCGCGCGCAGAGCGACGCGACCCTAAAGTGACGGGCCATGGAAGCGGTGAAGGTGGAACCGCCAAGCGATAAGCCCGCGTCGGGCGAGGGCATCTACGTCTACTGCATCATCGAATCGGCGGAGCCGAGGTCGTTCGGCAAGATCGGGATCGGCAGCCGTGGTGACGATGTGTACACGGTCCATCACGAAGATCTTGCCGCGGTCGTGAGCCGCAGCCCGCTGATGGTGTACGACCCCACCCGCGAGAACGCGCTCACGCACGAACACGTGAACGAGGTCGTGATGATCGACAACAACTTCACGCCCGTTCCGATGAGCTTCGGCACGCTCTTCAAGACCGAGGACGACACCCGGGAGTTCCTGAAGGACACCTACAAAGAGCTCCGCGACGTGCTGCGCAAGATGAAGGACAAGCTCGAGTTCGGCCTGAAGATCAACTGGGACCGCGAGTCCGTCCTCGTCGAGGTCGAGCGCGACTACGAGGAGATCCGCCGCCTCAAGGCCGAGATCGAGAGGAACCAGCAGGCATCAACGTACTTCGCGCGGATGCAGCTCGGCCGCCTCGTGGAGCAGGCGCTGGCCGAGAAGTCCGAGGCCTACACCCGCGAGATCTACGAGTCGCTGCAGGACTCGGTGATCGCCTCGCGGTCGAACAAGGTCATCGGCGACCGCATGATCATGAACGCGGCCTTTCTCGTTGCGCGCGACAAGGCCAGCCTGTTCGACAAGCAGGTCCAGGAGGTCGGGAAGCGCTTCGAGGGCAAGCTGTCGTTCAAGTACACCGGTCCGTGGCCGCCGTACAACTTCGTCACGATCCGTTTGAAGCTGGAGCGGGGCGCCGGGTCCAGCGCGTGATCCTTTTCAAGCTCCTTGCGCTGCCCGTGACGGCACCGGTGGCCGGCATCCGCTACTGCCTCGAGAAGGTCCTCGAGGTAGCGGACCACCAGATGTGGGATGAGGATCCCGTCCGCGAGCAGCTGATCCTGGTCAACGAGGCGTTCGAAGAGGGACGGATGCCCGAGGCCGAGTTCCGCGAGCGGGAGGCGGAACTGCTCGCGCGGCTGCGCGAGATCCGCGAGCACAAGAAAGCGGCCGCTCAGGCGCAGCTGTCCTCGCTGCCGGACGAAGGTCCGCGCGAGGTCGTCATCGAGCTCCCCGACGAGATCCGGTGAGCTCGCTGCGTTACGTGTACGGCATCGCGCGGGCGAGCGACGCCGCGCGGGTCGCGGCCGCGGGCCTCACGGGCATCGACGAAGGTCCGGTCGGCTGCGTCGTCGAGGGGAGCCTGCTCGCGGCCGCCAGCGACGTGGATGAGGCGGACTACGGCGAGGCGCCGCTCAACGAGCACGTGCGAGATCTCGATTGGCTCGCCGCGCGCGCCGCACAGCATCAGGTGGTGAACGGGCGTCTGCTCGAGCTCCTCGGCACGGTGCTCCCGCTGTCATTCGGCGCGATCTACCGCGACGACGGACGCGTGCGCACGATGTTGCGCGAGGACACGACGGCCCGCGCCGCCCTGCTCGCCTCCCTCGCCGGCCGCGCCGAGTGGGTCGTCACGGTGTCACGCGACCGGGACGCACCCGCCGACGACGCCGAGGTGCGCGCGCTCGACGCGCAGATCGCCGCGAGCCCGCCGGGCCGAGCATTCCTCCTCGACAAGCAGCGCGGAACGACGCTGTCACGCTCGACCCAGCGGCGCGACGACGAGGCGGCCGCGGCCGCCCTGGCTCAGCTCGACGGCATCGCCGAGCGCACCTACCGCGAGCCGGTCGCGGCCGAGGGCGCGGACGCGGTCGCGCTTCGGGCGTCCGTGCTCGTCGCGCGCGAACGCGAGCCCGCGCTCGTGAGCGCGATCGGCGAGCTCGAAAGCCGCCTCGGTCAGAGCGGCTATCGCGTCCGCGCGAGCGGGCCATGGCCCGCGTACCGCTTCGGCGGGATGTCGTGACCGAGCAGGTCGCGACGCTCGATGTCCCGCTCGTCGAGCTGGTCGACCGGCTGCTGAATCGTGGCGTGGTGCTCACCGGAGAAGTCACGATCTCGGTCGCAGGCGTCGACCTGATCTATCTCGGACTCAGCGTGGTGCTCTCGGGTGTGGACACGATCCGGCGTCACGGAGCCGACATATGAGCCTTCTGCTTCGCGCGATCGTCGCGGCGGAGGACGCCGGCGTCGCGGCTGACCTCGGTCTGTTCAGCGTGTCAGGGACGCGCGCTGCTGCCCTCGCGTCGGCCTGGGACACCGCGCGCGCCGCGGGCGAAGCCGAGCTGCTCGATCACCACCGCATCGTGCAGGCGGTCTTCGAGCGGGTACCGTGTCTCCCCGCGCGCTTCGGTAGCGCCTTCGCCGACGAAGAGGCGCTGCGCCTGCGGCTCGCGCTGCGCGAAGTCGACCTGGCCGCGCAGCTCGTCCGTCTCGGTCACCGCTGCGAGCTCGCGATCACCTGCGCCTGGCGCGAGCAGGAGGCGCTCCCCCGCGCCACGATCGTCCCCGCACGCAGCGGTCGCGCGTACCTCGAGCGTGGGCTGACACAGATGCGCGTCGAACGGGCGCGGGAACGGCGGGCTGAGGCGATCGTTGCCCGCCTGCTCAGCGAGCTGGCGATCGAGCCGGCTTTCATTCGACACCGGATTTGCCCTCGACCCGCTGTGGCCGTTTCAATGTCCGTCTTGGTGACGCGCGACGAGATCGAAGAAATGAGTTCGCGCGTCGAGCGACTCGGCGCGCAGCTAGGCGACGTAACGACCGTCATGCAAGGACCCTGGGCTCCGTATACGTTCGCGGTGAGCGAATGACCACGTCCGATGCGGCGAAGATCGAGCTCGAGCTGCGCGAGGAGATCGCGCGGCTACGATCGCTGCTCCCCGAACACATCGATCTCGACCCCGAGGACGTCGAGCGCGGGCTCGCTGGGCTGGTGTTGACGCTGGTGGAGTTCCTGCGCCAGGTGCTCGAACGCCAGGCCATCCGCCGGATGGAGGGCGGCACGCTCACCGACGACGAGGTGGAGCGGGTCGGGATCGCGCTCATGCGGCTCGAGCAGAAGGTCGGCGAGATCGCCGAGCAGTTCGGGCTCGACCACGACGACATCCAGCTCCGGATCGCGGCCGCGTCATGAGCATGAGCCGGATGTCCCCTGGGCAGCAGCAACAGTCCGCGACGCTCGTCGATCTGCTCGACCGCGTCTTGGACAAGGGCCTCGTCGTCGCGGGCGACGTCAGCGTGTCGCTCGCGAACGTCGAGCTGCTCACGATCCGCATCCGACTGCTGGTGTGCTCGATCGACAAGGCCGAGCAGATCGGACTCAACTGGTGGCGGAACGATCCCACTCTCGGTGGCAAGCGCCAGACTGACGGGGTCGGCGCCGGCGATGTCGCGCGTCTCGAGGCGCGCATCGCGCAGCTCGAGCGACAGCTCAAGACAAGAGGGGGTTGACAGATGGCGGTCGTTGAACGCAGTCCAGGCGGCTCGAGCCTCATCGATGTCCTCGACCGCATCCTCGATAAGGGCATCATCATCGATGCCTGGGTCCGCGTGTCGCTCGTCGGCATCGACCTCATCACCGTCGAAGCACGCGTGGTCGTCGCCTCCATCGACACCTACCTGCGGTACGCCGATGCGCTTGGCCTTTCGCCGCGCCAGGCGACCGGGACGCTGGGCGCCGGCGCGGGCTCCGTGGACGCCGCGACGAGCCGAGCACGTACGACGCAGGAGCGGTAAGCCGCAGGCAGACGATGCGAGACCTCGCCGAGCCGCAGCGCGAGAGCGCCGGCGGTCGTGACCCACGCGAGACGCTCGAGCCGATGCTCGACGATCTCGTGCGCGGGCTGGGCTATGACAAAGCCGTCGTCCTCGTGTACGACGATTCGACCGCATCGCTGCGCGGACTGTTCGGCTGGAATGTCACCGACGATCAGGCGCGCCGGCTCGCGGTCGGCGTCGCCGGTTCTGACAATCCTCTCGTCGTCGCGCTGCGCACTGGCGCACCGCAGCGGGTCGAGCTGGGCGATGGGGTGAGGCTCGACGAGAACACCGGCGCCGCGCTCGCCGACATGGGCATCGGCAGCTTCGTCGCCGCACCGCTGCGCTCCGCGAGCGGACGCAGCGACGGACCCCGAGCCGTTGTCCTGCTCGCCCGGAAAGATGGCGTCGGCGACGTCGACCTAGAGCGGCTCGTCCCCTTCGCGCGGCAGGCGAGCGCCGCGCTCATGCGCGAACAGGACGTCCAGGTCCTCCGCCGCGCGAGCGAGTCCCACGCCGTCGAGAAGGAGTGGCTGTGGTGGATGGTGAACTCGGTCGCCGATCCCGTGCTCGTGACCGATGCCCAGAACGACATCCTGCACCTCAACCGCCGCGCGGAGCATCTCTTCCGATCGAGCGACGAGGAGTCAGCGGGCAAGCGGCGCGCGGTGTGGATGAACAACTTCCTCTTTACCGCGGCGCTGTCGGCCTGGAACCTCGACACCGCGAGCCGCGCCACGAACCGCGAGGTCACGCTGGTCGATCCCGTCGAAGGCACTGAGCTCATCTACGAGGTCATCACGATGCCGGCGCTCAACCACCGGATCGGCGAGCGCGGCGTCGTCTCGGTGCTGAAGGACGTGACCGATATCCGCCACATGACCGAGGAGCTCGCGCGGAGCGCCGAGCGCATCCAGACCGCGGACCTGCAGATCCGCGCCGAACGCGACCGGCTCGACCTGGTCCTCCGCAGCGTCCCGAACCCGATCATCGTCGTCGACGACGACAATCAGATCATCACGTTGAACGCAGCGGCCCAACATCTCTTCTCGCCGACGGGCGGCAGCGGCCGGCACGACCAGATCGCGCTCTCCAACGACGCGCGCTTCACCTCGTTCCTTTCGCAGCTTCGTCTCGAGCCATCGACAACCAAACGCGGCGAGGTCATGCTCACCGATCCCGAAAGCGAAGAGCACCTCGAGATGGAGGTGACCGCCGCCGACGTCCGCGGGCCGCACGGTTCGGTGGTCGCGACCGTCTCGGCGATGCAGGACGTCGGTCGTTTGCGCGAGCTGGAGCGACGACGGCTGGAGCAGGTGCTGTTCGAGACGGAGAAGCTCGCGGCCACAGGCCGGCTCGCGGCCTCGATCGCTCACGAGATCAACAATCCGCTCGAGGCGGTACAGAACTCGCTGTATCTGCTCACGCGCGCGGTGCCCGAGGGTACGCCCCAGCGGTCCTTCCTCGACATCGCGACGCGCGAGACGCAGCGGATGTCGCGCATCCTTCGGCAGATGCTGGGCTTCTACCGTCCGACGACGTCGATGGGGCCGACCGACGTGAACGCCTTGGTGCTGGAGGCCGAGACGCTCGTCGCGAAGCGTCTCCGCGAGCACGCCGTCCGGATCGAGAAGGAGCTGCTACCCACGCTGCCGCTCATCCACGCCTCGGCCGATCAGCTCAAGCAGGTCCTTCTGAACCTGTACCTCAATGCCGCTGAGGCCATGCCGAATGGAGGACGGCTCATCATCACGACGCAGACCGGCGGCGGCGAGCTTGACGCGCATTCGCCAGACGTCGTGCGCATCGACGTCCGCGATACGGGCGCGGGCATGAGCGAGGAAACGATCGCGCGGATCTTCGAGCCGTTCTTCTCGACGAAGATGGAGAAGGGCACCGGGCTGGGGCTGTGGGTCTCGCACGGCGTCGTGCAGGCGCACGGCGGGACGCTGAAGGTACGCAGTCGTCCCGGCCAGGGCACGACGTTCACGATCACGCTTCCGGTCGCGGGACCGCCAGACGATGCCGAACCCTAAGGTCCTCGTCGTCGACGACGAGCAGAGCGTCGCGACGACGATCAAGGCCATCCTGGAGCTCGACGGAAGCGAGGTCACGGCCGTCACGAGCGGCAAGGAGGCGATGGAGCAGCTCCGGCAGCGCGAGTTCGATGTCGTGCTCACCGACTTGCGGCTCGACGATCTCGACGGCATCGAGATCCTCCGTGAGACGCAGAAGCTCTGGCCCGACACGGTCTCGATCATGCTCACCGGATACGCCTCACTTGAGTCGGCGGTCGCCGCGCTGCGAAGCGGCGCGTACGACTACCTCATCAAGCCATCGGATGTGGACGAGCTGCGCGCGACGATCGGGCGCGCGCTCGAGCGACGACAGCTCCGGCAGCGCCTGGTCGAGCTGGAGCAGCTCGACCGGCTCAAGACGCAGTTCCTGTCGATGGCCTCGCACGAGCTGCGCACACCGCTCACCGCCGTAAGCGGGTTCATGCAGATCGCGCGGCGCCGCATGTCCCGCCTCAGTGGCGCGACGGAGGTCCCCGCCGCGTGGCGCGAGGAGGCGAAGAAGGCGGACGAGACGCTCGATATGGCGAGCCGCCAGTCGAAGAAGCTGGCCCGCTTGATCGATGAGCTCCTCGACGTTTCCCGGCTGGAGCAGGGTCGGGTCGAGATGCGCCTCGCCGAGATCGATCTCGCCGACGTCGTCCAGGAGGTCGCCGAGCGCATGCGTCTTCTGAGCAAGAGCCAACAGATCGAGACGAAGATCGACGGAACGGCCCCGATCGTCGCCGACCGCGATCGCATCGAGCAGGTCCTCGAGAACCTCGTCGGCAACGCGATCAAGTACTCGCCCGAGACCGGCCGCATCGTGATGTCACTGCAGGTGAACGGCGCGAACGCCGTCATTTCGGTGCGCGACGAGGGCATCGGCATCGCGCCCGGCGAGGTGGAGAAGATCTTCGGTCTTTTCTACCGCTCTCCCGACCCGCGCGCCGATCACGTCGGCGGTCTTGGGCTGGGCCTCTACATCAGCCGCGAGATCGTGTCACGGCATCACGGACGACTCTGGGCCGAGCGCAACGTGGACGCCGGAACGACCTTCCACGTGACGCTGCCGATCGCGCACGTCAGATCCCACGAAGAAGCTCGGACAGCGTGACGTCGAGCCGGCGCGCGAAGTGCGCGAGCGCGGCGAGCGACGGCGCGACGCGGCCGGTCTCCATCTTCCAGACGTACTGCCGCTCGAAGTAGACACGGCCACGCTTGTCCGCGCCGAGCTGCGCCATCGTGAGCCCACGCCTCCGCCGAAGAACGCGCAGACGCTTACCCGTACGCTTCAGCAGCAGCGGCTCGCCGGGCACGTCGGGATTGACCCGCGCCGGCATCAGGTCCCTCGCGCCACGAAGTCGACGATCGCGTCGACGACTTCGGGTCCGTAGGGTGCCGCGAACATGCCGCGCGAGTGTTCGTTACCGCCGAACATGAGCAGCGTCTTCGGACGCGAGACGACGTCGAAGGCATGGAGCACGTGCGGCGCCGCGGGATCGCGATCGGCGCACACGAACAGCTTTCGCCCGGTGATCCGGCGCGACAGCTCATCCGAGACGGCGACAACTGGCGCCGAGACCGACACGATGGATTCGACGTCGGCCTCAAAGCTCGAGGCGAGGATCGCGTGGCCGCCCATGGATGCACCGACCAACGCGATCTCGCGAACGCCCCGATCGCGCAGCAGCGTCTTCGTCGCGCGCAGGTCTGCGGCAGGCGACCACGGCGCGGGCGGCGCGAACTCGTTGGTCTTGCCAGAGCTCCCGTCGTAGCCGCGCAGGTTGAGAGCGAGCGCCGGCAGACCGCGCTCGACGAAGCGTGCAGCGACGTCGCGCCAACCGCTGGCATCCCACTGCTGGCCATGCACCAGGATCGTGGCGCGTCGTGACGGGAGTACGCCATAGAGATCGCCGAGGAGCGTCTCGCCCTCGCTGGCGATCCGCACCGTCTCGGGCATGACGTGCGCGCTGCCGCTCACGGCGCAAATGGTGCTACAAAAAGCCCTGTGGCTCGCACGATCACTTCCGGGGTCGAACGCCTCTTCGCCGACTCCGCGTCGACCTTTCCACTGTGGGAGGTCACCAAGGACGTGGTCGACGAGTTCATCGACCTCTCCCTGAACTACCGGCAGAGCGGTCATCCCGGCGGCTCGCGCTCGAAGGTCCATCTGCTTCTCGCACTGATGTTGTCCGGCGCGATGCGTTGGGATCTGCTGCGGCCGTGGCGCCGCTTCGGCGATCGCGTCATCCTGTCGGCGGGTCACACGGTACCGCTCATTTACGCGACTCTCGCGACGCTCAACGAAGCGATGCGCGTGCGGCATGAGCGCACACCCGACGAGCGCTTCGCGTTCCCCTTCGACGGGAAGTTCGCGCTCACCTGGGAGGACCTGCTGGGGCTCCGCCGCCACGGCGGTCTTCCCGGTCACGCCGAGATGGCGGGCAAGACGTTGTTCCTCAAATGGAACACCGGGCCCTCGGGTCACGGCATGCCGCCGACGGTGGGTGAGGCCGTCGCGCTGAAGATCGCGGGCGCGGAAGAGGTGAAGGTCTTCGCGGTCGAGGGTGAGGGCGGGCTCACGCCGGGCGCGAGTCACGAGACGCGCAACTCCGCGTGGGGCCTCGGCCTTTCGAACCTGGTGTTCCTTCTCGACTGGAACGACTTCGGCATCGACGTGAACGCGGTGTCGAGCGTTGTGCACGGCGGCCCACGCGACTGGTTCGAGCCATACGGTTGGCGCGTCGTCGGCACCGAACAGGGCAGCGAGTGGGATGACGTCACGAAGGTCGTGCTCGAGGCCGCGCGCGGTGACAACCCAGCGCGCGTCCCAAGCGTCGGCTGGTTCCGCACACGCAAGGGGCGCGGCTACCTCAAGTACGACTACGCCTCGCACGGGACCGCGCACGCGATGAACAGCGAGCTCTTCTGGCAGCTGCGCAAGGAGTTTCAGAAGAAGTACGGCGTGCAGTACGAGGGTGTTGACGAGGACGCACCCACGGACGCCGCGGCTGTGCGCGCGCAGGCGCGGCGCAACCTCGAGATCGCCGCCTCGGTGCTCCACACGAGGCGCGACGTCAGCGACTACCTCTCGGATCGCCTGGTCGAGATCGCTGGCACGGTCCCGGACGACCTGCCGACGTTCTTCCTCGGCGGCCGCGCGAAGGACATCTTCAAGGACGAGCGGATCTGCGACTACGAGCGCTACCCGGAAGCGATCTGGGCGAAACCCGGCGACAAGAAGCCGAATCGCGCCGCGCTCGCGACCTGGGGCTCGTGGGTCAACACGTTCGCGAAGACGGAGTACGGGCGTCCTCTCTTCATCGCGATGTCAGCCGATCTCGCCGAGTCGACCAATATCGCGGGCTTCATGAAGGGATTCGGCGACGCCCCCGGCTGGGGCTGGTACCAGCGCGACACGAACGTCCACGGCGCGCTCCTGCCGCAGCAGATCACAGAGTTCACGAACTCCGGCGTCGCATGCGGCATCGCCTCGGTGAATCTCGCGGAGGATCCGTTCAGCGAGTTCAACGGGTTCTGGGGCGCGTGCTCGACCTACGGAGCGTTCTCCTATTTGAAGTACGGCGAGATGCGCCTGTTCAGCCAGCTCGCGCAGGACTGCGAGCTCCGCGTCGGGAAGGTCCTGTGGGTGGCAGGACACTCAGGCCCCGAGACGGCCGAGGACTCCCGGACGCACTTCGGCATCTTCGAGACGGGTGTGACGCAGCTCTTCCCCGATGGCGCCGTCATCGACGTCCATCCCTGGGAATACAACGAGGTCCCCGTCGTGCTCGGAGCCGCGCTGCGCCAGAAGGCGCCGATCGTCGCGCTACACCTCACACGGCCGAACGTCGACATCCCGGACCGAAAGGCGCTCGGCATGGACTCGCACTTCGCGGCCGCGCGCGGCGCATATTTCATCCGCCGCTATCGTGCCGGCCAGCCACGGATGGGAACGATCTTCGTGCAGGGCACGTCGACGACCGCGAACCTGGTGAAGATCCTGCCGCAGCTCGACGAGCGGGGGCTCAACGTGAAGATCGTGGCCGCGATCAGCCCGCAGCTCTTCGCCTTGCAGGATCAGCGCTACCGCGACGAGATCGCCTCGGCCGCGGACCGTGTCGACGCGATGGTGATCAGCAACCGCGCGCGCCGCGTGATGCGCGACTGGATCGACCATCCCGTCGTCGCCGAGTATTCGCTCACCTCCGACTGGGACGACCGCTGGCGCACCGGTGGGACGGTCGACGAGGTGATCGCGGAGGCGCATCTCTCGCCGCAGCACCTGCTCGCGGGGATCGAGCGGTTCGCGAGGGAACGTCCCCAGCGCCTGGCCCGGATCCGCGACGCCGTCGACGCAGCCCTGAGCGACTAGCGGTTGCATGCCGCGGAAGAAGAAGCGCGCCGTACGTGGTGCGCGGGCCACGACCACCGGTGCGAGAGCGGAGAGCAACTACCCGTGGCACCGGCGCGTGCCGTGGATCGCGGTCGGCGCCGCGGCCGTGCTGCTCGTGATCGGCGTGCTCGTCGCGCGCTCCTTCGGTGTCGGCGAGAGCGCCGGTCGCTACACCGGTCCCGGCAGCGGCGTCGGCGACCACATCACCGAGGGCACGCCGATCGCGTATCCGTCGTACCCGCCGACGTCCGGGCCGCACTGGCCCGCGCCGACGACGTGGGGCTTCCACAGCGAGGCGGTGCCGGACGAGCGCGCGGTGCACAACCTGGAGCACGGCGGCG
>Ga0209058_1000774_pt1 | contig 27990 bp, 25 predicted proteins | sample GraSoiAngelo_147_FD_185904 | JGI IMG/M metagenome (GOLD analysis project Ga0209058, IMG submission 185904) | Grasslands soil microbial communities from the Angelo Coastal Reserve, California, USA - 14_1009_05_40cm (SPAdes) (version 2) | ecosystem: Environmental > Terrestrial > Soil > Grasslands ... | reverse complement strand
AGCCGCATTCCGCTTGACGATGTGCGGGTATGTTACCACGACGATCTGGATGGCTGTGACTGTCGTAAGCCCAGGCCAGGCATGCTGTTGGCCGCCGCGCGCGACTTGAACATCGATCTCAGTCGAAGTTTCGTTGTTGGAGACAGGTGGAGAGACATCGAGGCGGGCCGAAGGGCGGGTTGCAGAACGATCCTGATCGATCATGGATATCTCGAACTTCGCGCATCAGGCATGGATTTTAAGACGTGCTCGCTTCCATCAGCCGTGGAATGGATCCTGTCAGCGACTAGTAGGTAGACGGCTGGACGCAGTAGCGGGTCAAGGCTGCCAGCAATGAGATGTGAGACAGTTATCCTCCTAACTTACTACTACCGTCAGGAAGATCGCGATCACAGGATGCTTCGGCACATAATAGGAGCCTTTTGTCCCACTTATCTTCCCTTCGACCTGCATCTCTACGACCCGCTCAAGAGGATGTTCCGCAGGGTCATTGTCTATGACTTTCTCCGGCGAAGGGCTGAGTTGGGATTGAAAGCCATGAATGACGAAGTTCTCGCTCTGGTGAGAGAAGAGCGCCCTAAGTATGTTCTATGGACTTCCTTTTACGATGACATTCGAAACATAACCCTCGAGGCAATAAGAAAAGAAGGAGCTACAGTCGTCGGTTGGTTCTTTGACGATGAGTGGCGTTTCAGCTCATACTCAAAGTACTGGATTCCCTATCTCGATTACTGTGTGACTAATGCCATTTCGGTAGTGCCGAGGTATCGCCAGTTGGGAGCGCGGGTCATACAGACTGTACCTAATTCGGGGGTCACCGTTGACGTCGACTGGGCGCACCTGGAGGAAGGGTACGATCTAGCCTTTGTTGGTTCGACTAGGACCGCTGATCGAAGGCGATACCTTGATGAATTCCGTATCAACAACACGCCCGTCAACGTCTTTGGCGAGGGACACGGGGGGTACGTTCCCTTCGAACGGATGCTGGATATTTTCAGAACTAGCAGGATCAACCTGAATTTCTCAAAGGCCGGATCGTATCCGTGGGTACGCCAGATTAAGGGACGGGTATTTCAGGTGTGTTTGGCGGGCGGTTTTCTGCTCACGGAGTATTCTCTAGGTCTCGAGAAATACTTTGAGCCAGGCAAGGAGGTCGTTTCCTTCAATAGTCCCAGGGATATGATAAACAAAGCTCGCTATTATCTGAATCATGAGGCGGAGCGTCGGGCAATTGCACGGGCGGGATGGGAGCGAGCAAACATGGAATACTCGTCGTCTCGCATGGTAGCGAGAGTGTTCGAAGAAATTGAGGAGGACTTGGCTAGGAGGGTCAGAGGCAGCGACTCCGCTGCACGGCTGAAGATGACTATCCAGGCACGCAAGGTGTTTGCGAGATACCATCAAGACTGGGGCAGCGCGCGGATTCAGGAAGATGATAGGCGAAATTTCTGGGAGGATGATCTTGCGCTGGCGCTCTCGTACGTCCCGTGGAGTATTTTTGCGTGGCTCTACAGGATTCTTGGCTTACTACCTTTGTCCGTGCGATTCTCCGTTTTCAGCAGGTTGCGTCGCCTTGAAAACAGGAGGTTGGGCATAACAGCGCTGCACTGGATCACCTTCAGGTCGTTCGTAAGGCGAATGATAGAAGGGTTCCTGAGGAAATCGCAATAGACTGACCGCTCTGCGCATCTTCGCGATGCGCGATGGTAAATGCTCAGAAAGAACAGCATGAGTTGAACCGGATCATCGATCTGCGCAAGACCTTGCACGACGATACATCCGCGTGGTGGAGCTCAGGACGCCCACATAGCGCTCAACGCCCGTTAGACCCGCATGCGATTGCTTTCATCACCGCCGTCAAGGACGAGACGCAGTACGGCGTCTGCCTGAAGTATCTCGACCCGCTGGAAATTCCGTCGGGACACACTGTCGAAAGGATTGCAGTCTTTGGCGGAGGTTCCATACCCGAGTGTTACCAACGAGCGATGGAAGCGTCGACGGCGCGCTACAAGATATACCTACATGTGGACACGTACGTCGTCTATCGAGAGCTGGTACCCGGACTGCTTCACCTATTCAAAACGTATCCAGCGCTTGGGTTAGTCGGTGTGGTGGGATCTACTCGGCTACCGACCAGCGGCATCTGGTGGGTCAACAATCCACTCTACTCCTACGGGCGTGTCTGGCAAAATTCATTGCCGGGTTTCCCTGTGTCTCTTCTTGGTCCAGCCAACCGTCGGCGGTTACACCTCATGCGGTTCCGATCGTTTGTCGGCGACTTTCTGGCCGCTGTTGCCGTCGACGGTTTCTTCCTGGCCACCCAGTATGACATTCCGTGGACACGCCCTGAGTTCGGGTTTGAAGGTCCGTGGGATCACGTGCAGGCTCTCGAATTCATCAAAACGGGACTCGAGGTTGGCATAGCCCGACAAGAAACCGCTTGGTGTGTCCACCAGGGCCCGCTTGAGGAACCATCCGGCGAGCAGATCAAGCGTCGCTCGATCGCACTTGGTCCACAGGCTGCAGTACTTCGGCAGTTGTACCCGGCGATCATCGGTGTGCCAGCTCAGAAGCTCCATGAGCGGTATCGGGAAGCCTCCCAGGACCTAGGTCTGTTTAAGTCCAATTTCGGCGACGGAGTCAGAGCCCGGCGAACCGGGCGAGAAGACGCGATGTCGCCCACCCCCGTGCGAGAGGGTCTAGGGATCATCATCGTGACGACTAACGGCGCGGTAACACTGCTCGGCACTCTGCGGGCTCTGCTGCCACAGTGTGGGACGTTGCAGGGTTTAGAGTGCCAGGTCGTGGTGGTGGACAACGGTCCTGATTACAGAGTTGAAGCAATCCGACGGGAGTTCCCGCAGGTGACTGTGATCGCCAACGCTTCTGATACCGGGTTGGCGGGCGGATTCAATTCAGGTTTGCGGCATCTCGGTTTTCCTGACTTCGTTCTTGTCATGCATGGTGACGTGGAATTGACCGCTGGAACCCTGACCAAGATGGTCAGTTACCTCAGAGAGCACCAGTCGACGGCCGGCATCATCGCATCGCTTGTCGATCCGGATGGAACCGTTCAGGCTCAGCGCACGGCCATCGTGGAGCTGGTGCCACGGCGCCCGCGCCGCCCACGACCGATTTCCTTCGTCGGTACTAGCTGCTCACTAGTAAGAGGTGAAGTTTTCTTTGATGTTGGATTGTATGATGAGCGGTTCTCGTGCCATGAGACCCTTGATTGGTCGCTCAGGGCCAAGCGCAAGGGATACAAGTTCGCCTACTTGCCGGAGGCCAGAGTACTTCATCATCGCAGCGGCCGATTACGACAAGACGGGTCGGCTGCCTTCTTCGCCGAACGCTCGGTGGCCAATCTCTGGCTTGTGTACAAACACGCGGGGCGCCAATGGGCAGTCACTCTCTATTGGGTACAGCGGATGCAGGCCAGGTGGCTTGCCCTTCGATGGCGGCATGACAGTGAGGCGCTGCGCCGGATTAGCGAGGCGATGGCCGAGGGGACGGGTCTCTACCGTAGATTCCGTGAAGAAAACCGACGCCCGGAGCTCTTATTGGACGACCCAACCCGCGTGGCTGAGACGGAGGTACGGTAGTCTATTTGTCCAGTTGGTCAGCGAGGGCCGCTCCGCGACGCAGGCTACTCATGAAATGGTGTTGCTTTTCCAAGGCCAAACGATAGGCGGCCGCGTCGGGTGAGTTGTGCTTGCCGACCAGACGGAGATGGGTGAGCTTGCCCAAGAGTTGTGCCGTTTGGATGACGTACGCGAGACGGGCCCACGATCGCCCAAGGAATTTGGCATAGAGGCGGAGATTCGCCTGATAGAGATCCCCTAGAATCCTGTCGCGATTTTGCGCCTGCCCTCGACCGCGGTAGTGAATGACCGGAAGATCGGGCAGAAAGTGAAACACCAGTCCCTGACGGTGCGCTCTTATTGACCAGTCGAGATCTTCATTAAAGAAGTAGTAGTTCTCATCGAAGAGGCCGACCCGACCTTCATCATATGTCGAGCGGCGCCCCAGGTGAAATGTGGTCCCGAAGAATGTAATGGGGAAGACCCGGTCAAACCGCCCCGGCCAGAGGTTGACGCCGAACGACGTGCGGAACTTCTGAGGCGATCCGTCTGGGTTGATGAGGCGTACACTGACACCCGCAATGTGGGGATGACTTTCCAGATAGTCCATCATCGGATCCAGCGTTCCGGGAAGAACTTTGATGTCGCTGTTCATGAGCAACACAAAGTCGGAGTCGGCGCAGGCAAGTAGGCCCTGGTTGAACGCCCGAGCAGGTCCCGTATTGGCAGAGTTCTCAATCAGCCGGACCTGGGGAAAAGCATCACGTATTGCCGTCGCTGTCTCATCGGTAGAGGCATTGTCAACAACGATCATGCGGTATGGCCTGTTGGTTCGATCCGCATCTTCGCAGACCGATTGCAGGCATTGGAGGACGAGGTCGCGAGTGTTGAAGGTCACAATGACAACCGCGAGGTCAAGGCGGTCCATCCCACATCCTCCCGGTGTTTCGAGTTCACCGGAACATTCCGGTCTCCTGTGCCTTGGACAACTTAAGGAGACTGTCAGTGACTGGCACGATGACTAGGCCACTCCTCTGGCTCATCGTGGGGACCACGATTTTCCGCGCCATCGTCGGTGCCACGATCCCCCTCATCGACGACGAGGCGTATTACTGGCTCTGGGCGCATCACCTCGACTGGAGCTATCTCGACCATCCTCCCATGATCGCGTACATCGTGTTCCTAACGACCCGATTCGGTGATGACGCGATCTGGATTCGCCTGGGCGCGCTGGTCCTGGGCGCGGCGACCACCTATGCGCTGTTCCTCTTGGGCCGAGAGTTGTTCAGTGCGCGGACCGGATTCATCGCGGCGGTCCTGTTCCAAATTGTCCCCTTGCTGACCGGCAGCGGCTTGCTGGCCACACCCGACGGCCCATTATTTTTGGCCTGGACCCTCGCTTTACGGTATGTGTGGCAGGCGTTGCATGGCCGGCCTCGGCGATGGGCCGACGCGGGTATCGTTGTTGGCTTAGGCTTGCTCAGTAAGCTCTACATGGTGTTCCTTGCGGCCGGGGTGCTGATCTTTCTGCTCTTCTATGGGCGTCGGTGGTTTAGGCGAGCGGAACCGTACCTCGCGACGGGGATCGCCGCCGTCCTCTTTCTCCCCGTGCTCTACTGGAACGCCACCCATCACTGGGCCATGGTACAGTTTATCGTCAGCGAGCGTCCCGGCGGCACTCCGTATGGGCTCGCCGGCATCGTGGAACTGCTCTCCCAGCAACTCTTGTACACGCTTCTGCTCTTTCCGGCATTCGTGTATGCCGCGTACGCTGCGTGGCGGCGTCGAGCCGATGAGCGCTTTGGATATCTGTTCTGGACCTCGTTCCCTCCCGTGCTGTTCGCGCTCCTCGCGGCGGCCGCTGCCGGGGCCTCTCACGGAAACTGGTTCGGGCCTGGCTACCTCGGCTTCGCCCTTGTGCTCGGAGCCATGTGGAATCGTGGTTTTGCTCTCCTGGCAGCGACAAGTGCGACCATCGTCCTCTACGGATTCATCGTACCATTTGTCCCCGCGCTACCGCCCGCGCCTGGAGCGGAGACGCTCTATGGCTGGAGGGAAGCTGCTGGACGCGCGCAACAGGAGGTCGCTGCATTCGACAGACGCCCCGCGGTGTTCGTGGTCGACCGGTACCAGATCGCCGCCCAGCTAGCGTACTACACGCGGAACACGATCCCCGTGGTCCTCCTACCCTGTCCGCATCCCGAGTCGATCTGGCCCAAGATCCAGCAGTTCGCTGGTGCCGATGGCATCGCAGTCATCGATGCCCGATCAAGACCGCGCGTGAAGTGGTCGCAGTACTTTGCGCAGGTGCGAGACTTGGTTCCTCTTCCTGTGCAGTTCCACGGTCGAGCGTTGCGCACGTTTCGCATCCTCAAACTTGAAAGCTTGTCGCCTGAAACAAACTGTGTAAGATTGAGGCCCGAAGACTAAGGGCAGAATGGTTATTGTAGCACTCGACGGACGGGCATGGGCATGAAAGCATAGAGACGCGGCAGGATCCAGAGCATGGAGGAACCACAGTATGGCTCTAACGTATGTAGATGGCACCGTGCGAGGCTCGCCTGAGCCATGACGCGGTCGCTGACATGAAAGCAATCATTCCCGCCGCTGGCATTGGGACGCGCCTCCGGCCGCACACCTACACCCAGCCTAAGGCACTCCTGCACGTCGCCGGCAAGTCCATCCTGGCGCACATCATCGATGAACTCGTCGCCGTCGGTGTCGACGAGATCGTGGTCGTCGTGGGCTACCTCGGCGAGCGCATCGAGGCGCAGGTGCGCGAGCAGTACCGGTCGCTTCCCGTTAAGTTTGTCCAGCAAACCGAGCCGCTGGGGAACGGGCATGCGGTCTATGTGGCCCGCGACCACCTGGACGGGGAACCAGCGTTAGTTGTGTTCGGGGATACCATCGTCAAAGGCGATCTCGCCAGTCTGGTGCGCAGCCGGCAGTCGATGGCCGGCGTCACGGAAGTGGAAGATCCGAGGCGGCTAGGCGTGGTGGAGCTGGACGCCGACGGATACGTCCGCCGGATCATTGAGAAACCCAGCGACCCACCCAGCAAGCTCGCCGTGATCGGGGCGTATCTCATTCGCGATACCAGGGCATTTCGCCGGGCACTGGAGAGGATGGTCACGGAAGACCGTCGGATGAAAGGGGAGTACTGGCTGGCGGACGCGATCCAGATGATGATCGATGGCGGGGAGCGGATGAAGACCTTTCGCGTCGACCACTGGTACGATTGCGGGACGGTTGAGGCACTGCTGCAGGCCAACCGAGATCTCCTGAAACTTGCGCCGCCGGCCGTCGCCGCCGGCATCACCTCCACAGTGATCTCACCCTCATACATCAGCCCGTCAGCGGTGCTGGAAGGGTCCGTGGTGGGCCCATACGCGTCCATCGGCGATGGAGTCGGGGTCATCGGCTCCCACGTGAAGGACTCCATCATCAACGCCCACGCCGTCATCGAGAGAGCCCGGCTCGACCAGTCGATCATCGGCGAACGGGCGGTGGTGCGAGGTGCGACAGGGAAACTCAATCTCGGCGATTCGTCGGTGGTCGAAGTCTAGGGCAAGGCGAAGTTCGTCTACCTAGTCTACCTGGTCTGCGGGCGAGGGCATGCACGTGATACTGTGCACACCGGGACAATCGTGAGACACGTGCTCGTAGGATTGCTGGTGCTTCTGGCCGGAACGCTCCCGGCCGCAGCGGCGACAGCGCAACTATCTGTGTCGCGGGGGACTCAGCCCGCGCTGATCGCCATACATTGGGTGCGGCCTGGCGACACGCTGTTGGGTATCGCGTGGCGATACCGGGTAACGGTGGACATGATCAAACGGGCGAACGGCCTGTGGACCGACATCATTCTCCCCGGGCAGCGGCTGGACATTCCCACCCGCGGGTCAGTCGCCGTGCTGGCGCGGCGGTACACGCCGGCGCCACAGCCCATTCCCGTGCCGAGAGTGGCCTTCCAGCGGACGGCCAGGGAGGGCTCTCAGGGCGCCAGGTTGGTTCAGGAGGCCAAGCGCTACCTGGGGGTCCGCTATGTGTGGGGTGGGACCTCCGCCCACGCCCTGGACTGCTCCGGCCTCATCTTCAGGGTGTTCTCCTCCTACGTGCCGTCGCTGGGCCGGCTGCGATCCTACGACTACTTCCGGATGAGCAAAATTGTGGCCCCGGAAACCCTGCTCCCGGGAGATCTGGTGTTCTTCACCACCGACGACCCTGGACCGTCGCACATGGGGATTTTCATTGGTGACGGCAAGTTTATCCACGCGTCCTCGACAGCCGGCGGCGTCACCATTACATCACTGGACGATCCCTTCTACGGGCAACGCTTCCTCGGCGTACGAAGGCTTCTCAACCCCTAACTGCGTCTACTTAGTCTCCTTGGTCTCCTTGGTCTACTTAGTCTGCATGCCGACTGCCTGGTGGCGCCTCATCCCGCCTGTCGTTTAAGCAAGAACGAAATCAGACTGGATAGTTGTTTTGCGCAGCCTGCAGCGAGGGAGTAAAGATGTCGAAATTCGATTTCTGTCAAGTACCCTTGATCGAGAGCTGCGTAGAGATGACTTTGGACTTCTAGGGCGGACGCTTTCGCTATCAACAGAAACTTTGCGAATTCTTTGTCTGACCTGTAAGAGAATCCTTCCGCGATATTTGCCATGACTGAAAGGGCTGCTCGGCGTATCTGGTTCCGCAGTCCGAAGTCCCGAGCAAATTCCCCCTCTTTTGACACTCTATAGATCGCCGCCACAAGTTTGCGGGCGGATTGCCAGGCCGAGATCTCTTCGAATGATCGAAAAGTCATCCACGGCGATTCTCATCTTCCTGCCCGACGGCGGCAATAGCCCAGATGAGTCATTGTTCTGCAGGTAGACCAAGTAGACTAAGTAGACCAAGAAGACCAAGGAGACGTTGTTGACTCTTTCTACTCGGCGGGATAAGATATGCTGGCTTGTCTGGAGAGCGATATCGATGAAGACGTTCTTGCCGAATGCGGAAAACCGGAAGCGGGGTTGGTTTGTGATCGACGCCGATGGGATCGTGTTGGGGCGGCTGGCGACGCGGGTGGCCTCGCTCCTGCGAGGCAAGCACAAGGCCGAGTTCACGCCGCACATCGACACAGGCGACGGCGTCATCGTGGTCAACGCCGCCAAGGTGCGGCTGACCGGGCGCAAGGCGCAGCGTGACTTCGTCTACCGCCACTCGGGGTATGCCGGCGGGTTTAGAGCCGTCTCCCTCGGGGACATGCTCAAGAACAAGCCAGAGGAGCTTGTCGCCGACGCCGTGCGGGGCATGCTGCCCAAGAATTCGCTTGGCCGGACACTGATCAAACACTTGAGGGTCTACCGCGGGGCGGAGCATCCGCACTTCGCGCAGAAGCCTGAGAAGCTGGAAGTGGGGAGGTAACGGCGTGGCCGTGCAGGCAATCTCCATCGGGACGGGACGGCGCAAAAATGCCGTGGCCCGCGTCCGGCTGGTCCAGGGCAGCGGCAAGATTCTCGTGAACGGGCTGCCGTTTGAGCAGTACTTCCCCCGGCTCCCCCTGCAGACGATAATCAGGCAGCCCTTCAAGACCGCGAACGTAGAGGGGCGGTTTGACGTGCTGGCCTCCGTCGGTGGCGGCGGCATCTCCGGCCAGGCCGGCGCGGTCCGGCACGGCATCGCCCGGGCCCTGGCCCGCAGCGACGAGGCGCTTCGCCCGGCGCTTCACAAGGATGGGCTGCTGACCCGCGATCCGCGCATGAAGGAACGCAAGAAGTACGGCCACAAACGGGCCAGGAAGGGATTCCAGTACTCGAAGCGCTAGCCAAAAGGGGCGTCTTCTTAGTCTCCTTGGTCTACTTGGTCTCCTTAGTCTAATTGACCTAGCTCATGTGCTGGGAGACCAAGAAGACTAAGTAGACTAAGAAGACTAGGTAGACGCAGTTTCGTTTAGTAAGGGAGGCGGTGATCCGAAAGGGTGTCGCCTCCTTGCGCTTTCGTGTGTCTAGAGCGATGGACGGGGCGGGCATGGTCGTAGTACCATGCGCCGGGTCTTCGCTGCAGCGTTTGTGCTTGCCGCCATCGGACTCTTCGTCCTGGGCGCATCGGAACGGGTAGAGGCCGGTGGCACCCACATCGTTCAGCAAGGCGAAACTCTCTACCGCATTGCCCTGCGCTACGGCATCACCGTCGGCGCGCTGGCTGCGTACAACGGCTTGAGCGATCCGACACGCATCCATCCCGGGCAGGTCCTTAAGATTCCAGAGCCGGGAACGCGGGAACGCGGGAACGCGGGAACGAAACCGCCGAAATCTGCCACGAAACAAACAGCCCAACTGGCGGCTCAGGGAGCGGTGGTCACGAAGAAGGTGACCTACCGGTACATCGTCAGCCGTGGGGACACGCTGTACTCGATTGCCCGGCGATTTGGAATCACCGTAGCAATCCTTAAGCAGGCAAATGGACTCACATCCGATTTGATTCATCCAGGCCAGCCGTTGGTGATTCCTGGCGCGAAAGTCTCCATCCGAACTCCGCCTCCGGGCCCCACGATTCAAATGAAGGTTCCACCGGCGACCGAAACGTCCCCGCAGCCTGCGCCGGCCGGCTCTGCTCCCGTCCTCGTGAGTATCGGTGACACGGTCACGGTCCAGCGGCCGCTCCGGGTCCGTCGCGGCCCGGGTTCCTACTTCACGATGCTGGCGTTGGTCGCTCCGCAGACGCAGTTGGTGGTGACGTCATCGTCGGAAGGGTGGTATGAGGTGCAACTCCCCGGGGGCGACTCGGGCTGGGTACGGCAAGAAGACCTGCGGGAGGCTCCCATCACGCGGCCACGGGACAAGAACACTCCGGCCACCGGCGACATGGTTGTCCGCGAGGCGATGCAGTACCTGGGCGTCCGCTACGTCTGGGGTGGGGTGTCCAACCAGGGGTTGGACTGTTCCGGTTTCATTTATGTCGTCTTCTCCGCGTTTGCTCCGGATCTGCTGCGGATGGCCTCATACGATTACTTCCGGATGGGGCTCCCGGTCAACCAGGCCGAGCTGCAGCCGGGCGATCTGGTGTTCTTTACGACGTACGCGCCTGGTGCGTCGCACGTAGGCATCTACGTCGGTGACCGGCACTTCCTGCATGCGTCCAGTAGCGCCAGCGCCGTGGCGATCTCATCGCTGGACGAGGCGTACTACACGGCCCGTTACGTGGGCGCACGCAGGCTCGTCGAACCCGCTCCCGCGGCGACGCCGTAAGTCGAGCAAGTTTGTCATCGCGAGCGCCGAAGGCGCGTGGCGATCCCCGTGGCTGGAGATTGCTTCGGCCCCTCTGGGGCCTCGCAATGACAGATTCAAGGGTTTGGCTGAAGCTGCACAGAAGTGGAGAGCCGCGATCCCAGTCAGTAATCTTGCGGTACGGTGTCGTCGATGTCGAAGATCAGAGCTCGTCAGCGCGGCGCGCGGCACGTCCGCCGGATCGCGCGTCGTGGACGGCCGGGGTCCCGCACCAGGGTGATCATCCTCGGCGCCGGCGGCCGCGATTTTCATAACTTCAACGTCTACTTTCGCGGGCGCCCCGAGTACCAGGTAGTCGCCTTTACTGCCACGCAGATTCCCGACCTGGAGGGACGGCTGTACCCGCCCGTCCTCGCAGGCCCGCTGTATCCAGCCGGGATTCCCATTTACGCGGAAGAGGAGCTTGCTGAGCTTGTCCGCCGGCTGCGCGCCGACCAGGTCGTCTTCGCCTACAGCGACGTCTCTCACGAACATGTCATGCACGTGGCTTCCATTGCCATGGCGGCCGGCGCAAGTTTTATGCTGCTGGGTCCCGCCGCGACGATGCTCGTGGCCCGCGTGCCGGTCGTCAGCATCTGCGCGGTACGCACAGGGGCGGGCAAGTCCCAGACGACGCGACGCGTGACCGGTATCTTGAAGGCCCTGGGTCGGCGGATCGCGGTGATCCGCCACCCCATGGCGTACGGGGATCTGGCGCGGCAGCGCGTGCAGCGCTTCGGCACGCTCGAGGATCTCGACCGGTACGATGTCACCATCGAGGAACGCGAGGAATACGAACCCCATATCGCGGCCGGTACCGTCGTGTACGCCGGCGTTGATTACCAGGAGGTAGTCCGCCAGGCACAGCGCGAGGCGGACATCATCGTGTGGGACGGCGGCAACAACGACTTTCCGTTCCTGCGTTCCACCCTGCACATCGTCATCGCCGATCCACACCGGCCGGGGCACGAAGTGACGTATCATCCTGGTGAGACGAACCTGCGGATGGCGCACGTCGTCGTGATCAACAAGGTCGATACCGCCCGGCCGCAGGATGTGGCCAGCGTGCGCGCCAGCGTGGCCCGGGCGAATCCCACGGCGGTCATCATTGAGGCGGCCTCACCGGTGCAGGTAGACGATCCGTCATTGATTCCCGGCCGTCGCGCGCTGGTGGTCGAAGATGGACCGACCGTCACGCACGGGGGCATGGCGTACGGAGCGGGCGTGATCGCCGCGCGGAAGTACGGCGTCAAGGACCTCGTCGATCCCCGGCCGTACGCGGTGGGCTCGATCCGTCAGGTGTTTGCTGCCTATCCGCATCTCGGCTCCGTGCTGCCCGCGATGGGCTATGGGGCGCAGCAGACTAAGGAATTGCAGGAGACCATCGCGGCCTCCGATTGCGACGTCGTCGTGATCGGGACCCCGGTGGACCTCAGGCGCGTCATTACCATCCGCAAGCCGGCCGTCCGGGTGTGGTATGAATTACAGGAGATCACAAAGCCGGATTTGGAAGACATACTCAAGCAATGGTGGGCGGAGCAGAAGTAACCTCGCTGCCGTCATTGCGCGGAACTCTATGTCGTCATTGCGAGCCCCGAAGGGGCGAAGCAATCTCCGGCCCGGCGCTAGATTGCTTGCCACCCCGCAAATCTGTGGTGCGAATTTGCGGGGACCCCGGCAATGCTGCGCTCGCAATGACTGACGGGAAGCGATCGCCACGCCCCCTTCGGGGGCTCGCGATGCCAGATGAGGCGGAAAGGCCATGATGCTGCGCGGGCATGATTTCGTAAGTATGGATGACCTCTCTCCTGAGGAGGTTCTCCGGGTTCTTGATACGGCGACAGATTTGAAGCGTCGTGCCAAGGCCGGGGACCGGCCGGTACTGCTGGCCGGCAGAGTGCTGGCCATGATCTTTGAGAAGCCGTCGCTGCGGACCCGTGTCACGTTCGAAGTCGGGATGTGGGAGCTGGGCGGCCATGCCGTGTACCTGGCGCCACAGGATGTTCAGCTGGGAGCACGGGAGAGCGTGCCCGACGTGGCGAGAAATCTGGAACGCTGGGTCGGAGGGATCATGGCCCGGACCTTCGCGCACCGCACCGTGCAGACCCTGGCTGAACACGCCAGGATTCCTGTGATCAACGGCCTCTCCGATCTGGAGCATCCCTGCCAGACACTGGGGGATCTGCTCACCATCCGCGAACGGTTTGGCCATCTCGATGGCCTGCGGGTCGCGTGGGTCGGCGACGGCAACAATGTGTGCCACTCCCTGCTCCTCGGGGCCGCCAAAGTTGGCATGCACGTCGCCGTCGCCACGCCGGCGCGCTACGCACCCGACCCGGCGATTGTGGCCCGGGCCCGCGAGATCGCCCCCGCGTCAGGCAGCCGCATCGAGGTGGGGACCGATGCGAAGGCGGCGGCGCGGGGGGCCGACGTCATCTATACGGACGTCTGGGTGAGCATGGGGCAGGAGGCGGAGCGCGAGGCGAAGATCAAGGTGTTCAGCGGGTACCAGGTGAACGGCGCGCTGACCGCGCAGGCCGCCGCCCGCGCGGTGGTGATGCACTGCCTGCCGGCCCACCGGGGCGAGGAGATTACCAGTGAGGTCCTCGACGGCCCGCAGTCGATCGTCTTCGAGCAGGCGGAAAATCGCCTGCATGCTCAAAAAGCTCTTCTATCGCTGATACTTTGAGAGAAAAGGCGTCTCCCAAGTCTCCTTGGTCTTCTTAGTCTACTTGGTCTGCCTGCCAACGATGCGCGCCTGTTCCTAGACCAAGAAGACTAAGGAGACTAAGTAGACCAAGTAGACGAGGTAGACTCAGGTGGACCTGGTAGACGTAGTTTAGGGGTTTAAGCATGCCTACCATCAGAGTCCTTGATATCATCGACATCTTCATCGTGACAGTCTTGATCTATCAGCTGTTGCTTCTAATTCGCGGCACGCGCGCGGTGCAGCTGGTCACCGGCGTGGTGATTCTCATCCTGGCTTACGCGATCAGCCGCGCGGTGGGTCTGTACACCCTGCAGTTCGTCCTGCAGTATCTGGGCGTGGTCATTCCCATTGCTCTGCTGGTCATCTTTCAGCCTGAGCTGCGGCGCATGCTCGAGCAGCTGGGCCGCGGCGGCGTGCTGGTGAGCGGACTCGCGCCGCACACGCTGGGCCGCGAGGAGATCATCCGCCTCGTCAACGACGTCTCGCGGGCGGCGCGCATCCTGGGGCTGCGCAAGATCGGCGCGCTGATCGTGCTGGAACGCCGCACCGGGCTGGCGGACTTCATCGAGACCGGCATCAAGGTCGACGCGGTCGTCACCGTGCAGCTGCTGATCAGCCTGTTCTTTCCCAACTCCCCGCTGCACGACGGCGCGGCCATTATCCGGGGGAACCGCGTGGTCGCCGCCGGCTGCCTGCTGCCCCTGTCTGAGAATCCAGTGGTGGCCCGAACGCTGGGGACGCGGCACCGCGCCGGGCTGGGGATTGCCGAGCAGACCGATGCGGTGGCGATTATCGTGTCGGAGGAGACGGGGACCGTCACGCTGGCCCGCGAGGGGGAGCTCATCCGCGGCATGTCGGAAGAAGAATTGAAAGCCGCCCTCCTGGAGCTGTTTGCCGCCGACACGCCCGCCCCCGCGTCGTGGTGGTGGCGGACGTTCCGCCGGGCATGAGGCCGCGCAGGCTGTTCAACGAGCAAAACCTTCTGCTGCTGCTCTCGTTCTTCATTGCCGTGACGTCCTGGTACTATGTGGTCACCACCCAGAACCCGCGATTCCCCCGGACCACGTTTAAGGCCGTGGCCGTAATTCCAGACCTGAGCGGCGAGCCGGCCTACGGTTATAGCGTCCTGGGTGTACGCGTCACGCCGCCTACCATCGCAATCACGGGCCTGCCGGAGCAACTGATCGAGATTGAGACCGTGCGCACCCAACCCGTGATGATCACCGGTGCCACCCAGGATGTCGTGCGTGACGTGGGGGTGGTGTTGCCGCCCGAGTTCACGCGCGCGGCGCGCGTGCGCGTGGCCGTCCAGATCGCTCCGGCCATCGCGGCGACCACGGTGCGTGGCGTGAAGGTCCAGATCCAGAATGCGCCGGCGGGATTGGTCGCCCGGGTCGAGCCGGCAACCGTCGACGTGCAGGTGCAGGGACCGGTGTCCATCATCAATAAGCTCCGCCCTGAAGATCTGGAAGTCCGGGTTGACGGAGCCGCCCTCTCCATGGGCCGCCGCAGTGTGACGCCCGAGGTGCATGGGCCGCCGGAGGTCACGGTCCTGACCATCAAACCCACGGCCGTGCTGGTCGTCGTGACGCGGAAAGGGAGTTAGGGATGGGCCGGCTGTTTGGGACGGACGGTGTCCGCGGCGTCGCGAACGTCGATCTCACTCCCGAACTCGTCTTCCGGCTCGGCCGCGCCGCGGCGCACGTGCTGAGCACCGATGCCGGGACGCGGTTTTTGCTCGGTCGGGACACCCGTCTGTCCGGGCCGATGCTCGAGGCCGCGTTGACTGCCGCGGTATGTTCGGCAGGAGGGACCGTGCTGAGCTGCGGCATCCTGCCGACGCCGGCCGTCGCCTACCTGACGCGCCGCGTGGCCGCGTCGGCCGGGGTGGTAATTTCGGCGTCGCACAATCCCATCGAGGACAACGGAATCAAGGTTTTTGCCAGTGACGGCTACAAGCTCCCCGATGCTGTCGAGGACGCCATCGAAACGGTTCTGGACCGGCACGACCTGCCGCGCGCCGTCGGTCGGGAGGTCGGCGGCGCGGAAGTGCTCTCCGACGCGGCGGACATCTACGTTGATCACATCGCCTCCCACGTGGTGGGCTCGCTGGGCGGGATGCGAGTGGTCGTCGATTGTGCGTACGGAGCCGCCTGTCGTGTCGCCTCGATGCTGTGGGAGCGACTGGGCGCGACGGTGATTTTGATCAACGACGAGCCCGACGGGACGCGGATCAATGTCCGCTGTGGTTCCACCAACCCGGAGGTGCTCCGGCAGGCCGTCCTCCAGCACGGTGCCGACGCCGGATTTGCGCACGACGGCGATGCCGACCGCGTGATCGCGGTCGATGAGACGGGCAGCATTATCGACGGCGACGCGATCATGGGAGTCTGCGCGATGTACCTCCACACGCAGGGCAGGCTCGCCCGCCGCACCGTCGTCGCCACCGTGATGTCCAACCTGGGGCTGGAACTCGCCCTCCGCCGCGCCGGTATCGCGCTGGAGCGCACAAAGGTCGGCGACCGCTACGTCCTGGAGCGCATGCGCGAATTCGGGGCTACCGTCGGCGGGGAGCAGAGCGGGCACATCATCTTTCTCGACCACGCGACGACCGGCGACGGAGCGCTGACGGCGGTGCAGGTGGTCAACGTGATGCTGGAGACCGGCCAGCGGCTGTCAGAACTCGCCGCGCCGATCGAACGATTTCCCCAGGTGCTCCTCAACGTCACGGTGGCCGACCGGGGCACCGTGACCGGCCACCCGGCCATCGAGGCCGCCGTCGCCGATGCCGAGCGAGCGCTTGGCCCCCGCGGCCGCGTGCTGGTCCGGCCTTCAGGGACAGAGCCCCTGGTGCGGGTGATGGTGGAAGCCCAGGACGAGGGAGAGGCGGAGTCGCTGGCCGGCCACCTGGCCGACCTCATTGCCCGCGAGTTGAGGGGCCGGCGCGCGTGACGTCCACGGTGCAGACTCCCGAGATCCTGGCGGACATCGCGGCTTCACCGGTCCTCGGCGTGCGGGTGCATCATGTCACGATGCCGCAGGCCGTGCAGGCAGTGCGCCGCATGCTCGCAGCCGGCGGCGCGCATCAGATTGTCACCGCCAACGGGGTGATGCTGGTCCGCGCGGCCCGCGATGAGCAGGTCCGGCGCGCGCTCAGTAATGCCGCTCTGGTGATTGCGGATGGCGCCGGTGTGGTGCTGGCGGCACGCATCTTGGGACGACCGGTCTTTGCGCGGGTGCCGGGGGTCGAACTGGTCCAGGAACTCTGCGCGCGCGCGGCCATAGAGCAATGGCGCGTCTTCCTGCTCGGCGCGGCCCCGGGCGTCGCCGCGGACGCGGCGGTGGTCCTGCGGCAGCAATACCCCGGGCTCCAGGTGGCCGGAGTCACCCATGGGTATTTTGCCGACGAGTCGACGGTGATCGAGGAAATCCGTCAAGCGAAGCCCGACCTGATGTTCGTGGCCTTGGGTTTCCCCAGGCAGGACCTGTGGATTGCCTCACACCGCGACCGTCTCGGGGTGCCGGTGTGCATCGGGGTCGGTGGAACCCTCGATGTGCTGGCGGGCAGGGTTCGCCGGGCGCCGCGACTGATCCAACAAATCGGGCTGGAGTGGGCATTCAGGCTCATACAGGAGCCGCGCCGGTGGAGGGTGGTGATCAGCCTGCCGCTGCTTGTCGCGCTGGCGCTCAAGGAAAGGGTAAAAGAGCGATGGACGGGAAAACGATAACGCTGAGAGGAGGTGAGCTTCACTAGACTAGGTGCTGTAGCGCCTGCCCCGGACGAAATGGCCAGCTAAACGCTGCGGATACGTCACATGTATCAGGCCATTTCGTCCGGGGGACGAGGAAGGGGATCTCGGAATATCGGCGGGTGACCCTAGGCCCAGGTCCGGGCCTGCACCGCTCCGACGCCCGTCGGAGTCAAGGCAGCTGACAAACCCCGGAGGTAACTCCGGCCCAGCAGGCTGCCGGGACCGCGCGAATCTACACAAACGACACAAGCTACACAATCTACACAACTAACCGCAGTGGCAGGTGATTGTGTAGGTTGTGTAGGTCGTGAAGGTTGTGTAGATTGCGTAGACTGACATCCCAAGAACACTCAAGTCACGCACAAACAAAGTTCACGCGTCCGCGTGCTAGGGGGGCTAAGGATGTGCGGCATCATGGGCTACGTAGGACATCGCAGCGCGCTGCCCATTCTGCTGGATGGGTTGCGCCGTCTTGAGTATCGCGGCTACGACTCCGCTGGGGTCGCGGTGCTGAACGATGGTCACATCGAAGTGCGCAAGACCGCGGGCAAGCTCGCTCAACTGACGGAGATCACCAGTGGGCCCGGTCTGTTGCATGGCACCGTGGGAATCGGGCACACCCGCTGGGCCACCCACGGCCTGCCGACCGATGCGAACGCCCATCCTCACAGCGACTGCGGCGGGCGCGTCGTGGTCATCCACAACGGAATCATCGAGAACTTCCTGCCGCTGAAAGAAGAGCTGCAGGCGCGGGGTCACACGTTCCGCTCAGACACCGACACGGAAGTCATCGCCCACCTGATTGAAGAGGAACTGTACGGCCATGAACAACCGGGAACGCGGGAACCCCCACGCCCGCTCGGCGGGCTCGGGGCGGAGCGCGGAAACGCGGAAACGCGACGAAGTGGATCCTTACGAATCACGAATCACGAATCACAAGTCACCCTGGAAGAAGCTGTCCGCCGTGCGGTCCAACAAACGCGGGGAGCCTACGCGATCGTCGTGCTTTGCAGTGACCAACCGGATCGCATCGTGGCGGTGCGGCAGATCAGCCCGTTGATCATCGGCCTGGGGAAGGGAGAGACCATTCTGGCGTCGGACATTCCCGCCCTGCTCTCGCATACGCGAGACGTCCTCGTCATCGAGGACGGGGAGATGGCAGTCATGACAGCCAGCGGTGCAACGGTGGAACGGCTCGACGGCGCGACGGTGGCGAAGCAGCCCCTGCGCATCACCTGGGATGCCGAGATGGCTGAAAAGGGCGGCTACCCCCACTTCATGTTGAAGGAGATTCACGAGCAGCCCCGTGCCTTGCAGGAAACGATGATGGGCCGCCTGGACGCCCCGGGAGCTCCCGAACTCGACGGAGTCTCGTACTCGCCAGAGTTTGTCCGCGGCCTGCGCAAACTTTGGATCACGGCCTGCGGCACCGCGTACCATGCAGGCCTGGTGGGCCGTTGGGTTGTCGAACACTGGGCGAAGATCCCTGTGGAGCCCGAGCTGGCCTCGGAGTTGCGCTATCGGGATGCGTTGATCGACCCTCAGACGTTGACCGTGGCAATCAGCCAGTCCGGGGAAACTGCCGATACACTGGCGGCGGCCCGCGAGGCCCGGAAGCGTGGAACGCGGCTGGCAGCGATCACCAACGTCGTCGGCAGCACGCTCAGCCGTGAGGCCGATGATGTGCTCTACGTACGCGCCGGTCCCGAGATCGCCGTCGCCAGCAGCAAGGCGTACATCACGATGCTGGTGGCGCTGCAGATGCTGGCGCTGGACCTCGCCGTGCGGCGGGGCACCGTGACTCCGCCGCGGGTGGCACACATCATCCAGGCGATGAAGGCGCTGCCCGGCAAAGCCCAGGAGGTGCTGCTGCGGGAATCCGAGGTGGCATCGCTGGCCGCCCGCCTGGCCGACCGGGAACACATGTTTTTCATCGGGCGCGGGCTGGACTACGCCGTGGCGCAGGAAGGGTCGCTCAAACTGAAAGAGATCTCGTACCTCCACTCCGAGGCGCTGGCCGCCGGCGAGCTCAAGCACGGTACGCTGGCGCTGGTCACACCCGGAGTGCCGGTCTTTGCCCTGGTGACCCAGCGGCATGTGTACGAGAAGACGCTGTCCAACATCCAGGAGGTGAAGGCGCGCGGCGGGCTGGTCATCGCGGTCGCGTACGACCGCGATACTGAGATCACCAAGCATACCGAGGTCGTGCTGCGGATCCCCGACACGCTTGACGACCTGGCGCCTGTTCTGGCCATTATTCCACTTCAACTGTTCGCGTACTATGTCGCCCGGGAGAGAGGGAATGATATCGACCAACCGCGAAACCTCGCCAAAAGCGTGACCGTCGAATAAAGGCAAAAGGCGTCTGCTTGGTCTACTTAGTCTACTTGGTCTACAAGCACCGAGCGCCAGGTATTGAGACCAAGAAGACTAAGGAGACTAAGGAGACGCAGTTGGAGGGTTTGGTGGTCGACGCAGAGCTCCTCAAGATTCTCGCGTGTCCTTTAGATAAGGCTCCCGTCAAACTCGAGGGAGATAGGATCGTGTGTACAAGGTGCGGGCGCCGGTATCCGGTCCGGGACGGGATTCCCGTGATGCTGGTCGACGAAGCGGAAATGCCAACGAGATGAATGGGGAATTGTAAATTGCAAATTGTAAAGAGGGAACGGCGTTCGCATGACGAGTATTAAGGGCGTAGGGATCGATGTGGTGGAGGTGCGGCGGATCGAGCAGGCGCTCGACCGGTGGGGCGATGCGTTCGTGACCCGCATTTTCACCGTAGCAGAAGATGAACGGGCGAAGCCGCCACACGCACGCAGTGCCCGCCTGGCGGCCCGCTTTGCGGCCAAGGAGGCCGTGATGAAGGCGCTGGGCCTCGGCTGGCGGGCGATGGGCTGGCGCGAAATCGAGATCCTGAATGACCCGCTGGGGAAGCCCACCGTCACCCTGCGCGGCGGCGCGCAGCGGGCGGCAGAGCGGCAGGGCATCGCCGCCATCCACGTCTCCCTCTCCCACACCCGCGCCCTCGCCTTTGCGAGCGCCCTCGCGATCTCCCACCCATCTGCTCGATAGCCCACAATCAAAAAGGCGTCTGCTTGGTCTACTTAGTCTTCTTGGTCTACTTGGTCTACATGCGAACGGCGCCGGCAATGCACCTAGACTAAGAAGACTAAGTAGACCAAGAAGACAAAGTAGACGCAGTTGTCCTTAGTCAGACCAGGAACCCTCGCGTCGGTAATGGAAACCTGTCAAGGCCCTAAATCCAGGCAAATTGGCGGAGGTTCGTGCGCTGATGAAGGGACTCGTGTTGACTGCAGATTGGGATCCGCGCCCCGGATACACGCTCACGGAATCGGAGCGTACGACGCGCAAGGCGGTGACGGGGAGCAGTGTGTGGCGCCGGCCGCACGTCTCCGTGGAGACGTTGCCCGATCCGAAATTGGGACCCCGCGAAGTGCTGATCCGGCCGCGGGCGTGCGGCGTCTGCGGCTCAGATGTGCACTTCTACGAAACCGACAAGGAAGGGTACATGCTCTATCCCGGCCTCACGCGCTTTCCTGTCGTGATCGGTCACGAATTCTCTGGCGAGATCGTGGATGCGGGAAAGGAAGTCCGGGATCTGCGGCGCGGCGACATGGTCACCTGCGAGGAGATGATCTGGTGCGGAGAATGCACGCCCTGCCGCAATGGGTACCCCAACCAGTGCGAGCGGTTGGAGGAGATCGGTTTCACCATCAACGGCGCGCAGGCCGACCTGATCGCCGTCGATGCCAAATATTGCTGGAAGATCAATGCCCTGGCGGATCGTTACGGCAGCGTGGAGTGGGCGTATGAGGCCGGCGCGCTCTGCGAGCCCACCAGCGTGGCGTACAACGCGATGTTCACCCGCGCGGGAGGGTTCCGGCCCGGGGGGCATGTGACCGTCTTCGGCACCGGTCCCATTGGCTTCGCGGCCATCGCCCTGGCGCGCGCCGCAGGGGCGGCCAAGATCATCGCGTTTGAGGTCTCGCCGATGCGCGCGGAGCTGGCCAAGAAGGTCGGCGCCGATGTGGTCCTCAACCCCGTCGAGCTACAGCGCAAGGGCTCCCCGTCCCGCACGGCGATCATGGAGCTGACGGAGGGGGAGGGCGCCGCGATGCACGTCGAGGCAGCTGGCGCGCCGACGAAGACGGTTCCGGAAATGGAAGAGTCCCTGGCGGTGGGTGGGAAGATCGTGATCATCGGCCGGGCCGCCGAACGCACACCCATCTATCTGGAGCACTTCCAGACGCACGCCGCCCAGATCTTTGGCGCGCAGGGGCACTCCGGCTACGGTAACTTTCCCAACGTCATCAAACTCATCGCCGCCGGCCGCATCGACCTCACCCCCATCATCACCAGCCGTTTCGGTCTGACCGACAGCGTGGAGGCGATCAAGAAGGCCACAAAGCGCGAAGACGGCAAGATCATGATCCGTTCCTAACCAAAGAACAGTCCCCCCAGTCTTCACGGTCTCCCCAGTCTCCACAGGCGCCTGCAAATGGATAAAGCAGTTAGACTGGGTAGACTGGGAAGACTGGGTAGACTTCCGGAGGGGTTGGATGCAGGCCGCAGTGTTCGAGGGGGAAGGCCGGCTGGTCGTGCGGGATGTCGAGCCGCCGGAGCTCAGGGCCCCGGATGATGTCCTGCTGGCGGTGCGGGCAGCGGGGATCTGCGGGACCGATGTCCACATTTTGGCCGTGCCTCCGGGACACCCGGCCACTCCCGGCGTCATCATGGGACACGAGTATACGGCGGATGTCGTCGCGACGGGCGACCGCGTCGACCACGTGGCACCTGGCGACCGGATCGTGGTTGATCCCAGCATCTGGTGCGGAAGTTGCCCCTACTGCCAGATGGGACTGACGAATCTCTGCGATCGCATGACGGGGATCGGCATCTTCCGCCACGGTGGCTTCGCGCCGCTCAGTGTCGTGCCGGCCCGCGCGGTCTACCGGATCTCCTCCGACGTGGCGTCAGAAATCGCCGCCCTGGCCGAGCCCCTCGCGGATGTGTTGAACGGGATCCGGAAACTTGGAGTGGCCCCAGGTGAATCCGCCCTGGTGCTTGGAGCCGGCCCGATCGGGTTGCTCTTCACCCTGCTCCTGCGCGCAGCCGGGGTCGGGACGCTCCTGGTGGCTGAGGTCGCCGACTACCGCGCGGCGCAGGCGCGCGAGTGCGGGGCCGATCTGATCATCAATCCCCGCCAGCAGGACCTCGCGGCGGTGGTCCGCGGCGAGACGCGCCTGGGCGCCGACATGGTCGTCGACGCCGTCGGGACCCTGCTTGAAGATGGGCTGCGTTGCGTACGCAAGGGAGGGCGGGTCCTGCTCTTCGGGATGCACGAGCACGCCCGGCCGGCGGTGAAGCAGTACGACGTGACGAAGTATGAGCTGCAGATCCTTGGCACATACATTGCCCGGGGGACGTTTCCCCAGGCGGTGCGGCTCCTCGAGGCCGGCCGGCTCGACTTTGGCCGGCTGGTAACCCATCGCGTTCCGCTGCGTGACATTCAGCGCGGGATCGACCTCCTGCGCCGCGGCGAGGCAGTCAAAGTCGCGGTGTTCCCGGAGGCGTAGCCGTGCCGGCCCTGGTGGAGATGCGGCAGATCACGAAGACCTTCGGCCCGGTGGCCGCGTTAAATCGCGTCGATTTCGCGGTGAACGCAGACGAAGTCGTGGGCCTGGTCGGGGACAACGGGGCTGGGAAGTCGACCCTGATGAAGATCCTGACCGGTGTCTACCAGCCGGACGCGGGTGAGATCTGGCTCGGGGGGATGCGGGTGCACTTTCATTCGCCCCTGGAGTCGCGGCAGAGGGGCATCGAGATGGTGTATCAGGACCTGGGCCTGGCCGAGAACCTGAGCGCCATTGCCAACATCTTCCTGGGACGCGAAATCACCCGCCGCACCGGCGGCCTGAGGCTGCTGAGTGAAGGCGAGATGGAACGCCAGGGGCGCCAGCATCTCGACGGGCTGCAGATCTCTCTGCCCTCAGTCTTCTTCCCGGTGGAGCGCCTGTCCGGGGGGCAGCGACAGTCGGTGGCCATTGCCCGGGCGACGGCGTTCCGGGCGCAACTAGTCATCATGGATGAACCGGCGGCGAGCCTCGCGGTCTCAGAAGCGGCCAAGGTGTTGGCCCTCATCACGCGCCTGCGCGAACAAGGAGTCGCGGTCGTGCTGATCAGCCACAGGCTGCAGGATGTCCTCGACGTCTCGGATCGCATTGTCGTTCTCAACCGGGGGAGCAAGGTTGGGGATCTACGCCGGCGGGACGCGACGATGGGGGACGTCGTCGGGCTGATCGTCGGGAAGAGCGCATGATGCAACTGGAACAGGCCCCGTCCATCAGGACCACGATCGTTAGGCGCCTGGCGCCGTCCTACGCGGCCATGGGACGCTTCGGGCTGATTCTGGTAATGCTGCTGATGATGGCAGTGCTGACCATCCTGCAGCCGGCCTATTTCCTGACGCGGGAGAACCTGACGAACATCGCGCGCCAGATCAGCAGCAACTCTATCCTGGCGCTGGGCGAATTCGCGGTCATCGTCACCGCCGGCATCGACCTCTCGGTGGGGTCGGTGATGGGGCTGTCGATGATTGTGTTGGCCCTGGCGGTGCATGCCGATTGGGCGGCAGGGATGGCGGTGGCTGTCGCGTTGCTCGCGGGGCTGGGGGTCGGACTGGTGAACGGCCTCGCGCTCACCCGCCTCCATCTCCCTCACCCGTTCATCGCCACCCTCGCCACGCTGAACATTGCCAGAGGGGCGACCTACCTGCTGTCCGGCGGGGTCCCCATCTCGGGCCTTCCCCCCATCGTGCGGATGTGGGGCGCCGACGACATCACGCTGCTCGGGGGGACATCGTTTCCGATTGATTTCCCGATCTCGTTTCTGATTGTCATCGCCCTCTACCTCGCCATGTGGGTGTTGTTGACGAAGACCAGCACCGGCAGGCACATCTACGCCATCGGCGGCAGTCCGAAAGCAGCCCAGTATGCCGGCATCAACATCCCCCGCAACCTGGCGCTCGTCTACGTGCTCTCGGGCGGCTTGGCAGGCATCGCGGGCATTTTGCTCGCCGGACGGGTGAACTCCGGCTATCCGACCGCGGGGACCGGGGCAGAGCTCGATGCGATCGCGGCGGTGATCATCGGAGGCGCCAGCTTCTTCGGCGGCCGGGGGACGGCCGGCGGGGTGTTCATCGGCGCGATTATCATGGGGTTGCTTCGGAACGGGTTGAACCTGATGAATGTCTCCGTCTTCTGGCAGCAGGTGATGCTGGGGTTCATCATTCTGCTGGCCGTGTACCTCGACGTGCTGCGGCGTCGAGCGATGCGGTTGGAGAGTTAGTCGCGATCTGATGGTGCGGCGAAAGGGGTGAGACGGTTTTCGCGCGGGCAATCGAACGGTCCGATTGGTACACAGAGGGAGGCTAGACATATGATGGCACGAAGGATCACGGGTATTGTCACAGCGCTGCTGGTCGTGCTGGCGTTGCTCACGCCGGGTATCAGTGAAGGCGCGGCCAAGTACACCATCCTCCTGAGCATGAAGGGACCGGGTTCCGGGAACCCATTCTGGGCGGCTGTGGAGCGGGGGGCGCGAGACACCGCCAAGGCGATGGGGGTAAACCTGGTCGTCCTGGCGCCTCCGGCAGAAACCGATGTCCAGGCGCAGATCGCCCAGATCGAGGATCAGATCGCCAAGCGGGTGAACGCGATCGTCGTGGCACCGACCGACGTCAGCGCGCTGAACACGACGTTCGACAAGGCTCGCGCGCAGAAGATCCCGGTGCTCTTCGTCGACACCGACGGTACGTGGCGATCCAAACTCACGTTCATCGGCACCGACAACCGTGCCGGTGGGGTGATGGGAGGCCAGTTCCTCTGCGGCGCGTTTAAGGGGAAAGGCGACGTCGCCATCATCACCGGCGTGATGACCACGCAGAGCATCCGCTCCCGCGTTGAAGGCGCACGCGCAGCCATGGCGAAGTGCGGCCTGCATGTGGTCGCGGAACTCCCGGCCAACAGCGATCGGGCATTAGGACAGCAGGCGATGGAAGACATCCTCACGTCCAAGCCCGCCGTGAAGGGTATCTTCGCGGCGAATGACCTCATGGCGCTGGGCGCGGCCGAGGCGGTGAAGGCCCGCGGGAAGGCCGGCAAGGTGCTGATCGTGGGGTTTGATGCTATTCCCGAAGCGGCGCAAGCCATCCTCAGCGGCACGATGGCGGCGAGTGTTGCGCAGAGCCCATACAACATGGGGAAGTTCGGGGTCCAGAACGCGCTGAGGGCCCTGACCAAGAAGAGCGTGGCCAAGCGGATCGACACGGGAACGGTCCTGGTCACCAAGAAGAACGCGGCGCAGTACGCGAAGTAGCAATCTGGATGCATCCTGAGGAGGTGAGCGCATGAACACAGGCTGGGCGAAGCTGGCCGTCGTGGTGCTCGGCGTCCTGCTGTTGACCTCCACCGCGATCGAAGGAGCCGGGCTCCCACCGAAGCCGGCCAAACTGACGATGGCCGTCGTGGCCGGCGGCGAGACCAAAGGACTAAAGGCGATCCTCCCGATGTGGGAGCGGGAGATGGGGGTGAAGGTCGAGCTCGTCGAGTTTCCCTATCCCACGCTGTATGAGAAGCTGGTGACGGCCTTCCAGGCCAACGCATCTACCTTTGATCTCCTCATCGCCGACGATCCGTGGATGCCGAAGTTCGGCTCGGAAGGATGGCTCGTGCCCCTGGATTCGACCTTCGGGTACAAGCGCGACAACGACATCTTCCCCGTGGTCTACGACCTGGGGTCCTGGCCGCCACCGCGGGGACCCGTGCCGCCGGGTGAAGCGAGCAAGCCGCGTCATCTCTATGCCATCACCCTGGTGGGCAACGTGGAGTTCTTCCTGTATCGCAAGGATCTCGTCTCCGCGCCCACCACGTGGAACGACGTGGTGTCGAACGCCAAGAAAGTCAACAATCCGGGCCAGCCGCTCTACGGGTTCGTGATCCGCGGCGCGAAGGGCAACCCGGTCATCTCGGAATTTACTCCGGTGCTGCTCTCCTATGGCGCCCGGATCTTCGACGATAACTGGCGCGTTACCCTCAACTCCAAAGCCGCCATCGACGCGCTGACCTTCTTCACCAAGACGCTCAAGTCGTATGCTCCGCCGGGCGTCGCCAACTACGACGCCGCGGAGCGTGCGCGGGAAGTCGCCACCGGCCGCGCGGCCCAGGGCTTCATCTGGCCTGCTGAGATTACCGACATCGTGGAAAACCCATCGGTGTCACAGGTGGTCGGCAAGCTTGGCTACACGCTGGCGCCCGCGGGTCCGGGCGGCAAGCACGCGCCGCTGATCGGGAACTGGCTGCTGGCGATTCCCAAGGGCAGCACGAACCAGCGCTGGGCATACGAGTTCATCCTGTGGGCCACCAGCGCGAAGGTGCAGAAGCCCTATGCGATAGGCGGCGGCATCCCGTTCCGCAAGTCGGTGCTGCTGGACGCCCAGATGAACAAGACGTTCCCGTTCTTCAAGGCGATGGCGGACTCGCTGGCCGCGCCGCCGGAGTGGCGCCCGCGGACGTCGGAATGGTTTGCGGTCGAGGCGATCCTGGGGACTCATGTCAACGCCGCCCTGGCGGGCGTGGAGACTCCGGATGAGGCCATCACCAAGGCCGCGCGTGAGATTGAACAGCACATGAAGGAGGCCGGCTACTATCGCTGAGGTTGGGGCCCGGGGGCTGCTCGCTCCCGGGCCTCTTCCTGCCCGCGTCATGCGGCATTGGACACCCTACCTGCTGGTGGCGCCGCCCGTGGTCCTGCTGGCCTCGCTGGTCGTCTATCCGCTCCTCTACAACGTCAGCCTCAGCCTGCGCAACTACCGCACGGGCGAGTTTGTCGGGCTGCACAACTTCGCGCGGGCCCTGGACGACCCCCAGTTCTTCGCTTCCTTGTGGGCGACGGCCATCTACGTGTCCGGGACGCTGGTGGTGGAGATCCTCCTCGGCCTGGCGCTGGCGTTGCTCGTGCATCGCACCATCCGCAGCGGGTGGGCGCGCACACTGGTCTATCTGCTCTTCCTCATTCCGATGGTGACACCACCGGTCGCCGCGGGGGTGATCGCCCGGCTCATCTATTCGCCCACGTACGGCGTGCTGAATGTCTTGCTGCAGCGCGTGGGTCTGATCCACACGGACGTGCTGTGGCTGGCGCAACCGTTCACCGCCATGCTCGCGGTGATCAGCGTCGATGTATGGCAGTGGATGCCGTTTGTGTTTCTGGTCTGCTTCGCCGGGCTGCAGGCCGTGCCGGTCGATACGGCCGAAGCGGCGCGCGTCGATGGGGCCGACGGCTGGCGCCTGTTCCGCCACATTGAGTACCCGTATCTGCGCTCGCTGCTGCTGCTGGTCATGGTGTTCCGGTTCACCGATACCTTCCGCGTCTTCGACCACGTGCAGGTGCTGACCGGCGGTGGGCCCGGGGCCACGACGGAGTTTCTGAGCCTGTACCTGTACTTGATCGCGTTCAAGTTCTTCAACCTGAGCTACGCGGCGGCGCTGTCCCTCTTCGTGCTCTTTGTGACCTCGGCGGCGTTCTCGGTGCTCACCCGCTACCTGGGTCGCGAGGCGGGCGAATGACGCGGGGATGGATCCGACACTCAAGTGGCGGCGGTGGCTCGGGCCTCCCCC
>Ga0209058_1000773_pt1 | contig 27991 bp, 27 predicted proteins | sample GraSoiAngelo_147_FD_185904 | JGI IMG/M metagenome (GOLD analysis project Ga0209058, IMG submission 185904) | Grasslands soil microbial communities from the Angelo Coastal Reserve, California, USA - 14_1009_05_40cm (SPAdes) (version 2) | ecosystem: Environmental > Terrestrial > Soil > Grasslands ... | reverse complement strand
GAATGTCACTGTAAAGAGTACGAGTAGTTTTGCGGTAGAAGTACCTTTCAAATTTTCTCGAATGCAAGCTGGGAGGTTAGGCTTTAAAAGATTATCCCTTATGTAGCGGCGATTTACATCCCGGGAATGACTGGGATATTCCTAGCTTACCAAGAGTCCCATCGAATATACAGGAAAGGCTCACAGCGGCTCCGGGTTGCGGGCTCGCGACTTTCTCACGAGTCCGACCCCGAAGACGGCGACGCCAAGTAGGACGATTCCAGACAGGAGCGTCTCCGGAAGGTTGAGACCCAGAAAGAGTCCGAACCGAGGAGGGAGGGGGATTATTAGCTGTACAAACGCTGTTCTCAAATTGTTCGGATCTAAAAGGTGTCCTAGAACAGTCAACGTGTCGTTCTCCAAGATCCTTCCGGTTGTCATGTTCTTGACCTCGTCGAGGAGGACGTCAACCCTGTAGACTCTAGGCGGGAGACCTGTAGTATCCCAATCGTAGCTTAAGCTCGACGTGTGTAATGGTTGAAGATTGACGACAGGCTGAGAAGCTCTATTCTCATTATTGATTGAGAGACTCAAGGTTGAATTCTCAGGATCGATGCCGTTGTTCGTCGCGATTGCAACGATGTGAACCCTAGTGCCGGAAACTATACCCACTGTATGATCGATCGTGAGTGACTCGATCCCGATGTCAGTCCAGATCTTGAAAACTTGGATAATCAATGTATAGTATGCGGTAGCGTTGTAATTATCCTTCGCGCCAAGAGTCACAAAGTGTTCGCCTACCTGTTCCTGAGGAAATACGAAGGTAACATTCGACTGAAGGGCGCCGTTACCCTGAGGACTATTGAAGGTACGGACGTCTCGACCAGATCCCGCGGCCCAGTTATATGCTATAATCCGGCCCCCTGGATTCTGCGATACCGCAGTGCCGTTAATGGATACGGGACGACCTGTAATCGGTCTTAGCGGAGGTTCAAAGAATACGAGTGGTGGCTTGCATAGCCCGGACCCACAGTCTTTGTTGGTGAAATAGCCATCATAGGCGACCGTCTGCAAGACGCCCTCTGTCGCGTTATGATGGTTTTGTAATAGTTGATGTACGAAGTGGAATGTCGAAAATCCTACGCCAAACACGCCGAATGTAATACTGAACAATCTTCCGTTTGGCACTGGGTTAGTTGTATTGCTCCCCCCAGAAGTGATGAGGTCGAGGCTCACGACACCCGTGCCGTCGTATGCAGCCTGAAAACTACACGATGCACCGAGACCATCAACAGTGAGACCATTGATACATATCCTCTGAGGCTGCGCATCGCTTCCCAAGACTCCTCCCGAGTAATCCAAGGATTGGAATTGCAGAAGTGGATAGTTGTAGAAGAGTCCTATCTCAAAACCGGAAGACGGGAATGAGTTGGTGATATTGACTTCCAACGTGATTGACGATCCTACCTTGAAACTCGTGCTAGCGATAGCAGTCGGGTTAACGGCGATTTTCGCGCCCACCGTCAGAGTGACATTAACCGGGGCTATTGGCTCCTGGCTTCCGAGTCTTGCCGTCACAGTCACGTTGTAAACGCCATAAAGTGCAGTGCGAGGAACCGTCATGGTCAAGACAGTACTATTGCCTTCCTTCCGCGGAATCACGCTGCTCGGAGCGAACGAGCAGGTGGTCCCCGAAAAGTTTGCAGGAGGCAGACTAATCAGATCACAGGCTAGCGTAACATTTGAGGCGTGTTCCTCGCCCGCCGTAAGGGTCGCAACGATGGTTGTCGTCCCAGAATTCCCAGGAGTCAGTCTTATTCCTGCAGGAGTGAAGAGGGTATAAGCAAAGCTGCCTTGAGCATGGACTAGTGCTACCGGACTCAGCAATGCACCGGAGAACATGTTCAGTGAAACGGCGAGAACGGCTACAAAAAGAGCCTTCCAAGACTTAGAGAAAATTCCAGAGCACCTCCCAGCCCAAGCCTGCCTCTAACCATTCGACCCGCGTCGTGTCCCTCGCAGAGCCGAGGGGTTTTCCGTTTTAAAAGTTTATCCGAATATTTTCCAGGGTCTTCTTGGATCTTCGAAATCCAACTCAAATAGACTGTGAGTCCCCTATTTGAACTGGGTTCCCCCTGCTCCAACAAGAGCCGGGTAGAAGTAGATATTTAGCTGATAGGGAGGCATGGCTCATCTGAATATTTGAGGACTATGCCCAGACCGGGTACCAAGGTCTGGTTCCCCCAATGTCCCTGCTGGATTCGACCGCCTTCGATCCTAATGCACATGAACCAGCCATAGTACGGGTTGAACCTCGGGTCATTTGCAGGGGGAGGGATCGTAAAGTTCAGTGTATTCGTCTCCCCGAGAGGTTGTCCCCAGACATTGAAAAAGTCCTGGAGGGTATAGGTCCGGCTGACGGTCGACCTCACGTGGATAATGGAATATGTGGTGTTTCCGCCTGGTGCCTGTTGCGCGAATACTGGATAGTGCCCGTTTATCCCTTCATTGTCATACTGGTTTGTCTTCCAGATGCCGCCTCTTATGCCAACATTTATGGGTAAAACGTTACTGACGTAAGCAGATCCCTGATTTAACTGATAAATCTGAATGGCTATTGGAATTGTAAAGTCCTGTTGGGCTTGAGGATTGGCAGATACTGCGAAGTAGATTGCGACAAGTAATGCCAGAGCGATGAAGGGGACTGAGTAGAGGACCAGCTTCTTTCTACCCGCGCCACGTACGCTCTTTGGAGCCAAACGGACCCGACGGAGAGATGGTCCTCCGGCCTTATAGTCTTGTCTGACTCCTGATGAAATTCGCTTGCCACCAACCCAAGAAAGGTGTAGGAGAAATCGGTCGTATTGGACTAGATTGTGAACTATTTCCCCCTTGCAAAGCTATCCAGAATAGCCCTTCGCTATACCGAATCCATATATTCGCGAAATCCTAGCTCGACTTCGTAAGCGGAAGAAACCTATGTCAATTGTTCAACAGTCGGTACCTTCGCATTACATTCTCAATTTCGTACTTTTCGATAAGCCCATAAGCCCCTCGTGTCAAGACCAGTAGTGATTTCTGAATGAAGAAGCTCGTCGCCGTGACGTTACTACTCCTCGGATCCCTATTCGCCGTTCCCATCTCCACACACTTAGCACACGGCCAGTTCACCGGCATTGTGTGTCTTACCAGAGCAACAAGCAACAACTGTCCGCAAGTCCCGCTCACTTTCAACGCCACAGGCGTCGGGAAAACCTTCACGATCGGTGTCTTTATTGAAAATTCTGATGCCATGGGTGGCATCGACATCTATGTCTCTGTTGACACGTCGTATCTGACTCCCATTAGTGCTGCTTTCGGACCTCTGATCGCTAGCCCCACGTCGACGATTATCTGTATCAACAGTGTTTCCGTGGTTGGCGCGTGTACGGTTGGCACTGCTAACGGTCCGGGCGTTGTCGAAGTTTCCGCCCTAGAGAGCCAGGCAGGCAACGAGTGTGGTGGTATCTCGCCATGCTCTGGTATGGCGTTGACTATAACTTATCAGGTGATAGGCTCTACTGCTAGTACTCCTTTCTCTTATCCAAGAAACTCAGGCTGCTCCACGAGCAGTGTGACCAATCCCCCGAACGTGTGCGTTAATATCACCGACGCGTTCGGGACCACACTCAGTGAGACAGTGCAAGAGGGAGACTTCACAGACTTGACCCCGACGGCGAACTTTGGCGCGACACCCACGAGCGGAAACGCACCTCTCACGGTCAATTTCAACGCGACCCTGAGCAACGCGACCGCGGGGAATGTGATCACGCAGTATAATTGGGATTTCGGAGACGGTTCATCCCCTGCAAATGTGACTAGTGGGCCGACGACTTCCCACGTTTACAGTTCACCAGGCACGTTCCATCCCAATCTTGAGACGGTAGATGTGTCGGGGAAGAGCTCCATAAAAGATGGGTTAACCATCACGGTCTTACTGCCTGACTTCAGTATCGATTCAAACCCAACCGTTCTTCAGATCCTTCAAGGGGCAAACAAGAATGCAACGATAAGCCTGACCAGCCTGCGGAGCTTCAGCGGAACCGTTACCATCTCCGCCAACAGTTCCGCAACTATAGGAATCACCTCCACACTCAACCAGACAAGCGTCACACTCTCATCGGGACAAACGAATTCGAGAACAAGGCTTACCGTCTCCGCAGCAATCTCAACACCGACTGGAACCTACGCGATCAATGTCACTGGGACCAGCGGGACACTCAAACACTCAGTCTTCATAACAGTCACGGTTATCAAACCAGACTTTAGCATCACGTCCAACCCGAACACCCTCCAAATTGAGCCAGGAAAGAACGAGAACGCGACGATAAGCCTCACCAGCATGAACACGTTCAGCGGAACAATAACACTCACGGCAAACAGCTCCGCCACCCTGGGAATAACTTCGACGCTCAACCCGACTACGGTCACGCTGGCATCAGGCCAGACGGACTCCGGGACGAAACTCACTGTCGCCACATCTGTCTCAGCCTCTCCGGGAACTTACACGGTCAACGTTACAGGAACAGGCGGGACACTCAAACACTCGGTCTTCATAACAGTCACAGTTGTAAAACCAGATTTTAGTGTCACGTCCACTCCACAGTCCGTGTCGATCCCACGCGGAGGAAACGGAAATTCTATCATCACTCTCACCGGCCAGTTCGGCTTTACCGGGAACGTCGGCCTCACGGCCAGTCCCAACTCGACAAGCATAATCACGTTTCTCGATTCGACGAGCGTCCTCGTGGCTACAGGGATAAGAACCAACGTAACTCTATACATAATCGCCAAGCCCAGCATCACGCCTGGAGACTACAGGATAACAGTGACCGGGACCAGCGGTCCTCTGACCCACAGCATCAACGTCACGATCAATGTCCCAGTTCCCAGTTTCGGGGCTAGCGCCACCCCAACGAGCGTATCGGTCAATACCGGAACGAACGGGACATCCGCCGTTACTCTGATTGGGCTGAACGGTTTCACTGGCAACGTCAACCTCACCGCGCCTCCTCCCCCCAGCGTGGACATAACAACTACGCTCTCTAACACCACCGTCTCGATAACCAGCACAAGCGGCCCGGTCACATCGACTCTGTTGATCTCCACGAAAGCAACTACGCCGGCCGGGACCTACACGATCACAGTCAACGCAACGACTACGAGCCTCCGTCGCCTCGTCAACATCACTCTGACAGTAACATCACCACTGCCCTCGATCCAGATCGGTGCCGCTAGCCTCTCCGCCGTCTCCCTGACGGCAGGAAAAACAGTAGACATGACGTTCACAGTCAGCAACAGCGGAGGAACACCAGTTAACGTAACCCTGACAATGGACGTGAACGGCGGTAGCGGAGGAAACATAACGGTCGCACAAAAGACCCTCACCCTCAGCCCAGGCCAGGCCGCTCAGACATTCACACTGTCATGGAACACGACTCAATGGCCCGCGGGCAGCTATCATGTCTATGCTAGAGTTATCGGATCTCAGACGAGTACCGTTAACCAGTCGCAGAGCGCTGGCGTAGTAGCTCTAGGATCCCCGCCCTCGCCTCCACCGGTTGCGGACCTCAGTCTGATTCCCTGGGTAACAACGGGGATTGCATCGGCAATTGCCGCCGTGTTCGGACTACTCCTGTTCAGGCGCCGACGGCCAGCCGGCGGGATGGGATCTGTCCAGTAGAACCGAATGATCTGATGTGATGAGACCAAGAGAGTCTTCCGACTATTTCTTTCTGAGACTGGCTCTCTTGGCGTGCAGCTTTTTCCGCATGTTTCTTCGTCTGAAAAAGAGACCGAGTCCAAAGATACCCAGAGAACCGGCAAGGCTCCCGAGGAATACGGTGTCACCATACCAGGGCGTCGGAGGTGGAAGAGGTGGGACGTCGACCTTGATGCCGACACTGTCCTGAGTCGTCCAGCCAGCGATAACCGTCTCCGTAACGGTACTGTTCGTCACGTAGGGCCCGGAGAAGGCTAAAAGATAGTCCCCAGGGGACAGGTTCTGGAATACGACCTGGCCTCCGGAGTCCGTAGTGGCGTTTCCAAATGGAGACGCGGTGGACGCGTTGAAGATCTGTACGAGCACCCCGGATTGGAGTATTTTCTGTAGACTGTACACGCTTAAGAGCAACGCGCCCAACGCGGGACCTACTTTGATCATTCGGTGGGTAGAGTTTGTATTTCCAAGAGTGTCCGTGACATTGAGCTTTACATTGTAAGAACGCGGTGAAGGAAAGGTGTGTGTTGTTGAAGGTGACGTTGTGCTGTTCGTGGTTCCATCGTCAAAATTCCAATCATACTTGGTGATCGAGATGGACGAATCGGCTCCGTTGAAGCTTCCACTGGCATCAAAGCTGTTAGGGTGGCCAGCGACGACTGTAGGCGTATTCGAAGGCTGGTAGTTGAAGAACGCCGTGATCCTCGAGTTGCTAAAGATTGCATCTTGGGTTATGACCGGTATGGTTTCGATGGTAAAGTAGGGCGCGGGACCTGATCTCTCTACATCGGCAGTGCTTATCCTGATCAGGCTCGCCCCCGTCCCTGAAACATGGAATTTAACCGAGAAGAGACGCCCGTTCGTAGGCCCGACGACCGGGTTGCCACTCTCGGGGGCCGCTGAGAAGTGCACCCACCCGGGGATGGAGTCCGTCGGGTCAGCACATGGTCCCACCGTGGTTGATATGCCGAAAACACACTCAGCGGAGACAAAGTTTTGAGAGGTAGAGCCGAAGATGTTGCCAGAGTAGTTCAGGTCGACGGCTTGGACTATTGGTGAAGGTTGCGGATTAGTATAATTCAGCTTCAGATCGAAGCCTGCAATATTCTGATCCGCAACAAGATTTAGCATCACGTCGACAGTGAAATCCGACCCGCTCGTAGCGTTGTACGAGACGGGGCTAAGGTATACGGTCGAGAAGCTTTGAGAAAATGCTGCCGTGACGGGATCATAGTTAGCGTGGGAGACGACGATGAGGAGACACAGAACTAGGAACGAACGAATTCTCAACTCCTCCTCACTCTTCTTGCATATCACTTTAGATAAACGAAGCTGTGCAATATTGGCTTATCGCCAGACCGGCCATACTATGATCGGATGGAGGGCGGACGACGCTCTCGAATAGATCGCGCGTTTACTGGAAGTTTCTCGACAGAGAGCCTTGATCCCAGGGGAGTCTGGAGCAATCCAACGATACTATCGAGTTCATTACCAGTTCGGAGGTCGAACTTTTCGTCCCTCGTCACGAGACTCATCATTCTTGCGTGTGTCATATCGGTCACTCGAAGGCTAACGATCTCATCAAATCTGACCTGAAAGTTGTCCTTGTTAGCCGCCAGAATCTTGTTAGGCGTCAACCGCTCTAGGGTACGCTTGCTTCGCGACTCGCCCCCACTCCTAACGACGTCCTCAAACCCTCCACTGAGCCTTCCGAATAGCGCCGAGGTGACCAGTTGTCCAGCACCTCTCTTTCCCAAGTGCGCTACGATTATCCTGCTTCCAGTCACGAACAGGATGAGTTGTTCGATACCAAGAGCCAGACGGGCGACAACAGGAATCTCCCCGAGAATACTCTCCGATTCGGGGCTCATGTCCTTTCAGAATAATTTCACGCGGCTTATTCAATTCATCCCCCGAATCCGATAACAAAGAATCGCTCTCTCTGGAGGCGAATTCAGGTTAGAGTGGAGCCCCGGACGAGATTTGAACTCGTGACCCTTGCCTGTTTGACAAGATTACCAAGGCAATGCTCTAGGCTGCAAGGCACCTACCAGGCTGAGCCACCGGGGCACTGAATGCGGAAGCCCCGAGATTTCTTATATAATGTTGGTCACCTTTGCACCTGCGTTCGATGAATTTTGAGCGTCTGGAATCTAATCTCCCTTATCTGACCAACCCTGCTCGATAACGCCGAAAGTGTTGCCAAGAATGCCTCGACCAGAGCGTCAGGGTCAGTGACCGTCGAGTGTCTTAGGGGGCTGCAGATAGCTGGACGAAGAGTCTCCCCTGGCTCGCTTCCTCCATGCCCAGGCGGCGATGGTTGCTGTCCCTAGCAGAAGAATGGGCACCCATAACGACAATAGCTCCATCAGCAGCTTCAGCCTATCCAAGTTAACGAGGCTCCCACCTACGCTCGACGATTGCACCTGAACAGCGGTAAGAACAAAATCGGATATTGGACCGCTCGTTCCGGTGATGTTGACAGTGTAGCTTGCGGGCATTGTAGAGGTGGTCGGGGAGAAGGTGAGGTTGAACGATGATGTACCGCCAGCGGAAAGCTGAAGGGTCTTGGAAGAGGGACTGATTGGGAGCCCAGAGGGACTTGAAGATGCCGAGACAGTCACGTTTCCCTGGAAACCGTTGAGGCTGGACAGTGTCACCTTGGCATTGCCCGATGCTCCCTGAAGGATCGTCTGAATCGACGGCGCGACGGCGATTCCAAAGTCTGGTAGGAGGATCGTGGCGGTAAACGCGTCTTGGTCGACGCAGCTCGTGTATGCCGCGTCGTATGTGTCGCATGCGAAGCGGTTGTCTGCCCAGAATGGATGAGCTGCGGAGGGTGTGGCGGCTATTCCGATATAGTCGCCCATGAATGGCTCGTTCCAGTTCGGAGCGTCAGTCCTCTTGACGAGCCCAGGGTTGAACGACACATTCGTCACCCTTACCCTTGCGGAGAAGCTGACCCCGCCATCATTCGAGTTCGTAAAGAAAACATCCAGCGCGGTCATAGGGGTCTGCGTGTTGAACCTACTGTCATACCACGCCACGTCTACAATCCCTCCAGATGCAACTATTGTCGGGAAGAAGTGTTGGCCCGTGGTAATGTCGTTTATTCTGAGAGGAGCGGTCCAAGAACCGCCGCCGTCTGTTGACCGAGTTATGTATACGTTGGAGTTTCCGAGTCTCACATCATCGAAGACAACGTACACACCGTGAGCATCGGCTGCTATCTGCGGTATGGTGAAGGCTCGGAAGCTGGCCCCTATCGACGATCCCGAGGTCACCCAGGACGCGGGGTTGACCGCTCTGGCGTTCTGAACCAAAGTCGTACCACCGCCTGTGATCTTGGAAACCTGGATGTAGTTCAGATTCGCGCCAGTAACGGGATCAAAAGCATCGGTCGAGACAAAGACATTCCCCGCAGGATCAACAGCAACCCCCGGCAACCCACCGGTCCGGTCCGAAGGCGCGTAGAACGGCGGGGAGAAGCTGTTCCCGCCATCAGTCGATCTTGTGAATAGTGTTGCGAAGGGGGTTATTGATGTGAGATTGGCGTCAAACGCCAAATACACGTTCCCGTCAAAGGGTCCCCCAGTATTATCCACGGCTATCCACGGCTTGTCCGCAAACAGTGGACCCGTGATCAGTTTGACACTGGAATAGGTCGCTCCATCATTCGTATACTTGGCAACAAACGCAACGGTGTTGCCTATTGGACCATTACCTAAAAATCCGGCCGCACTCACGTTAAACACCAAGCCCGCATAGTAGACGTTGCCGAGACGATCGAAGGCGAGCACGGGATCGGATGTGGCATTTGACCTGTGCAGCGGCGAGGCCAATCCCTGGCTAGAAGCGTCTCCAGGAAAGCCAGGCAAGAGACCACTTGTCCATGTCTGTCCACCATCAACCGAGCGGTAATAGCCGTGCCACCGATGCTCCCCAATACTCTTCAACCTGTAATCCTGGGCTCCCGCAACGAGAACATTCGGGTTACGAGGGTCGACCACTATTGTCGTCTCGACCTGCTGCCGATCCGGGGCAGCCTCCCCCACAACGGGAACATTTGCACCCACCACACCAGCGGAAGAAGCCGGAGCCATCAGACTGCTACCCCTAGTAGCTGTAGACACCGGATGAAATAATGGGGGCAGGCATGATATCAGGACGAGCACGAAGAAGACTGCGAGTTTAGGGCGAATCTTGGCCCATGCCCTCTCCATAGAATCAACCGACTCGACTCCCCCTTATCACTTTATCCGTAGCCATAGTCGTGGTTGCTACTATCTCGAGCCTGTCGTGACCGCGTGTATTCTTACACGAAGAAGACGTTTCTCTTTCCTACTGGTGCTGCAGCATCTGCCCAGCCTTATCCCGCCAAGCAGGCCACTTCGACATCTCTTCCAGCGCAGACTTTTCAGCCTGCTCGTGATTCATCCAGCGCGTCTGCATAGCCTGACTCACCAGGTCCTCGTACAACTTCTCGAAAGGCAGCAACTTCCCCTTCAAGTCAGTACAATGAATGCAATAGGGATTATCAGGATTCTGCGTGCCATGATCCGCATTCGACGACATCGGCCGGCCACAACTCTCACACTCACTCGCGAGAGACATAAGACTCCGCACCAGAAGCCAACAAGCCTCTGCTATGTAGATAACCATACTTGGACAATTAGACGCTGGTCAAGGTAACAAGACCCTCCCAACTGCTAAACAATTAATAAGCCCGGACACCAGGAATCGTCAAGAACGCTAGAGGAATGCTTCTATTGCGGAGAAAGGGCCCGAAGGCTCCTTTCGCACTAGTCACACTAATACTCCTATTCGGAAAAAAGAAACCAGCCCAAGTAGCCGACAAGGCGACTGTCGCAGACTCAAAGACGGAAGCATTCCCAGTGCCCGACATTCTCAGGAAGACTATCAGTGGAAATGATGCCTCCAACGCCCGCGACCGACTCCGATTGGCGAGCCTAGAACGGGACATTATCGGAGACGCTCTAACAAAAATCTACGAGGCGGAAGCTAAGGGACTGATCAACGAACCAGAAAAAAATCAGTTGCTGCAACGATACAAGACTGACCTGAAGCGAGTAGACGGAGAAGTAGACACTCACAAAAAGACGGTTGACCTGTACGACCTGGAGTCTGCCAAAGAAGACCTCCTCAAGAGCTTCCATGAAAAGATGCTCGAGATCGACCTGAAGATAAGCCAGATCAGACCCACAACGACAATCGCGCCTGAAGAAAAGACCGTCCAGCCACCACCCACGCCAAAGACAGACCCAGCACAAACAACACCAACGACTCCCGCCAAGGAAAGGCCTGCCCGAGAGAAGCCTAAGAACAAGGCAGAAGAACGGCTCGAGACAATCAGAGAAGAAGTGCTCAAAGCCATGGAGCGACTAGAGCAGATAGAGACCGAAGGCTAGACCAGAAGATGTCATGGACCGACAAGGCGCGGGTGAGCGCCGCCGCACAAGCCGTCCGAGAACTCAAAGACCACACCACGGTTGGACTGGGAAGCGGCAACACAATCCTCCGAGCACTCGAACTTGCAGCAGAACGGATCAAGAAAGAGAATCTTAGGATCAGCTTCATCCCAACCTCATACCAGATGGAGATCGCCGCAAAGAAACTCGGCCTCAAGACAGCAAGCCTAGACGAGGAGACCGAACCGGAACTAGCACTAGACGGCGCAGACCAAGTGCAATGGCGAACCCTCGACCTGGTCAAGGGCGGAGGAGCCGCGCTGCTGCGAGAAAAGATAGTAGACTCCACGGCGAGGCGTCTTGTCATCGTCGTAGACGAGAAAAAATTGGCCAAGACACTCGGCGGACCCCAACCAATACCTGTCGAGATAACCCCCTTCGCCTACGCTTCCACACTTGAAAAGATCAGGAGAATCTCGGACAAGACCATTCTCAGAGAGACCCCAGGCAAAGTAGGACCCGTCATAACAGACAACGGCAACATTATCGCCGACGTCTACTTCAGAAGCCTCCGCCGTCCAGAGATCGTCCACGAGAAACTCAAGAAGATACCAGGCGTAATAGAAACAGGGCTCTTCCTAGGCATGGCAGACACAGTCTATGTCGGGAGAAAAGACGGACACGTAGACATCCTACGCAGAAGCTGAAACATCATTCACGAACAAGACAGATTCTAGATTGCCTCTGGCTCAAGAAGAACCATTTCACCCAAACGACTTTTCCAACTCCAGGCAGTAGGAGTTCATCTCAGCATCTGAGTGCCGGGGGCGGGGTCTCGAACAAGGCCGTCTATCGAACCCGCGTTGTCGGAATTCTAGGAGTTATCGAGGGGCGATTGACGTGCACAAAGTCTATGAATGCTGCTAGTTTGGGAGCGTCTGCCGAGGTGGCCTAGCCTAGTCAAGGCACCGGGCTCGCCCTCCGCGAGGGTGATACTCATAATCCTAGGCTAGGGTGGATTCCGGAGAGGAGTTTGACTTCCCCGGACATCGAGGGTGCAAATCCCTCCCTCGGCACTCCTTCCTAAGAGACTGCGGGTTGATCGCACCAAATCTACCGCTAGAACCATTGAGCTCAGAAAGATTAAACGCCCGATAAGAACTGAGATCATGACACCAAGGGAAAACCTGAAGCTTGTCTACGTACGACTTCTCCACACTCGACAACATCGAGACAAACGGCAAACGAGTCTTCCTCAGAGTTGACATCAACGTTCCACTCGACCCATCAACGCATCTGATCCTCGACGATACACGGATCAGAGCCGTCTCCGAGACACTTGCTAGGCTTGAAGATGCTCGGGTTGTCCTAGGGTCGCATCAGAGCAGGCCCGGAAAAGACGACTTCACGAGTCTAGAACCTCACGCGCAGGCACTCGCCCAATACTGCAATCAAGAAATAAAATTCGTAGACGATGTGATAGGCCCACAAGCCCGCCAGCGAATCGGCAAGGTCGAACCAGGCCAAGTACTGGTGCTGGACAATCTCAGATTCTGCGCCGAAGAAAACATCGACGACAGACCCGAAAAACTCCTCAAGACCCATTTCGTCAAACAGCTCACACCCTTGTTCGACCTAAACGTCAACGACGCCTTTGCAACAGCCCACCGATCACAGCCGAGCATAGTGGGACTGGCCGAGGCACTCCCCAGCGTCGCCGGAAGGCTGATGGAGAAGGAACTCAAAGCAATATCCGGCCTACTCCAAGAGCCACGCCGGCCCTGCGTCTACGTCCTCGGGGGAGCCAAGGTGGAGGACAAGATTCCAGTGATTGAACACATTCTCAGCCGCAACAAGGCTGACAAGATCCTGCTCGGAGGTGTGCCAGCGAAGATATTCCTCAAAGCAATGGACAAGAAAATATCGCATCAAGACGAGGAAGACATGGCTGGCCTCACCAGTAGTATTGACACTGCGAAAAGCCTCATCAGTAGATTCAAGGACAAGATCGAGACCCCCTCGGATCTAGCCTACGCCGATGGTCATGGAAAGAGGATCGATCGGAGCGTCGATACTTCCCAGTTGAAAGAGCCAGCCTTGGACATTGGTGCGAATACGCTCGAGAGATATTCCAAGACGGTCGAGGACGCGGCCACAGTGGTCTCGAACGGGCCACTCGGAGTATTCGAGAGAAACGGGTTCGACCTCGGAACCAAGAGAGTCCTCGAATCCATGGCCAAGTGCAACGGCTATACCATCATAGGAGGAGGGCACATAGTCGGGCTCGCCTCCATCCTCGGAATCGACCAGAGCTTCAAGCACGTCAGCACGGCGGGAGGAGCAATGCTATCACTCCTCTCCGGCCAGAGCCTACCGGGCGTCGATGCCCTAGTCAGGGCATCGGCTAGAATGCACAGCCAGAGAAAGGACAGCTAATCCTCAAACTCCGGATAGAACTTATTTTAGCAACAACTCCAGAGCGACAGCTTGCAGCCCCGGTAGCTCAGTGGAAGAGCGGCGGCTTTGTACGCGGTCCAAGAAAGCCGCAGGTCCTGGGTTCAATCCCCAGCCGGGGCTCCAAGACACACGTTCAGAGACCGTTTCGACAGAGAAATGCTTCAACCAGTCAAATCTCTCACCCGTGAGAGGGAACAAAGCCGCAGCCGGTTCCCACGCCGTTTATTATCTCCGAGAATCAGCTCCGGATAGACTAGCGCGATGGCGAGGAGGCTGTGGACGCGTCGCACCATTCTCATCGGCGTGGTAGTGATCGCTCTCACTGTAGGGATCGTATTTCCCAGCATACCCTTCCTGCCATATAGTCCTCCTCCCCACTTCTCGATCACGACGACGAGGAGCTATGAGATCAGTGGAGGAAACCAGTCACGCCCGGGGTTCAGCGCGCTGACAATTTCAGGAATCTCAAGTGGTCAAGCTTTCTGGGTAGGAGTAACTGCCACGAAGGGAACAGCAAGCTTCTGCGTGCTGTCCTCATTGTCATACCAAGACTGGGTCTCCGCGTATGACCAGCCGGGGTCCGCTCTTGACAGGCTGACGGGTTGCATTCTGGGCCCTACGCAACAGGTATACTAAGATACCCTGAAGTTTCAGCCTCCTTACTCGGGAACATGGGACGTATTGGCTCTAAACAGTAATCCCGCTGGCATAACTGTAGACTTTACTCGCGCATGATCAGTGCTGGACTATTCGGCGCATGATCCTCGAAGGAACGAGAAGACTGCCGAGAGGAGGATTAGGGCCGAGAAGATTGCGAGGGCGTGCTGCAATCCGGTAAGAAATGGGATAACGTAGCCGCCAATCATCTGGCCGCTTGTAACGGTGGTCACGTTGCCGATTATGTTGACGAGGACACTGTACGGGACATCGGCCGTCATGACCGCGAGGACGAGAGGGATGCTCGCGACAATGCTCGTGTTGATAATTGTACTCCGAACTCCGGAGGATATGCCTCTCTTTGCGCTTGGGACCGAACCCATGACTGAGCTTGCGTTCGGGCTGCGGAATAGACCGATGCCAATCCCGACCAGGGCAAGGCCGAGTGCTATCTCCGGATAAGACGTGGTCGTCGTAAACCCGGAGAGATAGAAGAAGCCGCCCGCGGCCGCCAAGAGACCGGCCGTGCTGAGACCCCGAGCTCCCCACCTGTCGGAGAGGGACCCGCTTATGGGGCCAACAAAGATGAGAGCGGCGTCGAGGGGTATTAGGAAGATCCCGGCGTGGAGCGGGTCGTAGCCCCTGACGAGCTGGAAGTAGAGGGTCATTATGAAGGCGAGGCCTGCAAAGGCGAGACCGCTGAGGAGATTGGCGATGTTGCCTGCGGTGAAGAGCCTGATTCTGAAGAGTGACAGGTCCAAGACTGGAAAGCTGGCCCTTCGCTCGGATAGTGCGAAGATGATCATTAGGAGAAAACTCAGGGCGATAAGGCTGAGCGATAATGGATCGGTAACGCTTCCTAGCGTCAGCCCGAGGAGTAGAAAGGTGATGGAGGCGGAGAATGTCACGGCGCCGGGCAGGTCGAACTTCTCACCACGCGCGGGTTGTGAGATCTCCTTCAGTCTCTTCCTCGACCAGTAGGTGCCGAATATGCCGATTGGAACGTTTACTAGGAATATGGAGCGCCAGGTGAAGAGCTGTATGAGTACTCCGCTGAGGATGTAGCCTGTGATCGTCCCAGCGTTGATCGCGACCTGGTTTATCCCGATGCCTTTCCCGAGTTCACTGCCCGCGAAAGCGTCCGTAACAATAGCGACGCTGTTCACGAAGAGGAAGGCGGCTCCGACCCCCTGGACGAGCCGGAAGATGAGAAGCATCTCGGCTGTGATGGAGAGCCCGGACAATAGTGAGCCGAGGCTGAATACTGCAAAGCCCCAGTTGTAGAGCCGGACCCGCCCGTACAGGTCGGCCAGCCGGCCTATACCAACCAGCAGGACTGTTATCATCAGCCTGTAGATGGTGATGAACCAGACCCCCTCGACCAGGTTCGTCTTGAGGCTGCTGACCACCTGGGGAAGACCCACGACTATTATGCTGGAATCGAGCGTGGCCATGAAGATACCGACAGTAGTGACCGTGAGAACGACCCACTTGTACTCCAAGACCGACCCCCCAGTCCACCAAGGCGTCTCCGCGCTCCGCCCCGGGAGAACTATAAAACGCGCACTACAGTCAAGAAAGGATCATTCTGGAACAGCCGACAACTCCCGAGACAAGCCGAGAATCAGCCCTGAATGCGAATCCAAGCATCCGTTTTGACCTCGCGCAGTTTCCACGCTGACCTGCACGCTGACCTCCACGATCACAAAAACGCCTGACCCGCCCGTTCTCCGCGACAAACCGGAAACAGAGCCCAGACCGGGTTCAACTGGCGGAGACCCTCTCCAAAAATCTCAAAAGCGTTACTCCCCGCGACACAAACCTGCTCTTTGGGAACGAGAGTCGCCCCAAGAAATAGTTCAGAACAAGCCTGGATCAGCCATCCGGGAGGGGGGTCCCGCTGAACACCTTATTCACGCTTGAAGGGCCCTCACCAGCACTTACTGGAAAACGATGATCAGCCCGTTCTGCGCGAAAACTCGATATCTCGCCCAGAACCGTTTCAGACGGCGGAAGGACCCCTTCCAGGATTTAGAAAATAAAAAATTCCCGCGACACAAATGTGCCTTCTGGGAAGAGTACAGAACTCCTAGGCATTCCTTTAGATACCAAGAAAGCCGTGAAGGCAGAGTCTTGAGCAGACCCTTTGCCCGGCTCATCGACGACCTCTTCGCCTTAGACCAGAGAGTCCGCTACGTGGCAGTCCTCGACCGTAACCACCGGCTCGTCGAGTCGAGGATGCGCACCCACGTCGCAAGCTTCACCCCGGAAGACTATGACCGGAAGTTCATGGGAAGCGTCCCACCACTCATACTCGACACGCTCTCACAGCTCGAAAACCAGTGCGGACCCCTCAGCCACATATCCGTACAGTACGAGAAGGTCGACCTCATCTTCATACCACACAACAACCAGATCATAGCACTCAGCCTAGAGACCGGCCCACTCGAGCCGATACTGAGAAAACTCCGAGACTCACTAGGAGTACACATACACCTCTAAACAACCACTGAAAGAACCAGACCGAATATTCGGCGAAGACCCCACCTCAACAAGCGCCATCGAAACTGTTGGCCAAGTGTTATACAACAGCCAGAGTCGTAGAGCCACCGAGCCATCATTGGAGCCGAGACAGTCCTACAACCAGGTCTTCCAGCTACTCGAACAACACCACCAATGGTTCGCCAACTCCCTCCCACTAATCGCCAGCGAGAACATCCCCAGCCCAGCCGTCCGAGAAGCAGTACTCTCCGACTTCGGAAACCGGTACGCAGAAGGCTGGACAGGAGAACGAGTCTACGCAGGCTGCAGATACATCGACCAAGTCGAACAAGTCTGCATCGACCTAGCAAAACAACTCTTCAACGTCGACTTCGCCGACGTCCGGCCCATCTCCGGAGTCTGCGCCAACCTCGTCGCGTACACCACCTTCACAAACCCAGGAGACACAATGCTCGCACTAGCAATCCCAGCCGGAGGACACATCAGCATGGGAAAGAGAGAATTCGGAGGCACAGCAGGCGCCGTCAGAGGCCTAAACGTCGAATACTTCCCATTCGACACCGAAGAGATGAACATCGACACAGACGCAACCGAGAAAAAGATCCAGAAACTCGCCGAGGATGGAAAGAAGCCGACACTCGCAATGTTCGGAGGCTCAGTCCTCCCATTCCCCCACCCAGTCCGAGAACTCGCAAACATACTCCAGCAGCACGACAGCAAGATCTGCTTCGACGCCGCACACGTCGCCGGACTAGTCGCAGGCGGACAATTCCAAGACCCGCTACGCGAAGGAGCCGACGCGATGACAGCCAGCACCCACAAGACCCTCCCCGGACCCCAAGGCGGAATCATACTCTCCAAACCAGAGAACGGAGAAAAGATCAAGAAGTCAACATTCCCCGGCAACGTGAGCAACCACCACCTACACCACCTAGCCGGCAAGGCGATCATGTTCGCAGAGATGCTCGCGTTCGGAAAAGAGTACGCGTCCCAGATCGTCAAGAACAGCCAAGCACTCGCGCAGGCCCTACACGAGAGAGGCTTCCAGGTCCTAGGAGAGAAGAAGGGATTCACCAGGTCACACCTGCTCGTCGCAGACATCACGAAACATGGCGATGGCAAGACGATCGAGAAGAAGCTCGAGGATGCGAACATCATCCTAAACAGAAACCTGCTGCCCTACGACATCAAGGCGGGAAGACACTTCGAAGCCCCCGGCGGGATAAGAGCAGGCGTCTCCGAGGTCACGAGGCTCGGAATGAGAGAGCCGGAGATGGTGGAGATCGCCGACCTCATGACCCGGATAGTCGTGAAAGGCGAGGATTCCCGCAGAGTAGCAACCGACGTGGCGGAGTTCCGGAAGGACTTCCAGCGAGTACAGTACGCCTTCGAATCGAGCAAGGACGCCTACGCCTACATCCACATCCGATAAAACCACCCACATCCCAGCTGCTGGATCAGACACCTTCAGATCCTAGCGGCTGCCTAATCCTCCACGCCACCCTTATTACCGGCGACGTGAAGATGCCCGGAACGAAGGGCCCAGGTTGAGCACCAAGCGGGAGAAGAGAAGACGCGAAGAAGCCCCAATGCCCGCGGCAAGCGCCGGACTCTTACGCTTCTTCGAAGAAGACACGCCCGGCGTAAAGCTCAGCCCCCAGCTCATAGTAATCTCAGGATTCGGACTCGTAATCTTCGCCATTCTCTTCCAATTCGTCCTCTTCCCCGTCCGTTAGGGACGTTTCTCTTCAATAGTCCTCGACCAGCGTCCGCTGCGCGTAGGACGGAACCGTTCTAGCCTCCCGTCCCAGTCTCACCCTAACAGCCCGCTTGAACTCCTCCGCAAAACCAGAGAAGACATAGACCTGCTCGGGATCGCATGCTTTGACGAAAGAGACCAGCTGATCAAAGTCGGCGTGGCTGCTCAACGGGAAGGCAGTCACACCGCCCCCGAGAGAGAGCGCCCAGCCAGTCGCATAGGCTCTCGAAAACCTCCGGCCGATATGCGAACGGTCGCTAGGCGTTGTGATATAGACGCACGGATCCTTCTCAAGAATAGCCCTCCCGTCACGAGAAGCCCCGGAAAACCAGTCCAGGACAACCCCGCTCCTACGATGCGCCTCGTTCACCCCGTCAAGTCTCGGATTGACAATAACCGGAAGATGCGTGTACACGTTGAAGAGCCGGACAACCTCTTGAGCCTTCCCCGCCGCGTAGACATGCAAGCAAGGAATCCTCCCGGCCTTGACCGTGTCAAGCGCCCACTCGACCATCTGCGCGTAGACAGTCTCACGCGGCGGAAAACGATAGTGAGGAGACCCATACGTTGCCTCTATCACGAGAAGATCGCAGGCCACTGGCTCCGCCGGCTTCGTGGTGAGAGTCTCGACACAGTTGATGTCGCCAGTGTAAAGCACGGAAGAGTCGGGAGTCTCCACGAGGAACTGGGCCGATCCCAGCATATGCCCAGCGTCGAGAGCCTTGACCTCCGCATCGTCAATCACCAGCTTCTCGTTGATCTTGAGCGGGTGAAAATTTGAGACCCGATGGTCATGCAGAGCATGATGAATGTCTCTCGTCTCTTGGGTAGAATGTTTCAGCCCCTTATACCGGAACCCGCCCGTGTGATCGCCGTGGGCGTGTGAGACCAGCACCCGGGCTCTCTTTGGGATTCTCCGAGTGGTTGAAGGATCGAGAGCGAGGCAGAGGTCTGGTGTGTTGATGAAGAGTCCGTCATGCCACTCCACTCTATCTTCTCGCATTGGCCTTTCCCTCGGGTATGGTCTCTAGGCGCTGAACCGCGTCCAGATGGAGGAACGTCTCTCCCCTGGACTCTCTATTTACCACCTGTGGAATCGGACTGACCACTGTCGAACGGAGGATGACTGCCTCTGATTCTGTGAGCCAGATTCCCGGGGGCTCGTGTGACACGACGGCGAGGTGGCCCTCGTAGCCGAAGTCGCGGTTGATGACTGCCAAGACCCGCTTGCCGACGAGCCGCTCGAGCATGTGAAAGACTGTGGGTGATGCTGAGGCCATGTGAGTGTGACCTGGCTCGGAGGATCGTTGGACTCACCGCTGACCGGGTCGCTCCTTTAAAGACCCGTATTGAAATCGGAGAGTTGTTAGAACATGACGTATGGATTGTGGTGTGCCGTTCGAGTGGGATAAGCCGGGCGATACTCTTCTCGCCAAGGTTTGGCAAGGTTAATCTTGTAGATAGGCCCATTCACGTTCCTTTACGGGCTCTCGCCATGTCTGACATTGCTGTTGAGGTTGGAGACGGTTTCGAGGATGGAGTGGAAGAGGAGCCTAACATTGTCCGGATTGGGAAGAAGCCTATAATGAACTATGTCGTCGCTTGCATGACTCTTCTCAATAACGGGGTTGGGGAGGTCATGGTGCGGGGGAGGGGCCAGTCCATTACGAAGGCTGTGGAGACAGTTGACATGCTGAAGAGGGCTTTCATGAAGAATATCAAGGTCCATTCCGTCGACATCGGGACGGAGGAGATCAAGAGGGATGACGGTTCGATCGCGAGTCTCTCGATGATCGAGATAATCCTCGGAAACTGACCGCCTAGTCGTCGGGACGGTTCGAGCGATATTATTAGTAGTAGATTGATAGGGCAGGCGACGATCCAGATTTGCAGACTGAGAAGCATCAGTATCCCAAGATTGTTGTGACGCCACCCGGTCCGAAGGCTCGCGCACTAGTCAAAGAGGATGAGTCGATCATTTCCCAGTCGCTGGTCAGATTCTATCCGCTGGTGGCTGAGAGCGGGCATGGGAGTATCGTCCGGGATGTTGATGGGAACGAGTTTATCGATTTCAACTCTGGACTCGTCTGTCTCGCGGTAGGCCATTCGCATCCGCGGGTTGTGTCCGCGATCAAGGAGCAGGCGGAGAAGCTAATCCATTACTCGTGGACGGATTTTTACTACGAGAAGGTTGTCCAGTTGTCTGGGGAACTGGCCAAGATTACCCCGGGGAGTTTTGGGAAGAAGGTCTTCCTCAGCAATAGTGGGACGGAGGCGATAGAGGCGGCGATGAAGCTGGCGAAGTGGCATACGAGGAAGCACGCGTTCCTCTCGTTCATCGGCGCGTTTCATGGCCGGACGCTGGGCGCGTTGAGTCTGACGGCTAGTAAGCCGTACCAGAGGAGGCACTTCTTCCCGATGGTCCCGGGCGATACCCACGTGCCGTTTGCTGACTGTTACCGTTGTCCGTTCAAGCTCAGCTATCCCGATTGTGGCATGTACTGTGTCGACTTCATCCAGGAACAGGTCCTGGACAAATATCTGCCTCCCGAGGATGTGGCGGCAATGTTCGTAGAGCCGATCCAGGGCGAGGGAGGCTACGTTGTCCCGCCGGACGATTATTTTGTGAGGCTGAAGAAGCTGCTGGACAAGAACGGGATCATGATGGTGGATGACGAGGTCCAGTCGGGCATGGGCCGGACGGGACGCTGGTTCGGGATCGAGCACTGGGGGGTGGAGCCGGATGTTGTCTGCACGTCGAAGGCGCTGGCGTCTGGTCTGCCGATCGGAGCGACCGTTGCGAAGAAGGAGTTGATGGACTGGGAGGGCGGGTCTCACGCGAACACGTTCGGCGGAAACCCGGTCTCGTGCGCCGCCGCGTTACAGGTCATCAACGTGATCCGGGACGAGCATTTGTTGGAGAACGCGACCAAGCAGGGATCCCACATGATTAAGCGGTTGAAAGAGATGCAGGAGAAGTATCCGATCATTGGAGATGTCCGCGGGAAGGGCTTGATGATCGGCGCGGAGATCGTGAAGGACCCTAAGACGAAGGAGTATGCTGACAGGGAGGCGCATGATATCATGATGAAATCGTTCCGTCGGGGACTGGCGATCATCACCGCCGGCCATTCTACATTGCGGATTGCGCCGCCTTTGATCATAACCCGCGACCTCGTCGACGCTGGCCTCGACATTCTAGAGGGCGCGATCAAAGAAGTCAACCAGACACTCAAGTAACGGGGACGGTCGCGGAGAATTTCACGAGGCCCCCCGGGGGGAGGGGGTTCCAGAGTCGATTGTTCCGATTTGGGCTTTGTTTCATGTTTCGGGGCTGTTTCGAATCTGGAAGCGTTGTTTTTCGGGGTCTGAGAACGAGCAGGAGCCGCAAGGAAAACGAGCATTTACGCGCGTTCCTTCGTGCGAGTCTGCACTTGTCACAATGTTGGATCTATGTTGGCCGGGGCGTCGCGCCCTATGTCGACCATGGCACGTGTCCGCTGATACTGTCAACGCCACTTCTTTCTAAGACTCTCCAAATCCCGCAGAATCCTCTCGTAAGCGTTTTCTCCTACGACCTCTCCAGCCTCCAAGGGTGCGGCGGGCTTTAACATGGTTCCCTGCTCTCGCTCCTCCACTTTGAGCACCGACCCTCCCTCAATCTTGAATCTCTCCCTCAACTGAAGTGGAATCGTTACCTGGCCTTTCCGATTGACTTTGACGTTGGACAACTTTCGTCCAGTTGTACCGTGGTCCGGTCGCACCTTATACATTGTGCGACTGTAGATTGGTGTTACAAACAATTCACCATGCAAGCACGAACCGCCTCGTTGTGTAGAGTTTCGGGGGCGGACAAAACCGCGATTGGTACAAAATGGTCCACACGCTAACTATCAAGTGAAGGCAGATGATGCGAGAAAAACCAATGTCAAACGGTCTCCGTTTGGAGAGAGATATTTGTTCGAGCAGGACAAGACCTACTCTATGCGGATGGCTCCGATTTTGCTGGTCGGAGGTATTCTTCTTATAATCATCGGACTCTATTGGGCAGTAACGGCAAGCACGTACATATGCTTCGGCGGGCTCGCCTGTCAAAGTAGCTACAATGCTTGGATGCTTGAAAGAACGTTAGGGTCCAGCAGCCTTTTCATCGGGATAGGCTTACTCGCTGTCGGAACTTACATGTGGTTCAAAGTTCGACCAAGCATCATGGAAAAAAGTGAGCAGCTTCCTTCTTCGACCGACTCGATCTAGCTCATTCTCTTGAATCGACGACCCACTCCTATTTTTGAACCGAGCGAACCGGAGTGCCTATAATTTGGGACTTCGTTCCGATATTGTATGAAACGCCTTTCCAAGGCTCTTGTTCTTTCCCTATTGCTAGGGTTTTTTCTGCTCCTCATCAGTGCCGCCGCGACCAGAGAGCCTTGGGGAGCATCGGATGGGTATCCTCTTCACTACAGCTATCCTAACCTGCCCTGTACACGACCCAACCCGTTCAACGGGTGCGGCTACTCTTACGACCCCGTGTTGGTTGGCCTGGATTTCATATTCTGGCTGGCGATTGCCGGAGCCGCCGTTTCTGCGATCGACCTAGCTTGGACCGGGACCTTTTCACGCAATGTTAGGAAACAAACCAGATCTTCAGCGGCCCAGAGTTCATAGAATATCAAGGGCTGGGTCGAAGGGTCCTAGTGGCACCTAGAAAACTCTGTTCCTCCGGCACCATGGAGATAGTCTGTCTGTTGGACTCCTTAGAAAGTCGATCATTTCCACGCTGAAACTTCTCATCTGAACAGTTCGGTGCTCTCTCTTCCTCAATAGGAAGACGTGACGTTCAGGGTCCCAGCTAGTCTATTTTGACCAAGAATCCTGACCTTCGGCGCCTTCACCGACTCCTTGCCAATGCCCGGCGAGAACTGTTTACTCCAGCATCGATACAGGCTCCCGTATTCAGACGTCGAAGAGTTACCCAAAGAAGCGTCGCGCCAGAAGTTAGGTCTCGGGTCGTGACAAAACTCGTCGAGGCCATCGAGGAAGTTGACCGTCTCGCAAAGGCCTCAGGGAAGAGGACCAGAACTGGAGGAGGCGGAATCTCGCCGAAGGAACGGTGGTACCAGCTGATGGGGTATCTCGCTCAGGTTCTTGATGGCGTTCTCAAGAACTTGGACTTGCAGGGTGTGAAGGAGAAGATGGACCAGATGGAGATAGCTTTGGATGAGCTTCAAAGGACGACTCCGACGGCTGGATGACAAACTTGAACGGGTCAAAGCTGCTCGAGGCCGAAGTAGGGAGTGGCCTGAGGACCCGGTCGAGTTCTGCATCCAGTATCTCGGGTTCAAGCCAACTGTGTACCAGGAGAAACTTTTGCGAGACCCTGCACAGTTCATCGTTGCGCGCTGGTCCCGCCAGTCAGGAAAGACCCACTGCGTAGCCGTTCTCCTCCTCTGGTCATGTCTACGAAACCGATGGTTCAACGTGTTGGTCTTGGCGCCTTCTGTGCGCCAATCCAAGATCATCATCCGTAAGATTACCGGATTTCTTCCCAGACTTCCAAAAATACGTGGCCTTGAAACCTTTCAAGACGAAGATAGAGTTCTACAACGGAAGTAGAATCCAAGCATTCCCGAACAGTCCAGAAACAATCCGGGGAGAACCTGGCGTCAATCTGCTCTATGTCGACGAATTCTCGTACATCAAGGATGACAAGGAACTCTACGAGGCAGCGATCTTCTCCATGATGACCACAAACGGCAGATTTCTCGCAACGAGCACCCCCGGATCGCGCGAGAGCATGTTCTATGCAATGTGCACCGACGACGTCATTTTCGGCGATTTCTCAAGACACCACGTGAGCTACTTGGATGCGCTTGAACCAAATGGGCCGCTCAAGCTGGAGATTCTTGAGAAGCTCAAACGACAGTTCGCCGCTGATCCGTGGAGGTGGAGGAGAGAGATGGAAGCAGAGTTCGCCGATGATGCAGACAGCTGGCTCAGCATGGCCCTAATCACTCGATGTGTGGATCAGAACCTTGAGTACATCCCAGAAGGAACCATCCTCACAGGCTCCTAAATTCTTCGTTGCAGGAGTGGACCTGGGACAGAAACAGGACCACTCAGCAGTAGCGGTCGTGAAAAAACGCGATAAAGAATTCGACCTAGTCCTTTTGAAGCAGTTCGAGCTGGGAACAGAGTACGGGTCCGTCGTCGGATATCTCAAGCTTCTCAACGAGAATCTTCGGGACCTACGTCGAATAATGATCGACCAGACAGGTGTAGGAGAAACGTTCATGTCGATGGTCAACAACTCGGGACTGAAGAACGCACGAGGCATCAACCTTTCCCAGCCGACGAAACAGGATATCATGACGTTTCTGAAGCACTGTATGGAAGACGGACTCGTCCACATCCCCTATGATAGAGAGTTCATGAACGAGCTGAACGTAGAACGTTTCGAGCTACAAGAAACTGGTAAGCTGAAGTATTCACATCCGGCAGGGACCCATGATGATCGTCTATGGGCCTTTGCACTTGCAATATACTACGGCAGATACGATCCTCCTGGTTATCATCCCGTCGCCGCCGTCAACAAGTACCCGAGCCCAGGCAACCTGATGCCCCAGCTCCCACGGAGCCTCTGGAAAAAGTAGACAATCTTGACAATCTAAGCCCCACACTCTTCCACCGCTCATGGTTCTTGAGGAACTTACGGTGACAAGCCCTCAATCTCTTACAAGGTTGCACTGCGGGAAATTTTCGGTCTAGACTCATCGTAAACCCGCAAACCCCGGAGAAGATCCGTTCCTAACTGGGAGGAATATAGCCTGGATTCAGCCAGCGTAGATCCACAAGCTTCGGAGTCTCAAACTGTGAACATTTTACAGGACACCTTGTCTGGTCTCGAATGGCGGGAGCCGATTGAAGGGCTCGAGTTCGGAGAACTCTTTCTCGGAGCGATAACAAGCACCTTCTTCGCGCGTGGCCGGTTTTCCGGCTATGGCATCTGCTTCACCGACCGGCGAATCATAGGCTTCCGAATGCGACGGGTCGCCCTTATTTTGAAAACTCCCTTCGTTGCAGCCATCGGCGCTCTCTATCTCGTCGTTATCCTCGAAACGCTATCCGGAACAGCACTCCTGGCCCTTCTTCTACCACTGGTACTCCATCTCGCAAACTGGCCGATAACAATTCTAACGAACAGAACTTCCGAGAATATCTTGTCCCGTAAGGGGTTGGATCCGTCGAAGCTACTAGAAAGGAGAAGAGACTTCGAAGTTAGAAGAAGCCATATTGAAGAATTGTTGATGAAGAGTCCGGGAAAGGGCCGCAACCTATTGAGATCGGTCGGGATAGGCGGCTATCTCAAGATCACACCGAAGGATTACCACTTGAAGCAGATCGAAATAAGAATCCGCGGATGGAATCAGCATCAGAGACTTCGGGACCTCGTCATCAATTTCTCTAGTCGAGAACCGAAGGTGAGAGCTTTGGAATACCCATAAAGTCGATGGGCACTTCGGACAATTTCTTGGATCGGCTGCATATCGCCAAAGGCTCTAGGATCGTTGACGTTGGTTTCGGTAGCAACAAGGAGCTACTCACCCTGTCGAGTATCGTAGGCGAAACTGGACTCGTATTTTGGGATCGAACACTCGGAGACCCTCGTGAAGAAGGCTGAAAGAGAAATCAACGTCGCGAATGTTCGTCTATCCGTCGGAGACGCAGTACGCCTTCCTCTTCCGGAAGATTCTGCAAAAATCATCTTGTTCAAGGGAGCCTTGCATGAAGTGAAGGATGTCCAGCAGGCCCTCCTAGAGGCGAAGAGAGTGTGCAACAACGGTGGAAAGATTGTCATCGTCGATTTCTCCCAGTTTCCAGTGACGTGGTTGAAGATGTCCAACCTCAAATGGCGGCTCGGTCATCCCTGGAGAATTCTCGGATCACCACCGGATCTTCACGCTGGTTTTGAGAGAAAACAAATTCAATCACACTTAGAGAAGACTGGTTTGAGAGAGGAACTGTACGAGGATAATCTTGGGCAGGGCAGATTCTATGGTCATCCCGTCACAATGTTCCTAGCAACCTCAACCGTACAAAAATAGAAGACAGATCACTCCAAATCCGATGATGGTTCCGACTTGGATCATGGCTTCTCTGCGGTCATGAAGATGTGGACTGCGGAATCCATCTTGAAGATCCCTGCCATTTCCTTCTGCAACGTCGACAGTGAATCTCTGTTCTCTTGCAGAAATGCTACCAGAGACGGTTTCTGTAGGCCTCTCGTGAAGCATCCGAGGGGGTATAGCTTGATGCCTTTGAAACCGGCGTCTCGGGCCAACCCCTTTGCTTCGGTGGGAGTAAAGAACACTGCCCACCATTCCTCCCTTGGGAGAGACTCGAGGTTCAGCGACTCAAGCTTCGACTCATATCCTCCGAAGAATGGGCCCCTCAGTGACTCGTCAGGAGGCTTTAGATCGTCTGGAAGCCTGTAGCCTATCCGTTTCTGTTTACCGTTTTCGTTGAACATCTCAACATAGTAGAAGGCTCCATTGATCTGATCGAATCGATGGATCTTCCGCTTGGTCCTTCGAGCTACAAGTGCGTTCATGAAGTCGATGCCCAATCGGCCGTTCCTCTTGAGGACCCGGTTAGCTTCTTTCGAGAACCTCTGCGGGTCCTTTGCATAGGAAAGAGCAACGCCTCGACTGAAGACCGAGTCGAAACAATCGTCTCGAAAAGGAAGGTGACATTGATCTGCGACAACCAGGTCAACATGGCTCATGAGCCCAGCATTCTGAACCCTCCCCTTTCCGAGTTTCAGCATTCTGGGCGAGTAATCTATGGCTACGATTTTCTTATCCGGTGACGCATGATTGATCGTCGATCCGCATGTTCCCGCTCCAAGCTCTAGCGACAATCTGGAATTTTCGAGAAGATCGTTGATGTACAGGTCGGCTTCGTAGTAGTAGAAATAGTGTGGAAAGCTCGTGTTTGTGACCGTCTCGTCCCACTTGTCAGCTCCAGAATCCCAATACTTCCGAGGAAAGTAGGCCAACTAGGCGTACCGGCCCGTCGAAGCTACAGAACTTCCGAGTATGAGATTCAGCATGGCTCGCTGGAAATGATCGGGAGAGAATACCAGAAAATCATTCTCTGAACCAGCTTGCCTTTCGTAGAGGTTTCAGCCGGATTATTACGGTGTTTTCATCGTTCTCCCAGCTCTTGACTCTCCTCATGTATTTCCTCATCTGATCAGCGCTCTGGTCGTAAAGAACTGTTGAAGAGCACTCAATCATTAGACCATGTTCTCTGTGTTCTCCCTCATCGATTAGAATGGTTGCCTTAGGATCGCGCTTGACATTCCTGACCTTCCTTGAGCCCTTGTTGGCTGGAATATGGAACAACCCAGTCAGGAATACGTAAGCTACCGGCACGCAGTGCGGCCAACCT
>Ga0209058_1000771_pt1 | contig 28044 bp, 21 predicted proteins | sample GraSoiAngelo_147_FD_185904 | JGI IMG/M metagenome (GOLD analysis project Ga0209058, IMG submission 185904) | Grasslands soil microbial communities from the Angelo Coastal Reserve, California, USA - 14_1009_05_40cm (SPAdes) (version 2) | ecosystem: Environmental > Terrestrial > Soil > Grasslands ... | reverse complement strand
TTCGTGCTCGTGGCGTTCCTGCGTCAGACGCAGGACCTTGCTCGCACACTTCTAGACACATACATAGGTGAGCGCCTCACTCTGAGGTTTCGCTCCCAACTCTTTTCTCAGGTCCAGCGTATGTCGCTGGCCTATCACGACAGCCAGGGAACGGCCGACTCGGTATACCGGATCCAGTGGGACGCCATGGCCATCCAGGACCTGGCCATCGACGGCATGATTCCCTTTCTCTCCGCGTCATTCACGCTTGTGTCGATGATCTACGTGGTTCTGGCGATCGACTGGCAGCTCGGCGTCGCCGCCCTCGCCGCCGGCCCGGTGCTTCTCGTCCTGACCAGGGTGTACCAAACCAGGCTCCGTCAGCGCGCTCGGACTGTGAAGCGCCTGGAAAGCTCGGCAATGGGTGTGATCCAGGAAGTCCTTGGGGCGCTCCGCGTGGTCAAGGCCTTCGGGCAGGAGGGACGCGAGGAGGAGCGCTTCTACGGGCGCGCAGAGGACGGAGTCCAGGCACGGGTCGGCCTTTCGGCGATGGAGGGCTTCTTCGGTCTCTTGATCGGCTTAACAACCGCCGCCGTTACCGCGGTCGTGCTCTACATCGGGGCCCTGCACGTGCAGTCGGGGAAGCTGACGCTCGGTGAGCTGCTGCTCGTGATGGGCTATCTCACCCAGCTATACGATCCGCTAAGAAGTGCGAGCAAACGAATCGGCAAGATGCAGTCTTCGCTTGCGAGCGCCGAGCGCGCGTTTCAATTACTCGACCAAGCGCCAGATGTGGAAGAGCGAGTGGACGCGCAGCCGCTCGAGCGAGCTAATGGAGATATCAGGTTTGAAGAAGTTTCGTTCGGCTACGACACAAGCGCACCCGTCCTCAGTGAGGTCTCGTTGGAGCTACGGCCAGGAGAGCGGATCGGCGTCTACGGCGTGACCGGCGCCGGGAAGACTACGCTGATCAGCCTACTCACCCGTCTTTATGATCCCAATGAAGGCGGAATCCTGCTCGACGGCGTCGATATCCGAGACTACAGGGTTGCTGACTTGCGGAAGCAATTCGCTGTCGTCCTGCAGGAGCCGGTCCTGTTCTCGACGACGATTGCTGAGAACATCGCCTACGCCTGCCCTGGCGCAACATTCGAAGAGTTGGTGACCGCCGCCAAGGCGGCCGACGCTCACGACTTCATTACGGCGCTCCCAGACGGCTACGACACCGTCGTTGGCGAGCGCGGAATGCGGCTCTCCGGGGGCGAACGCCAGCGTGTGGCTCTGGCCCGCGCCTTTCTGAAGGACGCCCCAATCCTCGTTCTGGACGAACCGACAAGCTCGGTTGACCACCAGACGGAGGCGACGATTATAGCCGCGATGGAGCGGTTGATGGCGGGCAGAACGACGATCATGATTGCCCACCGCTTAACCACACTAGGCAACTGTGACCGCTGGCTGGAGCTGCTCCCGGGCGGCAAAACAAGAGCAACCGGCAAACCTCCGTCCGGGGCGCGACGGCACGCCACGCGACGTTCAATCGCACCCAGTGCCCGTCACCCCGCGGCACGAGCCTGGGCTCAGATCGGCCAGGGCCTTTCGAATCTGCGGGCGGTGACTCAGGTCGAACCACCCGAAGTTGGCTTCCCCAAGTCCACAATCTATCGGCTGGAGGGCGCCGGGGAGTGCGGCGCCACCGTCATTGCGAAGAAATGCAGGCGGCAACGCGGGCAGATAGAACGAACGATCTACGAGCTCGTCCTTCCCAAACTGTCACTGCCTTACCCGCGCTTTCTTGGCATGGCCAACGACGACGACGGGTCATGCTGGCTGTTCCTGGAGGATGCTGGTGACGAGGCGTATTCGCCACTTGACCCTAAGCACCGGGTCGTCGCTGGCCACTGGCTCGGCGCCTTGCATTCGTCGACCACATCGCTGCCATCTGATGTACCGCTACCCGATCGTGGTCCCGCATATTATTTGGGACATCTACAGGCGGCAAGGGACTTGATCCGCGCGAACCTGGATAATCCGGCACTGGACAAGGATCAGCGCTGCCAACTCCAGAGGATCATTATGAATTGCGATTTCATTGAGTCCGAGTGGTGGCGCCTCGAGCAATTCTGCCAGCCCATACCAACGACTCTGGTGCACGGCGACTTCGTCGGAAAGAATGTGCGCATGAGAAGTGGGGCGACGAGCTTCGAAATTCTGCCGTTCGACTGGGAGCATGCGGGCATTGGCGTTCCGGCGGTCGATTTAGCGCAGGCGAGATACTCGTCAACGACCTTTCTTGCGAATCCTGACCTTTCTGAGTATTGGATGACCACCGAATGGACCAAGCTCGGATATGAGACGGTTCTGCAGCTGGCCACGTACGGGACGATATTCCGCTGCCTAGCTGCCCTTCACTGGGAGTCACATAAGCTCGCTTCTGAATGGGTCGAGTGGCCCGTGAAGAACATGACGCTGTATGAGGCTGAGGTGGCAGAAGCGGTGTACGCCTCGGGCTGGAGTAAGTGATGGCGGACCTCGTTGCCGGTGGTGCGGGCTTCCTCGGTTCCCACCTGTGCCAACGGCTGATCGATGCCGGACGCACTGTGATCTGCGTCGACAATTTCCGTACTGGGCGCCGCGCCAACGTGGAGCATCTGCTCTCCTCGCCCCGCTTCGCCCTCCTCGAGCTGGACTTAACAAGGGGTGCGCCTGAGGTCGAGCCCGAGCGGATTTACCATCTCGCCAGTCCTGCCAGTCCTCCCGGCTACACCCGCTTTGCGATAGAGACGATGCGCGTAAACAGTGAAGGAACTCGACACCTTCTCGAACTCGCCGTTCGGACAGAGGCGCGCTTTCTGTACGCCAGCACCTCGGAGGTCTACGGCGACCCGCTGGAGCACCCGCAACGCGAGGGCTATCGAGGCAACGTGAGCTCCACCGGCCCGCGCTCGATGTACGACGAGGCGAAGCGTTTCGGAGAGGCGATGACGATGGCCTATCGCAGGAGCCAGTCGGTCGATGTGCGGATCGCCCGAATCTTCAATACCTATGGCCCGCACTCCGATCCGGACGATGGGCGCCTGGTGCCGAACTTTATCGTCCAGGCGCTGACCGGCAGGCCAATCACCGTCTACGGCGACGGCAAACAGACACGCTCGCTCTGTTTCGTCTCTGACCTGGTCGACGGGCTGATGCGGTTGATGGAAAGCGAAGCAGCTTCCGGCGAGGTCGTCAACCTGGGGAACCCGGATGAACACACTGTCCTCGAGTACGCCGAAATGACACGGCGGTTGGCGTGCTCGAACTCGGAAATAGCGTTCGCCGACTACGCCGTCGGCGATGACCCGCAGCGTCGCTGCCCGGACATCACCAGGGCGCGCGAGCTGCTGGGCTGGGAGCCGGTTATCGGTCTTGAGGAGGGTCTCTCGAAGACCATCGAGTACTTTCGGTCCGAAATCGCACTCCAAGAGTGCACAGCGTGAAGGCGCTGGTCACAGGCGGCGCAGGATTTCTCGGCAGCCATCTCGTTGATGCCCTTGTCGCCGCGGGAGACGAGGTCATCGTCCTCGACAACCTGCGCCGCGGCGCGCTGGCGAACATCGATCACCTGTGCTCAAAACACGTGACGTTCATCGAAGGCGACATTCGGGACTATTCGGCCATCCTTGAAGCATCGACGGGCGTCGACGTGCTATACCACCTCGCCGCGCAGTCGAATGTCATCGGCGCCATCACAGACACCGACTATTCCTTCACGACAAATGTTGTCGGTACATACAACGTCCTGAAGGGCGCTGCCCAGGCCGGAGTCCGGCGGCTCGTCTTCGCCTCATCTCGCGAGGTCTACGGTGAACCGGAGTCGATACCGGTACCCGAGAGCGCCCCGCTTGACGCCAAGAATGTCTACGGAGCGAGCAAGGTCGCGGGCGAGGCCTATTGCCACGTGTGGCAGAGCACAACTGGCCTGGAATGCCAAATCCTGCGCTTTGCAAACATCTACGGTCCACGCGACCGCGACCGCGTCATCCCGATCTGGCTCGAGCGGGCGAGCCGTGGTCAGCCCCTGGAGCTATATGGCGGCGAGCAGGTTATCGATTTCGTGTGGGTCGGCACGGCCGTACGGGCGCTGCTCGCAGCCGCGGGCTCGCAATTGAGCGATCCGATCAATGTGGGCAGCGGGACCGGCGTTACCCTGCCACACCTGGGTCACCGCATACTCGAAGAAACCGGCAGCGCATCCAAATTGAAAATTCTTCCCGCTCGCCCGGTCGAAGTCGTCCGTTTCGTCGCGGACGTCGGACGGATGCGCCGCGTCCTGGGCCTAACGCCCGAGCCGGACGCTCTCGCTCACCTCAGCGAGTGTCTGGCCGAATACGCGAGCCCAGCCCTGACTTCCGCGTCTGGCTAGGCCAGTAGGTGCCGATCAAGCCTGCCGCTAATGGCGGCGGCTTCGCACCACACCAAGAACCCCGGCAGTTCCGAGGATGACGCCGACAAGAAGCCACGTGGCACCGGCCGAGGATGGCCGAGCGCCCGTGGGTGGAAGCGCGACCGGAGGGAAGCCGGGCGGGATGCCTGGGGGAGGCGCCGCAGGAGGCGCATCCGGAGGCGGCGCGGCCGGCGGAGGCGCAGCCGGTGGTGCGGCGGGCGGAGGGCATGTGTTCACGTAGGCGCCGGCGACGTCCTTGAGGTCGGCTGTCTCAAGAGGGTGCGCCGAGCGGCTCGTGAACAGCAGGCTGTTGAAGCAGACGTTGCCGGAGACGAAGGCACCGAGGTCCACAATCGCCTCGTTGAAATCGCGCGGCGCGATCAGGTTATCGCCGGGCTGGGCCGGAGGCGTGCCATTCTGGTTCACGACACGGCAGCTGTTGGACCCGTTGGTTGCCGTGGGATCGCAAACGGGCACGTTCCACGGCGGCGCTTGAATGTCGTTGCTCGCGTTGGTCCGAAGCAGACTATCGCCCTGGGTACCGCCGCAGAGGCTCGGCGCTGGCGCGAATGTAGTGCCGTTCCAGGCGAATACCTCAAGGAGTGGGTTGGTCCCACCGCCAACGAGAGTGAACGAAACGAGCAGGTCGCCGGGCGTGCGATTGAAGTCCAGATCGAAGGTCGCGCCGCTGTTGCTGACGACATCGTTGAATCGAGTGGGCGGCACCTGGCTAAGCTCGAAGCCCCAGAAGGCGTCTCCCTCGTTGTCGCCGCGGTGGCCGCTCAGGACCAGAAAGCGGTTGTTAGGCTCGGTATCGGCATCGCAGGACGAATCGCTATTGCGGAACAGATAGTAGGCCTGCGAGAAGTCATCTTTAGGGGTCACACCGCCCTGCTTGATGTTCCAGATATCATCGATCTGCTTTCCGCCGGGGCTAACGATGTTCTCCTCCGGCTCGACGACGGTATCGCCGCCGTTGCCATCGAACCGCGAGTCGGATGACCCGTCGCAAATCAGACCGGCCGTGCCGGCGACCGCCGGGTTCACGCTGATGTCGGAACCATAGCAGCCGAGGAAGTCGGGGCTGCCGCTTGTTCCCAGCAGGAACACACCTTCAGCAGCCGAGCTTCCGTTTTCGGCCCAATCTGTAGCACTGCCGGCAAAGAGGGCGTCGCTGGCATTGGGGTTGTCGGCATCGATTTCGAACCCCGCGAGCGTGAGGGCGGAAGTGTCTGACTTCCCGAGAAGGGCGACAGCAGCGCAGAGCGCAGCCACCCGGGCGGCGAGCGTGATAACTTGCTGAACGCCGCTCTTCGGGCGTGAGCTCATGGTGGCTAATTGACGGATTATGGGTGCGAAGATTTCGCGGCGGGCGTTAACGTTAAGGAGTTGTTACGTTAAGTTTGGGACACTGCGAGGCGGTTCGGGTTGAGGACGTTCTCCTGGCTACGTCGTCAGTAATCGTTATTTTTCGTAGGGCTGTATGGGAAGTCCAGAACGCGGACGTTTTTGCGCTGCTTGAGAAATGGGCGCAGACGCAGCACGTCTCGATTGTGAAGGAGTCGCTCCCACCAGTGACGCGGCTCAAAAGTAGGGAGAATAACCACGATCCGGCGGCTCTCGGTCTGCTCCAACCTCTCGACGCAGGCCAGGATAGGTGAGACGAATTGACGGAAGGGCGATTCTAGGAGCAGGAGTGGCACGTCGGGTACGGCACGTGCCCAGCGCTCCCGAAACTGCTCGGCCAGCTGCTGGTCGTCGAATACGTGCACGGCTGTCACCATGCTAGAGATCTCCCGGGCCATACCGATCGCGCCAATAGAGATCTTGTTAATGTCGTCGACTGGGACGATGACGTGATCGCGGGGCGGCTCAGATGAGACGGCGGCAGGCACCGCGACGGGTACTTCGCTTTCGTCGACGCGCAATTTCCGCTCAAGCCGTCCGTAGTGACTGCGGATGAGAGCAAAGACGCAGAACAGGGCCAGCATGGCGATCACGGAAATCCATGCGCCTTCGGTGAATTTCGTAGCGCCAACGATGACGACGACGACGCCGGTTGCGACCGCGCCGAAGGCGTTGAGCACGAGGCTAATTCGCCAGCCATGCTCACGAAGCCTTAGCCAGTGGCGAACCATGCCAGACTGCGACAGAGTCATCGAGATGAACACTCCCAGGATATAGAGAGGGATTAGCCGCGTGACCTGCGCTTGGAAAATCACAAGCAAGACAGCGGCGGCAGCGCCGAGGAGCATGATCCCGTTCGAGAACGCGAGGCGGTCGCCTCGAAAGGCCAGCTGCCGGGGAGCAAAGCGGTCCTTCGCGAGGATCGCCGAGAGCCGCGGGAAGTCCGCGTAGGCGGTGTTGGCGGCGAGCAGGAGGACGCCCGCTGTCCCTACCTGGTAGGCATAGTACAGGACGTTTTTGCCCAGTACTTCCCTGCCGAGAATTGAGACGACAGTCTCGTCTGGCTGGGGGACAATTCCGTAACGGGTCGCAAGAAATGCCACGCCGAGCAAGAAGAAGCCGAGGAAGGCCGCTTCCCACTGCATCGTGATCTGTGCGTTGCGCGACTCGGGTGGTTTGAATGCCGGCACGCCGTTGGAAATTGCCTCGATGCCCGTGACGGCGGCAGCGCCTGAGGAGAACGCCCGAAGTACGAGGAAGACGCTGAGACCGCTCGTGGCTACGATCTGTTGAGACGCTGGCGCGGAGTGCAGGAAAGTGCCCGGGGCCTCGCCGATGGCGAGTTTAACCAGGCCCACGATGATCATGCCGCTGAAGCAAAGGATGAAGAAGTACGTCGGTAGGCCGAAGATCGCTCCAGACTCGCGGACGCCCCGCAAGTTTCCCCACGTGATAACGGCAACAGCTAACAGTGATAATGGGACGCGCAGATCGAACAATTCTGGCGCAGCGGACGTGATTGCAGCGACTCCAGCGGCGACGCTGACTGCGACAGTCAGCACGTAATCTACCAACAGCGCGGCGGCCGCGATGAGCGCCGGCGTTACGCCCAAATTTTCGTGCGCCACGATGTATGCGCCGCCGCCGTTCGGGTACGCCTTGATCGTTTGGATGTAGGAGAGGCGTACAGTCCACAGCAGCGCCAGGAGGGCGCCCGTCACCGGGAGGGTCAAGTAGAGTGCACCGGCGCCCGCGAGCATCAGTACGAGCATGATCTCTTCGGCGCTGTAGGCCGCCGATGAAAGTGGGTCGGAAGAGAACACACCCAGTGCGCGGACCTTGGTCAACCGCTCATGGATGAGGCGTGAAGTGGCGAACGGGCTGCCCAGGATGGTCTGCTTGATGGCCGATTCGACCCGAGCGATCGCGCCTCGAGGGCGGCTGCCTTCGGCCGTCGCCTCAAAATATCCCGCGCCTCTTTGCTTGAATTGCTGCTGGCGCGGTATTACACGCAGGTATACGCCCTTGGAAGTGGCGCCGTAGCGGACTTCTCGTAGATCAATATCGAGCGAGGAGCGGCCGCCACCGCGCTCCTGGCGAGGGACGACGATGCGCTCGCGTGATTCGCTGTAGATGTGGCGGCCATCCGTTGAGGCTAACGTAGATTGAGGGAGTGTCTTTGGGGTGGCCGGATTGCTCGGTTCCGCTCTTGCCTTCGCGCCGTCGGCTGAGGGCCTGTGCTTCCGCACGAAGGTGCGTGCGTCCTGGCTTTCGTCCTTCACATTGACGGCGTCGCCGGCGGACCAGCCAGGAATCGAACCGCGCTCCGGAGCCAACCCACCACTCTCATGCTCCGTCATCCTCGTGACCGGCTTCCCTTGTAAAGCGGATCGTCATGTGGTCGTGACGCGTCGAGACGACGACATGGAGCGCGTGGTCCTTCGCGACGGCGAGAGCGATATCGCTCCAATCGTCTGATGAGACCCCAAACTCTTCCGTGCGGATTGACAGAGTCATCGCGTCGACCACATCGGGCGATGTGGCGACAAGTGTTCTGCAAGCGGTGCGAAGATGGGCTTCAGCGCGGCCCAGGGCGGCCCATTTGTCCTCTATCGATCGTTGGTACGGATGCTGCTGGATCGCCACCTCTGGAACCTCCTCTGCCGGACAAGCACATCACGATCGAGGAACTGGAATGCGAGACGGGCCGTGAGCGCCTCCTCGACTTCGCAACCGCGGGCCTCGAGGTTGCGGGCGACGACGCGCCGAAACGGCGCCTCGTCCTCGATGATCAGCACCCGTTTGAAAGCCCGATTCATCACTCTCTCGCGCTATCAAGCGTGCCTCAACAGCGGTCAACGGCGTGTCAACGAATGGGCCGTCTCGCTCAACACCGGCTCAATATCGGGACCGGCGAAAATTATTCGATTGACCGGCGTTCGTTCTGCGGGCTACAACGGACACCGCATATCGCAATGCTGGACGTGATTTCCGACAATGCCGACTTTTTGATCGCGGCGGCGAACACGGCGCTCGACGCATCGCTGGTGCCGACGATGCTGAATCAGCGACGGGACAAGGCTTCGACCGTTCCGCTGACGACGTCGATCACTTCGACGGCGCTCTGGCTGTTCACGGCCCTCGTCTTCGCGTCGATCAGCCTCTGGATCACGATGTGCGCCAGCATCGTCACGGCAAGCCTCTGGGCGATAATCGCCGCCCAGCGGTTCATCTACGGCGATCCTGCCTCGCGCCGCACGCCCAATTCCAACTGACCCCCTACTGAATCTTGAACAAATCCGCGACTGGGGGGCGAGCTAGGCGCGGTTCGTGACGAACCGGTAGCCGACGCCCGCCTCCGTGATGATGTAGCGCGGCGCCGGCGGGATCGGCTCTCCCTCGGAGCATTCGTGCCGATGGGAACGCCTCGCCGTTGAGAAGCTGCTACAATCCGGGCGGAGTCGCCATTAACGATGTTTGGTTCGCTCTTTAGACTGATGCCCGCATCCTGGGAATGGGTCCCCGTACACCCGCAGAGGAAGAGGCGGCCCTTCGAGCGCGTGAAGAGTTGCGCATGGAGCGCGAGCGACGCGCCGTGGATGAGGCAGAAGTAAGGACGCGGATTGCCCTCCGATGGCCCTGGCGCTGAGGGCGCCCTCCAGAACGATCACTAGCCCCGGTTCGTCACGATGATGGACCGCTTCACGACCATATTCTTCGGCAAGTGGTTTGTTCTGTTGTTCTTTGGCGCGCAGAGCTATTGGCAGGTCGATGGACTTTTGAAGGACGCTTCGACCGGCCGCGTAATCGAAACGCTTTCCTGGATAGCGTTGAGCGTTCTCCTGTTCTTCATCGCGTGGAAGATAGGATGGAGTAATCTCAGGGCCCTGGGCACGAAGGCGCAAAGGCGGAGGAGACGCCTGGCTGTGATAACAGCGATACCCCTTTCCATTGCGGGTGTCCGACTGTTGATTACGCACGATCCCTTTCTGTGGGCCATTGGGACCCTGTTCATGCTAGTTCCGATTGTAGGGCTGATCTATTTGATGTCCCGGTGGTATACGAGGGATACCGGCGCTCCTCAGCCCGTCGCGCCACCAGCAGGTACCGACTAGACCCCAACGACGAATTGATTGATCGCATGGAGCGCTGCCACTTCTGCCCGACGCACGCTCCCGCCAAGTGGGCGGTCACCGCTCAGGTTGCTTCGCCCGCTACTCTCGGTTCGTGACGAACCGAGAGTAGCGCACGCCCGGCTCCGTGATGATTTAGCGCAGCGCCTGCCGGGTCCGGCTCAGCCGCTTGCGCCCGCCGGGGCAATGTAGAATACCGATGTAGGAAGCCGCAGCCATGTCCCAAGGAGGCAGCCATGCCACAATTCATTCTGGAGTGTACCGAGCACACGGACGCACAGTGTGACGAGATGAACCAGGAGATGGAGCGGGAAGGCGTACCGGCCGTGTTGAAGGGCCGCGAGTTCCTGTGCTCATGTCCGCACGGACATCACGCCGGATGGGCCGTGGTCGAGGGGCCGGACGCGGCGAGCATCCTGGCGACGCTACCGCCTATCTTCCGCGCTCATGCGAGGGCACACCAGATAGAGTCGATGCAGTTCTAGGCTGCTCGACCAGTCCTGCAACCGCCCAGCAACCTAAAGTTTCACGAACCGGTAGCCCACGCCCGGCTCCGTGATAACGGAGTGAGGCGCTCGCGCGTCCGGCCCCGGCCTCCTGGCCGGGCTGTTCCTCGCGCTGCGAGCCCGGTTGGGAACGCTTCCCCGTTCCCAACGAGCTACGAATCGAGCGACCGTGCGGCCTGATCCGCGTACAGGACCGAGAAGCCCGGGTTAATCTCGAGCGCTCGCGAGAGGTATTCGCGCGCGGCGCCGCGATTGCCCAACTTGTCGTTAATCATTCCCGCGTGAAAGAGCATAAGCGCGTCGCGCGTGCCCAAACGTAAGGCTTCCTGCGAGTAGGCCATTGCCTCTTCGTATTGCCCCGATTTGTAGAGCGCCCACGAAAGGACGTCGGCGGCCCGGATATTGCCCGGTTGCCTCAGGTAGACCTCGCGGGCCTGCGTTACCGCATCGTCGAGCTTGAGGTCGTGGTCGGCGAAGAAGAGCGCCATCTGCAAATCGGTGTTAATGCCGTTGGCCTTGTAAAGCGCGTCGATCGCGCCGATCAAGGCGTACTGTTGCTGCGCCTCATGCTCCCGGCCAGCGGCACGCGAGACGTCGCCAAACGCCGCCACGTACTCAGGTATGGGCTGTCGGGCGACTACCTGCCCGTAGAGCGAGATCGCGCCGTCATAGTCACGACGGGCGGCGTTTACTTTCGCCAGGCCGGCCAATGCGTGCACGTAGCCGGGAAAGGCCTCGAGCGAGGCACTGTACTGCGTCTGGGCGGAGTCGAGATCCCCAGTGTTGAAGTCGAGATTGGCGAGCTGGAGATGATACCACGCCTGGCCCTCGGCAGATGCACCGGCGTCAACGGCCCCGTTCACGGCTTGCTGGGCGAGGCCGATCGCCTTCTGAGGGTCGCCTCTCAGTTCGGCCAGATGGGCGAGACGGCTCAGCACCGGAGAGGTCTGAGCGATGCCATAAAGGTTGTCGTAAGCGGACTGCGCCTCGTCATACTCGCCGAGTTCAAGATCGTTGTCACCAATCAGAGCGAGCGCCTGCGCGGAACCTGGATTGAGCGAATATATGCGCTGAGCGGTCGCAAGGGCGCCGGCGAAGTCGTGCCTGGCAAACTGCAGATTAGCCTGGTAACTGATCCCGGTCTCGTACTTCGGGTTCAATTTCAACGCTTGCTCGACGGCGGCGTCAGCGCGGCTATACGAGTCCACATCACCGATCTCCCGGGCGCGGCGAAGGAAGCCGCCGGCCAGCTCGGTGTAACTGATGTAGTCAGCAGGGTTACTCTCGACGCGGCGGCGCCAGAACGCCATGAAATCGTCAGTGCTGAGCATCCCGCCGGTCGGGGCGTTTCCCGCGTCCGCTACAGTGGCCGTTCCGTTATCCGGCGCGGCAGGCGGACCGCCGCTGAAACGCACATGCGAGAAGACGGCAATCCCCACCACCGCCAGCAGGGCCAGGCCTGCCACCAACAGTCTGCTGTTACTCAAAGCAACTCCGTCAAGCTACGTCTAGACGAGCTATCTCTCCCAGCAAGGGCACAAATCGGGTGCCCTTGCTGGAAGGATGAAGGCTACTTAGTTGGGTGGCGCGAGGTAGGGAAAGGTGGATGAGAAGACCGAGTCGTTGGCGACACAGTCCGTCGTTATAGCGCCGTTGCTGATCACGCTCAGCTCGGTGTCGATGACGTCGTCTTGAAGCCTGCGGCCATTGAGAAATCCGCCGGCGTTTGAGGTGTCCACGGTCAGGATATCGGGCAAGAGAACGTCAGCGATGGCGTTGGCGTAAGCCTGGGTGTCACCGAGGGACAGAAGGGTGTCGACGATGTTCTTGCGGAAGTCGCGCTGGTCGTTGATCGGCTTCCCGAAGTTGAAGGCGTTCTTGTCCGCATCCGTGTGGTTGAAGACGGTGTTGATGGCCGGGCGGCCCATGCGGTCCGCTGGCTTGTCGTCGATGCTCGTCGTTGCCCAGACTCCGATATTGTTCGGTCCGAGCTGAGAGCTTGGAATTTCGAGAACGATGGCCATCGCGTTGAAGCCCGCGAAGAAGTTGGTTCCCTTGCCGCCGGCGCAGAAGGCCAGGCCATTCCTAAAGGCGAGCAGATCGAAGAAGAACGGGTCGTCAAAAAGCCCTGCGCGCAGGCTGCCGCCGCCTTTGACGGGGATAGTCGCGCCCGTCTGGCCTCTGGCAAGGACCGCGCCCTTGTTGCCGCAGGCCGCCGCGGGGACACAGCGAAGCTGAACGTCTTGCACGGGGCCGTTCCCCTCGAAGCTCAAGCGATACGAAATGTCTGGTCGCGCGTCGCCGTCCCGATCGATGTTGAACCGGTAGTCGGCGCCCGGCCGGTAGCTTGTAGGGCTCAGGACGCCGGCCACTGGATTCGTGGTCATTATCAGCACCGTATTTGCCGGGTTGCTGGGCGACTGAAACGCATAGACGTCGTTTATGTCGATGCGACCATCGGTCTTCACGAAAGGAGCATCGAGGTGGTCGGCCGCACCGGACAGGCGCGGTGCGACGCCGGTGGTGAGCATCACGATAGCCGCTACCAAGGCCGAGGCACCTAGTAGCGAGCTGATTACGAGTTTCCGCATTTGTAAACTCCTCCTCATTTGCGGATAGCGGGCGATGTCGGCGCGCGTCTGACAGTTAATTCGCGGTAAATCGCGCGATAGATCACCTGATACGCGAATAGAAGTGGAATCGGCCGTGTCGCTTAATTTCAGCGATCAGGGCCGGAGCCGCGCCGCGCTAGCCCCGGTTTGTCACGAACCGGTAGCCGACGCCCGGCCCCGTGATGATGCAGCGCGGCGCCTGCGGGTCCGGCTCGATCCTCTTGCGCAGGTGAGCGCAATCGAGAGCGACTGGCCCTGCAGCAGCCCAGCAGCTTTAGGCGAGAGGTGCGGTGATCGCTCTAGCTGTCGGTTGGCCCACCCGAAGCCCGATTGAGGGTACCGCGCAACACAGGCGAAAGCCGGGCGCGCCCATGAACTAGCGGTGGGCGAGTTCCGCCTCTCTGAGCCGGGCGACCGCGGCGGCACGCTGCCGGCCGGTGAGGCGATACTCGATACCCCACTCGGCCATAGCGCGAACGACCGACCCCAGCTCAGCGCCCTTCTTCGTGAAACGGTACTCAGCGCGTGGGGGATGATCACTGTAGAAGTGGCGCTCGACGATCCCCTCCCGCTCGAGGAGTTTCAGGCGCTGGGCAAGAAGATTCGGCGAGATGCCCTGGAGCGATTCCATTAAGTCCTTGAACTTGCCGCTCCTTCCGAGCGTGAGGTCGCGGATGATAAGGAGGGTCCACCGGTCGCCGATAACATCCAGGGTAGCTGCCACCGGACACCCCTCTTGGGTCTGATAGGTCCTTTCCAATAGATCTTCTCCCGTTGGCCTATGTGATTGTTGTCACTTCAATAATAGTAAGGGACTTGACAATTGTCAATCCATCGGGCTATAAGAACATATAGCAATTAATGTTTCATGTAGAGACGGAGGTACTCCAGTGGAGAGGTCGAAGATGCCGCGACAAACGCGCCGGAAGGGGCTCATCCTGTTCGCCCTGTGCCTGGCGGCTCTGATCATCAATATCGACGTCACCATCGTCAATGTCACCCTCCCAAGCCTGGTCCGCGAACTCGACGCTACGACGACGGACCTCCAGTGGGTGGTCGATGCCTACACGCTAGTCTTTGCCGCCCTCATCCTAGCGGCGGGAAGCCTCAGCGACCGGCTCGGCCGCAAAGAGGTCCTGCTGGCCGGCCTCGGGGTGTTCGGCGCCGCAAGCCTGGCGGGGGCATTCGGACAGAACCCGGGTCAGCTCATCGCCGCCCGAGCGGTGATGGGCCTCGGAGCGGCCGCGATCTTCCCGTCCACGCTGTCACTGATCGCCAACGTGTTCACGGACCGATCCGAGCGGGCTAAGGCGATCGGTCTGTGGGGCGCGACGACCGGGGTCGGCGTGGCCGCCGGCCCAATCATCGGCGGATGGCTGCTCGGGCAGTTCTGGTGGGGCAGCGTGTTCCTGTTCATGGCGCCCGTCGCCGCCGTCATCGCCGCCGTTATCGCGTCGGTTGTTCCAACGTCCAGGGACCCTTCGGCTCCACCCATCGACTGGCGGGGCGTTGTGCTCTCGAGTGCCGGCATGGCCGCCCTCGTACTCGGCATCATCCAGGGCCCGAACTGGGGATGGGGCTCAGGTGCGACGGTGGCGACGATCGCCGGCGGGTTGGCCATCCTCGCGATCTTCGTCAATGTCGAGCGCGGCATGGACCACCCGATGCTCGACATCAGTCTCTTCCGCAACCTCCGCTTCACGGCTGCCAGCGGGTCGATTACCACTGGGTTCTTCACTCTCGCCGGCTTCACGTTCCTGATTACGCAGTACTTCCAGTTCATACGGGGCTACAGCGCGTTCGAGACCGGACTGCGGATACTGCCCGTGGCTATGTCCATCGCGGTGGCGGCAGTTGTGGGCACAAGGCTCGCCGTCAAGATCGGCAACAAGGCGGTCGTCGCCACAGGCCTGGCGATGTTCGGGCTGGCGCTGTGGTGGATCTCCACCGTGTCGGCCTCCAGCCCATACATCGTGCTCGTCGGACAGATGATCATGGGTGGTGGCGGCCTCGGCCTGATCACCGCGCCGGCCACCGAGGCGATCATGGGTGCCGTTTCCGTCGAGAAGGCCGGTGTCGGCTCGGCCGTGAACGACGCTACCCGCCTCTTCGGCGCCGCCCTGGGCGTGGCGGTGATCGGCAGCATCGCCTCCTCGCTGTACCGTAGCCAGCTCGGCGCCGACCTGCCACCCGGCCTGTCCCAAGATGCCGTCGAAGCGGCGCGCAGCTCGGTCGGCGGCGCGCTCGTCGTCGCGCAAAGTCTCCCGCAGGCAGACTCCGGTCTTGCAAACAGTCTTAGCGCGGCGGCAACCGGCGCGTTCGTGCACAGCCTGCACGGCAGCCTGCGTGTCGCCGGCAGCATTGCCCTCGCCGGCGCAGTCCTGGCCGCCGCCCTCCTGCCTTCGCGGCCGAGGGTGCCCGGAGCGCCAAAGCCGGTAGAGGACGAGCCTCGACCCGCTGCTCGCTCCAGGAGCTGGGCGACTACGCCGCCGCACCTTGCTGCCCTGTCGCCCCAGCGCACGACAGCCAGCCCGTCGAGCGATAAGGTCAAAGCCCGAGTGCGGTGACAACATCGGCGGCTATCATTGCCGTCTCGTGGGTGAGTTTCCGGAGCCCCGCGGGATTGCCTGCGGGGCTCACCGTCGGCACACTGATGGGCATGTCTTCGTACGCATACACCATCAGAAGCGGCGGCTGGGAGCGGCGTCAGCCCGTCGCTGGCCCGGCTCGTGACGAACCGGTAGCCGACGCCCGGCTCTGTAATGATGCAGCGCGGCTCCTGCGGGTCCGGCGCATATGCCCTGGGCATTACCGGGCACCGTACCAATCGAAGAGGTCGTCCCAATGGATGAAGCCATAATATCCCTCCGGGGTCGAGGCACCCAGGACCGCGGCCTTCCGCGGGTCTTTTCCGTCGGCGTTCATTAACCACAACTCGATGTTCGCACCCGAGCGGATGCCATAACCCTGAAAGTCGCCGGCCATCACGCGGACAAAGAGGATGTACGAGCCACCAGACGACCAGGTGGGCCAGTTGTCGGAGTACGTGGCATCAGACGTAAGCTGCTGCACCCGGCCGGCGCTATCGCCCAGCCAGATCCGGCGCGTGGCAGCCGGCTCAGGATCCCTGTTGGTATCTTCGGGCGCGCGTCCTTCGCCGCGGCTGAAGGCGACGACATCGCCCTGCGGCGACCAGGCGGGGTTGAGCTCGGCAGTCCCGTCGTCGTTGCGGAACGCCGTTCCAGCTCCGGTCAGGTCCGAGATCACCAGGTGCTTGCGGATCCAGATATCGCGCCCGCCGCCATCGACAAACGCGATCTGCGAGCCGTTCGGCGACCAGGTGATGATCCCCTCCCGATCGAGGAGGGTGCGCCCCAGTTCCCGTGGCTCTCCCCCATCAACCGGAATAACAAACAGCGGCGCGCCATCGGCCGAGATCGAGGAGGAGTCGATCGGCTCCTGCCAGAAGCTTAAGTAACGTCCGTCGCGGGACCAGCAGTGGAGATATGGGATGGGGCCGGCGGTGGACTGATGCGTGACCTCATATACATCCCGCCGTGCACCCGATCCCTCAGCGTTTACCACCGAGAGTCCTTGCCGCACCTGACACACCGTCCCGTATACGCGAAACCCGACCGCGCACATGGAGCCATCGCCACCGGCGTCCTCTGACCAACCGAAGGCGATGTTGAGCCCGTCAGGCGACCACGCAAAATGCCCTGCGCGGGCAAGCGCCCGCCGCTCGCCGGTGTCGAGATTCAACGTATTGATGAACCCACCGCCTGTGTACGCCAACACTGAATTCACGGGAGACCACGACAGAGAAAAAGCTTCGTCGGCGACCTTGGCCTGAGACCCGCCCTCAGCGGACACCACCCAGCCGGACAATCCGAAACCGTTGTCGGGCCTTTTCTGGAAGGCGATCCACTTGCCGTCGGCCGACCAACGTGGTGCTGTATTGCGTTGGTCATCCGTCAATCGGCGTTCTTCGCCGCCGGCCAGTTCCTTCACCCAGATGTCGTCGCCACGCACGAAAGCAATGCGACCGAGCTCGGCGTCGCGCCCAATATTTCTTCCAGCCCTGAGGTTCGTTAATTGTTCGCGCACTTCAGGCGTCGGCGCGGCAGACTTGGGTGTGGGTGGTACCGTAGGTCGTACGAATAGTCCATTGACGGGTCCGCACTGCGGAGGCTTCGGTACGCGAGGGTAGCTCTCGCAGAGTTCGCTGATCGATGCCCGATTTGGCGTGGTCAGCGGTGTCGGCGTCGATGCCGGAACCGTGTCGCCTTCGAAGCGCAGATACATAACGCCGACGAAGACGGCGATACCAGCGACAGCGAGCGCGGCGGCGCGGAGCATTTGCGTCCAGTCATCTTATACACCCGAAACGCCCGCCTTGTTCCCAATCCGGCAACAAGCGGGGCAAGACGAGTGGGTTCGCGGGCGCTACCCCGGTTCGTCACGAACCGGTAGCCGACGCCCGGCTCGGTGACGATGTAGCGCGGCGCCTGCGATGTAAAATGGCGTCGCCATGGCCAAGGCTCCGCAGCTTGCCGCCGTCATCGTCGCGCTCGTGCTGGTCCTCGGTGCGGCGGGATATGGAATCACGCGCGGGGTGACTTCCGAGCACGAAGCATCCTCCACTGAGACCACATGGCGTTCTGCTCCTGCCTGCCGAAGCCGAACCGGCCGGCTGCCGGTGCCCGACAGCCTGACACTCCCAGCACGGCTACCTGAGGGGGTATGCCTCTCTCTTGTCAACTACAGCGAAGGTGCTCCGGGAACGCTGTGGTATGACAATCAGCAGGGAAACAAAGTCTTGCTCGTTAGTTTCTTTAAAACAGCGTCATTTCCTTCTTCCACACAGTCCGGCACACCTGTTCAACTGGGCAACTTGGTCGGGTACGTCTACGATACGACCGAGCCCGACGGCACTAGGTCTTACAACATAAGCTTCGACAAGACCGGTTGGACGTATTACGTTTCCGCGCAAATCGGCAAGAGGGCCAACGAACCCGACAACACAGTAACGCCCGACGAGGTTAAGGCTGCCGCCCTGTCAATGGCCGTGCAATAGAGGCCAACAGGCAGACTAGCCCCGGTTCGTCACGAACCGGTAGCCGACGCCCGGCTCGGTGATGATGTAGCGCGGCGCCTGCGGGTCCGGCTCGATCTTCTTGCGCAGGCGCGCGACGTACACATGCAGATAGTGCGCCTCGTCGCCGTATTCGGGGCCCCAGACGCGGCGGAGGAGCATGCTGTCCGTGATGAGCTTGTCCGGCTGCGAGGCGAAGGCGCGCAGCAACTCGTATTCGGTCGGCGACAGGTGGACCTCTGATCCCGCGACTCGCACGATACGCTGCGCCACATCGATCTCGAGCTCGCCGTTCTTGAAGATGGGCTCAGCGCCGGCCTCCGGGGCAGCGGTGTGCCGCAGCGCCACACGTATGCGGGCGAGCAGCTCATCCACGCCGAACGGTTTCGTCAGGTAATCGTCAGCCCCCAGGTCGAGCGCCTCCACCTTCTCACGTTCGCCGCCGCGTACGGACAGGATGATGATGGGCGTGGCGGCCTCAATCCGCACCGCGCTGACGATATCCTTTCCGTCCATGTCCGGGAGGCCGAGGTCGAGGAGGATCAGGTCCGGCCGCCGGCGCTTGTACGCCTTGAGCCCGGCCCGGCCGGCGTCAGCGGTCTCGACCTGAAAACCGTGAGCCGACAGGTTGGTCCTCAAGGCCTGGACAATGCCGGGTTCGTCTTCGATTACGAGGATTCGTGCGCCGCCCCGACGGGCGTCCGCCTGGACGGAGCCTGTCATGCCGTTTCCCTCTCCTCGGCCGCTGCCTCGGTCTGGGGAAGCTGCAAGGGCAGCGTAAAGACGAAGCGCGCGCCTCCGCCTTCACGGTTCTCGAACCGGATGTGGCCCCCATGCGCCTCGACGAGGCCCTTGGCGACCGCGAGGCCCAGCCCGCTGCCTTTCGCCCAACCGGAGTCCGAGGCCCGATAGAAGGCATCGAAGAGGCGCGGGATTGCGGCCTCCGGTATTCCGGGTCCGCGGTCGGCGACTTCTACGTGGACTTCGTCGCCGGCCGTCTGGGCCGAGACGGAGATCTCGGTGCCGCTGGGCGTGTACTTCACTGCGTTCTCAATGAGATTCGAAATCACCTGGTCGATCTCCACGTAGTCGAAACGGACAGGAGGCAGCCCGTCCGGTACGTCAATCACCAGCTTATGTCCGGCGGTCACAGTCCGCAGCCGTCCCGCGACCTCGTTGATCAAGGAGCCAAGGTCGTACCAGGCTTTCTCCGGACGGATGCTGCCTGCCTCGATGCGCGACAGGTCAAGCAGGTTACCGACGAGCCGGTTCAGCCTCTGTGCTTCGGTCTCGATCGCCTCTGCGAACTCACCCCGCTGGTCTTCCGTCCACGACACATCGCGCTGGCGCAGGCTTCCCGCGGACGCCATGATCGAGGACAGCGGCGTCCGGAGATCATGCGATACGGCGTTGAGGAGCGCCTTGCGCAGCTCGTCTGTCCTTCGCAACACTTCGGCATCCGTCGCTTCGTGTTGAAGGCTCAGACGTTCGAGCGCGAGACCGAGCTGATGAGCGACGGCCGATAGAAGGCGATCATCTGCGGGGCCGAAGTTGCGTGCACCGGCAGCCGGGACGAGGATGATCGACCCTACCGGCTGGCCCTTCAAGTTCACAGGCACGCTGCGAACCCGGTCGCTCCTCAACCTCGCGATCGTCCTTGCCGTTGGCGGCACCACCCGGATCCAGCGCCCGGGTTGTCCCCTCTGCGTAGCGGTCGGCGCCTGACCGCCGCCCAGCACCATCTCGGCGGGTCCCACCGCCTCGCGAGCCAGAGCGATCGCCTCGCTGTCCCCCGTGTCCGCCTGCACCCGGATCGGGCTCTCTTTGCCGAAGACGATGACCGCCGCGGACAGCTCGAGTTCGGTCCTGATCCGCTCGGCGACAGCAGTAAGAGCGCGCTCGAGTTCAGGATCGGCCATCAGGCGCACAACGTCATAGAGCACGACGGCCTCGCGCTCTCGTGCCTGTGCCTCGCGTGCTCTCTGGCGGAGCAGGGCGGTTAGCTGGCCGGTGATGATCCCGGCGATGAGCAGCAGGAGCAGCGCTACGACCTCGTCGTTGCTGGTCACACTCAGCGTGTAATGCGGCTCTATAAAAAAGAAGTTGAAGGCGAGGAACGAGGCGACTGACGCCAGGATCGCCGGGCCCCGGCCGAACAAGACGGCGCTCGCCATCACAGCCAGCAGATACAGCATCGAGGCGTTGCCCACGTCCGCTACGACGCGAATGAGGGCGACGGCGCCGGTCACCAGCGCGGTAAGAGCGATCGCGCAAAGGTAGCCAAACCAGGGCCGCGAGAAGATCGAGCCGTTCACGACTAATTTGAGTTTACGCTTGGCGCCCGAATAACATCGACTCGGTGGTGATATGACGGAGGGCAAGCGTCCGCGTTCATTTGTCCGGATACCGCGTCGCCCTCGGACATCGCGTGAAGCGCCTTCGCCTCCTCACGAAGACCGCAAATCCGCGCCGCCGGTCGACGCGTCATCACATTTGGACGAGGGGCACCACTCCGAGCGCATTGTCATCCCGAGGCACGAGCGCGCCGGTCCGACGAAGTCCCCACTTGGGGTCGAGCTGCGCGAGGTTAGGTACGGCTCCACCGCGCGTACGCCGTATTTGCGGGTCGTCCCACGCCAGCTGAGCTTCAAGTCTGTCGCGCCCGGGTATATTTCTGCCACCGAGATCGGCAGCCGGCCGCGAGGCCGCCTCGAGCGGCTCGTCCAGGCGATAAAGGGCGTCGTTCTTGGGAGTCCGTTCGCGACTGCGCGGATCGCCGAGGAGCGCCTCACGAAGCTCAAAGCGCTCGCGATCTTTTCGTCCGACGCGCTCTCGTCGAGCGCCTATGCGACCGAGGAGATTCTTCTCATCTTGCTGCTCGCCGGCTCGAACAACCTCCACTACGCCCTTCCCATCGCCGGGGTGATCGCGCTGCTCATCGTTATCGTGACCGCATCGTACAGGCAGACGATACGCGCATATCCGAGCGGCGGAGGCGCTTATATCGTCGCGCTCGAGAACCTGGGCCGGGGCGCAGGGCTGACGGCCGGCGCAGCGCTGCTGGTGGACTACGTCCTCACGGTCTCCGTGAGCGTCGCTGCCGGGATCGCCGCCGTCACCTCTGCCATACCTGACCTCCACGATTTTCGCGTGCCGCTCGGTGTCTCCGCGATTGCTTTGATAACTCTGGGCAACCTGCGCGGCATCCGCGAAGCGGGAACTCTATTCGCGCTGCCGACCTATTTCTTCATTCTCTCGATGAGCACGGTGATCGTGGTCGGGATCGTCCGCGTGGCTATCGGCGATGCGCCCGGATCGCTGCTGCACGAGGCTCCTCCCGAAAGGCAGATGCTGGCGACGCAGGGGCTGACGCTGTTCCTGCTGATGCGGGCGTTTTCGTCGGGAAGCGCGGCGCTGACCGGCATCGAGGCGATATCGAATGGAGTCCCGGCGTTCAAGTCGCCCGAAGTCCCCAATGCGCGTACGACCATGACGGCGATGGCGGGCATTCTGATCTTTCTCTTCCTGGGCATCACCTTTCTCACTTCACGGTTTGGTTTCGTGCCGGAGGAAGACGAGACGATCGTGTCTAAGCTGGGTGCGGAGGTGCTTGGCAGGAATGTTCTGTACTACGGCTACCAGGTGGCGACGGCGCTCGTCCTTTTTCTCGCCGCGAACACGAGCTACAACGGCTTCCCGCCGCTCGCCGCGATCCTCGCCCGCGACCGCTTCCTGCCGAGGCAGTTCAGCTTCCGGGGCGATCGGCTCGCTTATTCGAATGGAATCATGCTGCTGGCGGCTGCGGCAGCCGTTTTGCTCGCGGCGTTCGGTGGGGAGGTTACCCGGCTGATTCCCCTCTATGCGTTCGGCGTCTTCGTCTCGTTCACGCTTTCCCAGTCCGGCATGGTTAGGCATTGGCTGCGGGTGAAGGAGCGCGGCTGGAAGACCGGCCTTATGATCAGCGCTCTGGGCGCGGCGGCAACCGCCGTCGTAGCGGTCATTATTCTCGGGACGAAGTTCACTCACGGCGCCTGGCTCTCCGTGCTCATGATGCTCCTCCTGATGGGAATGTTCGCCTTGATCCGGCGTCATTACGACTGGTTCCAGGCGAAGATCGCCGTGGACCCAACATCGCTGCCCGCAGGTGTTCCCCCGGCCGCATCGGTCGAGCACGGTGCACCGCGCGACCATGTAATCGTGCCGGTGGACGGCATCAACAAGATTTCCTGCGGGGCGATTGCTATGGCGCGCGAGATATCCAGCATGGTCTCCGCCGTCCATGTAGCGGAGAACAGGGAAGAAGCCGAACGCTTTGCCAAAGAATGGGAGCGCACCGTCCCGGACGTACCGCTGCTCGTGATCGAGTCCCCTTATCGCGCGTTCGTGGCGCCAATGCTCGCGTACCTCGAACGGCTCGACGAGCAGGAGGACCAGCGCATTACCGTCATCCTGCCCACATTCGTGCCGAGACACTGGTGGGAGCGAATTCTCCACAACCGCGATGTGTTGCGCTTGCGCCCCTTCCTCAAGGGCCGCCCCGGCCTGCGCGTCGTCGATTTCCCGTACCAGTTGTACGAGGACAGGCCTCCCGGGAGTCGCCCGCCCGGCAGCGCACCGTCGGACTAGGTTCCCAGCCACATTAAGCGGCCCGCTCCTCTAATCGCGGCCCGACCTCCCTCACGTACCTGACCCGAATATTGAGCAAACGTTGAGCGGGGCGTGCATAGGCGTTCCTCAGTTACTGCTTACCATCGAAGTGGTGCTGCCATAATGGAGCGAAAGCATCCGCGTTCGTTCGTCCGAATACCCCGTCGCCAGCGGACACCGGGCGAGGCGGAGCCGCGAAGTCGCCAAGACGGAAAAGCCACGCCCTCTCAGGTGCCGGGCCGGCTGTCATGGCAAGATGACGGGCGACACGCCGAGCGCCGAGAGTCCGAGCGAATCGTCATCCCCCGCCACGAGCGGGCCGGGCCCGCGCGGTCGGGGCTCGGGATAGAGCTGCGGGAGGTCCGTTTCGGTTCGACAGCGCGCACGCCGTATCTGCGGGTCGTCCCGAGTCAGCTGAGCTTCAAATCGGTCGCCCCGGGTTACATCGCCGCCACGGAGGTAAGCAGCCGCCCGCGTGGCCGCATCGAGGGACTCGTCCAGGCGATTAAGCGCGTTGTTCTCGGCAGCCCTTTCGCCACCTCGCAGCTGATCCACGAGCGCCTAACGAAGACCAAAGCGCTCGCTATCTTCTCGTCGGACGTGCTCTCCTCCTCCGCTTATGCGACTGAAGAGATCCTCATCCTGCTCGTTCTCGCCGGCTCAGGCGCGCTGTCCTACGGTCTGCCGATCGCGGCAAGCATCGCTCTGCTGCTGGCGATCGTCAGCCTCTCCTATAGGCAGACCATCAAAGCCTACCCCAGCGGCGGCGGCGCCTACATCGTTGCGCACGATAATCTCGGCCAGATGCCGGGCCTGATTGCAGCTGCGGCGCTTTTGGTCGACTACGTGCTCACGGTCTCGGTCAGCGTTGCTGCGGGCGTCGCTGCCGTCACTTCGGCCGTGCCGGAGGTCCACGACCTCCGTGTCCCGATGGGCGTCGCCGTGGTCGCACTAATCACGCTCGGCAATCTGAGGGGCGTACGTGAGTCGGGGACGATATTCGCCGCGCCGACGTACTTCTTCCTGTTAATGATGGGTGCCATGATCCTGACCGGCATCGCGAAGGTCATGCTCGGCGAGACGCCCGGTTCACTTTTGCACGAGGCGCCGCCGCAGGAACAGGTGGTCGCCACGCAGGGGCTGAGCCTCTGGCTCATCTTCCGCGCCTTCTCTTCAGGGTGCGCCGCGCTCACCGGAACGGAGGCGATCTCGAACGGCGTACCGGCGTTTAAGCCGCCCGAGAGCCATAACGCCCGCACGACGCTCACAGCGATGGCGTTCATCCTCGGCTTCATCTTCCTCGGCGTGACATTCCTGACCAGCCGCTACGGACTGGTGCCGAGCGACAAGGAGACAATCGTCTCGCTGCTCGGGCGAGATGTCTTCGGCGAAAACGTCCTCTACTACGCGTACCAGGCGGCAACGGCCTTGGTGCTCTTCCTCGCGGCGAACACAAGTTTCGCCGACTTCCCTCGCCTGTCCGCCATCCTGGCGAAGGACAAGTTCATGCCGCGCCAGTTCGCGTTCAAGGGCGACCGCCTCGCTTTTTCGAACGGCATCATGCTGCTGGCTGGCGCCGCGGCATTGCTCTTGATTGTGTTCGGCGGCAACGTGACCAATCTCATCCCGCTGTATGCGATCGGCGTCTTCGTCTCTTTCACGCTCTCGCAGTCGGGCATGGTCCGGCATTGGTGGCGGCTGCGAGAGCCCGGCTGGCGAGGAAGTCTCGTCATCAACGGCACAGGCGCTATAGCCACCGCTGCTGTCGCCGTAATCATCACGACGACGAAGTTCAGCGGAGGCGCCTGGATCTCGATCATCGCGATGGGCTCGCTCGTCCTCATGTTCGTGCTCATCCGCCGGCATTACGACTGGTTCCAGCACCGGACCGCCGTTGACGAGAATGCAATTCCGGCGCGGGTGCCGCCTGCGCCAGGCAGCGAGGCGCCGCGCGATCACGTGATCGTGCCGGTCGACGGTCTGAACGAGATCGCGCTGGGCGCGATCAGCATGGCGCGTGAGATCTCGCCCCTGGTGACCGCCGTTCATCTCACCGACGACCGCGAGCAGGCGGAGGAGCTGCGAAAGCGCTGGGAGCGCGCAGTGCCCGACGTTCCGCTGCTGGTCATCGAGTCTCCCTATCGCGCGTTCGTCGCTCCGATGCTCGCCTACCTCGAACGGCTCGACGAGCAGGAGCACATGCGCATTACGGTCATCCTGCCGACATTCGTCCCGCGGCACTGGTGGGAGCGTATCCTGCACAACCGCGATGTCCTTCGCCTGCGCCCCTTCCTTAAGGACCGCCCCGGCCTGCGCCTGGTCGACTTCCCGTACCAGCTCTACGAGGACAAGCCACCGCAGAGGCCCGCGCCCGGCAGCGCGCCGGCCTAGCAACCACGCCCCTCCTCCCATCTCGGAACTCGTACCTCGCACCTCGTACGTCGTACATCGCCACCGGCGCAGCTAGAATACAGGCCATGCCCACCATCGAGACCGTCCTCGGCCCGATCGATGATGCCGCCCTCGGCTTCACGCTCAGCCATGAGCACGTGCTCGTCGCCATGGGCGAGGACAACCACCACTACCCCTGGCTCTTCGACTGGGAGCGGACGCGAGCCAACACCGTCCGAGAGCTGTCCGAAGCGAAGGCAGGCGGCGTCGACACGATCATCGACCTCACCACGCCCGATCTCGGCCGCGACGTCGAGTTCGTGCGGGACGTGGCGAGCGACTCCGGCGTCAACATCGTCCCCGCCACCGGAATCTGGCGCGACGTTCCGCGCTCCTTCTGGGAGCGCGGTATCGACCGCATCGCCGACATCTTCGTCCGCGAGATCGAGACCGGCATTGGCGAGACCGGCATCAAGGCCGGCGTCATCAAGGTCGCCAACGATGCCGAGGGCGTCACGCCGCAGGCCGAGCGCGTGCTACGCGGCGCCGCCCGCGCGCTCAAGCGCACCGGCTGCCCCATCAGCACCCACCAGTGGGCCCCGACAATAGTCGGGGCGCGCCAGGTCGAGATCTTCGTCGACGAAGGCGCGCCCACGGACCGCATCTGCATTGGCCACAGCGCCGACACAACAGACGTCGCCTACCTCGAATCGCTCCTCGAGACCGGCGTCTACCTCTCGATGGACCGCTATCCCGGCGCCGAGGGCCGCCCCGACTGGCGCGAGCGCAATGCGACCGTCAAGGCGCTCGTCGACCGCGGCTGGGCGCATCGCCTGATGCTCGGCCACGACTACGCGCCCGCCCCCATCTCGGCCCGCCATCGCGGCGACGTCGCCGCGACCGAGCCGACCCGCTACCTCTTCCTGTCGACCGTCGCCCTTCCCGCCCTGCGCGACGACGGCGTCAACGCCGAGACCATCGACCTGATGATGCGCGAAGTCCCCCGCCGCTTCCTCACGGGTGGATGACTGTTCGCGCTGAGGTTTCTCGAAGCGTCGCCCTGCGTTGGCCGCCTCAGGAGGGAGCACTTGGAGGCCGCTGGAAAGCGTCCTATACTTGACGCAAGCCCTCTCGTACCTTCCCCAAGAAGGAGGCCTAAAATGCCAGACGCAGTCCAGGCCGCGTCTCACGCTTACAGCGTAGTCGTGGAAAACGACCGGGTGCGAGTGCTCGAATATCGAGGTGGTCCTGGTACGAAAGCCGAAATGCACTCACACCCAGACCTTGTCGCCGTCGCACTACGAGGAGGTAAGGTCAGGTTTACTCTGGCGAACGGTGAGACCCAGGATGCGGAGTTAGCCGACGGCGAAGCGGGCTTCTTCGAGGCAACCGAACACATGACAGAGAACGCGGGCAGCAGCGATATTCACATGGTGCTCATCGAACTAAAGTAGCGCTTCGCCCCTCCCGTTCGCGCTGCCGTAGGCCCGCCGGTGGGAGGGAGGCTCTCGAAGCGCCGCGCCGCCTCGCCCTCGCCCAACGCCCCGTCCCGCTCATCCTGCCGTACGGCCCGTCTGGGAGGCTCTCGTAGGCCTGTCCTGAGCGTAGCCGAAGGGACCCGAGCGGATTCGCCACGCCCCTCCCTCCTTCGTGCCTCTTACCTCTTACCTCGCCGCCCTGATGAAATCAGGCTCGCGCTTCGCGCGCTGGGGCGCTCACCTGATACAGAAACTGGAGGATCTCTATGTTCGACTCCAGCGCGCCACTTTCTCGATAAGGTATCGAACGCTCTTCGCAGAACGCTCTGACGATGACCTGAGCCCGCTTCAAGTTGTTCCTCGGCATGCTCGGGAACAGATGGTGTTCGATCTGGTAGTTCAGCCCGCCGTACCAGAAGTCCGTCAGGGGGTGAGCCTTGATATCGCGACTGGTCAACACCTGGCGGCGCACGAAGTCGAGTTGGCTCTTGCTGTCCAGAGTCGGCATCCCCTTGTGGTTGGGGGCGAACACCGACCCGAAGTACAGACCATACAGGCCCTGATGGACCAGGATAAACACGACCGCCTGCCCGACGCTGAGCGCGTAGAAGACCACGCCAAGATACAGAGCGACGTGAAGCACGATCAGCGACGCCTCCAGCAGTCGTTGTCTCACTTCGGCCCGCAGGAGATATTGCACGCTGGCCATCCGTATGCCAATCCCTTCCAGGAGCAGGATCGGGAAGAAGTAGAAGCTCTGGTATCCAACGAGGAATCGCAGTAATCCTCGCTTGCTCCGGGCCTGCTCTTCGGAAAATGCGAGTATCGGCAGGGCCGTGTGAGGGTCGAGGTCGAGATCGTTCGGATTGACGTGATGCTGGTTGTGCGTATCGATCCACCAACTCCGGCTGAGGCCGAGCACCAGGCTGGGTAGCAAGCCAAACAAGTCGTTCCTGGGAGCCCCGTTGAAGATCTGTCTATGCCCGGCGTCGTGGCCCAGGAATCCCCACTGGCCGAACACGCACGCCAAGAATGCGGCGTTGAGGAGCTGCAACCAGAAGTTCCCCACGACGAGCAGGAACACCAGGCTCGCGGCTAGTAGGGCTAGCGAGAGGACGACGTTGATGACGTAGAATCCGAGCTGCTTGTCCAGCAGCCCCTCTTGCGTGATCAAGCGCTTCAGGTCGGCATAATCACGTTGCTGTTCCGCCTGGGGGGATGCAGGCTCTTGCGATCCCGCGCTCTGACGATCGCGCGAGCGTCCTTTGCGGTCCTTCCCGGCCGCGACTGCTCCCGAGGCGTTGTTGGGCAGCGTCTTCTCGGTGACCGTGAGAGGCCTCCTATCCCAGCTGTCCGGCCGGCATAGCGTCTCA
>Ga0209058_1000765_pt1 | contig 28149 bp, 31 predicted proteins | sample GraSoiAngelo_147_FD_185904 | JGI IMG/M metagenome (GOLD analysis project Ga0209058, IMG submission 185904) | Grasslands soil microbial communities from the Angelo Coastal Reserve, California, USA - 14_1009_05_40cm (SPAdes) (version 2) | ecosystem: Environmental > Terrestrial > Soil > Grasslands ... | reverse complement strand
CGCGGTCCTTTGCAATTTGCGTCTTCTTGTCCGCGCTCAACGCCGATGATTCGAGCTGCTTGTTCAAATTATTGATTTCGTCCAGCGACTTTTTGTAAGCTTCGGCCCGATCGTCATATTCTTTCTTCGCGGAATTCTTGGCGTCGTTGATTTTTGCTTCGGCTTCCTTGGTCTTGTTGTAATCCTTAAACGCGCGCTGCATATCGACCGTTCCGATTTTCAGCGTGCCCTGTGCGAAAGCCGCAACCGGAAGGGTGAGCGTCAGTGCAAAGAGTATGGACAGAGACTTTTTCATAAAACAGAGGATACGGTGGTCGGAATCGCGTTAGACTGCAACCACATATATTCGTTCAAAATTGATAACCAACACTGAAATTGAAGTGGCCGCCGCCATGGTAGCCGTCGCGTTGAAGCGGATACCCATAGTCAAGGCGCAAGGGGCCGATGGGCAAATTCAGCCGGATCCCAACACCGACATCGGAAGCGATGTGCTTGAAGTCGAAGGACCAGGCGTCAAGATTGACGAAACCGGTGTCGTAAAAGATCGCGCCGCGCGCCTTTTCGACGATTGGAAAAGTCCATTCAACTGTTGCACGAGCCATTGATTGTCCGCCGATCGGCTCGCCGGTGACGTCTTGCGGGCCAACTTCGCGGTAGGGAAATCCACGGAGGTTATTTGCACCTCCGAGATAAAGGCGCTCAAAGATTGGGACAAAAGCGCCATTGCCCCACGTATCAACTGTGGCAACCTCGCCGTTGATAAGCAGGATGGTGTCCCATTTAAGCGGAAAATATTGCGACCCCTCCAAGTCCCACCCGTAGATCTGGGTATCGCCTCCCAGAAAACCGCCCGCAACATAAGGTGCAAAGGTGATGCGCTGCCCACTTCGCGTGAGCAACACGTTGTCGCGCCGGTCGAAGACGATGCTGTTCAAGATCTTGCTCTCAGTAAACGTACCTTCCTGTGACTTAATGAACGCCGAAGCACCGGAAGAGACGTCAAAAATTTCGACGTTCTGTAGCTGGTATGCCAGGCTCGTGTACATAAAAGAAGTAAGCGGTTTGCGCAGCTCGATTGCGAACCCGTAATTGCGTTGGTTGTATTCCACGCTCAGATAATTCGCCTCTGTGTAAAAAAGCGAACCGCTCAGCGCCAATCGCCGGTCGAGGAAGTACGGCTCGGTCACGCTAAGAAGGAAGTCTTTCCGTTGGGTGCCGTACTGGATGCGCATCCGGAATTTCTGACCGGCACCGGTAAAAGCTGGCCAGTTTAGCAAATCGAAATTGCCTTGGGTCAATTCCACGAACCCGACCAATTGATCAATGGTGCTAAAGCCCGCTCCAAAACTGAGCGAGCCGGTCCGCTTTTCCTGCACCAGAATCGTGAGGTCTTTGCGACCAGCTATATCCGTCTCTTCCGGGTAGGTCTCGACTTTGGAAAAATAACCGAGATTCTCCAAACGTTTCTTCGTCGTGTCCGCCCGGACCGTGTTGAAGACATCCCCGGGGGCAATGAGAACTTCCCGGCGGATGACCTTGTCCTTCGTACGCGTGTTCCCCTCGATATTGACCCGATTCACATATGAGCGCTCGCCTTCCTCAATCTTGTACTGCACATCGACCAGGGCGGGACCGGCCGGAGTGCTTTCCGGCGTAATCACCAGATCGACGTACCCTCCACTGCCATAAGCATCGGCCACCGCCTTTGCGTCGTCGTGCAACTGCTTCGGCGAATACACGCTGCCCTCTTTCATTTTTAACAGGGGGCGGATACCTTCTTCCTTCGCCACCTTCTGTCCTGAAATGGTGAGCTTGCGTACGTGATACTGTGGATTTTCTGCAATCACGATCGTGATGGTGAGCGCACCCTTTGTGTTCCGTTCCCGGCGCACATCTTTGATTTCCACATCGATGAAGCCGTGGTTTTGGTACCACTCGCGGAGGCTGTCCAAGTCCTGTTGCAGCTGCGCCTCGTCGAGCCGCCCGGATTTATCAAGAAAGGAGACGATCGTTTTGCGCTTCGTTTTCATCTCCTTGCGCAGCCGCCAGGCGCTGAAGTGCGCGTTCCCCTCGAAACTGATCTGGGCCACCGCGCCTTTCGCTCCTTCGTTCACGGTAAAAACGACCCGCGCCGTCCCGTGCTTCTCGTCAAGCGGGTCCACACGGAACTGCACGCCGACGTCCGTGAAGCCGTGCGACTGATAAATTTCGATGATTTTTTCGCGCGCTTCCTCCAATTGCTCTTCTCTAATCGGCTGGTTCAGTTTCAATTTGATTTCTTTGCGCAATTTCTGCGCTTTGATCCGTTCGGCTCCCTCGATTACGATTTCTCGCGCGAGCAAACGCGTCTGCACCTGGACAATTACCTTGACGCCGTCGCCCTGTGGCTCACCGAAGATGCGAACGTTTTGAATGGCGCCGCTCTTGTAAAGCGCCTCCACATCTTGCTCCACGGTTGCGTCGTTAAATGGCTGGCCCACCTTTGTCCGCATTTGCGCCAGAATCCGCTCCTTGCTTACGGTAGCTGGGCCGGTGTACACGACATCGATTGTTCGGATGATGGGTCGAGGCGGAGCTGCCTGCGGAGCTTGCGACCGGACCGATGTCACCCCGAGCAACGCGCAAATGAATGCGACCCAGGTTGCTGATAATGGGGGGCGCATCCATCCAGAAAAGTGTCTCATAGGTTAAGAGAAGCGCGGTCCCGCGCAAAACACACCTACGCGAGACAGGCGGCTATATCGGGAAGAAGATGGGGATCGTCAAGGCGAGATTTTCTGCGGTCGCTGGTGTGCATCCATCGAGAGTCCAGGCATACGTTTTAATTCAAAAGTTCGTACCAATTATTCCGCCGCCGCGGTTCGTAGCCGGCACCAAGAATGAGCGATTCGATCTGCTCCGCGTTCAATCGGAATGTTGTCCCGGCGCTGCTCACCACATTCTCTTCCATCATCACTGAACCGAAATCATTTGCGCCATATCCGAGCGCGATCTGTCCGATCTCCGGGCCTTGCGTCACCCAGGAACTTTGCACGTTGTCGATGTTGTCCAGGAAAATCCGGGCCAGTGCTTGTGTCCGCAAATATTCAGCCACCCCAGTGGGGTAATTTACCTTCAGAACGGTGTGCCGGGGCTGAAACGTCCAGCAAATGAATGCCGTAAACCCGCCGCTTCGGTCCTGCTGTTCGCGAATACGCCGCAAATGGTCGATTCGATCTTTGATCGTCTCCACATGCCCGAACATCATCGTCGCGCTCGATTTCAACCCCAGTTCGTGCGCGACTTGCATCACCTCCAACCATTCGTCGCTGTTGATTTTCAGCGGCGAAATTTTCTGCCGCACGCGATCCACCAGAATTTCACCGCCGCCCCCTGGAATTGAACCAAGTCCCGCGTTTTTGAATTCGGAAATCACTTCCCGCAGCGGCATCCGGAAAGTTTCCGCGAAATGCTGGAACTCGGGCGGACTGAACCCGTGAATATTGATGTGCGGATACTTTTCCCGGATGTGATGCAGAAGATCGATATACCACACGAATGGTAATTTCGGATGATGCCCGCCCTGCATCAGGATTTGAACACCTCCCACTGCCGAAAGTCCGTCGAGCTTTTGATCGATCTGCTCAAAGCTCAGAACATAATGATCCTCGTCTTTCTCGGTCCGATAAAAGGCGCAGAATTTGCAGTAAACGTTGCAGACGTTCGTGTAGTTGATATTGCGATCGACGATGTAGGTCACGATCTCGCGCCCGCGTCCGCCGTAACTTTTCGCTTTTGCCAAATCGCGTCTGGCATTAGCAAGCACACCAAGTTCTTCCAGCGGCCAGCCATATAATTCCAGCGCGTCGTCTGTCGAAATCCGTTCGCCTGCGAGGATTTTTTCCGTGAGCGCATCTCGATTTACTGAAACCATCGCCGGTCATTTTATATGACGCCGCGACGCATTGCACGTAGATGATTCTGGTTTATGGATCGTGTAGCCATTATTGGCGCGGGCGTATCGGGTCTGACCTGTGGCGCCGTTTTCGCCGAGCGCGGGTACCGCACAGCGATCTTCGCGAAAGAAACCGGGCAGCAAACGACCTCCGGCGCGGCTGCGGCGGTTTGGTTTCCCTATGACGCCGCACCACCAGAGAAAGTCATCCCTTGGGCGCTCGAAACCTTTCATGTGCTGGTCGATCTGGCTCCCGTTCCCGGAACCGGCGTCTCAATGATTGAGCTGCGTCAATTTTCGCGAACCGGCGAAATTCAAATCCCAGATTGGGCCATCCCGCTCGGCGCTTCTTCTGTAGCAACCGGCCTGTGGCCGGTTCAGGACCGCGCACAGCGCGGTGGCTACAACTTCAAAGGCAGCTGTGCCATCACGGTTCCCCTGATGGACACGACGATTTATCTCGACTACCTCGCGAATCGTTTTGTCGCCGCTGGCGGATCAATCGTGACAAATGTGCGGTTCGAAAAACTCGAAGAGGTCGATCGAAAATTCGATCTGGTGATCAACTGCGCAGGAATTGGCGCGCGCGACCTTGTGCAGGACGTCAATCTCGAGCCACATCGCGGCCAGGTCGCCATTGTTCCGAAGATCGACAATCTCTCGTGCGCGATCGTGTGCGACGATCCGCCGCTCATGTACGCCATCCCACGCGCGAACGATTGCGTCTTTGGCGGGACCAATGAAATCAGCGACGATCTCAGTGTCGATCCTAAATCGACAACGCGAATCCTCGACGAGTGCAGTCGTGTTTTGAACATAGACAAACCAAATGTTCTTGCCGAGCGCGTCGGGTTGCGCCCATTCCGGAAATCAGGCGTGCGTCTCGAGCGCGATCGTCTCCGCGATGGCCGCACCGTCATTCATAACTACGGCCATGGCGGCGCTGGCTTCACCCTCTCCTGGGGCTGCACGGAAAGTGTCGTGAGGCTCGTTCGACAGGCCGAATAGCACACGCATCGCGCGTGTTGGTTCCGGCGTCCCCACCGAAACAGTCTTTTGCCAAAGCAGCGCTCGGCGAACAGCGCTCTAATTTCGCATAGAAAGCCCAGAGCGAAAAAGTTCGCGATCCCGAGACGGCTTCGCCAAAACGCGGGAGGCGTGCGCTACCCTACGTCAGCGCGATGCACTGGAATGAGCTGACCACGTCGTCGGGGCCCTTTTCGGCAAAGAAGCTTTCGTAATAGCCGGGGCCGAGGTCCCAGTACGGGCCTTTGTAATATTCGTCGCGATAAAATCGCCATACTCCGCTCACGACGATGATGCAGCTCATCCGATCGTTCCAGTAATCGCCCACGTAATGAAAGCTCAGATTTGTGCGAGCGTAGGCGCCCTTGAAGCCAACGTGATCGTAAAGCACGATTTCCGGCAGGCGTATTGCCTCCGTTACAAGCGGCACCGGCTCCTTTCCCGCAGCAGAAGCGTGATAGCTCAGCGACCCAAGCTTCCATTTCATGTCGATGATGCAGCCGTTTTCCGGCGCTAATTCAGTTTTGGATATTCGTGGCATAAGCGTGTATGGCGATGGTTTTCGCTAATTTGATCAAATGAAATCTGCTCTGTCGAGCAAAGAGATTTTTGGCAATGCGATTCCTGCAAAGCGTTGATCAAGCGGCCAATAGGATCCAACTCGACGGCAGACCTGCGGTCACTGGCTTTTTGCCCGCCCAATGACGCCACAAGCAACGCGCGCGCCCGAGTCGCCGGATGGCTGAGACTTCAGATCGTCCGCTTTCGCATGCACCACCACGGAGCGCCCGATCACCGACTGTTGGTCATTTGTCAGCGAGATGTGGTGGTCCACATACTCCAAGTTCGCCTTGCCGGAAGCGTCTGCTTCCACATTTCCCATGTCGCCCACATGGCGCTCGGTGGCGTCGGACCCGGCATGCGGTTTGTTGGTTGGATTAAAATGAGCGCCCGCGGAACTGGCATCGCCCGCGCTGCAATCGCCAAATTCATGAACATGAAAGCCATGATTGCCGGGAGTCAGGCCGGTTATCTCTGCCTGGACCTGCACGCCATCGGCAACTTCGGTGAACGTGACCGTGCCGCTCACTTTGTTGCCTCCGGTAGGATGAAGCACGGCAATCGCCTTTAGCGGAGCCGATGGTTTTTCCACGGGTGTCTGCGCCTGCGCAGTGAAACCCATGAACGATAAAAATATCAGTCCAATTAACGACGCTCGAAACGAATTCATAATTTGCATACCTATTTCGCAGTTCCCGAGAAGTCCGGCCGCACCAAATCAATTTCCGGCGCCCCCTCGTCAAGTGCTATTACCTCGACGGTTTCAACGCCTAGGCGCGGTCTTGCAATTGCGTTTTGCCGGCCGTGCGCGCGCAGTGGACGCAACAGAAAATTTGTACGTCCGCTTCGACGCCGTGTCCGACGATGCGGCAGTTGCAATGCGGGCAAACCGGCGCGAGTGCGTAGATCGCGCACTCGAAGCTATCGAAGGTGTGGTGCTTCCCGCCAACGACTACTTCAAAGGCCTTGTCATATCCGTTCTCGCAAACTTCACATGTAGCCATACACAAAAGTTTCGCGCCCCGTGAGCTCCGCAGCGGTGTTCAGTTTAGTATTGCGAAGGGAACCTGAGCCTTTCGATGCAGCCTCCCTTAGCTGCAGCGCTCGCCTTGTTCAAGAAGTAGAGATACATCAGGAAAGTGATACTTTTCTCTGCGAGGCGCCTATGGAAATACCAAAACGACTGATCGATTGTTTGAATGAAAACAAAATGCGTTACGAAGTATTGCACCATCCCGAGGCAGTGACGGCGCAACGCATCGCCCAGGCCGAGCACGTCAAAGGCCGGCATCATGCCAAAGTGGTCATGATCAAGTCGGGAGAGCAGCATTTAATGATGGTGCTGCCAGCAGATCACCAAATCGATCTGGAAAAAGTCGAGAAAGCAATCGGTAAAGCCTGTTCACTCGATAAGGAACAGGAATTCAAGTCGCTCTTCGCCGACTGCGCGATCGGCGCGATGCCGCCCTTTGGGAATCTCTATGGTCTGCCGACCTATGTGGACAAACATCTGGCCGAGCAGGATTACATCGTGTTCGAAGCAGGCACCCACACCGACGCGATTAAAATGAGCTACCGCGATTACGAGAAAATCGTGAAGCCGAAGATGGAAAACCTGGCCGTTAAGCTTCAGCCGATGAAAGGAGCTTGAGCTTGCGAAAGACCGCGCAGCGATTTGGATCGAGCGAATGAAAACTGCGTTGACAGCTCTGGTTCTCTGGCTGGCTTGCGCAACGACGCCGGCAACTTTCGCGGCGGAGAAAGTTTCGCTTATCAACATCGACGGCGCGATCGGGCCCGCGACAGCTACCTACATTTCGCGCAGCATTGATGAGGCCCGGACACAAAACGCGCAGTGCCTGATCATTCAACTCAACACGCCGGGCGGTCTGCTCGATTCGACGCAAAAGATTGTGCAAAGCTTCCTGGGCTCTTCGGTCCCTGTCGTCGTTTACGTCGCTCCGACAGGCGCGACCGCGACTAGCGCAGGTTGTTTCATCACCATTGCCGCAAGTGTCGCCGCGATGGCCCCCGCTACCACGATCGGCGCTGCCCATCCGGTCTCAATCGGTGGCTTTCCCAGCGGCGGCGAAGAAAAGCCGGACGAAACGATGAAGCAGAAGCTGGAAAATTTCTCTGTGAGCTACATCGAGACCATCGCCGGCAAACGCCAGCGCAATATTGAATGGGCCAAATCCGCCGTGAAAGAGAGCGCATCGATCACCGCGGAGAAAGCGTTGGAATTGAAAGTCATCGATCTGATCGCTTCCAACGTCCCTGACCTGCTGCAAAAGTTGAATGGGCGCATAGTGGACGGCAAGCCGTTGAAGACCGCCGGCGCCGAGGTGGCAGAGGTGAGGATGTCGCCTGCCGAGCGTGTCTTTCAGAAACTGTGGCGACCCGAGGTGATGTTTATCCTGATGCTCATCGCGATCTATGGGATCATCGGCGAACTGACGACCCCGGGCGCGATTCTTCCCGGCGTAGTGGGGGCGATCGCATTGATCCTTGCGCTTTATCTGGCGGCGATTTTGCCGGTCAACGTCACCGGGCTTGTGTTGATCGCGCTCGCGCTGATGCTCTTTATCTTTGACGTTTACGCACCCACACACGGCGTGTTGACGGTCGGCGGAGTCATTGCATTTCTGATCGGGTCGCTCATGCTCTTCAACCGCGCTGACCCGCTCTATCGTTTGTCACTCAGCTACATTATTCCGGCAACACTGGTTACCGCGGCGTTCTTTATTTTCATCATCGGCAAAGGACTGCGCGCGCAACTCTTGCCGGTGAAAGTGGGAGCGCAAACGTTGATTGGAAAAACGGTGACCGCATTGACTCCGATCGATTCACGCGGCGGCTGGATTTTTGTCGAAGGCGAATATTGGAACGCAGTCAGTGACGCCCCTATCGAAAAAGGCCAAGTAGCCGAGATTGCAGCCGTGCAAGGATTAACCGCAAAACTAAAACCTAAAGGAGAATAAAGCCATGCCATTACTCGAAGCGCTGCCGAAATTAATTAGTTGGGCTATACCGCTCATTGTTCTTGCCATCATTATCCTGCCGCAGGCCATCCGTATCCTGCGCGAATACGAGCGAGGAGTGATTTTCCGTCTCGGGAAATTGCTCGGTGCGAAAGGGCCGGGGTTGATTTTCCTCATTCCCATCGTCGATCGGATGGTGCGAATGGATTTGCGTGTCGTAACCATCAACGTCGAGCGGCAGGAGGTAATGACGCGCGACAACGTGCCGGTGACGGTCGACGCGGTTGTTTATTTCCGCGTGGTCGATCCGCAAGCCGCAGTCGTGAAAGTGGAGAACTTCCTCAAAGCCACCTCGCTCATCGCCCAGACCACGCTGCGCAGCGTGCTCGGCCAGGCCCCCTTGGACGACCTGCTTTCGCAGCGCGAGTCGATCAACCAGAAGTTGCAAGAGATAATCGACCGCCAAACCGAACCATGGGGCGTGAAAGTCACGGCGGTCGAAGTCAAGGACGTTGCGCTGCCGGACACGATGAAACGCGCAATGGCCAAGCAAGCCGAAGCCGAGCGCGAACGCCGCGCAAAGATCGTCAACGCCGAGGGCGAATTTCAGGCTGCGGAAAAAATGGTGCAGGCCGCGGCGATGATGAGCAAGGAACCGATCGCTCTGCAACTGCGCTTCCTGCAAACAATGCGCGAAATTTCCAGCGAACATAACACAACCACATTTCTTCCGGTCCCGATCGATCTGTTCGGCCCATTTCTGAACAAGGGCGAACCGCCCAAGCCGTAGGACGAAGAAAACGTCCAACGCTCAACGCCCAACGTTCAACGTTCAATTGGCAGAGCTAGCCCGATCGAATTCCCAGGAGCGGCTGGTTGCTTTTCTCGAATCACCCACGTCATATCCGCACCGGCCCGGGGAAGTGCGCTCGGTGCAAACCCACATTTCTTGGGTGTTCATCGCTTCGCCGTTCGTTTTTAAAGTCAAGAAGCCTGTGAACCTTGGCTTCCTCGATTTCAGCACGCTGGAAAAACGCCGCTACTTTTGCCAACGCGAAGTTGATCTGAACCGGCGGCTCTGCCCCGAAATTTATCTGGGCGTTGTTCCCATCTACAAGACTGCTTCCGGCTTCTCATTCGACGCAGATGGCCAAATTGCGGAATACGCCGTCAAGATGCGAGAACTGCCGCACGGTTGCGTTCTGAACGAGTTGCTGGGAAAAGATCGGGTTGGCGAAAAAGAAATCGCTCGCGTGATTTTGCGCCTGCATCGCTTTTACGAATCAGAAACTCCGAGCCCAGAGATCGAGCAGTGGGGCGCGCCCGAAAAGCTGAAGATCAGCACCGACGAAAATTTCGCGCAGGTCGAGCCGTTCATTGGCAAGACGATTTCGGCGGCCGCCTTCGAAGCGATCCGCCATTACACCAATGAATTTTATGTGAGGAATGAAGACGTTTTTCGGGAACGTATTCAGCAGCACCGGATTCGCGATTGTCACGGCGATCTGCATCTGGATCACATCCACATCACGTCAGAGCGGCTATCGATCTTCGATTGCATCGAGTTTAATGACCGATTCCGTTTCATCGACATTGCCAACGATCTCGCCTTCCTGGCGATGGACTTCGATTTCGAAGGCCGCAGCGATTTGGCAAATCTGGCTCTGCAAACCGCCGCCCGCGAATTTCAGGATGACGGCCTGCTGAAGATTGCCGATTTTTACAAGTGTTATCGCGCCTTCGTGCGCGGAAAAGTCGAGAGCATCCAAGCCGCCGAGCCGGAAACAGAAAAACCAGAGCAGCACGAAAAACTTGCAGCACGCTATTTTCGCCTCGCGCTGCGATACGCCGTGGCCGGCTCCGAGCCGCTCGTGCTTGTGATAATGGGCCGGATCGGCACCGGGAAAACGACTGTCGCTCGTGAACTCGGGCACGAATTGGACTGGCCAGTCTTTTCATCCGATGAGATTCGCAAAACACTGGCTGGCATTCCGCTCAAAAAGCGAACACCGCAAAAACGCCGCGGCGAAGTTTATTCGCCGCAAATGACTCAACAAACTTACAGGAAACTCGTTGAGGATGGGCTGGACGCGCTCAAAAAATATTGCGGCGTGATTCTCGACGCCACATTCGCCACCCGCGCACTCCGTCAATTTCTGCGCGACGAATGCAGAAAAGCAAACGTCCGGCTCCAGATTGTCGAGGTAAATGCCGGTCTTGCGACTATCCGATCCAGACTCAAGGCCCGAGACCAAAGCGCCGCTGCAATCTCCGATGCCCGCCTGGAGGATTTGGAAAAACTGAGCGCGACTTATAAACCACCATCGGAACTCGCGCCCAATCACATCCAAATCTTAGCAAACAATTCAGTCGCTGAAACCGTGAAAGCCCTGCTACTCCAATTGGCCGAGAAAGAAGTTCGCTAATCAAACCGAGCCACGATCTTGGCGATTTGCTGGCGAAAAAGCTTGGCTCCGCCGGAAGCAGGATGGCGAACGTACGGCGCATCGACACCGAGTTCTTCGAGCTGTGCACCGGCGATTTTTCCCAGTGCGACGACTTGTTCGCACGGAAACAATTTAAGAAAAGCCTTCAGCACCAGCAGGCCGGCAGATCGTTCTGATTCGTTAGGCGTGCGGTTGCTCAACAAGCCGCGGTGCGGATCGAACGAATGCCACGGGAACGCATTCCACAGGACGAATTGGTCTGGCTTCAAGCCAAGCCGCAAGAGCGCGATCCATACAATGGTTGCTGTCGGTTCAGAAAAACCGTCTGGACATTTCTCAGGTTTGCTGGTGCGCCGCGGCTTGATACCGGAGAAGAGATCGTTGGGTTCTAACGCGAATCCCTTGCTTCGTCCGAGCAGCAACCGCTCGGATGTCATGGGGATTCCGCTGAAATGACCGCCGCGGTACCCAAGTGCTTCGCCGATGATTGCGACGTTTGCCTTGCGAAGTCGTTTCCGCAGATAAGCGCGCAACTGTTTTCGCCGGATCTCGGGTGCATTCCGGCCAATATCGTTTTGCTCATCGACTTGCCACCACGGATTGAAAACGGCGCCGGACGGCGACTCTTTTAGCAGCCGCAGAAAGTCATCGATCTCCTTGCAGGACATCGCTCTGGCTAACGTTCAACAACGATGTGACCCACGCAATCGTCCGTGCAACAAGTGACATAAACAGGCATGCCAGAGTTGCCCGATGTCCAAGGCTTCAAGCGATACCTCGACGCTACGTCATTGCACCAACGGATCACCGGCGTTGATGTGCAGAGCGCGTACGTGTTGAAAGGCGTTTCTGCGCCTGAGCTGACACGGCGATTGAAAGGACGCCGCTTCGAATCCAGCCGCCGCCACGGCAAACATCTTTTCGTGCGCGCCGATCGAGACCTCTGGCTGCGATTGCATTTCGGCATGACCGGTTCGCTTCTGTACTTCAAGCACGAGGAGGATGCGCCGAGGCATACGCGAGTGCTCTTTGTTTTCGCCAATACCTACTGCCTTGCATTCGAGGATCAGCGCAAATTCGGCGAGGTCGGGTTGGTCGCGGACGTAGATGAATACTTGGGGAAACGTGGCCTCGGCCCGGACGCGCTCGACATCAGCCTGTCGCAATTCAGAGAGCTCTTGCGAACGCATCGGGGTACAGTGAAAACGATTTTGCTTAACCAGAAGTTGATTGCCGGGATCGGAAACATTTACGCCGATGAAATTCTGTTCCACGCGCGCATGCACCCGGCCACGGACGTCGCCCATTTGACCGAGAAGATCGTCGGCAAGTTGTTTCGGGCAACGCGCTACATTTTGAAAAAAGCAATCGATGCGAAAGCCTATGTCGATCGCATGCCCAAATCGTGGCTCCTGCCGCATCGCGGCAAGGGCGGCAAATGCCCCCGCTGTGGCGGCGAACTGAAATCGGCAACGATCGGCGGTCGCACTGCTTGGTTTTGCGCGCACTGCCAGAACCGAACGTCGTGAGGTGATCCGAAAACTTTTGCTCACTGGTCGTCCCGGCTGCGGGAAGACGACGCTGATAAAGCGCGTCGTCAACAAGCTGGGTCGGCCGGCCGGCGGTTTTTACACCGAGGAAATCCGCGAGCGCGGGCAGCGTGTCGGATTCAAGATTATCACCCTCGACTGCAAAGAAGCCGTATTTGCCCATGTACATTTCAAAACGCCCGAGCGCCTCGGAAAATATGGACTCAATTTGTCCATTCTGGAAACTATAGCAGTCGCAGCCCTGCGTGCAGCGGTGCCTGCGCGGCAACTTGTTGTGATTGACGAAATCGGGCCGATGGAAATCCGGTCGGCCACTTTTCGCGATGCCGTGAATGAGGTGCTCGACAGCCGCGCGCCGGTGCTCGCTACCATCACGGCGCGATCATTTCCGCTCACCGACGCGATCAAAAAGCGGCCTGATGTAACTATGATCGAAGTTCGGCCGAACAATCGCGACCAACTCGTCACCGAGCTCTCAGACCGACTGATGGCCTGATCAGCGCAACATTTCCAAAAGCGTGAGCGCGTTTCGCGGGGCGGCCCCTTCGGCGTCGTTGTCGAAATAGACGTGCACGTCGCGGTTGTCTTTGAGGCAACGCCGGATTCGCGTCGCCCATTTCTTGAGCGCGGCCTTGCTGTAGCTCGATGCGTATTTCCGCGTGTGCCCGTGCAAGCGGATGTAAACGAGATCGGTTGTCACTTCGTCCCACATTGGCCAGTCGGGCGCGTCGGACATGCAGACGGCCACACGGTGGCGCTTGAGGCATTCGGCCACTTCATCATCGAACCACGATTCGTGGCGAAACTCGATGGCGTGTCGGGTGCTTTTCCAATGCCGCAGAGTTTTTACAAACTTCTCCAGCCGCTCGATATCCTTTTTCAAAAATGCCGGAAGCTGCCAGACCACAGCCGCGAGGCGTTTGCCGAGAGGCGACGCCGATTCGCGACAACGAATTACTGGTTCTTCAACGTCGAGCAGCTTTTTATTGTGCGTGACGTAACGGTGCCCTTTAATCGTGAAACGAAATCCATCCGGTGTCTGGTCGCGCCATTTCCTGAAGGTGCTTTTCTCCTGGAGTCTGTAGAAGGTGCCATTCACCTCGATGCCCGTGAAACGTTCCGCGCAGAACCGGAGCCATTGCTTTTGCGGCGTGTCGCCATAAAAACCGTCGCGCCAGCTTTTGTAGTTCCAACCACTCGTGCCGATATATGCTTTGCCGGGCATCGCTCGCAATCCAAGGCTAGCATTTCACTTTGTTGAACTCCTCTTCAAAGTTCGCATCTGCGGTTAGATGTCTGTTTGAACTTTATCCGCGCTTTGTTCGTCGTATTTTGCGCACATGACGCGAAGCCATGGTGCACTTTTCATCTGTATCGTTCTCAGCGCTACTGCATCCAACACCTCGTCGGCGGAGCCGAATTGGGTGGGCGAGTACGCGGACAAGAAATTCCTGAATGGCCAGGCAATCTTTCAAATGAGCATTGAGCAGTCAGGAAATGCCATCCAAGTCTCTTTCGATGCCGCTTACAATGACGGGCACGGCGCTGCGCCCGACGGCCAGGGCCCGGGAAGAATCACCACCAAAGACGCGCTGGAGTTCAAGTGGAAAGATGGTTTCAAGAATTCTGGAACTGGCAGGATTAAACGCGCAGGCGAGGACATCATCGTGTCGATGAAAACGACGCGAGTAGTCGATTCACGTTGCCTCCCATTTTACGGGCAGAAGATGCGGCTCAAGCGTGTCGGGAAGAAATAAAGCTGCGGAGCAGCGAGAAATAATGTGGGAGGGGCCTTAGCGCCCCGACTTTCTAAGCTAGGAGCGGCGACCCTTTTATGCTTCATCCAAGAGCCATGGCCAAGGATTTGTTATTAAGTCCTTCCTTTTTGCGCTACTCGCATCCCACTGTTCAGCTTTTTCCACCAATCCTTTCGCAACGGGATTGTGTTCGATGTAGTAAGCGACAAATTCAAACTGCTTCGCGGTCTTCACGCGAGTGTCATAGTAACCGTCCTGCCATGAGATATGCCGCGTTTCCAAGAGCGCCGAAGTCCTGCCAGCAACATAACTCATAAATGCATGCATGAATCGCGGGAGAGTCCAAGGCTCCCGCAGCGCGAACAGTGCATGCCAGTGGTCAGGCATAACGACAAACGCGCGGAGATAAATGCGTTGCTGCTCTTTCGCAAACGCGAAGGCAGAGACGACGATTTGTCGTGCGGCCTCGTCCAGAACCGGCTTCTTAGGATGAAGTGATTTAGTAATGAAGAATGTGGCTGGAATATCAGTGACGCGATGCAGCCGCAGGTTGCGCGAATGAGCGTCTGATCTCATAAGCAGTCGGGGCACTAAAGCCCCTCCCACATTCTTTTGCCGCTGTGCTACACCATCGGGCGAAAACGGCCGACCACTTCCTGTAAGCGGCCGGTGATTTGGCCTAACGAGCAGGCCTCGACCGCTTCGAGCAACATCGGGAAACAGTTCTCGCCGCGTTCGACAACATCGGCCAGCTTATCCAGCGCGCGTTTCGCTTTCTCGGCGTTTTTCTTTTTGAATTTCGCAAGCCGATCGACCTGCAACTGCTGTTTGCTGCGCGGGGTGCGCGCAAGTTTCACATCCGGAATGTCATCGGCGCCGTCGCGGTAGCGATTCAATCCGATAATTGGACGCGTGCCATCATAAATTTGCTGTTCGTAACGATGCGATGCGTTTTGGATCTGGCTGCGTTGATAGCGTTCTTCTACCGCTGCGAGCACGCCGCCCAGCCGTTCGATCTCGCGGAATTCATCGAGAATCGCAACTTCCACTGCGCGCTCGACGGCTTTCATTCCGGGCGAACCGCTCAGCATGTTCATGGTGTGTTTAAAAATGCCGGATTCCTCGAGCAGGATTGCCTGCCCATGCGCAGCAAGTCGGATCCATTCTTCACTTGGCGTGGTGAACGGTTCGTCCGCGCTGTTCGAATGACATGAATTTGTGGCGTTCATGTAGGCCAAGACTAATTCCGCGACGGTGCGGGTGAGATTGTTTTTGAACTCGGCGGCAATCAGCGAACGCCCGCTGGTTTGCGTGTGCAATTTATAAAGCTGCGCCTTCGGTCCTGCGCCGAACACGTCGCGCATTCCGATCGCCCAGATGCGACGCGATACGCGCGCCAGCGCGATGTACTCGGCGTCGAGGCCGCAATCGAGAAAGAACGAGAGACGCGGGCCGAATTGGTCCACCGGAATGCCGCGCGCGGCGAACATTTCCACGTAAGCAAATCCGTTCGACAGCGTGTAAGCAGCCTGCTGTACCGGCGTGGAGCCGGCTTCTCCAATGTGATAACCGCTGATCGAAATCGGATACCAACGCGGCATTTCGTGCGTGGTGAACTCGACCATGTCGGTCAGAAACCGCAGTGACGGCTCGATCGGGAAAATCGTTTCGTTCTGCGCCTGGACTTCCTTGAAAATGTCAGCCTGAATGGTGCCGCGCAATTTCGGAACAACTTTCGGACCGAACCGATGCTTTGCCGCAGCAATGTACATCGCCATAATGATGGGCGCCGGGCCACTGATCGTCATTGACGCGGAGAAATTCGGCGAACCGAGATCGAATCCATCGTAGAGCTGCATCATGTCCTCGACCGTGTCGATTGCCACGCCGCCCTCGCCGATCTTTCCGAAGACCCCATCGGCATCGCTGTCGATCCCGTAGAGCGTCGGGCCGTCGAATGCTGTGCTGAGCCGGTGGGTGCGCTGATGGCGTGTGAGATAGTGAAAACGCTCATTGGTGTCCTCCGCCAGCATCAAACCGGAGAACAAACGCGTAGGCTCTTCTGCTTGCGGAATTTTCTTATCGATCTTACCTGCGTTCTTCTCAAAGCTTTCGATCTCCCGGACCGGCTCGAGATACATCTCGCGATAGGCCGCGTTCAGATATGGGAACTCACCCGGCAAGCCTTCGCTAAAAAGGTAACGCGCAATCTCGCCCGGCTCATCGATCTCCGGCAGCGCGAGTCGTGGCAAAGGCAAGCCGGTCGGGGTACGCGTCGCCGGGATTTTCGCTTTGATGTCGTTCCAGCGCCCCAGCAATTCACGCCCGAATTTTTCATCGGTGCGCGCGCGCTTCACCTGATCGAGCACGAACTTGTTATAATTTTCGACCGATTCGACGACTTGTCCGAGTTTACTCATTTCGATCCTTTCGTTCGGCGCGCCCGGCGGTCGCGCTCTACCAGATTATCGCTGGAAATTAAATCGAACAATCGATCCACGCCAGCGTCGCGATGACGTTTTGCGACCGTGTCGATCAGTTGCTGCGATCGCCCGCCTTCGCCAAGGCTACGGCGGGCAGGCCGATTTTGTTCGAGGCGTTGCTCGATTTCCGTGTGCGCGGTGCGCGCGCGCTGGAGGTCGCTTTTGTTCACCACCACGATATCAGCCAGATCAAGCATCACGATTTTTTGTAACTGCAACCGGCTGCCGTAATCCGGATTCATTACCAGCACCGTTAGATCGACAATTCCGTTTTTCTGAAACGGCATCGCCTCCTGGCCGGTGCCCACCGTCTCAATAATGACATAATCGAAATCCGACTGAGCAAGCAAAGCGAGGCAATCGTGCGTTGCGGGCGAAAGTCCGCCCGCTTGTCCACGCGTGGCCATGCTGCGCATAAACACCCGGTCGTCCTGCGAGTTGATCATGGTGGCGCGATCACCCAGCAGCGCACCTTCCCCGACGACGCTCGGGTCGTGCGACAAAATCGCGATCCGCCCTTTGGGATCTTGATTGAGAAAACGGAGCACTAGCTCATCAATAAGCGTCGTTTTTCCGGCGCCACCCGGACCGGTGAAACCAATGACACGCGCGCGGCTCCCACGCGCTGAATGACGAATGACGAATGACGAATGACGACGTTTCTCATTCGACGTTGAGCGTTGGGCGTTGGGCGTTGGGCGCTTTCTTCCGGCCGAATACGAGTCCTCAATTTCGGTCAGCTTATGCGCGAGATCCTGATGGAACGATTTCGGGCGCGGCCTTTTCCCGCGCGGTTTGCCGTAGCGTTGATAGACAAATTCCACCATTTCTTCGAGCGATGTACCGGCGAAAAAAACTTCCTCCACGCCTTTGCGTTTCATGATTGCGGCATCGTCGTGAGTGATGGTGCCACCGCCACCGCCGAAAACCTTCATGTCGCCTGCGCCTTTTTTGCGCAGAAGATCGACAACTTCCCTGAAGAACTCGATGTGTCCGCCGTTATAACTGGAAATGCCGATGGCGCGCACGTCTTCCTGGATCGCCGCGCGCACGATGTCGCCCACCGACCGGTGATAACCGAGATAAATCACTTCGATCCCGTGGCGGATGAACTCCAGGTTGATCGTGTTGATCGCGCTGTCGTGCCCGTCACAAATCGGGACGGCTGTTAAGATCCGGATCGGAGAAGCCATGTCGTTGAAGAGATAACAATAAATCTGGAAGCCAGGAAAACAGGAAAACTAGCTGGAATCTAATTTCTTGGCTTCCTGGTTTCCTGATTAAACTTCTTCTCGATATGGCCGATCGGTTGGATTTCACTGGCAAAGTAGTGCTGGTCACCGGTAGCTCGCGCGGAATCGGCGCAGAGATGATCAAGGCGTTCGGCGCGCGCGGAGCGAAATGCGTGGTCAATTACGTCGCCGATGCGCAAGGGCAAAACAAAGCCGACGCGATGAATGTGGCGAAGGAGTTGAACGAGCCGCTGGTGATCGAGTGCGACGTAACGCAGCCGGCGCAGGTCGAGGCCATGATGACGCAGATTCAAGATCGACATGGGGGGCTCGACATCCTCGTGAACAATTCCGGCATCATCGGTGATCGCACCATCAAGAAAATGTCGCTGGACGAATTTGAGAGCGTCATTCGAGTCAATCTCACCGGCACATTCACCGTTACTCAAAAAGCCGGCGCGATTCTGCACAACGGCGGCCGGATCATCAACATGTCATCCGTGAGCGGCCAAATGGGATTGTTCGGCCAAGCGAATTATTCATCGAGCAAAGCGGGCATCATTGCGCTGACCAAGGTTTCGGCCCGCGAGTTTGCGCGCCAGAACATCACTGTGAACGCGATTGCGCCCGGATTCATCGATGTTGGGATGAGCAAAGGCATGCCGGAAGAAGTGGCGCAAAATTTCATCAAACAAATTCCGCTTGGCCGCCTTGGTGACGTAAGTGAAATTGTTAACGCCGCGCTCTTCCTCGCCTCGCCAATGGCGTCATATATCACCGGGCAGGTCTTGAACGTGAACGGCGGCTTCTATATGGGGTGAGGCACCCCAACTCACCGCCTCAACGATTTAACGCTTCAACCATTTAACGTCAGCTCAGCCCAACTTCTGCACCAGCAACCAGACCAAAGCTGAAAGCATCGCTGCGAATGTGGATAGCACGTAGGTCGCGCGTTTCGTCTGCCGTATTTTGAAAGCAGGCTTTGGAATATCGTCGTGAATATGGCTGGCCTCGAATAGTTTCATCAGCGCAAAAGCCACGACAAAACCGACCGCACCCCATTTGAGGCATCCCAGAATGGTCTCAAGCATCCCGCGCAGACCCTAGCGCAGGCAACCACGGCGCTCAACTCCGAAAGGCTTTCGCGAGCCAAGCGCGCTCTTGATCTCACGCCGCGCACACTCAACTGGTGCGTCCATCAGTTGAGCACGCAATTCCAAAATCAGACCTTTGAAGGTCCCTTTACGGCGTCGGCGCCGGAGAAGATCCTTCTGAAGGCGAGGGAGACTCCTCGGCCCCAGCGGCCTTCTTCTTAGCCGCGGTCCTCTTCTTCTTTGCCGGCGACGGAGTGGGCGAGACCTTGGCAGTGGCCGCTCCCGTAGTTGAAGTCGCAGTAGTTCCCTGTTGTGTGCAGGAAATCATAAACGCTGCGCCGATCAGAACGGTGATGAACGTTAAAACAGATTTTTTCATAGTTACAGTTAAGTTCGAGGGTCGCAGAATGTTCGGTCGCCCGCAAAATAGCAAGCACTAAACAACAACCTCCCAACTTCTGCCTTCCACAAGGAAACAAAGCCGCGGGCGTGCGCTGCTAGGTCGAGGGAGAATCAACACTCCCTGCCATACTTTGGAGCGCATCAGCCAACGTCTGGAACGTCGCGATTTGGATCTCGGGTCCGTAATGAAATTGCGAGAGAATGTTGAGACCTATGTCCTTGTGCGGATCGGGCATCACTCGCGTCACGGAGGCGAGGCCTTTTTCCGTAAGCGCATCCATGATCTTGGCAACGTGAGGCGCCGCGGCTGAATCCATTGAGTCCAGCCACCGGAAATCCACCAGAACACGGAACCCCGGCGCAACATCCTGCAAGAGCTCCCGTACGCGTTGCGCAGCCAGCTTTGCTTGCTCGGCCGTAACTCGCTGCGAGGCGCCGATCACCAGGAGGCGTTTCGATCGATCGAGCTCAACGGCGTACATTCTTCGTGTTCACACGATACGACCGTGGTCGCAAGTCCGACGACTGATTATCAAAGGAACTAAGATGATTTCATTCATAGTCGACCGGCACTCGGATCTGCGACACGGTTCCGGGTTTGAACCGCCACCTTCGAAACGTGTTGATGGTAACTTTATCGAGGATCCCATCACCGGTGCTTTGTGCCATCATCGCATCGGTGACTTTGCCGCTCGCAGTATCGACAGTCATGACGCAAACACCGCTTCCGGTGATATTGGCGCGCTTTGCTTGGTATGGATATTCGGGCAAAGGAGCGCTCACTGCCATGGCTTGGGCAGCCGGTAACGACAACGAAGTGACAGCCGGGGAGCTGGCCGCCTCCGGTTGCGCGGCCGGGGTCGCCCGTTTTTTTACACGAGTTTTCTTTTCTACCGGCATGGGCGGTGTCACCGGTTCTGCTGGAGGTGGCGTCGTCTGCTCGTTCGCAGGCGCTGGCTTTTGACTCGATGCCCCGGCTGCAATTTTCATGCCCGGTGTCGTCTTTTTCTTTTTCGGTCTCGGTGCCGGCATCGCCTCGCGAGTCTCGAATTGCTCCGGAAGATTTGCCGAAGTCGCCTCTTGGGCGCGTGCTAAGGGTGCATTAGCCAACACAATACCGGTACTCAGAACTGCGAAAGTTCCTCGGTGGACGCGCACGAGAAAATCTCCTACCCGTGTCGGGAACGTCAAATTATAGCCGCTTTTTGCAGCTCTTGGCTTGTAACTATCCCGAAAAAGGAAGAGTGATTTTTGCTGAGTCGTCGTTAACCTTTTCGCTTCTTTATGCTTTCGGTGAGTGCGACAGACATTACCATTTGGATCATCTCTGCGCTTCTCGCGGTCGGCATCGGCTGGAGCAAGTATGCGAAATGGAAAACGCGCGACAAACTGGTGCGAGAACTGGCGGCTATGGATCCCGAGCGCCGTGAAAAATTGCTCAGTCGGATGCGACCGGACCTCGCCATGGAAGCGCGGCAAGAATTAATGCGGCGGTTCCACATTAGCTGATCCTCTCTCTCTTTTAGGTTCCGGAGCTTCGCCTTCTAATTCACTTAATCCGCCAATGTCCTCCGCGCCTTTCGAAATGACGGTTTCAGTTCTGCCGAATGACATCGACGAGCAAAATCACGTGAACAACACCGTTTACCTGCGGTGGGTGCAGGAAGTTGCCACTGCGCACTGGCGAGCCAGAGCCAGCCAGGAAGCGCAGGAGAGCATCGGCTGGGTCGTTCTGCGGCACGAGATCGACTACAAAACTCCCGCCGCCCTCGGTGACCAAATCGTGTTGCGCACGTGGGTCGGCAAAGCGACTCGGCTCACATTCGAACGGTTCACGGAAATCCGGCGGGACGGCGATGACCAGCTCTTGTCAACGGCCCGGACACTGTGGTGTCCGATCAATACGCAAAGCGGCCGGCCGACGCGCGTGCCAACGGAAGTGCGCGCACAGTTTTCCACCTGAGTTACACCAAGGCTAGCTGACTTTGTCTCTCCTCTGGGCAAGGGGAGAGGAATAAGGTGAGGGGGTTCGAGCACGTAAGCGCCATTCGCATCTGAATAAGCCCTCACCCTCCCCGCGTCCGATGGTCTGCTCCTTTCGGCGTTGGACGTTGAACGTTGAACGTCTAACCTTCGGCATTGAACACGACTACCGAGTCACGGCCGACTGTCGCCTGTTATTGCGCGACGTTTCTGAAACCGGAGATGTTGCATATCTATCGGCAAATCACCGCGCTGAAACGGTGCGTTCCGGTGGTGATTGCGCAGAAACGCGAGCAAACCGAGCGCTACCCATTTGAGCCCGTCCAAGTTGTTCCCAAGCCGGCGACGCATTTCCTGCGGCGCTTCTGGTTCAGGCAACTGCGCGATATGCCGTGGCAGATCTCGGATTCTGAACTGCGCGCGCTACTGGGCGTCTTAAGCAAGAGCGAGGCTCGCCTTTTGCACATTTACTTCGGCCAAATCGCCGTGCATCTCCTGCCGCTGATTCGCGCGTGGAAAAACCCTTCGATCGTTTCCTTTCACGGCGCGGATGTCACGGTGGACATGAACAAGCCGGCCTATCGCGAGGCCACGCGGCAGATGCTCGAAGCAGTGAAGCTGGTTTTAGTTCGCTCCCAATCGCTGCGGCGCGCAGTTGCCGATCTTGGCTGCGACCCGGAAAAGATTGAAATCCAGCGCACCGGAATTCCGCTGGAGGAATTTCCTTTCCGCGAACGAAGCTGGCCGAAAAGCGGCGAATGGCGACTCGTGCAGGCTGGGCGGTTGATTGAGAAGAAAGGTCTGCCGGTTACTCTTCGCGCTTTCGCAGTTTTCCTGGGAAAATATCCAAATGCGACACTGACGATTGCCGGAGAAGGAGCTATGCTCGGCGAACTTCAGCAACTGGCGCGCGAACTCAACGTTGAGGCGCGCGTTTCATTCACGGGTTTCATTTCGCAGGAGCAATTGCGCGACATCTATTATCGGTCGCACATTTTCCTGCATCCGAGCCAAACGGGTCATGATGGAAATCAGGAAGGCATCCCAAATTCGATGCTCGAGGCGATGGCCAGCGGCTTGCCAGTCTTCGCCACCCGGCATGGCGGGATTCCCGAAGCAATCGAAAATGGCGTGAGCGGCGTGCTCGTGCCGGAGCGCGATCACGAAGCGTTAACGCGGGCGTTCCTCGATGGAACGGAAGATCCGGCCTTCCTTTTGCGGATCGCGCGCAGCGGCGCTGAGGTCGTTCGGAAAAATTTCGACCTGCAAGCGCAGGCGCGACGACTGGAAAACAATTATCTGAGGCTAATTGGCAGTGGCGATTGACTCCGAAAGCTTTCGCTAGTTGACCTCAATCCCGGCGCGATTCTGGGGAGCGCCCGCTACGCGGCATTCTAATGCTTTCCGGGTCCCGGATTACTTCCGATGCCACGGCTGCGTCACGTTTCGAATCCGCGGCTTGCAAACGTCACTGACTAACACAAAGGACAAACTGTTTTGGTCCGGGCGGCTGAACTTATAAACGCCAGGACCTCTGCAAGCTTTGGGGATCGCTCCGGACCGGCGGGTCTCTTGAGCTGTGATGGTATCGCCTGCGACAGTATAGGTGCCCCAGATCTCTGCCTTTGGGTGAGTAGCCATGACGTGAAATGTACCGTCGGCATTGATTGTCCAGACAGTGCCGAGCGAGTTGGTCCATGTGCCAGCGAGCGCGGCTGGACCGGACGGTGTCATGGTCGCGCAGGCACTCATCAGCGCGATCAAGGCGCCTGCGAAAATGATTTTGACAGAGTGTTGTAGTTTCATGGTGGCCATCCTGCCTCGCGGCAACGTGATCCGTCAAGCGCAGATTGCAGCGAAGAGATTGGTTGCCAAGAACTTTGCGTTCGACGTACAAAGACTCCGTGGAGCAGACACCGCCACCAGTTCCTCCGACGCCAAAAGCCAACTGGTGGAAGCGAAACTGGAAATGGTTCGTTCCCCTTGGCTGCTTCAGTATGGCGGTGTTGTTCGTCGTTTTTGTTGGTTCAGTGGTCTTGATCGTATTCAGCGCAGTAAAATCGACCGAGGTTTACAAAGATGCTTTGGCCCGAGCAAAGGCGCATCCTGCGGTGATTGAGGCCGTGGGTTCGCCTGTCACTGAAGGATTTCTTGTCTCCGGAAACACGAACGTTAACGGCGCATCCGGAGAAGCCAATCTGTCCATTCCCATCGCCGGTCCAAAAGGAAAGGGGACGATTTACGTGGCAGCAAGGAAGTCACTGGGTCAGTGGAAGTATTCGGGACTCGTCTTCGAAATCGCAAAAACGCATCAACGGATCGATCTTCTCCAAAGTCCGGCACCGGCAAGCTCGCCCTGATCATTCCCGTGCAACTCGCGCCAAAGAAACTCTCCATTAGCGCAATTCTCTTCGGGATCCTCGGAGGAATCATTGGGATCGGGGCCGGACTATTTCTCGGCTTTGCTCTCGGCGCGGCTCTGGCGGCCGCGCTTCATGTACCGTCGAGGGAAGGCGAAGCCGGTTATTTTACCGTTGCCATCGCGTTGATCGTGACGTGCATCGTCACGCCAGTCTCCACTATCAGATTCGCTACAAACTAGACTATCAGGACCGATAACAGCCGCGTTCGGTTTACCTTTGGCGCGACACACGTAGGTTCAAGTGTGTCGATCTCTGAGGAGCAAGTAAAGACCGCGTTGAAGTCGGTGAAGTATCCAGGCTTCACTCGCGACATCGTATCATTCGGCTTGGTGAAGTCGATCCAGATCAACAATGGCGAGGTCAAGGTGCAACTCGCGCTTGCAACAAACGATCCGAACGTTCCCGCGGCAATCAAGAATGAAGCGGAACGCGCATTGCGCGGGATCGAAGGAATGCGCAGCGCGAAAGTTTTGATCGATATCCACGCACCACCCGGGGGCGCAGGCGCCGGCATGGGCGCAACGCGGATTCCCGAAGTCAGGCACGTAATTGCGGTGGCCAGCGGCAAAGGCGGCGTGGGCAAATCGACTGTCGCGGCCAACCTTGCGGTGGCGTTAGACCAAACCGGCGCGCGCGTCGGTCTGTGCGATTGCGACATCTATGGCCCGAGCATTTCGCTGATGTTCGGCACGCGCGAGCGGCCGATGGCTACGGAAGAAAATAAGATCGTTCCGATCCAGCAATACGGCTTGCGACTCATGTCGATGGGATTTCTGCTGGACGATACTTCGCCGGCGATTTTGCGCGGGCCGATGGTTACTCGATACACGCAACAATTTTTGCGGCAGGTCGAATGGGGCGAACTAGATTATCTGGTGCTCGATCTGCCGCCTGGCACCGGCGACATTCAACTCACCATTGTGCAGACAGTCGCCCTTTCCGGGGCGATCATCGTAACCACGCCCCAGGAAGTTGCCCTCATCGATGCACGAAAGGCGGCTACCATGTTCGACAAGGTGAATGTTCAAGTGCTCGGGCTCGTTGAGAACATGAGTTACTTCGTCTCTCCATCCGACGGCAAACGCTACGATATTTTTGGGAGCGGCGGCGGCGAACGCGAAGCGAAACGGTTGCGTGTTCCGCTGCTTGGCCAGATTCCGATCGATATTGCCACGCGCGAGGCAGGCGATCGCGGGATTCCCATCGTGGGCGAAGATAGACAATCACCCGTGACAGCCGAGTTTAAAAAGATCGCAGAAAATCTGCGTAAGGCGTTGGCGTAGTGAGGCGTCCACAACCAGTCGCGCAAAGAAGCGTTAAATAAATGGTGTGGCCGCCCCGTCGAATTCCAATGCGTCGATTTTGTTGACTTATCCCAAATTTTATGAAAGAAGAACCGGCGATGCCGTCTTCGGAAGAAGATCAAGCTCAATTCGTTAAGGATTCGGCGCTCTACAAGGAGTTCCTTGCTGAGCGCGCAGAGATTTTGAAGCATAAGTGGATTGAAAGCGAAAAAGCCGGCAAAGACATCGGCTTTGAAAGGGCCTTGCTTGATTGGATCGTGAAACATCGCTCCAATTGGCGAGACCGACGACGAAAGGAGGCGCGCACCGAAAAGTCCGCCTCCTAATTTTTTCCTTTAACGTGATCCTGCGAGGTCGCGAAGGAAACGCATGAAACAAACAAAACAAAATCCACAAGCCGCCGTCCCCATCATGGACGCGGAGGCAATCCGTCGCGCGCTGCGCCGGATTGCGCACGAAATCATTGAGCGAAATCCGCCGCTCGAAAAGGTGGTGCTTGCGGGAATTCCTTCACGCGGCGTGGAGATCGCGCGACGCATCGCGGCCTTCATTCACGAGATCGAAAAGATCGACATCGAAACCGGGGTCATCGACGTGGCGATGCATCGGGATGATGTTGGGAAGCGCCCAGAGTTACCGCGGGTGCATGCGTCGAAGCTTCCGCTACCGCTGGAAGAACGCACCATCATCATTGTCGATGACGTTCTTTATACTGGCCGCACCGTTCGCGCGGCCATGGACGCCATCAATTCATTCGGGCGCCCCGCCCGCATTCAACTGGCGGTGCTGATTGATCGGGGCCATCGCGAGCTGCCTATTCGTCCCGATTACGTCGGCAAGAATTTGCCGACCGCGACGCGCGAGCAAATTCAGGTGCGCCTGCAAGAAACCGATAACGAAGCCGACGCAGTATGGCTGGGAAGGGAAATATGACCACGCACTGGACACGAAAAGATCTGCTCGGGCTGCGCGAATTATCGGCTGACGAAATCAATTTCGTTCTCGAGACTGCCGACGCGTTCAAACAAGTCGGAACTCGCGAGATCAAAAAGGTGCCGGCCCTTCGCGGGAAAACGTTGGTAAACTTTTTTGTCGAACCGAGCACACGGACACGCACCTCATTTGAGCTGGCTGCATTTCGCTTGAGCGCGGACGTGATCAATATCTCGGCAACGACTTCCAGCCTCACCAAAGGTGAAACGCTCAAGGACACCGCGCGCAATCTGGAGGCATTACACGCCGATATTCTCGTCCTGCGCCACAGCTCCGCGGGCGCGCCACAGTTTCTCGCAAATCGGCTGAAGGCGAGCGTGATCAATGCAGGCGACGGCGCGCACGAGCATCCAACGCAGGCCCTTCTCGATCTTTACACGATCCGCGAGCGGAGGGGAAAAATCGCCGGGCTGCGCGTTGCGATCATCGGCGATATTTTGTTCAGTCGCGTCGCGCGCTCGAACATTTTCGGTCTGCTGAAGCTGGGCGCACACGTGACGCTGGTCGGGCCGAGCACTCTCGTCCCGCGCGAGTTTGAAAAACTGGGGGTCGAAGTTTCATACAAGATCGATGACGTGCTGCCGAAAGCTGATGTCGTAAATCTGTTGCGGATTCAGCATGAACGTCAGCGCAGGGAATATTTTCCCGGGCTCGGTGAATACATCCGCTTATTTGGCCTCACAAAGGAACGCGCAAAACTTTTGAAGCCGGATTGCCTGATCATGCATCCCGGCCCGATCAACCGGGGCGTCGAGATCGACAGCGACGTCGCCGACGGAGTGCAAAGCGTCATTCTCGATCAAGTCACCAACGGTCTCGCCGTTCGGATGGCCGTTCTTTATCTGTGCGGAGGAATTTCAACACAATGAGCGCTATGATTATTCGCAACGGTCGAGTAATCGACCCCGCGAGCAAGCGCGATGAAATTGCTGATCTTTACGTCGCCGACGGACGAATAGCACAGAAGCCGGAAGTCAGAAATCAGAAGTCAGACGTCGAAGAGATTGACGCGAAAGATCTGATCGTTGCGCCTGGCTTGATCGATATTCATGTGCATCTGCGGGAGCCGGGATTCAGTCACAAGGAAACGGTCGAGTCGGGCGCGCGCGCGGCTGCAGCCGGCGGATTTACAACGGTTGTTTGTATGCCGAACACTTCGCCAACGGCGGATAATCCCAGCACCATCGCGTGGATCAAAGATCGCGCCGCGGCGGTCGCATGCGTCAATGTTTTACCCACCGGCGCGATTTCAAAAAATCTGGCCGGCAAAGAACTCGCGCCGATCGGTTCACTCGCGCAGGCAGGCGTTGTGGCGATCACTGACGACGGTCATTGTGTTCAAAATCACGAGGTGATGCGGCGTGCGGTCGAGTATGCCCGCATGGTCGATCTGCCCGTGCTTGATCATTGCCAGGATTACAATCTGGTTGGCAACGGCGTCGTGCATGAAGGCTATTGGAGCACACTGCTCGGGCTACCGGGCTGGCCCGCAGCCGGCGAAGAAGCGATGGTCATGCGCAACATTTTGCTCGCGGAACTTTGCGATCATCACATTCATTGCCAGCACCTCACGACGGCTGGCAGTGTGCGACTCCTTCGTGAAGCGCGTGCGCGAGGCGTAAAAATCAGCGGCGAAGTTTGCCCGCATCATATCGCGTTAATCGACGAAGCGATCCAAGATTTTGATACGAACTCCAAAATGAATCCGCCTCTGCGGTCGCAGGCAGATGTAAATGCGCTGCTGGAAGGAATCGCCGACGGAACATTATCGATCTTGTGTTCCGATCACGCGCCGCATGCCGATTTCGAAAAGGAAGTGGAATTCGATGCAGCGCCCTTCGGCATCATCGGGTTGGAGACGGAGCTTGGACTATTTCTCGACCTACTCGTGCATAAGCATCGCAAGATCGACATGGCCCAGTTGATCGCGATGTACACCGTCGAACCGGCGCGTTTGTTGAAGATTAACGCAGGCACGC
>Ga0209058_1000757_pt1 | contig 28357 bp, 27 predicted proteins | sample GraSoiAngelo_147_FD_185904 | JGI IMG/M metagenome (GOLD analysis project Ga0209058, IMG submission 185904) | Grasslands soil microbial communities from the Angelo Coastal Reserve, California, USA - 14_1009_05_40cm (SPAdes) (version 2) | ecosystem: Environmental > Terrestrial > Soil > Grasslands ... | reverse complement strand
GTCCACTCCCAGGCCGGTCTTCGGGCGCGACGCCAGGAAGCGCCACCGCAGATCAGGAGCCGCGGCCGGGAGCCGCTTGCATACCTCGCGCGTGAATTTCTCCGTTCCGGTCGCGACCGCGCGCGTAGCCGGGTTGACGTCCACCGCGATCCTGGCCGGCCTGGCGCCTCTTGCCACGTCGACGACCTTAAGCTAACGACCGTGAGGCACGTGGCCGCCAGGGCCGGGGTTGTTGTCGTGCTGCTCGCGGCTGCCGGCTACTTGCTGCAGGCCGGCGATTCGATGCCGAAGCCTTATGTCTCGCCGGCCCCGCAACCGCAGCAGGCGCTTTCGAGCCAACCGCCGGTCGCGGGTCCCGTCTACCTCATCTCCCACGATTCGGTGGTTCCGCTCGGCGCGCGCTCGATCAGGCTTCCGATTCTCATGTATCACTACATCCGCACGCCTCCTTCGACGCGCACGGATCCTCTGGGGTACCGGCTTTCCGTGTCGCCGATGGTGTTCCAATCCCAGATGGACTGGCTCTCGGCGCACGGTTATCACGCCATCACTTTCAACCAGGTGCGCGCCTACTTCGCCGGCACCTCGGCGCTGCCTGCGAAGCCTGTCGTGATCTCGGTCGACGATGGTTATGCGGACCTCTACACAACCGCATTTCCGATTCTCCAATCGCACCATTTCACGGCGGTCGCCTACATCGTTAGCGGCTTCATCAATCGCGCCGGTTATGTGACGAGCGATGAGGTCGTCCAGCTGGATCGTGCCGGGATTGAGATCGGCTCGCACACGGTCAGCCACCCAGACCTCGCCCATCTGAGCTTCGCGTCTGCGATGTTCCAGGTCGTGGAGTCCAAGCGCGTTCTCGAGGGGCTGGTCGGTCACCCAGTCGTGGACTTCGCCTACCCCTCCGGCAGATACGACGCCGAAACGGTCGAGGCGCTGGTGAAGGCCGGGTACGACACGGCCGTGACGACAGCCGAATATCCCGTGGCCCACAGTCTCCAGAATCGCTACACGTGGAGCCGAGTGCGAGTGACCGGCGGCGAGCCGCTTCCCGCATTTATCACGAGTCTCGGGCCCAGCATGCACACGGTGACAACGACGCACCTCAGTCTCGTCTTAACGCCGTTCGAGCTGCAGCTACAAACCTGACGGAGCGACTCGGACACACGCGCGTCCTCGGCGTCCGCGTGGACTGCGTCGACATGACGGCTACGGTTCAGCGAATCGAGGACCTCGTGGGAGCTGCGGGATCTCACCTGGTGGCCACCGTCAATCCCGAGTTCGTCATGCGAGCGCGGAAGGACAGCGAGTTTGCGCGGGTGCTCGAGAGCGCCGCCCTCTGCTTGCCCGACGGAACCGGGGTGGTATGGGCGGCGCGCCGCCAGGGCTGCGAGCTGCGTGAGCCCGTCGCGGGCGTCGACCTCGTGCGGCCGCTGGCCGCAATGTGCGCCCGCCGGGGTTTTCGTCTGTTTCTCCTCGGCGCCGCGCCGGGCGTCGCCGCCGAGCTCGCGGCGACCCTTCGCGACGCGAATCTTGGTCTGGAGGTCGCAGCTCACGCCGGGTCGCCTGATCCATCCGATGACGTGGAGTCCGTGCATCGGATCCACGACCATCGCGCTCAGGTCTTGCTCGTCGCGTACGGAGCCCCCACCCAGGAGCTGTGGTTCGACCGGCTCAAGGACCGTCTCGGCGTGTCGGTCGCCGTCGGCGTCGGCGGATCGTTCGACTACCTGACCGGCCGCGTACCAAGGCCTCCGGCGTGGATGCGGCGAGCCGGCCTGGAGTGGCTCGGCAGGCTCGCCCTGCAGCCATGGCGGATCCGCCGCATGGCGGTGCTGCCCATGTACGCGCTCAAGGTTCTGCGGTCCGGCAAGTAACATCGCCCCGGTGCTGAGCATCGTCGTGCCTTGCTACAACGAGGAGCAGCGGCTCCCGCGCACCATCGAGCAGATCGAGCGCTACCTCGACGGCAAGGACGTGCCGTACGAGCTGATCCTGGTCGACGACGGCAGCGCCGACGGTACCCGCCTGATCATGGATGCAGCCGCGGAGCGCCACGCCTCGGTCCACATCGAGGCGCTTCCGCGCAACCGCGGCAAAGGCAGGGCGCTCGCGGTCGGGGTCGAGGCGGCAAAAGGAGACGAGATCCTGCTCACGGACGCCGACCTCTCGACCCCGATCGAGGAGCTCGAAAAGCTGCAGGCCGCGCTGAGGAACGGCGCGGGCGTGGCGATCGGCTCGCGCGCTCTGCGAGCTTCGAAGGTCGAGGTCTCGCAACCTCTCTACCGGGTGTTGATGGGAAAGACGTTCAACCTGATCGTTCAGGCGGTGCTGTTGCCTGGGATCTGGGACACGCAGTGCGGATTCAAGCTCTTCCGCGCCGACGTTGCGCATCGGGTGTTCGCCGGACTGGTCACCGACGGCTTCGGCTACGACCCCGAAGTGCTGTATCGGGCCCGCAAGCAGGGGATGAAGATCGCCGAGGTCCCCGTCGTCTGGCGCAACTCCGCCGAGACCAAGGTCAGCCCCATCAGCAGCTCACTCGACATGCTGAAGCACGTCATTCGGATTCGGTTCCGGCGATGACGGATCGGCGCAAGCTCACCGAACGCCGCGCCGCCCCGACCGAAGTCCTCGTGGTGCTGCCGACGTTTAACGAGAAGGAGAATGTGGAGCGCGTTGTCGCCGGGGTGCGTCACCTCGGCCACGACATCCTGATCGTCGACGATGGATCCCCCGACGGCACAGGCCAGATCGCAGACCGTCTTGCGGCCTCCGACAGCGGCGTGCGGGTGCTGCACAGGGAGCGCAAGCTCGGGATCGGGAGCGCCTATGAAGATGGATTTCGCATCGGGCTCGCTGAAGGCTCTGGGCTGTTCGTCGAGATGGACGCCGACGGTTCGCATCGCGCCCGGGACCTGGACGCCATCGTCGACGCAGCGCGCGGATGTGGCGGGCTGGCGATTGGATCGCGATACGTCCGCGGCGGCCACATCGTGGGCTGGCCGGCGCACCGCCTGCTGCTCTCGTCGGGCGCCAACGTGTACTGCCGGACGCTGCTGGGGCTGCGCGTCCGGGACTGCACGTCGGGATTTCGGTGTTACACCCGCGCCCTCCTCGAGGCGATCAGGCTCGACGAAGTCGTATCCCAGGGCTACTCCTTCCAGATCGAGATGGTCCATCGCACGGTCCGCCTCGGCTACCCGGTGGTCGAGGTGCCCATCCAGTTCGAGGATCGCGTCGCCGGCGCGTCGAAGGTTTCCCAAGGAGAGATCAGCCGCGCGCTGTGGACCGTTCTCCGCTTGAGCATGTCGAGATGAAAACCATGGAGGAGGCAAAGTTCACCTCCCCGCTTGCTGGGGAGGTCGGCGTGAAGCGCCGGGAGGGGGTGTGGGTAACCCGCATCCCGTGGAGGGGGTGGCGCCTCCCACTGCTCATGGGCCTCGCCCTCGCGATCGTGACCGCAATCCCCTACGTCTACGCCTACGCCGTCCAGTCGCCCGGCCATGTCTTCCTTGGTTTCTTCTACCTCGGCGACGACGCCAACACGTACCTGGCCAAGATGCGCCAGGGGTGGGAGGGGGGCTGGGCGTGGCAGAACCGCTACACGACCGAGTCGAGCCCGACCGCCTACCTCTTCATGTTCTGGATCGTGCTGGGCCACATCGCAGCCGTGACCAACCTTCCACTGATCGTCGTCTTCCACCTCGCTCGGATCGCCGCGGCCTTCGCGCTGATGGCGGCGGCGTGGCTGTTCATCGGCCAATTCATCCAGGACCGCGCGGCGCGCCGCTTCGCGTTCTTCTTCTGCGCGATCGGCCTCGGCATGGGTTACGTGATCCAGGCCCTAGGGCACCCTGTGATCTTCGGCAACCAGACCGACACGCTCGACTGGCGGATGCCCGAGCTCAGCGCTTTCTATTCCGTGCTCGCGCTGCCTCACTTCGCCTGGTCGGGCGTGTTCGCCGCGCTTGGGGTCGCCCTGACGCTGAAGGCGATCGAACGCGGCAGTGTCACCCTCGGCGTGCTCGCTGGCCTGGCCTGGCTGGGTCAGGCCTCGATCCACCCCCAAATGCCGATCCTGATGGGCGGCGCCACCGCGCTGGCGCTGCTCTTGCGCCCAGCCCGTCCGCGCGGCTGGATCGCCGCCGCGATCGCGTTCGCCATCCCAGCCCCTTACATCCTTTACTCGTACTTCGCGTTCATCGGCAACCCCGAGGTGCAGCGATGGACGTTCCACTCCAAAAATGCCTTGCCCCCGGAGTCGATCAGCCTGTTCTTCGCCATCGCGCCGCAGCTCCTGCTCGCGCTGACGGGTGTGCCAGGGGCGTTGCGGCGAAGGTCGCGCGAAGACCTCTTTCTGGTCGCGTGGCTGGTCCTGCTCGCCGTGATCCTGTACCTGCCCAATCCCGCGGGTGACCTGCGGCGCCGTTTTCTCGACGGCCTGTACCTCCCGCTTGTCGTCCTCGGCGCGCGCGGCCTGTATGACTCGGTCCTGCCGCGCCTGCGCAGCCTGCGAGCCCGCCGCCTCATTCCTTTTTCTTATGTGGCTTTCGCCGCGGTGGGGAGCGCCTTCCTCGTCCTGGCGCCCCTTGCCGTCGCCGCGTCCCCGATGTACTCGATGCCGGCGGCCGAGTATGACGGTCTCATCTGGCTCGGCCGGGAGCCGGCAGGCCGCGTGCTGGCGATGCCGGGGGTCGGTCTTTACATCCCCGCCTACAGCTCAGACACCGTGTACGTCGGCCACTATGACGAGACGTTCGACTACGTGAACAAGACGCAGACGGCGCTCAAAGTGCTTACCGGAAAGGAAGACATCGAGCAGTTCATCAGCTCGAACGAGATTCGTTACGTGGTCTGGACCGTCGACCTTCAGACGCCTCCGCCGGCGGTGCTGGGTCCCCCGGCCTACGATACCTCCGACTTCAAGATCTGGAAGGTGTTCTGACGTAGATCACCGCGACCTTGTCCTGGTAGACGAGCTTCCAGTCCGACTGGGTTGCGAGCAGGTTGGGCAGCGGATCGCCCTTGTTCTCCACCAGGTAATCGACGCCGTACTTGTCGAGGACCTGCTTCCAGTTCGCGCGCACGTAGTAGACGTCGGCGTACTCGTTTAGCAGGTCATCGCCCATCAGCGCCGCCTCGCCGAAGATGAACACCCTCCGGTTCGGCTGGGGGTAGAACCGATAGGCAAGGTACCCGCCGAACCCGTACTGATTGAACATCCTCGTGCCGATGTCGGGGTGCGCGGCCAGCCAGTCCGCGGCGCCCACCGGGTAGTTGGCGGCGTCCAGCTGCTGCTGGCGCTGCGGGCTGATGGTGTTCGAGACGCGCAGCGCAGTGACGCCGATGATCAGCACCAGCGCGATCGCCGTGACAGCTGCGAAGGCGGGGCGTGGCGGGAGGTTGAACTTCCACTTCTGCGCGGCCGCCAGCTCCTTCCACCACTCGCCATACGTGTTGATCAGGATCGGCGTTGCGACGGCGATGAACAGCGCGATGTTGCGGACCGACTGCAGGGCGAGGCCAAGCCCGGCGAGGGCAAGCAGCACGTCGTAGAGCTTCGGCCGCCTGAGCGCGAATCCGATGACGATCAGGAAGATCATCGCTTCGAAGGGCCGCAGCTCGACGTTGTGGAAGTTCGGCGACGCCCATTCGACGATCAGCCGCTGCTGTGCCTCGCTGCCCTGGGTTTGAAAGGGATAGGGGTAGAGGCTGAACAGGTGCGGCGTCGCGACGACGGCGACGGCGGACACGGCGGCGATGACGGCGAGGCGGCGGGCGTGCATCTTGTGCGCGGGGTTGTCGAGGTTCCAGGCCCAGCTCAGCAGCTCGGAGGCGATGGCGACCCCGAGCCATGCGAATCCGATCACCCAGCCGCCGTGGAGGTTGGCCCACGCGATCATGACGAGCGGAAAGAAGTTGATGGCCAGGCTTCGCCCGCTCAGGTAGGTCCTCAGCCAGTAGAGCTCCAGGCACGTGAGCGCGAACGTGATCATCTGCGCACGCGGCCCCCAGATCGGGGATCCCGCGATCGCGGCGATTGTGAGCCCCACGCCGACGAAGACAAACGGCTGCCGGCGGACTTGCAGGAAGAGCAGCCAGAACCCGGCCCAGGTCAGCAGCCCGAAGGCAATGCACAGCGCGGCCAGCCCAAGCGTGCTGTAGGTCAGCCACATGAGGATCTCGGTCAGGTACTCGTGGTCGGTCCAGGAGTGCCCCGTAGCCGTGAACGTGAAGATGTCCATGCTCGGTAGCTGCCCGTGCTGGACCATCCACTGCCCGATCTTCAGGTGCCACCAGAAATCCGGGTCTTGTTCGACGCCGATGAACAGCGCGAGGATCACGGTCATGACGCCGCCCAGCAGCAGCGTCCGCGCGCTCAGCCGCTCAGCGAGGCGCAGCCGGTCAGCCGCGAGCGAAGGGGTTGGGTAGGTAGCGGGGGACGCTTCTTGCATATTCGGGATACTCGTTCGGGAAAGTCAGGGCGAGGATGCGCTCCTCCCACCGGATGCGAAGCAGCTCGCAGACGATGAAATAGACGATCGCGATCGCGCTCAGCCAGCCGGCGGTCGCAAGGTTGACGCCGATCGCCGTGGCGATCTCGCCGAGGTAGACAGGGTGCCGGCTCAGCCGGTACGGCCCGCCGGTGACCAGGCGCCGGGCCTCGGGAATGATCGAGAAGGAGCGGCGCAGGTAGGCCAGGCCCCAGACCGAGTAGGCCAGGCCGGCCGTGGCAAGAAGGTCGGCCACCAGGACCAGGCCCTCCCGCCGGCTCCCGCCGGGCAGGAAGCTCGCGCTGATCGCGGCGAACGTGCCGCTGAAGGCGATGAAGATCACCGTCAGGCGGTGGTCGGTCCCGCGTTGGGGCAGGCGGACCGCGTAGAGGACCACGAGCATCGTGAAGTAGGCGAGGGCGAGCGCCTGCTGCAGGACGAACAGCAAATCGAGAGGCCGGTGTACGCCGGGTAGGGAGCCCGCCAGGAGCACCAGTTCCCGGGCGAGGAAGAGCGCAAAGAAGAGGGAGGGGATGAGGCGGCTGAAAACCAGGTCTCGCCAGTACGCTCCCGAGCGCCGTGGCACATGCTCTGCGACGCCGGTGGCCGCCATTCCCGGCGAAAGGTTAGCGACCCGCGCAGGGGGGATGGTCGTTTTGCTAATGAATTGACCTGCCCGGGACCGCTGAGTAGCATCCTCGTCCGCGACCCGTCGCGGAAGCCCGCAAGAAACGGATCCGGGTGGCGTCAGGCAGGTACAGAAGCCTGTAGTTCAGGAAAAAGGAGGTGAAATCGCAGAAATGTTGAACCTTTACTGGAAGCTCCGCAGCTTGACGACTCGTCAGGAAGGCCAGGGCATGGTTGAGTACGCTCTGATCCTCGTGCTGGTCTCAATCGTGGTCATCGTGATCCTTCTTACGATGGGCAACCAGATCAAGAACGTGTTCTCGAACGTCGTAGCCGCTCTGGGAGCGTAAGACCCCACGTAATCGCACCTTCAAAGAGAGCCCCGCGAGGGGCTCTCTCTTCTTTACACCGAATAGGGGGGAAGATCTCGGTCCGCGTGATTACAATGTCGCCACTCTTGAGGATTCCATCGGAGGTGACTTAGTCTTGGCCGTCGCACCTGCTGCTGCAAGACCCCGTCCCGGCGGGGGTCGACTCTTCATCATCGTCGGCTTGCTACTCGCGGTTCTCGCGTTTGGCTCTGTGTTCCTGCTCGGCAACATTGGCGGGGGCGGCGCGCTCGGAGGCCCGACCACATCAGTCGTGATCGCCAAGCAATCGATCCCTCTCCGACACCAGATCACGCTCGCCGACCTGGAGGTCGCGAAGGCCTCAGTCAACGGGAACGGCAGCCTGGCCAACGTCTACACGAACCCGAGCGACGTCGTGAACAAGATCGCGGAGATCAACATCACCAAGGGCGCCCTCATCAGCTCGGACATGCTGGCCATCGACCTCAACGTGGTGCCGACCGGCGCCTCACCAGCGTACCTTCCGCTGGCCAGCGGCTATGTCGCCATCACGGTCCCGACCGGTGAGCAGCAGGGCGTTGCGGGCCACATCAGCCTGGGCGACTACATGACCGTAATCGCGTCGTCGGCCATCCAGATCTTCGTCACCGCGGGCGGAGGCCCGACCTTATCGGGCACGGTGAGCAAGACAGTCTTCACCAACGTGCGCGTGATCGGGCTCGGGCCCGCGTCCACAGGCGTGACGTCTGCATCCGGCACCGGCTCCGCGGCCACCACCCAAAACGGCGCTGCCACCACGGGCGTGACCTCGAGCCTGACCCTTGAGCTGACGCAATGCAACGCCGAGTACATGACTTGGTTCCTGAACAACATGACGGTGCGCTATACGCTCGAGTCGTATAAGGACTATCTGGCAACACCGCCAAGCCAGCCCGATTCCAGCTGCCCGACGGTGCTGTCAGCCGGCGGAGTCAGCGGAAAGCAGGTCGACGCCAGGTACCACTTCACAACCCTCGTCACCGGTAAGTAACCTCCGTTGGGCCTTCTCGACAGGGTCAAGCAGAACCAGACGGTTCCGCCGGGCAGCGCGGGCAACGGGCCCGCCACCGCGACCCTGCCGGGGGCGACGCCGTACACGCCGCAGGCTGCGATCCCCGTAGCCCAGCCTGCGGCGACCGCCCCACCCACAGCGTCGCTTTCCCAGCGAGCTCAGGCGGGAGGCGGCGAGGTCACGCCGGCTTTCACCGCGGCCAAGGTCCAGATCCACGCCCGGCTGATCGAGAAGTTCGCCGACGAGATCGACTCGAGCAACAAGCCGGGCGTCCGGGAAAAGATCTTCGAGCTCGCCGAGGAGTACTTCCGCTCCACGGCGATGACGATGACCAAGAACGACAAGGAGCGCCTTGTTGATTCGGTCCTCGACGACGTCCTCGGGCTCGGTCCACTCGAGGCGCTGCTCGCAGACCCGAACATCACCGAAATCATGGCCAACCACCCCAAGCAGATCTACGTGGAAAAAAGCGGCGAGCCGATCTTGTCCTCCGTGACGTTCGAGTCCGAGCGTCAGATGCGGCAGGTGATCGACCGCATCGTCAGCCTCGTCGGGCGCCGGGTCGATGAGTCGACACCGATCTGTGACGCGCGATTGAAAGACGGATCGCGTGTCAACGTCGTGATTCCGCCCATCGCGCTCAAGGGCCCGGCACTGACGATCCGGAAGTTCGCCAAGGAGAAGTGGGGGCCGGCTGACGTCGTGAACCGATTCCGCTCGTCGAGCCCGGAGATCATGACCTTCCTGCGCTCAGCCGTGCGCGCCCGACTCAACATCCTCGTCTCCGGAGGCACCGGCTCCGGCAAGACCACCCTCCTAAACATCCTGTCGTCGTTCATCCCGGAGAACGAGCGGCTTATCACCTGTGAGGACGCGGCCGAGCTGCAGCTCCAGCAGCCGCACTGGATCCAGCTCGAGTCGCGACCGCCCAACGTCGAGGGCAAGGGCGCGGTGCCCATACGCGAGCTCGTCAAGAGCTGTCTGCGTATGCGCCCCGACCGGATCATCGTCGGTGAGTGTCGTGGCGGAGAGGCGCTGGACATGCTCCAGGCCATGAACACCGGTCACGATGGCTCGATGTCGACCATCCACGCCAACAACCCTCGCGAGTGCCTTGTGCGTCTGGAGACGCTTGTCCTCCAGGCAGGTCAGGACCTTCCGTCGCGTGCCATCCGCGAGACGATCGGCTCGGCGATCCACCTGATCGTCCAGCAGTCTCGACTCCGGGGCGGCGTGCGCCGGATCGTGAGCGTGGCCGAGATCACCGGCATCAAAGACGGTGAAATCCAGTTCCAGGAGCTCTTCAACTTCAAGCAGATCGGCGTCAACGCCGAGGGCAAGGCGGTCGGTTACCACGCTGCGAACGGTGTGCTGCCGATGCGCATGGAGCACCTGAGAGCCGAAGGCGAAGACGTTGCGGAGCAGATTTTCGTGGCTGGAAAACAGCCACCGACGGATAAGCTGTACTGACCCTTGAGGAGAATTTAGATGCCGCCTATCCCTGTGGTGTTCGGGTTGATCGCCTTTGCGGGCGTCTTCCTCTTCTTTCTCGGAATCAGCCAGATGCGCCGGAGCGCAGGCGGCGCCGAGGATTTCCAGGCCCGGCTCGCGGCCTATGGAGTGACGACGACCGCCGGTGCGCAGACGCTGCCGCCGGCGACAGGTTTGCGCGACACGATGAACCGGCTCTTTCAGCCCGCGGCCGATCGCATGGGCCGCGGAGATGTGAAGAAAGGAAAGCCGTCTGTCGCCGAGCAACTGCAGCGGGCTGACCTGAAGCTGCGTCCGTCCGAGTACTTCATGATCCAGCTTGGCAGCGGCGCCCTCGTGGGCCTGATCGGGTTCTGGCGTTGGGGACCGCTGTTCGCGCTGCTCTTCTTCGCCGGGTACCTGATCCCGGGTTTTTACGTCAAGTACCGAATCGGCCAGCGCTTGAAGAAGTTCAACGCCCAGCTCGGCGACACGCTCACGTTGCTGTCGAACGCGCTGAAAGCCGGCTACTCGTTCGCGCAGGCCATCGACACCGTGGCCAAGAACGCGGTGCCTCCGATCGGCGACGAGTTCGGGCGCGCAGTACGTGAGATGAACCTGGGCGGCTCGCCCGACGAGGCGCTATCGAACATCACCAAGCGCATCGCAAGCCAGGACTTCGACCTGGTGGCGACCGCGTACTCGATCCACCGCACGGTCGGTGGCAACCTCGCCGAGATTCTGGACAACATCGCGTACACAATCCGTGAGCGGGTACGCATCAAGGGCGAGATTCAAACCCTGACCGCGCAGGCCAAAGCATCGGGCACCATCATCACGGCGCTGCCGATCCTCCTCGCGGCCTTCATGTTCTTCGTGACGCCAACCTATTTCCAGCCGATGTTCGGAAGCTTCATCGGTTGGATCCTCCTTGCGATCGGCGCGTTCATGATCTTCATCGGCAACCTGATCATCCGCCGCATCGTGGCGATCGAGGTCTAGCGATGAGCACCACCATGATCCTGGCGTTCGGGGTCGCCGTCGGAGTGCTGATGATCTTCATTGGCCTCGCTCGCACCCCATCTTCGAACACCGCGCTCAACGTACAGCAGCGCCTAGCTGCGTACGGCGGAGAGAAGCCACTCACGGTCGAGGAGATCGAGCTGCAGCGGCCGTTCAGCGAGCGCGTGCTGCGTCCGTCGATCGAACGGCTTGGCTCGCTGCTCTCCCGTTCGACGCCTCAGAAGGCCCGACAGGACTTGCTGAACCGGCTCGAGCTCGCCGGCCGCCCAGGCAACCTCACGCCGGAAGACTTCGCCGCCGTGCGCCTCGTCGCGGCCGCGGTGATGGCCGCACTGGGCTTGCTGGTCGGCCTTCTACTTGGCAACCCGGTCTACCTCGTCATCTCTTTGGTCGCCGGCACGATTCTCGGCTACTACCTGCCGGTGCTCTGGCTGAAGCAAAAGGTTGATGGCCGTCGCACCGAGGTCCAGAAGGGCTTGCCGGACGCACTCGACCTGCTGGTGATCTGCGTCGATGCCGGCCTCGGCTTCGACGCCGCGCTCGCCCGCGTCACCGACAAGTACAAGAACGCACTGTCCGAGCTGCTGTCGAAGGCCCTCCGCGAGGTGAGCCTCGGCCGCCCGCGCCTGGAGGCGCTGGACGAGATGGGCCGCAACAGCGGCGTGGAAGACCTGCACAACTTCATCCAGGCGGTCATCCAATCGGAGCAGTTCGGCACCGGCATCGGCAAGATCCTCCGCATCCAGGCGGACGAGATGCGGCGCAAGCGCCGCCAGCGCGCGCAGGAAAAGGGTGCCCAGGCGACGCTGAAGATGATGCTCCCGATGGTCGGCTGCATCTTTCCGACGCTGTGGATCGTGCTGCTGGGCCCCGCGGTGCTGATCCTCATGCAGCCGAGGTAACCAGCCGCCCGGTCCCTACTCCTGGGTCAGGAAGTCGAGCGCGGATTGCTTGAATTCGCGCGCGGGCACCGTACTCATGTGGTCGCGGCCCGCAATGGTGACCAGGCGCGCCGTTGGTATCAGCTCAACGAGCTCCGGCGCGCCGCGCGAGATGTCGTCGTTCTCGCCGACCACGATCAGGAGCGGGGTCTTGATCGCGGCGAGCCGCTTGGGGTTGGCGTCGGGCCGAAGGCCGGCGATGCATGCGGCCAGCGCTTGCAGGTCGTTGATGGGCCGGCTGGAGGCGAACCGGTAGAAGGTCTGCGCGACCGGATCGTCCGTGGGTTCGCCCGCACGCAGCGCGTGCGCGATCGCGCCGGCGCGGTCGATCGCACCCGCGGCGCCGACGCCGCCAAGCACCGCGCGGGTGATTCGCTCCGGGAAATCGAGGACGACTTCCAGCCCGATCCGCGCGCCCATCGAGTAGCCGAGGTAGGCGGCCGACTGGAGGTCGAGCTCCTCGAGCAGGCGAACGACGTCGCCCGCCATGATCTCGACCCGATACGCGGCCTCGTCGTGGGGCTTGTCGCTGTGGCCGTGGCCGCGACAGTCAAGACCGACGACCCGAAAGCCGGCATTCGTGAAGGTCTCCTGCCAGCGCGAGCCGACCCAGTTCAGCCGGTAATCAGAGGCAAAGCCGTGCACTGCGATGAGCGGGAATCCACGCTCCGGTCCGTTGACCTCGTAGTGCAGTCGAACTCCGTCGCTGTAGAAATCCATGACGCGGGAACTTACGCTAGGACATCGCGATGAAAGGACGGAGCGCGGTGCACGAGCGGAGCGGCAAGGTGCTCGCGGAAGAGCTCGAGATGCCTCGCACAATGTTCGGTCGCGGTGTTGGACTGATGTTTCGAAAGAGCCTGGATCCAGGACGAGGCATGTGGATCGTCCCGTGCAACGGGATCCACATGATGTTCATGAACTTTCCAATCGACGCCGTGTTTCTCGACGCCCGGGAACGCGTGAAGAAGGTGTATCGCAAGCTGCCCGCCTGGTGGGGCATCGTGCCGCTCGAATGGGGCGCGCACAGCGTGCTCGAGCTGCCGCCGAACTCCACTGCCGCCATCGACCTGCAGCGCGGCGACCAGATCCTGATCCGGTAAGGCACGTGACTCCTCCCCATGCATGGGGAGGTGGCGCGAAGCCCGGTGGGGCCTGTTAAGAACCCATTGACCCTTTGCATAGCCTGGATATGTGCACCTTCTGGACTTCGTGCTGCCCCCTCGCTGCGGAGGCTGCCGGAGCGTCGGGTCGTGGATGTGCCACCGCTGCTGGTCGGAGGTCCGCAGGCTCGAGGAACCGCTCTGCCGGCGATGCGGAGTCGAGCTTCCGTCTGCCCGCAAGGACTGCGGCTGTCGCGGTCGCCTGCGATCTTTGGCGCGCCTTCGCTCGGCTGTCGCCTACGAAGGGCCGATCGAGCACGCCGTCCACCGTTTCAAATACGAGGGCTGGCGCCGGTTGGCCGGACCGCTCGCCCAGCTCGTGGCCGAGCGACTGGTGGTCGAAGGGCTTGCTGCGCGTTGCGTGGTCGCCGTGCCGTTGCATCCCGACCGTCTCCACGAGCGCGGATTCAACCAGGCTGAGCTACTCGCCGGGGAGCTGCGGCGGCGGCTTGCCATCTTCGAGCCCTCGGGAAGACTGGTACGTACGCGTCCTACTCCGCCGCAGGTCGGCCACGACCGCCTGCGCCGCTTTGAGAACGTGAAAGATGCCTTCGAATGGCACGGGCCTTGGATGGGCGGCGAATCGATGTTGTTGATCGACGATGTGGCCACCACAGGAGCCACTCTGGATGCGTGCGCCGGTGCTCTCCGAGCGGCCGGATCGGGGCCTGTAACGGGGGTCTCAGTCGCGCGCGTGAATGTATAGTTGGCGCTCGATCAACCAAGTGTCGGCGGGGCGGTCAGTCTCGTCGAGGCAATTCGCGGGCGGAGGCTTAGCCGAATGGCAGTCCGGATCCCAGGTATCAACATCGATGAGTACTACCAGCAGCTAGGGCCAATCGAGCCGCTGATCCGAGACGACCGCGTAACCGAGATCATGGTCAACGGCAACGACCATGTCTACGTGGAAATGGCCGGCAAGGTCGTGCTCACGAACATCAAGTTCGTCGATGAAGACCAGCTGCTCAACGTCATCCAGTTCATCGTCCGCACTGTCGGCCGCCGCATCGACGAGCGCTCGCCGCTGTGTGACGCCCGCCTTGCGGACGGATCCCGAGTGAACGCCGTGATCCGGCCGCTCGCGCTGAACGGCCCGCTGCTGACGATCCGCAAGTTTTCCCGCGACCCATATCAGGTGGACGACCTGATCCGGTTCGGTACGGCAAACGAGGCGGGCTTCGGATTTCTCAAAGCTGCCGTGCTTGCAAAGGCGAACATCATCATCTCGGGTGGGACCGGCACCGGGAAGACGACCTTCCTCAACGTGCTGTCGGGCTTCATCCCGGTCGAGGACCGCATCGTCACCATCGAGGACGCGGCCGAGCTTCAGCTCCACCAGGAGCACGTCTGCCGGCTGGAGACGCGGCCGAAGGACATCAACGGCGAAGGCGAGATCACGATTCAGCGACTCGTGATCAACTCGCTCCGTATGCGACCAGAGCGCATCGTGGTCGGCGAGTGTCGTGGCGGTGAAGCCCTCGACATGCTTCAGGCCATGAACACGGGCCACGACGGGTCGATGACGACTTTGCACGCGAACAGCCCTCGCGATGGGCTGGCTCGTCTCGAGACGCTGGTCCTGATGGCCGGGGTGGACCTTCCAATTCGCGCAATCCGTCAGCAGGTGGCGGGCGCGATCAACCTGATCGTCCAGCTGAACCGCATGCGCGACGGCTCCCGCAAGGTGACGGCGATCACCGAGATCGTGGGCATGGAGCAAGACGTGATCACGACCCAGGACATCTTCATGATGGAGCAGAAGGGCGCCACGCCCGACGGCAAAGTCATCGCCGAGTTCAAACCAACCGGCCTGCGGCCCAAGATCCTGGACCGCATGTTCTCCCAGGGCATTCCGCTCCCGAAGGAGATCACCGCCCTGTTTCCGCCACCTCCGGGGTACAAGCCCGCGGCCCGCTAGACAGCCTTTCCCCAGCCGCTTATAGTCGAATTGTGAAGGTCGTCCTGCACGACCGCACCAACGGTCTGGGGCAGGAGGTGCGCGATGTGGCGCAGCGCAAGCTGACCCGTCTCGCTCGCCACTTTGGAAGGGTGGCGGAGGCCGAGGTGGAGTTCTCCGAAGAGCGCAAGCGAAGCGGTCTCGCGACCACGGTATGCCGCATCAATCTGCATCTCGATGGCCACCGCACGCCAGTGCTTCAGGCGCGCGAGCGGGGTGCGGATCCGCAGTCGGCGCTCGATCTGGCTCTGGACAAGATCGACCGCCAGGTCGTGGCGTTCAAGGAGAAGGTCACCCATCGCAAGCAGTCCGTCTCGCCGGTGCGTGTTCCGGCCGGGGAGGGTCGCCGAGCGCCGCGCCAGGCGCAGCCCGAGCGCATTCGGCTCAAGCTGCGGCCGATGTCCGAAACGGAGGCGCGCTCAGAGCTGGACGCCGACAGCCAGCCCTTCGTGATCTACCTGGCCGAGGATTCCGGGGAGATCCAGATCCTGGTCGAACGGCCGGACGGCTCCCTGGTGGTGATCGAGCCGGTGGTGCCCTAGCAGTAGTCCGACCGGAAAGCGCTCACCGGACCCCCGATTTAGATCCGTCTCCGCCGGGTAACCTCTAGTTCAGACAATGGTCATCCTTTCCAGGCTGCTCGATCCCAACGAGCGTGAAGTCAAGCGCCACCTCTCGGTCGCCGAGGCGGTCAACGCGCTCGAGCCCGAGCTCAAGGAGCTCGACGACGAAGCCCTGCGCGCCCGCTCGGACGCGCTCCGCGAGGAGGCGCGCGAAGGGCATGACCTGGACGAGCTGCTGATCGAGGCATTCGCGCTGTGCCGCGAGGCGAGCCGGCGCACGATCGGCCTCCGGCACTTCGATGTCCAGCTGGTGGGCGGCATCGTGCTGCACCAGGGAAAGATCGCCGAGATGAAGACCGGCGAAGGCAAGACACTGGTGGCCAGCCTGGCCCTCTACCTCAATGCGCTCGCCGGCAAGGGCGTCCACCTGGTCACCGTGAACGACTACCTGGCGCGCCGCGACGCCGGCTGGATGGGACCCATCTATCACGCGCTCGGCCTGACGCTCGGGGTCAACGTAGGCACAGCGGGCACCTTTGTGTACGACCCCGAGTATGTCGATGAGACGCATCCCGACCCGCGCCTGCAGCATTTCCGCCCCGCGAGCAAGAAGGAGGCGTACGCCGCGGACATCACCTACGCGACCAACTCAGAGCTCGCCTTCGACTACCTGCGCGACAACATGGCGCGCGACCTTACCCAGTGCACGCAGCGCGATCTCAACTACGCAATCGTCGACGAGGTCGACTCCATCCTCATCGACGAGGCGCGCACGCCCCACATCATCTCGGGCCAGTCGGATGAGTCGACCGAGAAGTACTACCAGTACGCGCGGTGGGCGGCGCGCCTGTCTGAAGGCGAGGACTTCGAGGTCGATCTGAAGCACAAGTCGGCTTCGCTGACCGAGACCGGCATCGCCAAGATGGAGCGCTGGACGGGGATCAAGAACATCTATGACCTCGAGAACGTCATCGAGGCGCACCAGATCAACCAGGCCCTGAAGGCGAAGTCGCTGTTCCTACGCGATCGCGACTATCTGGTCAAAGACGGCGAGGTGATCATCGTCGACGAGTTCACTGGTCGCACCATGCCCGGCCGTCGCTGGTCGGACGGCCTTCATCAGGCCGTCGAGGCGAAAGAAGGCATCAAGGTGCAGCAAGAGCAGAAGACGATCGCGACCATCACGGTCCAGAACTACTTCCGGCAGTACGAGAAGCTGGCGGGCATGACGGGCACGGCGGTCACCGAGGCCGAAGAGTTCCACAAGATCTACGGCCTCGACGTCGTGGTCATCCCAACGCATCGGCCCATGGTGCGGGCCGACAACCCAGACGTCATCTACAAGACTGAGAAGTCGAAGTTCGAGGCCGTGATCGACGAGATCGTCGAGATGAACAAAGAGGGCCGACCGGTGCTGGTGGGCACTGTCTCGGTCGAGAAGTCGGAGCGGCTGGCGAAGATGCTTGAGCGACGCGGCCTCAAGCACAACGTGCTCAACGCGAAGCAGCACGAGCGAGAGGCGGCGATCGTCGCCGAGGCCGGGCAGCCGAACGCGGTCACGATCGCCACGAACATGGCCGGGCGCGGCACCGACATCGTGCTGGGAGCGGGCGTGACGGACGTGGGCGGCCTTCACATCATCGGCACCGAGCGACACGAGAGCCGGCGGATCGACAACCAGCTGCGCGGGCGCGCCGGCCGCCAGGGCGACCCCGGCTCGAGCAAGTTCTTCATCTCACTCGAGGACGACCTGATGAAGATCTTCGGCCCGGCGGCCGACCGCATCGGCCGGCTGATGGACAGCCTCGAGGTCGAGCCGATCGAGCACCCATGGGTTGCCCGCTCGATCGCTTCCGCGCAGAAGAAGGTCGAAGGCATGCACTTCGACGCCCGCAAGCACGTCGTCGAGTACGACGACGTGATGAACAAGCAGCGGCAGATCGTCTACGAAGAGCGGCGGAAGGTGCTCGAAGGCGCCGACGCTCGGGAAAACATTCTTGACTACGTCCGCGAGATCATCACCAAGGGTGTCGAGCAGCACTGCCAGGCACGTCACGCCGAGATGTGGGATCTGGACGGTCTCGTCAAGTACCTGTCGACCTATTTGCCGATCGCGCCAGGCTCTCAGATCCCCGACGAGGCCCTGACCAAGGGAACCGAAGGGCTGGTCGAGCATCTCTACGCATCCGCCACGGAGGCTTACGACCGCAAAGTCGAGGAGGTCGGCTCCGACCTGATGCCGATGGTCGAGCGCGACGTGATGCTGCGCACGATCGACTGGCAGTGGATGGAGTACCTGACCCAGATGGAGCAGTTCCGGGAAGGGATCGGCCTTCGGGCTTATGGCCAGCGTGACCCGCTCGTCGAGTACAAGAACGAAGCCTTCGAGATGTTCAACGAGCTGCGCGAGAGGATCGAGATGTCGATCGTGTCGGCGATCTACCGCGTCAACGTACAGCGCAACGAGCCGCCGCCCCCTGCACCGCCTCTCGTCAGGCAGATCACCGAAAGCGGTCCCGCCGAGCTAGATGGCGCAAATGGCGCGGGACGAGTTGCGGCGCAGCAGAGACGGGCGGCTCCCGTCGGCGCGGCCGCCGCGCCGGCTGGTGTCAACGCAGCCGCGGGCGCGCCACAACATAAAATCGGGCGCAACGATCCGTGTTGGTGCGGATCAGGTAAGAAGTACAAGAGGTGCCATGGCCGCTGAGCTCGAACCTAAAGAGATCCTGAACCGAATCCTGCAGCTCAAGGAGCACCTTTGACCTGCCCGCGAAGGCAAAGCGGGCGGCCGAGCTAGACCAGGAGCTCGCGCAACCAGGGGTCTGGGATGACCCCAGACAAGCGAGTCAGATGGCGCGAGAGGCCTCCGAGAATCGCGAGCTGGTCGCGACGTGGGATCGGCTCGAGCGGCGTGCGCGCGACGTTGTCGAGCTGGATCAGCTGGCGGAAGGCGACCCCGACCTGCGCAAGCAGGTCGCGGCAGAGCTCGCGGAGATTGGCAGCGAGCTGCGCGCCCACGAGCTCGATCTCCTGTTCACCGATCCATACGCCGGGCATAACGCGGTCATCACCATCTCGGTCGGACAGGGTGGGGTGGAGGCTCAGGATTGGGTCGAGATGCTCATGCGCATGTATCTCAAATGGGCGGAGCGCCGCCGGTTCGAAACCGAGGTCATCGACGAGTCACGCGGCGAAGAGGCCGGCCTCAAGAGCGCGACATTCATCGTCCGAGGCCCGCGCGCATACGGCCTGATGCGCTCGGAGCATGGAGTGCATAGGCTGGTGCGAATCTCACCTTTCGATCAAAACCATCGTCGACACACCTCGTTCGCGCTGGTCGAGGTCATGCCCGAGCTGGAAAGTGCGGACGAGGCCGGGATCGTGATCAATCCGCAGGACATCCGGATCGATACCTATCGGTCCACCGGCGCGGGTGGCCAGCACGTCAACAAGACGGATTCGGCCGTGCGGATCACACATCTGCCCACCGGGATCGTGGTCACTTGCCAGAACGAGCGCTCGCAGATGAAGAATCGTGAGATGGCCATGAAGGTTCTCAAGGCGCGCCTCTTCCAGCGCCAGCAGCTGGAGGCGGCGGAGCACCTGGATCAGATCCGGGGCCAGATCATGCCCGCCGAGTTCGGTTCCCAGATCCGCAACTACGTGCTGCAGCCCTACACGCTGGTCAAGGACGTGCGCACCGGGCTCGAGGTGGGCAACGCCCAGGCGGTGCTGGACGGTGAGATCGACCCCTTCATCGAGAGCTGGCTCCGCTGGCGCCTGGGCAGGGCCGGGGAGGTCGCGCAGGCGTCGTGAGTTTCGCCACGGCCCGGATCGCCCGGACTATCCGGGGTCCTCGCTAACCCAGAGTTCGGTCAGTCCGGACTGTCCGGTTGAATTCAGCCGCCGCAAGCCCCTTAGTTTCCCGCCGTTAGACCAGTGTTTGGCACTCAGGGAGGGGGTTGGACTGCTCGGGGGCATCGGGTATACTGCCCGCGACCTAGCCACGCGCGCCCGCCGGCGCGTAACGCCACAGCAAGAGACGCAGCTTATGGTTTTAACACCGGATTTCGACACTCGGCCGGTAATCAGCTTCCAGCACGTCCATAAGACTTACCCGACTGGAACTGAGGCCCTGCGCGACGTCAACCTCGAGGTGCCGCAGGGCGATTTCCTGTTTCTGGTCGGCCCCTCCGGCGCCGGCAAGTCCACGCTCGTACGCCTGCTGATTCGCGAGGAGAAGCCGACCAGGGGCAAGATCTTCGTCGACGGCATCGAGCTCGGCCGCATGAAGCGGCGGAAACTGCCTCACTACAGACGCAAGGTCGGGCTCGTGTTCCAGGACTTCAAGCTCTTGCCGAACCTGACCGTCTACGAGAACGTCGCTTTTGCGATGCGCGTGCTGGGCGAGCCGGACCACAAGGTCAAAGCGCGCGTCGCGGAAGCGCTCGACACCGTGAGCCTTTCCGGCAAGGAGCAAACGTATCCCGCGAACCTATCGGGCGGCGAGCAGCAGCGCGTGGCGATCGCGCGAGCGCTGGTCCACGCGCCGCGCTTCATCATCGCCGACGAGCCGACTGGAAACCTCGACCCCGCGACGGCGTGGGAGATCATGCAGCTCTTCCTGCGCATCAACGCACGCGGCGCCACCGTGGTGATGGCAACCCACAACCGGGAGATCGTCGATCTCCTCCGCCGCCGCGTCATTGCGATCGACGCGGGGCAGATCGCTAGAGATGACCGCTCAGGCAGATATCACGATGATCTTGCGAAACCTCAAGTTCGCGCTCAATAGCGCCTGGCAGAGCTTCTGGCGGAACCTCGCCGTCAGCCTGGCGGCGGTTCTGTCGATCACGCTCATCCTGATCCTCGCCGGCATCAACCTGCTGGTCGGACACGCGTTCGCGCAGGTCCTCGACGGATTCCGGACGAAGGTCAGCGAGATCTCGATCAATGTCTCGGACGACACGCCGCTCCAAACCGTCTACGACTTCCAGGCTCAACTTGCAGCCGATCCACGAGTCGTCACCGTGACGTTCGTGACCAAAGACGAGGCGCTGAGAGAGTTCAAATCCGACCCCCAGAACGCAATCCTGGCGACACAGATCGAAGGCAACCCACTCGACGCCAAGCTCGACGTCAGGGTCAAAAACCTCAATGACGTCGCGGCGATCGACGCCATGGGCCGTCAGTGGTCGGGTGTCGATCCGACCGACCCGACGAACTACCAGGGCGACTTCGTCAACCGGATGCTCGACCTGTCGGAGTGGCTTGCCGTCGCCGGCGTTGCCCTGCTCATCGTCTTGATGATCGTGTCCGTGGTGATCGTGATGAACACGATTCGCACCGCCGTGTATCACCGGCGCAAGGAAATCGAGGTCATGAAGCTCGTCGGCGCCACGGAATGGTTCGTCCGCGGGCCCTTTGTGCTCGAGGGCATCATGACCGGCCTGATCGCCGCCGCGATCGCGCTTGCGCTGCTTGCGGTCGCATACGAGCCGGCGGTCGTGCAGTTCAAATCGGACGTCGGGTTCATCCCGCTGAGCTACGACCCCGCGTTCATCTCCAGCCTGGCGCGCGACCTCCTGATCGCCGGCGCGCTGCTGGGCGCGGTCGGCAGCTACATCGGCGTGCGCCGCTACGTGAGGATCTGAGTTGAAGGTTCGAATCGTCATCTCGGCCCTGCTGGCGACCCTCGTCTGGTTTCCGCAGTCCGCCCAGAACGTCTCCGCCATCTTCTGCTATCCGGGCGACCCGCCCGCGGTCTACCAGGCATGCGTGGCGTACAACGGGGGCATCGGCCAGCAGGTCCACAACCAGAACCAGCTGAAGAGCATCCAGAGCCAGATCAAGAACACGGTCGCTCAGATCAACGCGATCGACCAGATGATCGCCGGCCTTAAGAACCAGATCGCGGCCCAGGAGGCGTTGATCGCCAGGACGCAGGCGGCGATCGATGACCTCGGCCGCAAGATCCGTTTCGGGGAGGCTGCGCTCGTCCCGCTGGAGGCACACGCGACGATCCGCGACCAGCTGTTGAACGAGCGACTTCGCTACGTCGATTCGCACGGCAGCGTGAACTACATCCAGCTCGTGCTCACTTCCAGCAGCATGAACCAGCTGATGAACCGGTTGGTCGGTGCGCAGCAGGTCGCGGCCTCTGACCGAAGGCTGCTGGTGGACTTGCAGCAAGAGCATGTGCAGGTGAGCGTGGCCAACGCAGCCCTCCTGGAGAAAAAGACTGAAGTCTCGAACCTGCTCAAGCAGCAGCAGGAGATCGAAGCCGACTTGCAGAAGAATCTGGCGACCCAGGCCGCGGCACTCGCCTACGAGCAGCAGTTGCAAGCGCAGCTGGCGACACAGTACGCGCAGGTCCAGGCGGAGCGCGCCGCGATCGACGCCCAGGTGGCAAAGCTGGCCCAGCAATACGACGCGGCGGCCAGGAAGGCGGGCGGGGGCTCGGGCGTTTTCGCATGGCCGCTCCCGGTATGCGGCTTCTCCTGCATCACGCAAGGTTTCGGATGCTCAAGCTTCTACCTCGAGGTCTACGACGCCAACTGCCCCTGGCCCCACAAGATCCACACCGGGATTGACATCGCGGGTCCCTATGGCACTGACGTGGTCGCCGCCGACACGGGTATCGCTTACCTGTATCCAGGAAGCGTTGGCTACGGCAACCTGCTCGTGATCATCCACGGCAACGGCTACTCGACCTACTACGGGCACCTCTCGCGTTACGCCCCTGGCCTGCGCACAGGCATGGTGGTGCCCCGCGGCACGACCGTCGCGTTCGAGGGCTCGACCGGCTGGTCCACAGGCCCGCACGTGCACTTTGAGATCCGCGTGCGCAACGTGTACCGCGATCCCTGTATCTGGCTCGGTTGCTAGTCTGCTGAAATGAATCGCAGCGCCGCCCTCCGGGGTGGCGCGCTCGCGCTGGTGCTCGTCATCGGTTTTCTAGCGGGCGCATATGTCGATCAGGCCTATCCGGAATTCGTTCCGTATCTCGGCCACCGCTCCGCTTCGCGCATCGACCTTACCGAGGTGCAGGAAGCGGCGCGCCTGATCCAGGCCGACTACGTCGACAGCAACATTGACACGAAAAAGCTTTCGCAAGGCAGCGTGCAGGGGCTGGTCAACGGCCTCGGCGATCCGTACTCGATCTACTTCGACGCCGACCAGTACAAGAAGCTGCAGGCGAGCTATCAGGGCCGCTACACCGGGATCGGCATCTATCTGAGCTTCAACACCGGCTATCCAGTGATCACAGGCACCGTTCCAGGCTCGCCCGCGGCAACCGCCGGCCTGAAGACTGGCGATCAGATCGTCAAGGTGGGCGACAAGGACGTCAAAGGCATCACCGCCGACGCCGCGACCTCACTGATCCAGGGGGCGGAAGGCACCAAGGTGACGCTGGCGGTCCTTCGTGGGTCCGACAACCTGACTTTCACCATCACGCGGGCGCAGATCCAGGTCCCGACAGTGCGCTCGTCGATGGTTGGCAATCGAGTCCTCTACGTGCGTATCTATCAATTCGGTGCGCAGACGTCGAGCGAATTTCAAACCGCATTGAACAGCGGGCTGTCGGGTTCGAGCGGCGTTGTGCTGGACCTCCGTGGAGATCCAGGTGGATTCGTCTCGGCGGCGGACGACGTGATCACCCAATTCGTCACGAGCGGGGAAACGTTCGAGACGAGAGGCCGGAATGGGACCGACCGGCACCAGGTCGGCTCCAAGCACACCGCGCCGGCTGCCCCGCTGGTCGTGCTCGTGGATGCCAACAGCGCGTCGGCCGCCGAGATCGTGGCCGGATCGCTGCAGGTTCACCACCGCGCCAAGCTCGTCGGCACGACAACTTTTGGCAAAGGGTCGGTGCAGGAGGACTTCGTGCTGAGCGACGGTTCCGATATCCACCTGACCGTCGAGCGGTGGTATCTCCCAAACGGCGAGACGATCGACCACAAAGGACTGTCTCCCGATGTCAGCGTGACGCTCGGCAAGCCGTCGGATGCCTACGACGTCGCGCAGCCTTCGCTTGGCTACGCCAACGACACGCAGCTGAACGCCGCTTTGAAGCTGCTGGCGGGTGGGTAGACTGGCTAGCGCAAAAACGGGCGGTTAGCTCAGCTGGCTAGAGCGCCTCGCTTACACCGAGGAGGTCGTTGGTTCAAGTCCATCACCGCCCACATTCATGACCCTGCGGCGTAGGGCCTCCATCAGCTTCAAAACCTCGCCCTGGCGGTCAGCGAGCCGTGTAGCCGACGATCTTTCCCTCGGAAACGTGGAGGTGATCGAAGAGCGCGGCAAGTAGCTCTCGGCGAGTCACGCCATCGCCGAGTTGCCAGGCGTCGAGCAGGCCGCGCAGCTGGATCGCCGGCGCGGGTGTCGTGGCCAGGAGCTCGCCGCGGAGCTCTTTCATACGAGCCTCTTCGCGCAGGTACTCGGCCTCGCTGATGTGCCCCCACGTGAAGAGCTTCCGCTGCCGCTCGAGGCTGCCCTCGATCGACTGCAGCGCGCCGGGTGACGTGTGCCGGCGCCCCTGCTTGGCCATGTGAGCTACCGCAGCGCCGAAGTCGGCCGGCGTCAGCTGCTCCAGCTGCTCGAAGAGAGCACCGCCCCACGGCAGCAGGTCATCCTCGCGAGTGCGCGGCTCGTGGCAAGGGTTCGCGTCGTCGCCACGCGGGCACTGGTAAACGAGGCGCTCGCGGAAGGCAGCAGAGAGCCGCGCGCCACATGAGCACGCAGTAGGCCTCGGAACGCGTAGGGCCGCTCTTCGCCCTTCGTGCGTGCCACATGAGCACGCAGTAGGCCTCGGAACGCGTAGGGCCGCTCTTCGCCCTTCGTGCGCCGCCCACCGCGGCCGATGTGGCGCGCCAGGAGGCGCTGTGATGTCTGCCAGAGCTCGGGCTCGATGATGGCAGGCCACTGCGCAGGCATGAGCTCACCTTTGCCATGTCGCCGGCGACTCTCGCTGAACGTCTGACCGGTGTAGGCGACATTGCGCAGCAGCTCGGCGACAGAGTAGAAACGCCATCCCGCCCCGCGGGAGCGGGGAAGAGGTGAGACGCCCTCAGCGTTCAGCCGTCGAGCGATGTCTCGCGCGCTGTGGCGCCCGCTCGCGTACTCGGTGAAGATCCGGCGCACGGTCTCTGCTGCAACCTCGTCGACTGTGATGCTGCCGTCCGGCTCTCGACGATAACCCCCCGGCGTCTGACCGACCATTTGACCGCGCGCAGCTGCGTACTTGTAGGCGGCGCGGATCTTCCCACCCGTCATCTTGCGTTCCATTTCGTGCGCGGCCGCGAGCACCGCGTAGCTGAAACCGCCAACCGGCGAGCGGTCGAAGGTGCCATGGAAAAAGACGACGTCGACCGACGAATGGGCAGTCTCCTCGAGAAGCGCTTTGAACTCTGCCGCGATCAGGGTCGACCGGAAGGCTCGCGACTGATCGAATGCAGCAACGACCGCCACGCCGCCGGCGCGGATCCGTGCAAGCATGGCGTCGTAGCCGCGGCGCGCACGCTTTCCTCCGGAAACATCCAGGTCGGTGAAGACCTCGACCTGGGCGCAGCGCTGGACGGCCGGCAGCGCGCGGCACGAGGCCTCTTGCACTTCCGAAGAGACCGTGCCCTCGCCCCTCTTTGTGTCTTGACTGGCGGACATAGACCAGGGCTGTGCTCATCCGTTCGCCGTTCCCTGGTTCGTTCTGCCAAGCAGTCCCGCCAGCCGAGCTCGATAGACCCAAGTTGCGGCGCGACTCTGGTTGACCGCCCAGCGCTCCGCAACTGCCTTTGTAGGCTCTCGTGTGCGACCAGAGCCGTTCGGTAGACCTTCGCGACCTCGCCGTAGAAGGCAACGGAGCTTCGCCGCGGCCCTTGGCCCGCCTGGGCGAGCCTTTCCTGCAGGACAGGGATCGAATTCCATTCGGTCGATGCAAATTTCCGTAGGGCGCTGCTCTTGGTCGCAGCAAACTCTCGGGTCCATTTCTGTAATGGCAGCCGCTGGAGGAGCCGGGTTGTGATTGCCGGCGGTGCGTCCTTGCCCCTGTCCGCGGATAGGCCCTTGTATTTGGTCGGGTCAGACGAGACCTGAAGATTGGTGACGCGCAGGCCAGCTTCGTCGAAGGCCAGCGTTACGGTTACCGCCCATAGCTTCCCGCGGTCGTCCTTCCAAATGGCTATTGGCGGCTCTACTTGTGATTGCTTGTGGCGAGACCGCGTTGTCACCGGCTGAACAACTGAAACGTCAGGCCGCCGAACAGTTCGAGACGCTCGATTCGACCTATTTCACGGCCAGCAATGCAGCTGTCCAGCAAGGAAAGAAGACAAGTGGCGAGGCTGGCTACCGTCAAACAATGGGCGGCCTCTCGGATGCGAACCACGCCTTCTTTCAAGGTCTAAAGGCGATCACGTTTCCGACCGAGGATGAGGCCGATGTCCAGGCACTCCTAGAAGTAACGGTGAAGATCGAAACCGAGACGCTGCTCGAGTCTCACAACGCGGGATCGACCTCAATAGTTAGTGATCTGGACACGAGAAACGCCGCGGACCGGAAGCTTCGCGGTGACCTTGGGCTCGATCCTTCGGAAGTTCCTTCGTGACGTGGCCCATCGCCTCGAGAGCCTGGTCGATCGTCGTGGCCGAGTGGCTGTAACACTCGCTCTGCGGCGCCTCAGGCCGGAGTCTACTCCTCGTAAACGTCAGTCCTCGTCTGGGAACGGCTCAGGCCGGCGCTGCGGCCTTTCGGGAAGTTTGGGCAACCACGCCATCCGGAACGGAGCCATCACGTCACCGGCGACTGCTGTTTCCAGCCACTGATCCTCGTCCAACACGAGAACCATATACTTGCGAAGCAGCGCGCCCACCTGATCGATCGCTTCGTGAACGTCTTCAATCGTAGGAATGTCCACTGACGGTGCCTCCTGCCGGTGGGCAATTTGCTCGTCGGCATACTTACGGACTCGCCCGAGGCTGCCAGCGTCAAGGCTTTGAATGTCGGTCACAACGTCTTTTGTATCGGTCAGGTTCTTCGTCAACTCCGGGTGGTGCCTGATTTCAGTGAGGAGGTTCCGGAAACTGGGTTGACCGTGCCGCGCCTTGCAGATTCGCCGGATGGCTACAGCTTGGTAGGTCAAGTACACCTGAGTGAAGAAGGTGAAGAAATAGCTCGGTGGCACGTTGGCAGCTTCCGCCGCTCCGACGACATCCTTCCAAAACTTCCGGTAAAGGTGAAGGGTCAAGACGTCCAATCTGAGTTTGTCTAACCAGCGCTCCCACTTGGCCAGGCTCGGTGGTTCCGCGGGTGACACGGGGTCAAGTACAGCAGTTCTAGCCGATGATTGCGATCGAGTCGGAAAGAATCACCAACGCTGGCGACGATCCATCACCGCCCACATTCGCCGCCATAGCAAAAGTTGCTGCATCTGTTACCCGTGACCGCCTAATACTGAGTCGGTGCTGCCTCTCTCTAGCGCGCGGAACGACGCCGCGGGGATCACCGCCAGCCGCTAACCAGCTGACCACCACTGTGTAGCAACTGCACGAAGCACAGGTCGTTGACCGGGTGCCCTGCCTTCGCGACGACCTGCCGGCGCAGCATTTTCGCGTCCACCTGGAGGTGCTACTGGACGGGAAGGCTGTCACGGTACCGCCCGGCGTCGGGGTCGGAAGGCCGTGGGGGCAGGACCCGTACGGGTTCATCACAACGGGGAGCTGCTTCGCCTGGATCCATACTCACGACACGACCGGTGTGGTGCACGTGTTCACGCAAGTAGGCAAGTCATATTCGCTGGGCCAGATGTTCAAGGTCTGGGGCCAGCCGCTTGGCCTGAACGGCGCCCTCGGTTATCGAGGCCCGCTGGCTGCGCTCGTCAACGGGCTCCCGTTCGCCGGTGACCCGCAAGCTGTGGACCTGAAGAACTTCGAGAACATCGTGCTCGAGCTTGGCCGGCCTCCCGTATGACGCCGCCTCCGTCGTCATACGACTTCGGTACGATGCGCCGTTAGCGCAACAGGGGCGGTGAGGGACGCCCCCGGCCGACTCGGCGCGGCAGATAGAATCATCGGCCGTGCCGAGGTAGCTCAGCTTGGTAGAGCACTTGACTGAAAATCAAGGTGTCGTGAGTTCAAATCTCACCCTCGGCACCAACGCCGGTCAGGCGCCCGACGCAAGCTCAGGGGGTCGGAGGAACCGTGGAAACCGTGACGTCGTCCGCATACCATGTGTAGATGCGGCTCGTCGAATCGTCTCCGAGCTGAACGTTGCTCATCGGCACGCTGCCCAGGTTCTGCCCGCTGAGCACGGCGGTCCATCCACTCGAGGTGCTGAACTGCACGGGATTCCCGTCCAGCCACACTTGCAGCGTCCCGGCCGACTCATTCACGGCAAAAGTCACCACGTGCCAGCTTCCAGGAGTCGGTGTTGCATTTCCCAGGTAGCTCGCCTTGGCCACGTTGTTCAGCACCTTGATGGTTCCGGCTGCGTTGAGATAGACCTGCGCCACCTGATAGGCAGAGCTGGTCGGTGTCGTCTGCGTTCGCAGACCCAACAGCGTGACCGTGGTCGACTGGCTCGCGACGTTGACCCAGGCGCGCGCGTAAATCGTCGGCGACGCTGCGGGTAGATTCTGCAACGCGAAGGTCTGCCCACCGCTGCTGTTCAAGCCAGCGGCGTAGGAACCGCCATGCGTTACCGCGGCCTGGACGGTCACCTG
>Ga0209058_1000756_pt1 | contig 28370 bp, 20 predicted proteins | sample GraSoiAngelo_147_FD_185904 | JGI IMG/M metagenome (GOLD analysis project Ga0209058, IMG submission 185904) | Grasslands soil microbial communities from the Angelo Coastal Reserve, California, USA - 14_1009_05_40cm (SPAdes) (version 2) | ecosystem: Environmental > Terrestrial > Soil > Grasslands ... | reverse complement strand
GATGGTTTGCTGAGGTTTTGAAGTTGTAGAGAATTGTGGCTCGGACTGCATCGGGAAAGTTCCCTGATGGCGCCCAGCTGGAAATAGAGCCATCATAGTTGTCTTGAGTGCGCAGCGCGGTAATCTTCAGAGTAAGGCCGCTAGCGTATGAGGCGGGCGCGGTCTCATTCGCCTTGCTGATAACGACAGAGTATGAGGTCGGGAGGGTTGTCCGAGGATAGGTTAGGTTCACGATAGAGAAGGCGAGGAAGACTCTACCCTAGCCAGAGACTTCCAGCAAGACCCAGCTTCCACGACTTGAGTATTGCGTTGAGGAGAGGTATTTCGTCCCCGACGGAGGGAATCAGCGCAGGGCTTGTGAACTGCCAGACAGCAATGACTACTGCGATAATCATGAGGAGCGAGGTGAGAATCTTTCCTCTAGGACCCATGAACGATTAAGACTCCGGGGTTGAGGGGTTGCGGTTCACTCGCGTGTTACTCGGTGAAAAATCGCATAGTTACACTAGGGTTAGTAGGATACAGGGGCTGTTGTGGGAATCGGGAGCCTATAGACAGTGCCTGGCGGACCACGACCGATGCTTCTCTGGTATGTCTGGATGCATGTCGTAGACGGCGCCTGGCACAAGCTCGACGAAATATCCAAACAGCTGCGTATTCCGAAGAATGCTGTCTCATGGGCTGCGAAGTTTCTGACAGATCATGGAATGGTGGAGTTGGGCTTTGAAGAGGACGAGATACGCCTCCACAAGTCCCATCCGAGACTGGAGGACGTGGTGAAAACGTTGCAGCACTCACCGAAGAACGATGCGACCTCGTGGGGTTCGAGCGAGTTTCCAACCGATCTCTAAGATACGCTTATTATCGCAAAGAATCGAGTCGTCCCTGTCCGATTCTGCGCGGTCGATGCTGTCGTGAAACCTCCATTACGGTGAACCGAGAATATTTCTCAAGGTTGGTTCTCGAAACAGCAAACTGTCGCTGGTTCAGACCGATCTTGTTGTCGCCCGAATAATCCAGAAGAACGCTGGTCTCAGAATCGATCGGAAGATAATCGAGATACCGGGTGATGCTAACAGTGGCAGGTCAATGTTTTCTCTCGAGCAGAGAGGAGTAGTCGACAAGGATGTCGATCAACAGATCTTGGAAGGCAGGGTCGATTTTGCTGTCCACAACATGAAGGACGTCCCGATCATAGATAGAAGTGCACGGCTCGTGATCGCTAGTGTTCCTGAGAGGGGATCTCCGGCCGAGGCTTTGGTCAGCAGTGGAGATAGACGGTTGAGGGAGCTCGTGAAGGGTAGCAGGGTTGGGACGAGCAACCCTGTCAGAGTCGCCCAGCTTAGACGTGCTAGGCCGGATCTGCGCCCTGAACCTCTGTGGGGAGATGTTGAGACAAGGGTTGAGAAGGTGGACAGGGGAGAGTTCGATGCGGCTATTCTAGCCGAGGCTGGTCTTGCTAGGCTGGGTATCGCCGACAGAGTCTCGGAACGGTTGTCGATTGAAGAGTTTATGCCGGCTCCTGGTCAGGGAGCGCTGGCTATTGTCGCGAGACGAGATAATTTGAAGGTTATAGAGACGTTGAGGTCGATTGAGCACCAGTCGACTAGGGCGGAGGTGGATGCGGAGAGAGAGCTGGTGCGGATTCTTGAGGGGACGAGCAAGGTTCCTGTTGGCGGGCTTGCCGCGGCGAGAGGAGACCGGATTCATGTGAGGGCGTGTATTCTCTCGGTCGATGGGAAGGAACGATTGTTTGCGGAAAGGTCGGGTCCTGCTAGGGAAGGCGTGAGACTGGCTCGCGAAATTGGAGAGGAGCTCATTGCTAAAGGGGCGAGCAGGATCGAGATGACGTGGAGAAACGCTCGTCGCTAAGAAAGAAGAGCCGTGATTTCCCTATCCGGAGCTTTCCCCCTCGACCACTCTTGCGTCGCGAGGTGTTCTGTGCAAGACCCCCCCCCTTTCCGTTGAGGTTTCTCGCTGTCTGGCCGGGTTTCTGGGCGAGTCTTGGGGTTCAGGGCTTGGTCTGGGCTTGGATGCCCTAGCGGTTTTACGTAGCGTCAAGAACGATTTGCTATGCAGTTAAGGGACAGGGCGCCAGATTCGAAAACAGGGCTGAAATCAAGCGATTTACCACGCAAACCGACGTTTCATGAACGGCGGGACACGGGAGAAATCCACCCCCCGGGGGTCAGTATGAAAAAGAATGCTTGAGAAAAACCATTTTCGTGACGCACAATGCTGTCTTTCTCCGAGTTTTTACTTCAGAACAGAGCTTAGACATTCCCTTCCCGACCCAATCCTTCTCAAAACGCCGCGTGAGCTACGCATGTTACCTACCCGCTAGGGAGTACATGTCAAGTGTTAATATCAAAGTGGGACGCCCGGCCAGCTTTGCTCCGCTCTGGGAGATGCTTGAGTGCTCGTCAACATAGGCGTCAGCTACAAAAAAGCCCCCCTAGCAACGCTTGACGCGCTAACCCTTCGAGACCTTCCAACATTCTACAGCATACTCAAGGGCATCCGAGAGGTAAGTGGAGCGGTTGTTGTCCAGACATGTAACCGGGTCGACCTGTTCATCGACGCTCAAGGAGGTGCTGATGTCAGTGAGAAGGTCCTCTGGAACTGGGCCCTAGAAACCAAATTCAAACTTCACGAACTAAAGAAGCTTGCAGAACAGAGAACCGGAGAGCAGGTCATAGAATATCTCGTGAGCCTCGCGTCAGGACTGGAATCCATGCTGGTCGGAGAGAGCCAGATTCTCGGACAGCTAAAATCATCCCTGATAGAAGCACGCGGGCTAGCCGCATCGAGCCCGGCCCTTTCCAAGATTTTCGAAATGTCACTTGCCGCCGGCACAAATATTCGGGAGAAAACTGGCATCGGGAAAGGAACCGTATCCCTCGGATCTGCAGCCCTGAAGATCGCGGAGAGATCTCTGGGAAACCTCGACCATGTCAAGATACTCTTGCTCGGAACAGGACAGATCGGCATGATTCTGATGAAAGCATTCAAGGCCAGGGGAATCAGAGATGTGACCGTTGCAAGCAGAACACGCCAGAGAACCGAGTCGTTCTCTAGAACCTTCGGAGGCAAACCCGCAGACATCAAGAATGTCCTTTCGCAGCTAGGACTCTTCCGACTGGTTGTGGTGGCAACCAGAGCAACCGGCTACCTGTTGACCAAGGAAATTGTTGGACCTCAGCTGAAGCAAGATCAAAGACTCATGATTCTGGACCTTTCAATCCCGAGAAATGTCTCACTGGATCTAGAACAGCTCAAAGGCATCGTAATCAAGACGATCGACGACCTTCGCGATATCACCGACCAAGCAGTGTCGGCTAGGAAGACATTGATCAAAGAGGCCGAACCTAAGGTACAGGAGGCTGTCGAAAAAATCTCGAGTCTCCTGCGTCGCGAGAAAGCTGAACCGATGGTCTCAGACCTCTATCACAAGGCCGATAAGATTCGGAGGGAAGAGCTGGAAAAGGCTCTATCCAAACTAGACCTGCCTGAGCACCAACGGGAAGTACTTGAGAAGATGAGCCTCTCACTAGTACGGAAGCTCCTAGCCCAGCCAGTCGTCAACCTCCGTGAGGCCGCGAAAAAAGGCGACAGTAAACTCCTGACCGTTGCCGGGCAGATATTCGAAGGAGAATAGCGAAAATTGAGCTTTCCCGCACTGCGGATGCGGCGACTCAGAAGAACACCACTCATCCGCGAGCTCGTAAGAGAAGTTAGACTCGACCGGTCAGACCTCATCCAGCCGATGTTTGTCGAAGAGGGCTTGAAAACCGACGCGCCGATTCTCTCGATGCCAGGGCAGCGCCGACACTCCTCCACGACAGTAGGCCGAGAAGTGGCGAGGCTTGTGGACAGAGGAGTGAAATCCGTCATCCTATTTGGCATTCCGACCGTCAAGGACGAAATCGGATCATCAGCGTATGATTCGAACGGAGTGGTCCAGAGAACGATCCAGGATCTAAAGGATCAATATGGTGACGAGCTGGTTGTTTTCACCGACGTTTGCATGTGCCAATACACTAGCCATGGACACTGTGGCCTCGTCAGTGATGGACGAATCGATAATGATGCGACCCTTCCGAAACTGGCAGAAATAGCGGTAAGCCATGCTCGGGCTGGAGCTGACATGGTGGGACCGTCAGCTATGATCGATGGGCAAGTCAAGACGATCCGGCAAGCTCTCGACGATACCGGATTCAAAGACGTCGCTGTAATGGCGTATGCGGCGAAGCATGCTTCATCATTCTTCGGTCCCTTTCGAGAGGCCGCTTTCTCCACACCAAAGTTCGGAGACCGACGAACCTACCAGATGGATTATTCGAATCCTGAGGAAGCTCTGCGTGAAATCGCCCTAGATATCAAAGAGGGTGCTGACGTGATCATGGTCAAGCCCGCATTATCCTACATGGACATTATCTATCGTGCGAAGAAAAGATTCCGGATGCCTACCGCAGCCTACAACGTGAGCGGAGAATTTTCAATGATTAAGGCGGCTGCGCGCGAAGGATGGATAGACGAGAAATCGGCGATCATGGAAGTTCTAACTAGCATCAAGCGAGCAGGGGCCGACATGATACTGACATACCATGCGATGGAAGCGGCCGAATGGCTGGGCTAGATTCAAGATCCCAGCAGCTCTACCGTCGCGCAAGAGAGATAATACCGGGAGGGGTCAACAGCCCAGTAAGAAGCTACTCTCCCTACCCCTTGTTCGTAGCGTCAGCGAAAGGTTCGAAATTCAAAACCGTTGACAGTCAGGAATATCTGGACTACTGTATGGCGTATGGTGCGTTGCTCGACGGACATGCACGCGCAGAAGTCATCGGGGCAGTTGAAGAAGCTCTCGAGAAGGGATCCATTTACGGACAGCCCACCGAGATGGAGGTCGAACTCGCAGAACTCATCGCCTCGATTATGCCATCGATGAAGATGGTTCGCCTCGCCAACTCCGGGACCGAGGCAACGATGCATGCTATTCGGCTCGCCCGCGCGTTCACCGAGAAGAAAAAAGTCCTAAAGTTCGAGGGCGGATTCCACGGGTCCCATGACTCGGTTCTGGTGAAAGCAGGGTCAGGCGCCACGCTGCTCGGAAGCCCTAGCTCTGAAGGGGTCCCGAGCGAAGTCGCAAAGAACACCCTTGTAAGCCGTTTCAACGACGAAAAGATAGCTAGCAAGATTATTCGTGACCACTCGAGTGAGCTTGCGGCTGTAATCGTCGAGCCTATACTCGGAAACATCGGCCCTATCCTGCCGAAACCCGGGTTTCTAGAAACTCTCCGAAAAGTTACAGAAGAAAACGAAGTCCTCTTGATCTTTGACGAGGTGATTACGGGCTTCAGGCTGTCGATAGGGGGTGCTCAGGAATACTACAAGATTCGTCCCGATCTGACGATTCTCGGCAAGGTTCTCGGTGGCGGGCTTCCTCTCTCCGCGTTTGGCGGCAGAAGGAACATCATGGAAAAACTCGCCCCAATTGGTCCCGTGTACCAGGCTGGAACCTACAGCGGCAATCCCGTCAGCGTTTCTGCCGCGCTCGCGACCCTTCAATCTTTGAAGAAACGGGGAGGGCAAGTGTATTCCCGATTAGAGAAAATGGGAGACAAGATGCAGCGAGGAATAAGCGACCACTTGGAGGCCGCTAGAGTAACCGCCCAGGTTAGCAGTCTTGGATCGATGTTCCAGTTGTTCTTCACCGAACGATCGGTAACAGATTACCACTCTGCAAAGTCGGCTGACATTCGCAAGTACGAGAAATACTTCCACTCGCTGCTCGCGTCCCGAATATTTGTTCCACCGTCACAATTCGAAACGTGCTTTCTCTCTACAGCGCACACCGAAGATGAACTGGATAGTACTCTTGATGCGATCGGCGCCGCAGTGAAAACCCTACCGCGGTGACCGACAATACTCCTCACGGTTGGCACTCGAGGAAGCAGACTCTCACTCGTCCAAACGGAACTAGTTGTAGAAGGCATTCGACAGAAAAATCCCGGGCTAAAAATAGACCGGAAAGTCATTATGACTGCCGGTGATGCTGACCAGCGAACCGCCCTCTTCTCGCTCGACCAGAAAGGAATCTTCGAAAAAGAAATCGACCAAGCAGTCCTCGATGGTCAGGTTGACTTCGCAGTTCACAGTATGAAGGACGTTCCGATCTTCGACAAGGACAGCCGGCTTTTGATAGCTAGCGTTCCCGAGAGGGGGCCCGTTGCCGATGTGCTGGTGAGCAAGGGAAACAGCCTGCTGAAAGATATGGAAGTGGGCAGAAGGATTGGTACGAGCAGTCTGCTCCGTGTCGCTCAGCTTAAACGCGCTAGGCCGGACGTGAAACCTGAACCTATCCGGGGAAACGTGGATACAAGAATTCAGAAAGTAGAGAGGGGCGAATTTGACGCTGTTGTCCTGGCTGAGGCGGGGCTTGTCCGGCTTGGAATAGCAGAAAGGATTTCGGAGCGTCTAGCGATTGAAGATTTCATGCCTGCTCCGGGCCAGGGAGCGCTGGCGGTTGTTGCTCGTAAGGATGATCTGAAAGTCATCGAGATGTTGAAGTCGATTGAGCATCCTCCAACCAGGGCTGAGATCGAGGCCGAACGCGAGCTGGTTCGGATTCTCGAGGGAGGTTGCAAGGTTCCCGTCGGAGCCCTAGCTAGAACTCACGGTAACCGTATCCAGATAGCGGCCTCCATATTCTCGATGGATGGTAAGGAAAAACTTCTCGCGAAACGGTCAGGACACGTCCTGGATGCTGTAGTGCCGGCGAGAGAGATGGGAGAGGAACTTCTTGAGAAAGGGGCGAAAAGGATCGAGGAGACTTGGAGAACTGTCTACGTCTAGCCCGTCCTCAAAGAAAACCATCGCCATCACTCGCCCCGTTGGCAAGGGAGAAGAGACCTCTAGGTTTGTGCGAAAGCTCGGGTGGACCCCGTTCATCATCCATGCGGTTGAGCTTAGACCACTAGAACAATCTAGTATCCTCAGGGAATTCTCAAGAGTGATACGCGAAGGCCCGGTTGACTGGCTTGTTTTCATGAGTTCTTCTGGCGTTGATGCTTTTTTCGACATGCTCAAGTCGCACTCGAGTGTTCTCCCGAGCGCTTCGGGTCAAATCCGTATCACGGCTGTTGGTCCGAAAACCAGCGCGGCGCTAAGACGTCACGGTGTTCAGGAGGTGGTTGTCCCGGAAAAATACAGCTCCGTCGGCATAGAGAATCACCTGTCAAAGTTCGAGACAAAAGGACAGAGAGTGGTTCTAGTCAGATCCTCAGCTGCCGACGAGAGCCTCGCGAAGGCGCTGACTTCGAAAGGGGCATTTGTCGAGACGATGACGATCTACCAATCATTGGTCCCAACGAATGATGAAAGTGTGCTGGATTTCCTCGCCGGGCTTGAAAGGAGACAGTTCCAGGCTGTCCTGTTCACGAGTGCCGCGTCAGCATCCAACCTCTTCAGCATTGCCGAAAGTAGGATACCGGCATCACAACTTATCCACCTGATGAGATCACCTCTGGTAGGCGCTATCGGCCCTGCAACGGCTGAGAGGCTGCGAGAGCTGGGAGTTGACCCCAGCGTCCCCGGAAGATATCTTATCGAAGACGCAATTGATGAGCTTGTCAGGAAGTACGAGGAACGGTCGGTGGAGGCCAGAGCATTTTCGTGACGCATAATACTGCCGTTCTCGTCGTCTTGCTCAGCTAGGCTTGAACCCGCAAGGCATTTTCTCGAACCGTGAGGGTGAGACAACATGGAATTCAGACCTTTAGGACTCACTCATGAGTCAATCCCGGTCGTTGGGCTCGGAACCTGGGGAATCGGGGGCGAGATGGGACCGGACTCTTCCCGAGACGAGGTTGGGATACAGGCTCTCCGGCTGGGCTTGGACCTTGAAATGAAATTCATCGATACGGCGGAAATGTATGGGGCAGGTCACAGCGAAGAGGTTGTGGCCCGAGCGCTCGAGGGGCGCCATGACAGGGTCTTTGTGGCCTCGAAGGTTTCCCCGAGACACTTCGCATACAACAACGTGTTGGAAGCGGCGAAGAGGAGCTTGAAGAGGCTCCGGTTGAAACAGATGGACCTCTACCAGTTGCATTGGCCGAACCCAAGGATTCCTATCTCGGAGACGATGAGGGCGATGGAGAAGCTCGTCGATGAAGGCCTCATCCGTCACATCGGAGTAAGCAACTTCTCGGTCGACCAGATGAAGGAAGCGCAACAGTCGCTATCTCAGGAGAAAATTGTCTCTAACCAGGTCGAGTTCAGTCTGATCGATAGAAGTGTGGAGGCGGGGATCCTGCAGTATTGCCAGAAGGAGGGCTTGACCCTTATCGCGTACAGTCCCCTTGGCCAGGGAAAGATTCCGAGAGGCCGAGGACCATCTTTCAAAGTCCTAGACGAGATAGCTGGAAAACTTGGCAAGAGCAGAAACCAGATCGCTCTAAACTGGGTTCTACAACACGATTCCGTAGTTGCGATTCCCAAAGCCGCGGACACGAATCATGTCAAAGAAAATGCTGAGGTAGCTGAATGGAAGCTTGGCAGTGAAGACTATCAGAGACTAGCGAAAGCGTTCTCGTAGACGCTTCGGGTCTCAGATCTTAGGCTGTTACAATCTCTCTTGATAGAAGCGGTAATAGTCTCGATGTTATTGCGTCGATGAATTCTGGGTCATCATTGAGGGAGGCTGTTCTCTCCAGTCTCGTGCCCAGAGACCAGGCGTAGCTCTTCGCTTCTATTTCGAGATCGTAGAGTATCTCAAGATGATCGGAAACAAAACCAACTGGACAGACTAACAATTCGTGGAGTCCTTTGCCGGATAACTCGGTTATCTTTTCCTTGATGCTGGGTCCCATCCAAGAATCGATGGGTTGTCCAGCACTCTGGAAAGCGAAATCCCATGACTTGATTCCTGATCCGGCGGCGACCAGCCGGCTGGTCTCCTGAAGCTGCCTCCAGTAGGGGTCATCATCCTGAACGAACTTCTTGGGTAGACTGTGCGCCGTAAACAGCACGACCGCCCGTGAAGGGTCATTGAACATCTCAAGACCGTCCTGGACCCGTCGAGACAAGGCGGTGATCAGGGATTGTTGATCATGCCAGCTCTCAACCATAGTGAACGGGACGGGTCTTTCGGATCTTGCCAATCCTCTCTTGACAGCGTCCGCGTACCCTCCGATGCTAAGCTTAGAGAAGTGGGGAGCGAGCGCCAGGCCGATGATGCTCCAAGCGCCTTCACTCACGATCTCCTCGACAACGTCCTCGATGAACGGGTGCCAGTGCTTCATCCCAACACACACCTTCGAATCGAGTCCACTAGACTGGAGCTTTGCCTCCAAGGCTTTTGCCTGCGCGAGAGTTATTTTCAGGAGAGGAGTCTGACCGCCGACCTGACGATATCTGTCCCGCAACCGTTCAACTTCCTGAGGTGTTGGTAGCCTTCCTCCTCTGACTTGGCGCAGGTATTCTCCGACTTCGTCAAGCGAATTGGGACTGCCGTAGGCCATCAATAGAATGGCAGGATGTTTGTCCATGTGCTTCAGCGCCTCTAGCGTTTGGTTCTGGTAGTCGCGTGTATGAACTGAACTAGATTCTTCACGTGTTCAACTGGCGTATCTGGAAGGACACCGTGTCCCAAGTTGAATATGTGGCCGGGACGACCGCCGATCCTTGCTAGGATATCTTTGGACCTAGCGTGGACAAGATCGTTCGCGCCTAGCAGAATTGCTGGATCGAGGTTGCCTTGAATAGCTTTGTGACCGAGGATCGACCATGCTTCGTCTATCGAGATTCTCCAATCAACACCGAACACGTCACCGCCGGCCTCCCTCATCGCCTTCAAGATCCCAGCAGTTCCCACCCCGAAGTGTATTCGAGGAACACCTCCAGGTTTCAAGCGTTCGAATATTTGTTTGTTGAAGGGTAAGACAAATTCCTGGTAGTCGGATGGGGAGAGGCAGCCTGACCAGCTGTCAAAGAGCTGAACCGCGTCCACGCCAGCCCGGATTTGAGCGAGAAGATAGTCGGAAACCATGCTGGACAGCTTCGCCATCAGGAGCTTCCACGCTTCCGGCTCAGCATACATCATCGTTTTGGTTTTGGTAAAGTCTCGAGAAGGGCTTCCTTCTATCAGATAGGACGCGAGGGTGAAAGGTGCTCCGGAAAACCCGATTAGAGGCGTGCGTCCGTCCAGCTGTTGAATAGCCAGCTCAATCGCGTCAGTGACAAAAGGCACGTGTTCTTTCGGGGAGAATTTTCCAATGGTCTTCACATCTTCCATTCGTCCTATCGGTTTCTCAACTACGGGGCCTATACCATCTACGAGCTTGTAGCTCTGGCCGATTCCTTCGAGAGGTAGCATGATGTCGGCGAAGATGATTGCAGCGTCAACCCCAAGCTCTGTTGTGGCATCAACTGTGACCTTTGCAGACAGTTCCGGGGTTTTGCAGATTGTAAGAACATCGTTTTTCGCCCGGACCTTCCGATAGCTCTCCAGGTATCTGCCCGCCTGTCTCATGAACCAGATCGGAGTGAACTCTGTTTCTTTTTTCCAGCAGGCTCTCAGGAAATTATCGTTCTCGAATTCAGCCAAGCTAAAAAGTCACTCTATGCTATGGTCCGAGTAGGTCTAGCATCTTCCCGGGTTCAACGTTGACGCACGTGAAAATCGGAGTCTCAAGGGCAGTGTACTTGCTTGCTTCGGTGGTTCTGAGATCCATAACCAGGTTGAGGAAGTCTTCTGGATTGTCTGTTTCGAATGAGAGTATGAACTCGTAGTCGTCTATTCCGAAAGAGTATGACGTGTGGATCGTTACCGAGGGGTATTTTTGGCCGGCTTGTACGTGGTCTTTCATTATTCTCCGCCTTTCTTCGAAAGGTATACTGTACCATTCTCTCTTCTTGGTGAAGGGATAAACGAAGAGGTATTTCGAGCCGACAGGCTCCCTCTCTGAATGTCTACCGAAATATTCTGAGGGACGCAGCATCGCGAGGTAAGAGTAGGGTGTGGAGAGATACTTTCCCAGCTCGGTCTTGAAGAGGTCTGAGTGAAAGCCTTGGAGGGTCTCTAGAGAGTCGGTTATTGTCCAGAGCATGAAGTCAACATCGCCTCTGGTTCCGACTAGCGAGTAGGATCTAGGTCTGATCTTGTCTCCGTTTTCTTTCAGTGATGATAGGAATTGTTTCTTTGAGGATTCTCTCTCCTGAGAGGATAGTTTTCTCCAGGCCGGGTCGACTTTGAAGAGCGTGTATTTGACGTAGCGATAGCGAGTATTCTGTTGAACTAGCGGGCTGGTCGTCTGTAGAGTCATAACCGGTTTGCCATGCCATAGAATTGCCGCTATTTGAAAGAAGGTTGCATGTCGTTCAAGACAGTATATAGCCCTCAGTCGGAGGGGTGATGAATCGGTCCTTCTTTCTACTCCAACTGTTCTGGTATTGTCTCGAGAGACCGAACGGGGGAAAGTAGGACCCAAAGAAATGCCAGGGCCCCCCCAATGACTCCGATTCCTATCGCAGTTCTCGAGCCGAATAGTTCGGCTAATCCCCCGCCTAGGAAACTACCAAGGGGCAGTGTACCCCACACAATCCACCTCATGGACGCATTCATTCTTCCCTGGAGACGCAAAGGCACTATTGCCTGGCGAAGACTAACCTGGTTGATGTTGTAAACGACGCTACTGAAGGCGGTAATGAAGAAGGCGACCATCAAGAGCGCGCTGTTCATGTCGAACTGCACGGTTCCCAAGATCCATAGGGGTCCAATCTTGAGTACAGAGTAACCGAGTGATGGACTCACAGCCAGAAAAGGTGTTGCTCCCAAGCCGCCCGCAATCATGGAAACGACTATCGCTCGTCCAACCCCTATGCGCCTAGCAAGCTTTGAGGACACAAAGACCCCGAGTAACGCTCCTGTGCTTCCTAACGTGAAGATGAGGCCGAACAGTCCAGGCGTGAAACCCAATTCGTTAACCAAGTACGCGAAGGCTGATACGAAGAGCGCATTGGAGAAAAGGTTGGATGTCCCTGTTGAACCGGCGATCGACCGCAAGAGTCTATTGCTCAAAACAACGTGGAGGCCTTCCTTCAAATCGTGCATCACGCTGTGCGCTCTCGCTTGGATTGTTTCTTCACTTCGAATTAGAGAAAGGAATGAAGCTGAACCTATGTATGACAAGGCGTCAATTGCTATAGCGACAGGCGCTGTAATTATCTGAACAACTATTCCTGCGATGCTCGGCCCGAAAACTTGCGCAGTAGAGCGGCTTGTTTCAAGCCTCCGATTTCCTTCTGCTATTTGGCTTCGCTCTACAAGCGACGGGAGAATTGCTTGGTATGATACGTCAAAGAAGACTGTAAGCAATCCGACCAGAAAACTGACGGTGTAGAGGAGTGGCATTCCCAGCCGGCCCAGCCACCCTGTGACGAATGCAAGAGGAATGAGTGCGAGTAGGATTCCACGGCCGATGTTGGCAGATACCATTATTCGCTTGCGACGATGACGGTCAACGAAGACTCCAACGAACAGAGCGAACAAGGCAAAGGGCAACTGAGCACTACCGAAGAGGATTCCATAGTCCAGTTTTGTAGCATGCAGTAATGCCGCTGTGAATGGTATGCCGAGTCCGCTGAACTGCGTTCCGAACTGGGATATTGTCTCCGATGCCCATAATTTGGGAAAATTTGGGTGATGCCAGAGGCTTTGACTCTCTGCTTCTACAGCAATCGTCATTTACGGATCGAGCGAGGCCGCTGACTCTTAAGGGTCGCTCACTTCACATGGTCACATTTGACAGTCACGTGTAGTTCGAGCATTCTGATAAAATATGGCTCAGAAATTAAGGCCCATGCGCGGACCTTTGAGACTTTCAGCGTCTCTAATTCTTACATCCGTAGGATGGGCAGTCAGGGTATCCGTTAGCAATGTACTCCAGAATGAGGCCATTGCTGGTGAAGTTTGGAGTGGTTAACAGATCGTACATCGTGTGGTGTCCACCATAGGTGAGTGTCAGGTTTGTTACTCTCACCCAAGAATGATAGTCGTAGTTGTAGATGCTGTCTCCAGGCCTTATCGGTCGTTATTGGGGTTTCCACCGGTCCATTTGCTGTAAGAACCCATATTTTCATGTGAGGGTTAGCATCGGATCGGAATGGAAGGCCCTGAGTAGTGAGAATGGTTAGAGTACTGTTGACATCAACGTGGAGGATCTTGTACACTGTTGCGAGAGTCTGATAGCCAGTCGGCACATTGTATACTATCACTCGGTCACCCACCCGAATTTTCTGAACCGGAACCCTCGACCCGTCCGCGAGCGTGATAAGGCTTCCTGGTGCAACGCTTCCACCGCTTCCGCCTCCTCCTGTTGGGCATGAATAGCTTACGGTGACGGATATGCTGGTGGAATGCGCTAAGCCTGCGTTAGTACCGCTTGCGGTAAGTGTGTACGAGCCTTGAGCAAAGTCCGTGTTTGCGGCATTGACTTGAAATCCACTTTTGGCGGTGCCGCCGGAAGAGACGCCTAGTGGGTTGAAGTAGAAAGAGGAGGCCCACACGTACTGCGAGGATGGAGAGATGGAAGAGGCAAGGGTAACACTTCCTGAGAACCCGCTAAGACTTTGAATTGTTACCGTCGAACCGCTTGCCGTGCTAGGGAGCAGACACAAAGAAGACGGGTTGGCAGCGATTGAGAAGTCGGGGCACGTTTCGTTTACTGGTATGCCAACGGAATGAACAAGTCCGTTCCCGGTAGTGACCGTCACTGTGAAGGTCCCTACCTTACAGGTGGCCGCGGGAACAGACACTGTAAGGGTTGAGGACGCACTTCCACTTGATGGTACTGTTACCGTCTGTGGGCTGACCGACCATTTAAGGCTAGGGTCAGAGGTATCTCCGGAAAGCGTAATGGGGCCGGAAAACGAGTTCAAGCTTCCAATCGTTATTGTGGAGGTGCCTGAGGATAACGAGCTTACGGCAATAGAGCTTGGACTCGAAGAGAGAGCTATGTCCTTAGTGCATGTTTGGAAACAGTAATAGATCGTATCGGTTGCATCCGTACTTGTGAGGTATCTGGGAGCACATTGTCCGGTACCTGAGGTGTCGTTCCAACATTCGCTTACTTCGATGTGAAAGTTGACATTCAGCGTCCATGTTCCTAGAAGAGTCCCTCCAGGATTGAATTGGAGTCCAAATACTAGACTGCTCGGTGAGCTTCCATAGCAGTAAGGATTGTAAAAACCCCCAATTTTGGAACAAGGGCTCCAATCGCCGTAGACCGTAGTGTCAGTATTCCCTGTGGGCGATGGAGTACTGGAAGTGAATGACAGAGCATTCTTGATGATGCTTGGTAGCGCCTTGTAATTCGCGGGCAGAACGAGTGTGACCGCACTGTAGAGAAAATCAGTTATCGACTGGTAATTTGCACTGCTAGAGTCGGGACCGTGGTAGACGGCGAGAGAGGAAGAGGGAAAAAGCAGATGTGAAATCGCGACTCCGTTAGGATCCGTCCCGCTAACTGTGATTCGGAAATTCGTAATATCCCACGTATCATAGTAATGAGTGGAGCCTACGGTGATTACTGTGGGTAGCAGGGTGCTGGCTTCAACGCCAAAGTAGAATTGAGGGTGAGCGTCTGACTGTGGGCCACCTGGCCACTGACTTTCTATCGAAGTACCATAGAAAGCGATGCCATGCCCTGGGGAGTCAGTGACTTCGCCCGTTTTGGCGGGCCAGTCGGTATACCCGTTTGCACCTATCGAAAATGCATGTCCAAACGGCGCGAGCATTGAGAGAGTCGAAATTGTAAGAACAAAAGCCAGAATCTCTTGCCTACTCGTAATTCGCTTTAAAATGAGAATCAAAGTCCTTACGAATAGACATGTTGTGTTAATAGAGTTTGAGTTCTAGAATGGCAAACAGCGAATACACTGAGACTGCATTGACTATTATTGACAGAGAAATGTCTCGCCGGGGTCTCCGCAACTCTCGAGCCCCTACGTGTGACATGATCGGCAATGGGAAGAATTTTTCTTGAACGTGATTGAGAAATGTAGTTTTGTTCACGGGTTATCGTTGCGCGTTGTAGACGAGGATTACGGGTTTTCCTTCGAACTTGTAGCTATTGTCGATCCACGCCTTGTGTCGTCCGTATCGTTTCAGTGTGGATTCAGTATGGGTCTTGTCGCCATCTAATCGGTAGCCCGTCCAGGTTCCATCCTGACTAGAATACTCCGGGGGCAAATCCGCACAGTTGTGTACGATGAAGGATAGAAGGTACGTGTTTGACGGCGTCTCCATATTGCAGACCTTGCCCGAAAATTTTTCTCTCTCTATCTTGTTTATCCTGACCCAGAAGCCGTTTTCCGTCTTTATTACGTGACTTGCTTTGTTTGAGTATTTGCTACCGTCTTGATGGAATCGTATCTCGTATGATGGCTTCGCGTTGACCTTTCGTCCCTGGATAATTCCTCGCGCTTCCCTGTCGTCCGTGTAGATAGCAGGTAGAATGCCGAGCCGAGAACCCATGAGCAGCGCCTGGTAAGCTGCGGTTTTAGATGATGTCGTGAGCCTCCAAGTGTTTCCACGCTTGAAACCGTCTCCCTTCAGCCATCCTTCGAGGAACGGTTGAGGATCGCGTTGTTCTATAATCCACGACGGGATCTTCTTATTGACCGCTCTACTGCCGAACTCATTCCTCATGAATTCGGCCAAAGCTGGTTTGGAAAAGCGAACGAGCAGTCCAGTTCTGTGATGGTTTATTGAGCCCTTGACGCTCCAGTGCTTTTCCGCCATCTGAAGAATCTGCTCGGCGAGTTGTCGTTCTTTGTGTCCCAGTGCAAAGTAGACTTGATTGCCTGTTGGATATCCTTCGGCCATGTACAGGCCGAGGAGGTAGAGTAGTTCGGGATCGCCCTCTCTATTACCTTTGAAGAGCGGAAAGAAGACCCAATCTTTCTCTGTAAGTTCTCCGGCAGGCTTCCAAGTCTTCTTCAGCGATGGTCGAGTTTGAGGACTATACCACTTTGATTTCTGCGGATTCGACTCGCAGGCTAGGACGGGGTGTTCTGGGGTTAATCTCGTCTCTGGAAGTAGGAAGGGCTTTACGACGACCAGCTCGCCACGATAATCTCTCTTGGAGTACCGTGATGGAAGCTCATAATTTCCGTTCACGGATACTATCGAGTCTAGCTGTTCGCCCATTGATTCTATTCCGGGGTTGGTGAACACTGTGTCTCCCTTGGGTACGCACCAGAAGGAGTATCCTTTGTCTTTGTATTTTTCGTAGATGTCTTTGAAGCTGCCGTAGTCTTGGGTGTTTATCCAGCGATAGTAGTGGTACTTGTATCGTACCCGGATCTTGAATTTACTCGGATGGTTCTTTAAGCGTTTTTTTCTTTTCTTTCTTGATTCCAATGCCGTTGTTTGGCTCAGGGTGGCTCACCAGCTGTTTTTCCCATTCGTGAGCGAGCCGGATGAACACGTCCTTGCTGGGACACTTCAAGCGTTTAGTGTGGTACTGGACAAACCGGATGAAACTTTCAATGTCGTTATCTTCTTCAAAGTCAACGGTCAATATGTAACGCGTAGCGGTCTCTCCTCTTTTACTATCCGTCTCGCCGGATAAGCAACGTTCCCTGTTGAAGGTTAAGCGAATCGAAACCCGTGGACGGTCTCCACAGTACTATCGAGCTACCCTAGTGTTGACAGTACGCACCGATCCCTCGACTAACATTTTTTGGAATTCGAGAATACGAATTTCCAAAGGACAACTTTTGCTTTGTCCAGGGGAACACGGCGAAGCTGATCTTACTCAAACTAGGGCGACGTCTTTCTCGTCTGCCTCTTCATCAATAGCAATCCAATGATCAGAATCGCTCCGACAGCGATGGCAATGCTAGCGGGGTATAGTATCCAATCCGGGATATTGGACAGAAGTGAGGATGCGGCTCTCGTGCTGGAAAGGCTGACTTGGAAGCTAGAAGATCCCTTGAAACCCAGCAGTTCGCTTGAGGACGAGTAAGCGAAGACTAGCGCGTTCCCGTCGTCGGAAACCTTAGTCGGCGCGAGATTGAGTTCCTTGGGAATGTAAACGGTTGCCTCGACATGGTTTGCGTTGAAGCTAAGAGTATTGCTAGCGCTACTCCAGAGAACCGAAGAAAGAGTGGTATTGGCCAAGATCTGGAACCCGGCTGGAACCGCGTAGGCATGATACGGCATGTTCGCTGTGTATACTCGATTGTAAGTGCCCTGAATCGTGAACCGAGAACCGGAATCAAACCATCCGTCTCCAGTTTGGCTGCCGGAAAGGGTAGCACCTTGGACAGAGATATAGTACTGGGTAACGAACCCCTCGCTCAGTACGTGGCCTGTACTCATTGTGATAGTAGGTATGTCGGTTGGACTGGTGGACATTCGATCCACCGACGCAGCTATGTTGTCGATTGAGTAAGACACCAGGCTCTGTCTGGTGTTGCCTATGGCATCCCAGTTCCTGTTCAAGACGATGTCGACGGATGTTCCATCATAGTACCAAGAGTCTCCCGTTGGAGAGGGAGTCATTGAGTCTATCGAGTCTGTCTGAAAAGTGTTGGCGAGATAATACTGGAGTCTGGAAAAGAACTGAACCGTATGTGGGCCATCCATTATGAAACTAGCGCCCACCTTGTTGAAAGCCAGATCGGAGAGGGTTCTCGGAAACCCTCCGTCTTCACTATACGAAGTCAACCGAATCCTACTGGTTGATGATATCTCATACACCCCCGGAGTGGTTACGGATCCATCTGACCCCGCATCGTACCATCCTTGTCCAGCGCTTCCCGGTAGCGCCCCAATTACTGATAGGAAGTACTGATGGGTATAAGTTGGAGATAGAATCATCGGACTATTAACAAGGCCGGTGTTCGCTATTGCAGCATACCATCTCTCTTGCGCCCAGCTTTCCAGTATGTTCGTAAGGCTGTAGGCCGAGCCCGCATCCAGCCAGATAGTAGAGGGCTGGAGGGAGAGATTGTTCGGGACGCTCAAGCCGTATACATTCCCGGTCAAAGATGGCGTTGTCGGACTATTTCCGCCCGTGAATTGATAAGACGCGGTAACACCATATTGGTGATAGTAGTTTACGGATATGCCACTTCCGGGGGAGGAGACTATCCCATTTGGCGCGATGGTTGACCACCTTTCGTACGGTGTGGAGCCAGGCAGTTGGTTTTGATAATAATAGGCGGCGGCGTTGTCAGCCCAGACAGTGGTCCCCGCTAGAGCTGTCTTGGGCAAGCCAGTATCGTAGTAGGTGACAGATGGAGGAGAATAAGATCCCCCACCGCGTACCGTGAACTGAAATGTTGTCAGATATTGCGGATAGTATACGATCGGATTAGGTACCTGAAAATCAGTGGAAATTGTCCACGCACTCACTCTAGTTACCCATCGGGTGTCAACTCCGATGTTTGTCGGCGATGTAACTGAGACTGTTGTTCCGCGCTGGACCCATATTGTCTGACTGGTTTGGGTCAACTGGATTGTTAGCCGCTGCGGGAATCCAAGAGTGTCAGGTAGTATTGTCCCTGTGGCAAAGTCTAAGGAAGCGGTGCCTGCCCCTGTCGAAACAGATACCTGTTGTGCTAAGAGGTCGAAGTAGTAGTACGTGGTGACCGTTCCATCGCCTGACCCAAACGAGACGTTGGTGCAATTCTGATCGAAACACCACTTCTCGGTCTGACTGGCAGTCACGGTCTTGCTTGTGATGTCAATCGGAGTGTTCTGGTCAATGGCTATGGTAACCGTCCCGTTCGTGTAGGCGGTAGTTGTCCACCAACTGGAGCCTTGGCTTGCAAAGGTGATGTTGAAAGTGTAGGTCGATGGAAAGGGATTACCTCCCGGCGATGGCGTAATCGTGACCGAGTGAGATGGACCGTAGCTGAGCACACAGCCATTGTAGTTGCTCCACTCAAGCTGTACGAGATACTTGTGACCGTTGAGCACGAGGTTGCTTCCGTCCGGATTTACGCTGCCGAAGTTCCAAGAGCACTTGTCGCCTATTTCGGCGCCGAAACTATCAGTCCAAGCGTTTAGCAGGGGATCGCTCACGGCCTCGAACAGCTCATGCGAGAGGATGTTGATCTCGGGATCTGCGTAGTAATCATGGTTTGGAGGCGACTGTCCTCGGGGAGTGCAGTGGCCCGTGACGCCATTGAAGTCGGGCATATTGGAGTAGATTATCGACTGGGAACCTTGGGTGAAGAATGAGTGGTAGGCACAGTACACGGTGAAGGTACATTCTCTGTTGCTGGTGTCGTAGCAGCTTTCAATCCCGTATCCCGTGAATACGTGGAAAATCTTGTTCGGCCCGGGGACCCAGTTGTTGGCTTTCATGGCATTGGTTACCTCCGCCTGAATGTCTGAGTCGTGGAGCGGATGTGCTTCGGTGCCTGCAACAGGGTATGGTGTTGTATCGAGGTAGGAGCCTCCTAGTACTGATCTGTCAAGAGGTGTTCCGTTGATGTTGTCGGGATATTGGTTTAGAATATTGTAGTAGGATGTGCCGCTTGTGTCGTTGAGAAAACCGTTGATCAGAGACATGTAGGCCGAGTCGGTACCTGATGATTGCTCGAAGTTATTGCCGCCGGGAAGCCAGAAGATTGCGTAGCTGATGGATATGTGCATTGTTGGTCCGCCATGGTAGAACACGCCGTTCGATGAGGCAGATGCGAGGGTTCCGGTGGTGGTCTTTTCCTCTTGGAGGAAGTAGTGTGGCTGGCTTGGACCAAGTGTTGTAGATGATCGGCTCGTGGCGGTCATCGAGTCTGGAGCGTTAGACTGGATATTCTCAGGGACACGTGGTGAAGTGGGATTATACGGACCCTTGTTTTGAGGGCTGGACGCGTAGACGGAGGTGACGATTCCGGTACTGACTATTCCTAAGATCAGAAGGAGAGTAGCAGCTGCAATGTTCATTCTATTTGAGTGCATGGGAAGGCTACTTTTTTCTTCTCAAAGCTGCGGTGACGCCTGCAACCGTGATCGCGACAATTACTCCTCCAAGGAGGGTGTAGAACTGTGGAAGCTGGAGTCCAAACATTGTTGGGGATGTCGGGACTTGTGCGGGGGCCGATGCCACGTGGAATGTGACGTGGGTCTGGTGGAATGTGGAACTCCCGATAGCGGTCACGGTTAGCGTGTAGTCTCCTGGGGTATTGCCGGTACAGGAAAGGATCGATGTACCTGGGGACTGTATGGTTGTATGGTCGAAACTGCAGGCTATGCCACTCGGGGGGGAAACCGCGAGTGTCACAGTTTCAGCAAACCCGTTGACGGTTGCGACGGTGATGGACGAGGAGCCTGAACCACCTGCGGTGATCGTTGAGGGAGAGACTGCACTGGCACTGACAGTGAAGTCCGCGATCTGGACTATCCCTGAGCTTGAGTGAGTTCCGGTTCCCGGCAGACTGCTGCCCTTGATCGTAACTAGGAAGGTTCCGGTCGTGTTAGCGTTAAATGTGCAGTAGATTGAAGAGGAGGAGTTCGCTGTAAGTGTCACGGCTGGACAGGTGATAGTTAAGCCGTTTTCGGGACTAGCCTCAGCAGTGAGCACGATGGTGCCGGCGAAGTTGAGCGTGCTCGTAAGGTTCAGGAGGATCATTGAGTTGGGACTTCCGAGATTGAAGTTAACGGGGCTTCCCACATGGATGGTGAAGTCCCCGATGTGGACCACTGTGCTCGCTGAGTGGGAGGAATCCCCGATCGAGCCTGTGCCTGTTATCGTTACCAAGTAGGTTCCAGGGCTGGTCGAAGTGACGCTGCAGGAAATAGTGACAGTAGAGTTCGCCGTTATACTGGGAGCAATGGGACAGGTTATGGTTAGGGTCTCCGAATATCCAATGTGGGGAGTTGTATCAGACAAGGAAATGGCACCTGCGAAATTGTTGAGGCTTGTCAGGGAGATTGATATGGAGCCAATGCTTCCAAAGTTGATGTTCATCGGAGCGATGCTAATGGCGAAGTCGCCGACATGGACTGTCGACTGAGCGTCGTGGGATGCAGTGCCTGGAGTTCCCTTCCCAGTTACTGTTATCCGATACGTGTCGAAGCTGGTTGAGCTTAGTGTGCACGATGCAATCGAGGTGGCGTTGGCTGTCAGCGGAATTGCAGCAGCGGGGCAAACTACGTTCAAGCCAATCGACGGACCAACCACCGCGCTTAGGCTGATTGAGCCTGCGAAGTTGTATTTGCTTGTGATGGAGATTGTGATGGATGCTCCCGACGCTCCAGAGTTGAAGCTGCCTGAGCTTGCCGCGATGGTGAAATCGCCTACGTGGACGACCGCAAAGGTAGATTGCGTGAAAGATCCCGGAGAGCCAGCGGCCACAATCGTTACCGAGTATGTTCCAGCAGTTGTGGAGCTGAGGGTGCATGATGATGAGACGTTTGCTTGGGCCGAAAGAGCGACGGCAACCGCGGGACATGTTACGGTCAGACCTGGGGAGGAGGAAAATCCGGTCAGGGCGACCTCGCCGGAGAAGTTGTCAAGGCTCGAAATGATAATCGGAATCTCACGCTGAGCGCCAGAGTTGAGGTCGATTGGAGTGCCCGCGGATACTTTGAAGGCTCCCACGCTGCTCGTAAAGTTCGCAGTATGCGTGACTCCTCCACCCGTGGCCGTGATCCCGACGTGATAGGTTCCAGGGGTTGTGGAAGTAGGATAGCAAGTTCCCGTGACCGGCGCGGTTCCGGTTACCGTGAGACTGGTCGGGCAACGCGGAGTAAGACCGGTGCCGGGGGAAGTGGACGTGGTGAGAGCTACGATTCCGGTGAACCCGTGCAATGGCGTGATGGTGATGGTGGAGCTGCCTGCAGCGCCCGAGTTGAAATCGGCAGGGGATGTGGCGGAAATTTGGAAGTCAGGGGCTAGAGTGACTTCTACTTGGACATAGGCGTAGTGGGTCAGCCTTCCACTTGTTCCGAGTACTTGGACGGTGTAGGAGCCAGGCGTGGCAGTTGGGGATGCCGTGATCGTAAGATTGGCTTTGGCTGACGTGGTGGCCGGTGAGAGTGTGACGCTAGGAGGGCTGATGGAGGAGGTGAGTCCGCCGGGGTAGGGGCTGTAGACGGTTGTGGATAGGGCGATTGTTCCGTTGAAGTTGTCGAGGCGGCTCAGAGTGATCGTGGACGTGGCTGAGCTTCCTTGTTGAAGGGTAAGGAGGAAGGGGGAAGTTGACATGTCGAAATCTGGGCCTAGTACCTGTACGGAGATGTAGACATAGCGGATCAGGTTGCCTCCCGTCGCTGCTATCTGGATGGTGTAGTATCCTGGAACAGCGGAGGACGTGAAGATGGTCAGCTGAGAGGTCGCGGTTGCGTTTGCGGACAGTGTGAGGTTGGCCGGGTTGAGGACGACCGAGGGACCGTTGAAGTTGTAGACGTACGCATTTAGTGCGACGTTTCCGTGGAAACCTAGGACGCTTGTGAGAGTGATTGTGGAGGTTGCGTTCGTTCCCTGTTGGAGTGTGAAGCTGGAGGGATTAGTAGTTATACTAAAGTCCGGGCCTACCACGTTGACCGTGACGAATGCCGTGCGTGTAAGGTTGCCGCTGTTTCCGTTTACGTAAGCGTAGTAGAAGCCCGGTTGTGTGTTAGGGGGCGCCGATATCGTCAAGGTGGCTGTAGCGGAGGTGGTCGAGTTTAGAAAGACCGAAGTCTTGTCGAGAGTGGATGTCACGCCGTAAGAGAATGTATTGAGAAAGACGTCCCCGTGGAAGCCTAGGATGCTGGTTAGTGTAACAGTGGATTGGGCTGTGGTGCCCTGCCTGAGGGTCAGTGTTGAGGGGCTGGCGGACATCTGGAAATCAGGACCAGTCACGTTGACAGGAAGGTAGAGAGAGTGCGAGAGTACACCGCTTGTACCGGTCACCCCGACATAATAGTACGGGCCTGGGGAAGCACTAGACGGCACACGGACTGTTAGTGTAGAATTGGCTGATGTCACGGTCGGAGAGAGGGTTACGGTTGTGGGTTGAAGAGTCGCATTCAGAGGCCCCCCGATGAAAAGAGACAGGTTGATTGTCCCTGAGAAGCTACCTAGGCTGCGGACCGTGACTTCTGAGTTCTTCGTCGAGCCTACCGTGATCGTCAGATTTGCCGGATGAGCTGATATGTCAAAGTCTGGAGGTGAAACGGTTACTGCAAGAACGGTTGTGTGTGAAAGACTGCCACTGGTTCCATTTACCGAGAAAATGTAGAGTCCGAGTGGCGTGGAGTCGTTGGTGGAAAACGTCAGGGTGGAGGAGTTTGACTGGTCCGCTGGTAGCAACACGCTGGTTCGGCTCAAGGACAGAGTGGGTTTGGGCTGGGTCGAATTGAGCAGAGTCGGTGTTAGGTTGATGGTTCCCGCGAAGCTGTTGGTGCTGTTGAAAAGGAGAGTGTAGGTTGCGGACGCTCCGAGATGAACCTGTTGAGACGATTGCGGGATCGCGTCAAAGCCGAAATCGCTACTAGTGGAAGATGACCACACGTTCGTGTTGGTTACCTTGAAGTGGATCGAGTAGCTCTGGCCAGGAAACGAAACGTCTTCAAACGCTTCCAGCAGAAATCCTGTTTGTGCATCCCAGTTTAGAAGGAGTTGCGGCGCCGGGGGTCCACCTGACGTGCTGTTCAAACCAATGCCAGCAGCGTTTACCGACCTTAGCGCCCCAGCGTAGAGCTTCGTGGTAGTTTCCTGGATGTACGGAATGAATGAATATACGGAGTTCGCGTAGACTGGATATCCAGCGCTAAGTCCTCCCGCCAGAATCCAGATGCCGAGGTTTCCATTCCCATCCTGAACATTCACCGTGCCAATACTACTCGTGCTAGTCCCGTTCTTGTAGAAGAAGGTCATATTCGCGGAAACGGTTTTCGCGACTACGCTCGTTACAGTCAACTGTATCGATCTGGTCTGGATAAACTGGTCAATGTATGATGGAGGAGTCGAGTTGGACCTCCATGTCACATTGACCAATCCGAAAGTCACCGAGTCGCCCACGGTAACCCCGGGCGAATATGTCGGCTGAGCTCGGACTGGAGAGAAAAAGTGCGCGGCGGAAATAACAATGACAAGAACGAATATCGCATCGAGGAACGATTTTTTCAATAATCTGCTAAAGAACCGTTCCCTCCTCACATGAAGGGTAGTGAATTCAACTCAAGATATAACCATTTTACGAGAAGTCCTGCCTTAAGAAGTATAAATTGCTACGGAAACCCCAAGCTTTCCGCGAACAGCGAGATTTCCAAAAATCTCTCGGACAAATAAGAGGTTTGAGGAGGTCGGCTTCTCAACCCGTGACGAAATAGTTGCCTGTCGCTTCGATCGGTTTGCAGCTAGTCGGCGGACTCCTCGGACGATCACAACCGTCCAGCCTAGCTGAAAACAGGCAACCCATAGTCGAAGGCTACAAGTGACGCGTCGAGTATGTCTACGGTTCCGTGCCCGCACAGGTCAAGTGAGGGATTGTATCTCGCATCTCCGGTCGATGACCCGTACGCGAGAAAAACCTGGGACACGTCGAGTAAGTTGATCACTCCATCATGGTCAACGTCAGGGTCTCGAGAGACTGTGCAGCTGGCCGTGTCGGTGGAGACATTGACGCTACAAGCGGCGCCAAGCCAGGAACTACCCGCCCGCATTGAAAGCACGAACCTTGTTGTGGAACTTGACCCATAACCGACTGATACACTGAAGTTCTTAGAGAACGCCATCTGCCCCGTGGCACTGTTTGTCACAGTGGCCGATACGGTCCCGCTCATGGTCTTGAGGGCCGTGTTCTGTGTAAGGCTCCCGGAGATCGATACGGATAGACCATCAAAAGTTGTGGTCTGCTGAATCCGGGGGTCGAGATCGGCGGCTTGCACCCAGTCGAAACTATTGTCAGTTTCCCACGCGCCTTGGGTCGCAATACCTGTCAGGTTGGTGTTGCCCGGGGTAGTGTCTGTCTCATTATACGAGCCTACCTGCATCCCGTCAAAAAACAAGTAGAGCGTTCCCTGTACCATGTCGAGCCGTAGAACGTGCCAGACATTCAGCTCTGGCGTATAGCCAGGAAATGCAGCAACTCCAATGCCGTCTCTGCCAAATCCGAACTGAGGATAGTAGCCATCAGCGAGGAAATTGTAGGTGTGGCCGGTTGTGCGAACGGTGAGACCGATTGACCCAACCGAGTTTCCAATCCACTCTCCCCGGAGCGAAACGGTCCAGTCTGAAATATTAGCAGGAACATGGCTCCAGTCAACTGAGGCACCAGCATAGCCATCGTTGAGGAGCGTTAGGGTCCCGTTGCCGACGCTGAAGTATGAGGCAGGGGTCCCGCCACCGGTACTCCAGCCTGCCTCCTGAAGCTGGTCAATTGAGTTGTAGTCGAAATCATCACGGAAGGGAAGGGGAACTGTGGACTGGCGAGGTGGGGAAGACGCCGTCACGGAATCCCATAGCACCCCAATATCAGAACCTGACATGGGAGATATCAGGACCAATTCTGTCGCGGGATCAGATTCCGTGTAGGTTCCGACAATGTTGGAATCGAAGTATGCTGTCAGGATTCCACCGTTCATGACTAGATGATAGTTGTGCCAGACGCCGAAATCCGTGAAGCAGGGGTAGTAGCTGTCGTAGTAATCGCAGTACGGGCGCCAGCCTGGACTGTTGATCACTATCGCGCCGTCTCTGTAGACAACAAGCCCTTCGCCCTCGCCGGCAGCAAACTTGTAAACATGACTACTCGTCTGGGCGACCACCTCTACGCCAGTAGATGGGTACGGGTTGTCATACCACTGCCCACGAAACGTAGCGGTCCAGTTCGAAACCCCGGATGGAACATGGCTCCAGCACATTGCTGCGCCGTCCTCCAGTGTGAGTAATCCGTTGGAAACCTGGTAGGACTGGCTCGCTCCCTGTCCACACTGGGTCCACCCGTTGGAGTTCATGTCGTCAATTGAGTTGTAGTAGAAGTCGTCTCGGAACGGAAACTGATCCGGATCTGGAAGCGCTACATTGAGATTGACTGAGCGAGAAAGATTACCGTTGGTCCCGGTTACGGTTATCGAGTAGTACCCTGGGTTCGTAGAATCCTGGAATTGGACTGTCAGAGTGGACGTGGCTGACCCGCCTGCCGGCACGTCGACCGTTGATGGGTTAAGTGCTACAAGAGGACCCGTGGGCGGGTTATGCTCGGCAAGAGGCACGGAGGTTGGCACCACATCTTCAGTGAGGCTGACGCTCCCAGCGAAACCTGCTTGGCTCGTTATGTTGATCGTTGAACTGCCAGTTTGTCCGGCTAGAACAGTCATGGCTGAGGGGTTTGAGACTATTGCGAAAAACGGACCAGGGCGATCGGTGGCTTGCACCCAGTCGAAGCTATTGTTAGTGTTCCATGCGCCTGTGGTCGCGATGCCTGTCAGGTTGGTGTTGTTGGGGGTCGCGTCTTGTTCAGTGTAAGATCCAACTATTGACCCGTCGAAGTACAGATAGAGTGTTCCCTGATACATGTCCATCTGGAGAACGTGCCAGACGTTCAGCTGCGGCGTATAGCCAGGAAAAGTAGCAACCCCAACGCCGTCCCTGCCTACCCCGAACCTAGGATAGTAGCCATCAGCCAAGAAGGAATAGGTATGACCGACCGTGTAGACGATGAGCCCGATTGAACCAACCCAGTTTCCAACCCACTCTCCACGGAGTGAGACGCTCCAGTTCGTTACCCCTGCGGGAGCATGGTTCCATTCAACTGCTGCACCAACATAGCCATCGTTGAGGAGGGTCAAGATCCCGTTGCTGACGTTGAAGTACGACGGAGGGGCGCCGCCGCCGGTAGTCCATCCTGCAGCCTGAAGCTGGTCAATTGAGTTGTAGTTGAAGTCGTCACGGAAGCTCCAGGGATCGGAAGTTTGGGCCCTGGCAAGGATCGTGTTCAGGCTAGGGAGTGCCGTTAGAGTTGAGAGTAGAATCAGGAATACTGCTACGACTATTTTTCTTAGAGATATGCCTCTGGAAGGTGAAGACGGTAGCCTGGCGGAGAGCACTCTCATATGATTTTTCGGTGGGGTTTCGCGAATAAATACTTTCCTCATAGGACGATACCCTAGGCTATCAGTTGGTATGAAATTATGCAAATCGGAGACCTTTCATCTCAGAGAATCCTATCAGATGCACTTGAGGTACTTTGGGCTTGATTTCCGGACGACCATTGGTCTCAAATCAGAGAGAACGACGTCAGATTGGCCTCATAGCCGATAGTCCTACTCCCTTTTCGCCATAAAGGGAATGTTGCCTACCTTGCTTCGATCGGGGGATGACCCCGTAGGGGGAGGAACAGGTGCATTTCGGCTTGACTTCGATAGAACTCCACCGAAGGACGCTTCGGGTCCGCGTCGTGAGTCCGGGCCATTTCTTCGAAGAGACTGGGTAGCTTGGAGAGGTTCTTCTCCCAGTCCATGAGTTTGCTACGGGCGTACCATCCGCCCGGGATCAATCCTGTTTCCAGTTGCATCCTCTCTGGATCGTCAGAATCGATTCGTGCTACGCAGGCATAGTACTCTTCTCCGTCAGGTGTGGGCTGGAAGGTGCCGTAGAATTTGCGGCCCTTGATGGTGGGAAGCTTCGACTCGAGAAGGTCGAAGGCGGCCTTAGGCCCTTTTCCTTTCATGTCGGCTTTGACGCGTAGAACCGGTATGCCTTGAAGCTCGACGTAACTGGTCTCCATAAAGAATCCTCTCCCTCTCAGAGGATATTATGATTTGAAGAGCCTGGTGAACGTCTAGACCTGTTGCAGGGCTTGAGGATTGAATGATTGAAGAAGAGAGAGAATGTACTCGTATTCCTTCTTCTTGCTGATGATAAGCTGGAATGACTCACCGGAGGTTAGGTCTATTTTGAGATGCCCTGTGCGGAATATGCCAGGTGGGGGCTTCATCTCGATGAGCGATATCTGATCTCTTCTCAAAGACATTAGTTGAGGAGACTGTGCAGAGAGTTCCTTCACTATGGCCTGATTCTGCTCTGGAGTCAAATTGGCCGGGACAAAGTCTTTGCGCCCTGAACCGGTGACAATTTTCTTGAATGTAACATCCATATCCCCTCCAACCCCCGTCAGGACTAGTCTCTTGTCAGTTACGTAGATTCCAGCCCCAATTTTCCATTTGTTCAGGGCCAACTGCATTGGACTGTACATTCCTCCGAGGTATCTCTCACTCTCTTCCATCGAAGTCAAAACCGAGACTTTGTAACTATCTAATATTACAATCTACAGAGGGGGAGGCTGGGGTGGAACTATCTTGGACGAATGTCTGGTTCTGGTCGCAGAGAACTTATATTTGTTCGAAAGATTCGCCTTCTCCT
>Ga0209058_1000755_pt1 | contig 28370 bp, 30 predicted proteins | sample GraSoiAngelo_147_FD_185904 | JGI IMG/M metagenome (GOLD analysis project Ga0209058, IMG submission 185904) | Grasslands soil microbial communities from the Angelo Coastal Reserve, California, USA - 14_1009_05_40cm (SPAdes) (version 2) | ecosystem: Environmental > Terrestrial > Soil > Grasslands ... | reverse complement strand
ATCTGCGCGCTGCTCTTCCTGTACGTGTTCCCGACCGGGACGTTCGTGCCTCGAGGCGCTGCGGTGCTGTGGTCCATCTGGGCCGCGTGGGTGGTCGGCACGCTCGCGACGCCGTCGGTGAACCCGGCACTCAACCTCGATCAATGGTGGGCCGAGGTCACGGTCGCGCTGCTCGCGCTCACCGGGCTCGCGGCGCAGATCTATCGCTACCGCGTCGCATCCACGCCGCACGAGCGACTTCAGACGAAGTGGATCGTCTATGGACTCGGGGCGTACGTCCTCGTGTTCGCCGTGCAGCAGCTCGTGCCGGTGTTCGCACCCGCGGTGCGCGGCCCCGGCGCGGCGCGGCTCTGGTATCGGCTGATCGGTGACACCGCCAACGATGCCGCGGCCATGCTCGTGCCCGTCACCATCGCCGTCGCGATCCTGCGCGCGAAGCTGCTCGGCATCGACCTCATCATCAATCGGACCATCGTGTACATCGGCGTGACCGCGGCACTCGCCGCGGTCTTCGCTGGGGCGTCGAATGCGGTGCAGTACGTGCTCGGCCAGCTCACCGGTCACGGATCCGATGCCGTGTCGATCGTTCTCGCGATGCTCGTGGCCGCTGCCTTCGCGCCGGTGAAGTCGTACGTGCAGCGCGTCGTCGATCGCCGGATGGCCCGCCCGCACCCGCACGCCTAGGTCAGCCCAGCCACCACTCCTCGACGTTCCAGGTCACCTGATCCCATCCGTTGCTGCGGACGCCATGGAGCCGCGTCCGGTATGCGTCGAGACGCCCCCGATCGTAGAGAAGGATGTCGATGACCTGATTCGAGACGTTCGTGAGCGCCGGCCCGAGCCGCTCGCGCTGCTGCTCGCGGTCGAGCGTGGCCGCCGCGTCGGCGATCGAGCGGTCCGTGGCGGGATCGCAGTAGCGCTCGTAGTTCGCACCCGCGCCGCTGTTCGCCGCGCTCGGGATGCTCGCGCAGCGGTGCCGCTGCGTGAAGTAGCCGATCGGGTCGGAGCCCGCGGTCCCAAGACCGGCGTTCGCGATCAGTAGGTCGAACGCCCCGCGCTTGCGCACGCCGCCGGCCGCGTACGACGCGGTCAGCACCGACGACGGCACGTTGGCGATGCGGATCTCGACGCCGATCGCCCTCCATTCGTCGACGAGCACCTGCTCGATGCGCTCGCGCAGCGCGTTCCCCGTCGTGCCGACGAGCTTCAGGCTCATACGCGTGCCCGCCTTCGCCCGGATCCCGTCCGACCCGGCCGTCCAGCCCGCGCCGTCGAGGTCGCGCGCCGCCGCGACCGGGTCGTACCCGTCCTGCACGAGACCGTACGCGGCCCAGCCGATGGGGATCTCCGCCGTGCCGGCGCGCGCCCGGCCGAAGAGGAGCGTGTCGACGATCCGCTGCCGCGGCGTTGCGAGGAGAAGTGCGTGCCGCACCGCGCGGTCGGAAAGGATCGGATGCGGGCCGGTTTCGGCACCCGCGTCCGATATCCGCGCGAGGTTGAAATGCACGGTCTCGACGACAGGCGACGGCGCCTGCGCGATCGCGACCTGTGGCTCGTGCGCAAAGTCGGGGACGTCGCTCTCGAAGATGCTCGGCGCGATGTCGGCCTCGCCCGCTTTGAGCTGTGCCTTCGCGACGTCGAGCGAGGGCGTGAAGCGGAAGATCACGCGATCGAGATGCGGACGAACGCGCGCCAGCGGATTCCGCTCCGCCGTGACGTGATCGCCCGCCGCGAACTCGGTGATGCGGAACGGCCCCGTCCCGAGCGGCGACCGGCCGTACGCGACACGCACCGCGTCGGACGCGCCCTCGAGCAGGTGTCTCGGCAGGACGACGTCGAAGCGCATCGTGTACGCGGCGTCCAGCGATGCGTAGTGGACGACCGCCGTGAGATCGTCGGGCGTCTCGACGTCGGCGATGCGGTCGTAGCCGTCACGGCTCGAAACCTTCGGGTCGCCGACGATGGACTGCCACGTGAAGCGCACGTCCGCGCTCGTGAGCGGCGCGCCGTCAGACCACCTCACGCCCTCCCGCAGGCGGTAACGCACGGTCATGCCGCCACCCGCGAGCGCGATGCCGCCGTTGGCGAGCGTGGGCACCTCGCGCGCGAGGGCGGGAATCTCCGCGCCGTCCGGCCCCACCCTCAGCAGACCTTCGACCGCGACTCGCGCGATCGTCGCCGCGGACTGCACGCCCGGCGCGTACAGGAGGTCGAGGGTCGCCGGTTCCTGCCACGCGACCAGCGCGGTGCCGCCATCTGCCGGCGTCGCGACCGGCGTGATCGGGCCACCGGCGCACGCGCTGATGACCAGTGCGATCACGAAAGAGGGGAGCCGGCTACCCATCCGCTCTATACTGTTGCTACGTCGCACGGGCGGTGCGGCGATTCTTTTTGTCAGGAAGCAGGTCGTTCCGTGTACGCAGTCGTCCGCAGCGGCGGCAAGCAGTACCGCGTTGAAGAGGGCACGCAGCTGACCGTCGCCAAGCTCGCCGGGCAGGCGGGCGACAAGGTGACGTTGTCGGACATCCTCTTCGTTGCGGACAACGAGGCCATCAAGGCGGGCCCGGCGGCACTCAAGGGCGCGCGGATCACGGCGGAGATCATCGGACACACAAAGGGTCCGAAGATCGACGTGCTGCGCTACAAGAACAAGACGCGCCAGCGCAAGACGCGGGGTCACCGCCAGGACGAGACGACCATCAAGATCCTGAAGATCGAGGGGCTTCACTAATGGCACACAAGAAAGGCGCGGGCTCGACCCGCAACGGTCGCGATTCCGCCGGGCAGCGTCTCGGCGTGAAGGAGTACGCCGGCTCGCTTGTCGAAGCCGGGACGGTGCTCGTCCGCCAGCGCGGCACCAGGGTCCTCCCCGGTCAGAACGTCGGCGTCGGCAAGGACCACACGCTCTTCGCGCTCGTCGCGGGCGAGGTGAAGTACGGTCCGGCGCGCGATGACCGACGGAAGGTTTCCGTCGTCCCGCAGGTTTAGGTAGTAGAGGCAGACGATGAAAGAAAAGATCCACCCCAAGTACATGCAGGCGAAGGTGCAGTGCGCCTGCGGCAATACATTCATGACCGGATCGACGAAGCCCGAATTACACGTCGAGGTCTGCGCCAAGTGCCACCCGTTCTTCACCGGAAAGCAGCACATCCTCGACATCCAGGGTCGCGTCGACCGCTTCAAGAAGCGATACGCGAAGGCAGAAACGGCCGCCGCGTCGGCGGAGGCCGCCAAGAGCCGTTAGCTGAGGCCCATCGGGGCTTCGACCCGTCCCGGGCTCGAGGTCATCGTGGGCCCGATGTTCAGCGGGAAGAGCGAGGAGCTCATCCGCCGCGTGAAGCGCGCGGTCATCGCGCGCCGCAGCGTCCAGGTGTTCAAACCGGTCATCGACGACCGTTACGGCGCCCTGGTCGTGCGTTCACACGACGGCGACTCGTTCATCGCGCGGCCGGTGCGCACGAGCGAAGAGATCCCCGCGCTCGTTGCACTCGACACGAGCGTCGTGGGCATCGACGAGGTCCAGTTCTTCGATCCGGGCATCGTCCATGTCATCCGTTCGCTCGTCGCGAACGGACGACGTGTCATCTGCGCGGGCCTGGATCAGGACTTCCGCGGCGAGCCGTTCGGCCCCGTGCCGACGCTCCTCGCGCTCGCCGAGCGCGTCGAGAAGCTGGAGGCGATCTGCGTCGTCTGCGGCGAAGCGGCGACGCGCACGCAGCGGATCGTCGACGGCATCCCCGCGTTTTACGACGAGCCGATCATCGTCGTCGGCGCGAAAGAGGCCTACGAAGCACGTTGTCGGAATTGCCACGAGGTTCCGCGTCGCATCCCGAAGGAAGGCGAGCGAGTCTCGGCTTCGCCGGGACGAGCGAGTCCACCTCGCGAGTGACAACGAGCGGTAGAACAGGTAATGACCCCAAGCCGTCCGCCTACGGTGGGCAGGCGGTCATAGAAGGGGTCATGATCCGAGGGAAACGGACGGTGGCGCTGGCGTGCCGCAAGCCGGACGGCGGGATCTATCGCTACCGCGAGCCGCTCGACTCGCTACTGCAACGCTCGCGCATCGCGCGCGCGCCGTTCGTTCGCGGCCTGGTCGTGCTCTGGGAGAGCGTCTCGTACGGCGTGCGCATGCTCATGCGTTCCGCGGAAGTCCAGCTCGACGAAGAGAGCCGCGCATCGGCGGGCGCCACGAACGGAGTCGCCATGGGGCTCGGGCTCCTCGGCGCCCTCGCGATCTTCATCGGTATCCCCTACGTCATCACCCAATTCGTGCACTCCGCCGTCCCGTCGTCGCTGCTGCTGAACTTGGCGGAAGGCGCGATCCGTCTGCTGCTCTTCCTCGGCTATCTCGCGCTGATCTCGCTCATGCCGGAGATCCGCCGCGTGTTCGCGTATCACGGCGCGGAGCACATGGCCATTCACGCCTTCGAGCACGGCGACCCTCTTACCGCCGAGCGCATCGAGCCCTATCCGACCGCGCACCCGCGCTGCGGCACCGCATTCCTCCTTTTCGTCGTCGTCGTCACGATCGTCCTCTTCGCCTTCGTGCCGCGCACGAATCTCGTCGTCGATCTCATCGCGCGCCTTTTGCTCGTGGTGCCGGTCGCGTCGATCTCTTATGAAGTCCTGAAGCTCGGCGCGGCCCACGAGGCGAACCCGCTTGTCCGCGTCATTGTCTGGCCCGGCCTGCTCCTGCAGCGCATCACGACGCGACGACCCGACCGCGGCATGATCGAGGTCGCCGCCGCATCGCTCGAGGAGGCGATCGCCGGCGACGGCGACGGCGACGGCGCTGGCGCTGGCGCTGACGCGAGGGTCGGGGGTCAGCGTGCCTGAGCTCTTGACCGCCGGACTGCGCCGGCGTCTCGAACAGATCGAGGTGCGCTACGACGAGATCGGGATAGCGCTCGCCTCGCCTGAGGTGACGAGCGACCCGAAGCGTATCCGCGCGCTCGGACAGGAGCTCGCGAGCCTGACGCCCATCGTCGAGACCGTACGCGAGCTGCGCGCGTCCGAGGCGCGAGCCAAGGAGGCGCAGGAGCTCATCGAGTCCGACGACGGCGATCTTCGCGATCTGGCGCGCGAAGAGCTCGCGACCGCGTCGAACCAGATCGATGCGAACGTCGGGAAGCTGCGGACCCTGCTCGTGCCGCGCGATCCGAACGACGAGAAGAACGTCATCGTCGAGATCCGCGGGGGCGAGGGTGGGGAGGAGGCGGCGCTCTTCGCGCACGATCTGTACCGCATGTACACGCGCTTCGCCGAGCGGAACCGCTGGAAGGTCGAGATCCTGTCGCAGAGCGAGTCCGAGAAGGGCGGCTTCAAGGAGATCATCTTCCGCGTCGCGGGGCGCGCCGCGTATAGCAAGCTCAAGTTCGAATCGGGTGTGCATCGCGTTCAGCGCGTGCCGGCGACCGAGGCGCAGGGCCGCATCCATACCTCGACCGCGACGGTCGCGGTGCTGCCGGAAGCGGAGGAAGTCGATATTCAGATCGACGAGGAGCGTGACTTGAAGATCGACGTGTACCGCGCCGGCGGGAAGGGCGGTCAGGGCGTGAACACGACGGACTCCGCCGTGCGCATCACGCACCTGCCGACCGGCCTCGTCGTGGCGATCCAAGATGAGCGCTCGCAGCTGAAGAACAAGTCCAAGGCGATGGCCGTACTGCGCGCGCGCCTGCTCGCGCTCGAGGAGGACCGGCGTGCGACCGAGGAGGGCGACGCGCGCCGCGCGCAGATCGGACGCGGCGAGCGCGCGGAGAAGATTCGCACCTATAACTATCCGCAGGACCGCATCACCGACAAGCGGCTGGATGGAAATCTCTCGGGTATCGAGCGGCGTATGGATGGAGACATCGGCGATCTCGTTGATGCGCTCGTGACCGAAGATGAAGTCGCGCGTCTGACGCGGCTCGAGGAGGAACACAGGTGAAGATCATGACCGGACCGCTCGGCGGGCTCACCGCTGTCCTCGCGCTGCTCTATTTCGGCGCCTCGCTGTTCCACAGCGGCATCGTCGTTCGCGGCAGCGTCCTCGACGCGGCGACTATCCCCGAGGCGCTCCTCGGGTTCGTCCTCGTCGCGGGACTCATCGGCCTCATCCGCTCCGCGCTCGCGACGTATCTCGTCGTCCTCGCCGGAACGCTCTTCGGTCTCACCATCGTCGTACTGCGCGGCGCGCTCGGCGTCGATCTCTGGATCCACGTCGCGATGCTCGCGGGTCTTCTCGTCGGTCTCGCCCTCATCCTCCGCGAGCGCGGTAGGGCGGTACGGGCCTAGCGGTCCGCGGCGGCACCGTCGTCACGGCGCGCGGTAGCGAGCGCGCCGACGTGCTCGTCGAGGGCGAGCGCATCGCGCGCATCGGGCGCGTTCCGACGCAAGACCGCGAGATCGACGCGACCGGTCTCCTGGTGCTGCCCGGATGCGTCGACCTGCATACGCATCTCGCACCGACGGCGACGTGGCGGCCGATCGACGACTGGGAGCACGGCACCGCGGCCGCGCTCGCCGGCGGCGTCACGACCGTGCTCTCGATGGTCCAGGTGCCCGAGGGCAGCTCGCCCCTCGGTGCGATCGAGGGGTGGCAGCGCGACGCCGAGGGATCGCGCGCCGACTACGCCTTCCACATCGTCGTGAACGATCCGCCGCGGGCCGTCGCTGAGCTGCCAGAGCTGGTGCGCGCGGGCTACGCCGGTCTCAAGGTGTTCATGGTGGGTCCGCGTTTCGTCGAGCAGACCGAGCAGTACCTCGGGCTGTACCGCGCCGCCGCGAAGCTCGGCGTCGTCGTCGCCGTGCACGCCGAGGATCGCCTGCTCATCGAGCGAAGTACCGCGGCGCTCCATCTCGCGGGTCGGACGAGCGTCCGCTATTTCCCGGCGAGCCGGCCGGTCGAGGCCGAGGTCACCGCGGTCCGCGCCGCGCTCGGCCACGCCACCGATACCGGCGCCCCGATGTACCTCGTGCATCTCTCATCGGCCGCAGCGCTGGAGCAGGTGCGGCGCGCGAAGGCGAGCAGCCGCACGCGTGTGTTCGGCGAGATGCGTCCGCTGTACCTCCACCTCACGCGCGAGCGCTTCGATCGCGCGGATGGCGCGCTGTGGGTCGGGCAGCCACCGCTGCGCGAGCAGGCCGATGTCGATGCGGCGTGGCGCGCGCTCGCCGACGGCACGATCGACACGGTCGGCACCGATCACGTCCCGTACACGCGCGCGCGTAAGCTCGAACCGGGTCTGCCCTTCGACAAGATCCCGCCCGGCGTCTCGAACCTCGAGACGATGCTGCCGATGCTCTACTCCGAGGGCGTGCGCAAGGAGCGGCTCACGATCGAGCGTCTCGTCGACCTCCTCGCGACGACGCCGGCGCGCATCGCGGGACTTGGGTCGAAGGGCGACATCGCCCCAGGGAAGGACGCGGACCTCGTGCTCCTCGATCCCGCGAGGACGCGACCCGTCCGCGCGGCCGAGATGCACTCGGCGTCGGACTACGACCCGTACGAGGGCTGGGAGGTCACGGGCTGGCCGCGCGTCGTGTTGCTGCGCGGGCAGGTCGCGTACGACGGGAAGATCCGTGCGTCGACGCGTAACGGTCGCTTCGTCCCTCGCTCGCCGCTCGCGTAGCGGGAACCGTCGCGCGGCGCGCTTGTAAAGAGGAGCGAGATCGCCGGGTCGGCGTGGCCGACCGAACAGGAGGGCGTGTCATGCGCCGATCGATCGTCTTCGCTGTCGCATTCGTCGCCTTGTCGCTCGGATCGCTGAGTTTCGCGGCCGCGGGTGGTGGCTGTATGCCCCCCAGTGGGACGACCGAAGGCAAAGGCGTCGAGGTGAAGGTTGCGAACTGCAGCTTCATACCGACGATCATCCACGCGCCGGTCGGCGCGAAGGTCACATGGTTCAACGGCGACTACCTCCCCCACGCGATCAACGGCCTGGGTTGGAACGCGAGCGTGCCCGGCATGCCGACGAATCCCGGCACCAACGTCTCACAGACCTTCTCCCAGCCCGGCATCTATCCCTACATGTGCTACGTGCATCCGGGCATGGCTGGCATCGTCGTCGTCGGCGATGTCGCCCTGAATCCGAACGCCGATGGCGGACTGACGACGCCACCCGTTGCGAACGTCCCTGCCGCGCCGATCGCGGCTGCCGCGTCGAAGGCGCTCACGCCATCCGTCGCGACCGCGGCGACGGCCGTCGAGATGCCGATCGTGATCGCGCTGATCTTTGCTGCGGGCGCCGCGGGCTATGTCTTCGCTTCGCTGCGGCGCTACCGTTGGCTCGATGGAGCGCTTGGTATACGACGACGACACGGCGTTCACGCTCGCTGACGACGCGGCGACCGTCTCGCGCATCGTCCGCACGACGACCGTCGACAAGCTGCGAGCCATGAAGTTCGATCAGTGGACCGCGCTCGAGGTGCTCGGCCACGTCGCGGATATGGCCGACGTCTTCGCGGAGCGCGTGCGGCGGATCGTCCGCGAGCAGAAGCCGGCGCTGGCAAGCGTCGATCAGGACGCGGTGCACGCGCAGCGGCGCAACAACGAAAGAGATCCGATGGAGTTCGCCAAGCGGATCCAGGCCGCGCACGGCGAGATGGTCCGTCTTCTCACAGACAAGGCGAATCGCGCGCGGACCGGCGTGCACGCCGACTGGGGCGAGGTCGACGCCGCGCACGTCGCCGCGTATCAAGCGAGGCACGCGCACGAGCATGTGACCGACGTCGCGAAGCGATTCCCGCCGAGCAACTAAGCACGCGCTGCGCAGAACGCAACTCGTATCTATGCCGTAATACGTAGTTGTGGAGGACATCCGAGGGCAGGCCCTCGCGCCGCTCTCGCGCGCCGACGCCGAACGCCTCCTGCCGGAGCTGACCGCTGGACGACAGACGCTCGAGCGTCGCCTCCTGCGGGCGCGATGTCTCAAGTACCTCGAGTCGTTCGACATCGCGTGGGCCGAGCTCACCGCGGTCCTGCCGCTGGTGAAGGACGCGCTCATGCAGGCGCGCGTCGCTGTCGACCTCATGCATCTCTCCTATTACCTTGTCCGGCGCGAGGACTTCGAGCGGTATCGGGCAATGGCGCAGCAGCCGGCCGCGGGCGATCCGCTGATCTTTGCCGAGTGGCACCTCGGCTGTTCCATCGTCGACACCGCGTCGAATCTCATCAGTCAGGCGCTGATGCACGCGCGCCAGTCCGAGGACGCGCTGCAGGTCGCGCCGAAAGGCCGCGGCCGCGACCTCGTGACGACGCGCGTGCAGCGGCAGCTGGCGCACCTGCTGTCGCACGCGGGCGACTACATCGGGGCCCGCGCCGCCGCCGAGCAGACCGTCAAACACGCCGCGCGCCTCTCGGATCCGGCCGAGGCCGCGTGGGCAACGTACACGGTCGGGTTCGTGGACTGGTTCGGCGGACGACTCGACGGCGCCGTCGACGCGTTCACCAAGGCCGAGGCCGAGCTCCGTCAATACGGATCGTCGGTCTGGCGGCACACGCTGCTCTGTCTCGCACGCGCGAAGCTCGAGCGCGGCGAGCTCACGGAAGGTGAGCGCCTCGCGAAACAGAGCGCGACCGGAGCAGCGGAGGATCACGGCCACATCGCGCTGCTGCGCAACGAGGCTGAGGTCGCCGACCTCATCCTGACGCGCGCCGGGAAGGGGCTGCCCGAGGACGAGCAGTTCCGCGACTTCGTGCGCGCGATCGTCACCGCGAAGAAGGGCGATCCGCGGAGGGGCGTCCGCATGCTGGAGCTGGCGACGCGAGAGTTCGAGGCACGCGGCATGGACCACTGGGCGATCGGCGCCGCGGTGCACGCGGCGTTCTGGCGAGAGTCGATCGTCCGCGGCGGCGGCACATCGCGCGCGGCCGCGCTCGTGCGCGACATCGGCACCCGCGGCGGCGAGGGATTCGCGTACTACCTCCCCGACGTGGCGGCGTGGCTCGGACGCGCCGCGGAGCGTGACCCGCAGGCGAAGGCGCTCGGCCGTGCGATCCGGGCGCGCGCCGAAGCCGCACAGCAGCGCGCGAAGGCCGACGCTGGCGAAGGTGCGGGCGCCTCGGCGCTCGACGAGGCCACGTTCGGTCTGCGCGCGATGGGCCTCACCTGGCGGGAGATCGGGATCCTGCGCGAGATGGAGCAGCTCTCCCGCGACGGTAAGCGTCTTGACCGCGACTCGCTCGCGCAGCGGCTCGGGGTCTCGCCAAACACGCTGCGCGTGCACCTCACTCGGATCCGCGCGAAGCTCGACGTCGTCGAGAAGCGAGGCGACGAGGTGCTGCTCGAGGCGGCGCTCTCCCGGCGTCCGGGTCTCGTCGCGCCCTAATCGAGCGTCACTGTCTCTCGCCACGCGGGGACGTGTGTGTCGAAGCCGAGCGCCCGGACCTTCGGCTCGAGCGCGGCCTCGGCGGGAGGGTCGCCGTGGACGATGAAGACCCGCTTCGGCCGGCGCGTCCCGCGTCGGAAGTTACCGACCCAGTCGAGGAGCTCGGTCTCGTCGGCGTGCGCCGAGAAGCCCGAGATCGACATCACGCGGCACCGCACCTCATGGGTCTGTCCGTCGAGACGGATCTCCGTCGCGCCGGCCTGCAGGTGCGCGCCGAGAGTGCCCTGCCCTTGGTAGCCGACAAAGAGGAGCGTCGCGGCTGGGTCGCCGACGATGTTGCGCAGGTGGTGGAGCACGCGCCCGCCGGTGAGCATGCCGTTCGACGCGACGATCATGTACGGCCGCGGCGCGACCTTGATCTTCTTCGAGTCCTCCGCATCGTTCGTGATCTGCGCGCCCGGGTAATCGAGGGGATCGTCGTCCCGCGCGAGCAGCGCGCGCGTCTCCGCGTCGAAGTACTCGCGATGGCGTTTGTAGATATCGGTCGCTTTCGACGCCATCGGCGAATCGAGGTAGAGCGGCAGCTTCGGGATCTGCTTCTGCGAGAGGAGCCGATCGAGCTCGAAGACGACCTCCTGCGTGCGCCCGATCGCGAACGACGGCACCAGGAGAACGCCCTTCGCGCTCGCGACGGCGCGCACCGTCTCGGCGAGTATCCGCACGGCCTCCTCCTGGGGATCGTGCTCGCGTCCGCCGTACGTCGCCTCCATAAGGACGTAATCGGCGTCGGTGAGCACCGTGGGATCGCGAACGATCGGCGTGCCTGGGCGTCCGATGTCGCCCGAGAACAGGATGATCCGCTCCGGCGTCCCATCGCCGTCATTCGCGACGACCCGGATCATCGCCGACCCGAGGATGTGTCCCGCGTCCAGGAACGTCGCCTTCACTCCGGCGGCGACCTCGATCTCGGCGCCGTAGCCGATCGCGTGGAAGAAGCGGAGCGAGGACTGCGCTTCCGCGGCGGTGTACAGCGGCTCATCGATCGTCGTCGTCGCGGCCGCGCCCTGCGCGAGAAGCGCGCGCTCCGGATCGCGTACCTCGTTCGTGTTGTCGCGAGAGGCGACGGCCTCCTCCTCATCGCCCGACGCCGCGCGTGCGGCTCGCTGCGCACCTCGCCGCGCGCCGCGCTCCGCGAATTCCTCCTGCAGCTTCCCCGAGTCGAGCAGCACGACGGCCGCGAGCTCCACCGTGCCTGCCGTCGCGAAGATCGGCGCGTGCATGCCCTGCTTCACGACGCGCGGGATGAGTCCGCAATGGTCGAGGTGCGCGTGCGTCAGCAGGACTGCGTCGATCGTCGGCGGGTCATACGCGAGCGGTGCGCGGTTGTGTTCGATCTCGTTCGGGTTGCCCTGGAACATGCCGCAGTCGATGAGGATCTTTGCCCGCTTCGTCGTGAGGAGGAACTGCGACCCAGTCACAGTGGTCGCGGCACCGAGGAATCGCAATTCCATCTTTCGCTATTCTGCGTGCCTCGTGTTCGGACCACTTCTCGTGGGAGAGCGTGTCACGCTGCGTCCCGCGGACGACAGCGATCCACCGCGCTTCGTCCCATGGTTCGCCGACATGGAGGTCACGCGCTGGCTCGGTCGCCGGAGCGCTGCGGCCCTCTATCAGGAGCTCGATTTCTTCAAGAAGGTCGGCGAGTCGAAGAACGACATCATGTGGATCATCGACGTGGCCGGCGCGACCGTGGGCGGGATCGGCATACACGAGATCGACTGGCTCGATGCCCACGGCGTGACCGGGATCCTCATCGGCGACAAGTCCTACTGGCGTCAAGGCATCGCCTCGGAGGCGATGCAGCTGCGCACGCGTTACGCGTTCCGCGAGCTGAACCTCCGCAAACTCACGACGGAGGTCTACGTCGACAACGTCGCGAGTCGCCGCGCGCTCGAGAAGGCCGGCTATCGCACCGTCGGGATACAGAAGGAACACTTCTTCAGCGGGGGTGGCTGGCACGACAAGTGGATCGCCGAGGTGCTCCGCGCGGACTGGGAAAAGGCCCAACCGGTGACCGTCGCGGCAGGCTGACACCGTAGTGCGACCCGGTCGGACAGCGCCCCTCTGCTAGCCTGACCAGCGGGCGGGTTGGTAAAGAAACGTTGAAAAAGCTCGCGCTTCTGGTCGTTCTCCTCGTGATCGTCGGCGGTGCCGCGTTCCTGTATTACCCGCGCGGTGCCAGCCTCTCGTCCGCGGTCGCGGCGACGCTCGCGATCCTGAACACCGACATCACCGCGCAGCGCGGCGGGACCGGCGACTTCGCCACAGCACTCGACGGCGAGCTGTTCGCATCGGGTGACGTGGTGAAGAGCTCCGAGAACGGACGTGCCGTCCTCACGTTCTTCGACGGTTCGACGCTCACCGTCGAGACCGGCTCGATGGTGAAGGTCACGACGCTCAACCGTCTCGACACCGGCGGCATCCAGCTCACGATCGAACAGACCCTCGGGCGCAGCTGGGCGTCGGTCTCGAAGCTGAAGACGGCGGACTCCAAGTTCGAGATCAAGACGCCGACGTCGACGGCCACAGTACGCGGCACCGCGTTCGAGACGATCGTCGTACGGCGCCCCGACGGCGGCGTGACCGTCACGTACAAGACCGACGATGGCAACGTCCTCGTGACCGCCGACGCCGGCGGACAGACGAGCGTCACCGCGAACACGCAGGTGACCATCGATCAGAACCAACCCGCCCCGAACGCCTCGACGCCCACCCCGCCCGGTCCGGGCCTACGGCTCACCGCCGCGGCAGGCCTCGGCTTCGCGGTCATGAGCCCGACCGGCGCGACGTGCGGCTCCTTCGGCAATCGCGCGGAGATCCCGGGCTGCCTGGTGAACGGCAACGTCGTGACGATCCGCGAACCGGTCGCCGGGCGGTATGCCCTCCTCACGACGGCCGCGGGGGCGCTCCCGAACGCGACGCTACGCGTCGAAGCGCTGCGCGGCACGGCTGTCGAGTCGACGCAGACCTTCACGCGGAACTTCGCGGCCGGCGATCTCGTGCGCGGCGCGTTCGCGTACGGCGCCGGGACGCCGCTCTCCGTCGGCGCGTTCGAGCAGGCTGAGCTCGTCACGAGCGTCTGCGGCGCCTTTGGCACGGGGCGGATCTTCTCGGGCGGCACGCTGCAGGAGCGCGCGGATCTGTTGAGCGCGTTCGGAAACACCAACCACAGCGCCGACGTCGCGTTCATCGCGACGCAGGCCGAGCTCAACTCGGAGGTCGCGCGTCAGCTCGCGGCGAGCCCCGGTCTTCCCGTGCAGGGTGCGATCGTGACGGTCGACCCGGGCGGTCTGCACTTCAGCGCGCAGGTCTCGACGCCGCTCGGCAGCTTCACGGCAGGCGGTGACGCGAGCCTTGGTCAGGTGGGCGGTCGGCTGACGGTGCGCGTGCGCAACCTCTCCGCGGGTCCGGTGCCCGCCGCCGTGCTCGATCAGGTCCGCTCGCAGATCGAGTCGACGGTGCTGAGCGTGACGGGGTCGGTGAACCTCACGGTCCGTCAGGTCGCGCTCCGCAATGGATGCTTCGCGGTGTTGGGAGCGACGCGCTAAGCAGCGGCATAGCATCCTTCGCGTTGGACTCCCGGCTCGACTCCCTCATCCGTGACGGCATGGAGCGCTATCACGTGCCCGGCATCGCCGTTGGCATGTGGCACGACGAGGTGCTCGAGCTCGGCGGCTGGGGTGTGACGAGCGTCGAGAACCCGCTGCCGGTCGACGCCGACACGCTGTTCCAGATCGCGTCGGTGACGAAGACGATCACCGCGACGGTGATCATGCGGCTGGTCCAGCAGGGCAAGATCGATCTCGACGCGCCGGTGCGTACGTATATCCCGTCGTTCACGCTGAGGGACGCCGACGCAGCGTCACGCGCGACGGTGAAGCACCTCGTCACGCATACCGGCGGATGGCTCGGCGACTGCTTTGCCGACTTCGGGAACGGCGACGACGCCCTGGCGCGGTACGTCGACGCGATGGTCGACCTCGAGCAGATCACGCCGCTCGGCGAGATCTGGCACTACTCGAACTCCTCGTTCACGGTGCTTGGGCGGATCATCGAAGTGGTCACCGGCAAGACGTACGAGCAGGCGACGCGCGAGCTGCTGCTGGGGCCCCTTGGAATGACGCGCTCGGTCTTCAACGCCGGCGAGGCGATCGTGCACCGCGTGTCTGTGGGCCACCAGATCACCGACGAGCAGCCGCGCGTCGTACGCCCATGGGCTTTCCCGCGCGCGACGACGCCGGTGGGCGGTGTCGTGTCGACGGTGCGGGACCTCATGAGCTACGCGCGCTTCCATCTCGGCGACGGGACCGCGCCGGACGGCGCGCGTCTGCTGTCGAAGGCGAACCTCGAGCGTATGCGCACCCCGCAAGCGAACGCGGACCTCGATCGCAAGGTGGGTATCGCGTGGTTCCTGCGCGACGTCCATGGCGTGCGCCTGCAGTACCACGGCGGCGTCGCCATCGGACAGCAGGGCGTGCTCATGCTCGCGCCGCAGCGCAACGCCGCGATAGCCGTGGAGACGAACTCCGTGCGCGGTGCGCTCCTGCATGCCGAGGTCACGAAGTGGTGGCAGAAGCGCTACCTCGGGATCGAGCAGCCCGAGCCTATCTACATCGAACTGGGCCGCGACCGGTACGCGAGCCTTGCCGGGCACTGGACCGCTGAGCTCTCAGACGCGCGTCTCGAGGTCTCCGACACCGGGCTCATCTACAAGTCGCACTCGCACAACAAGTTGAAGAACGACCCGCCGCCGCAGGACCCGCCGCCATCGCGTGTGGCCTTCACGTCGGCGGACCAGTTCACCCTCCTCGACGGGCCGATGAAGGACACGCGGGGCGAGTTCCTGCACGACAACGGCGACGTGCGCTACATGCGCGTCGGCGGACGGGTGTACCGCCGAGCGAAGGCCTAGGGTCGTGCGCCAGTACCTCGCGATCCTGCGCAAGGCGATCGACGACGGCGTCGACCGCGCCGACCGGACCGGCGTCGGGACGCGCGCGATCTTCGGCGAGGTCATGCGCTTCGACATGGCTGAGGGTTTTCCGGCGGTGACGACGAAGCGGCTCGCGTTCCGCTCGGTGCTCGGCGAGCTTCTCTGGTTCCTCGCCGGCTCGAGCGACGTGAACGAGCTGCACGCGCTCGGCGTGCGCATCTGGGATGGCAACGCGTACGCGCCGTACTGGCTGCCGAAGGCGCGCTTCGAGGGCGATGCCGGGCGCAACTACGGTCAGCAGTGGCGCGACTGGATCGCGCCCGACGGGCGTCATGTCGATCAGCTTCGCGACGTCATCCGCAACCTCGGCGATCGTCCCGAGAGCCGCCGCCACGTCGTGACCGCGTGGAACCCCGGCGAGCTCGATCAGACAAGCCTCCCTTCATGTCACGCGCTCTTCCAGTTCTTCGTGGCTGATGGACGGCTCTCGGTGATGATGTACCAGCGCTCCTGCGATCTCTTCCTCGGCGTCCCGTTCAATATGGCCGAGTACGCGCTGCTGCTGCACCTCGTCGCGCAGTTCACGGGCCTGGTGCCGCACGAGTTCATCCACGTCCTCGCGGACGCGCACGTGTACCGCGATCACTTCGACGCGGCTCGGCAGCAGCTCGAGCGCGAGCCCTATCCCTCGCCGCGTCTCGCGCTCGATCCCTCCTTGCGCACCCTCGACGATGTCGTTGCGCGTTACCACGAGATCGTCGATCGAGCGCGCGCCGGCGAGAAGCCCGGCCCGCTGCTCGACTCGATCGCGCGTCTCGAGCAGTACCAGTTCCATCCGCCCATCGAAGCGAAGATGGCGGTGTAACGCGACGGGGCGTATCGCGTTCGTCTTGGCGTTCGACCGCAACAAGGTCATCGGCAAGGACGGACGCCTGCCCTGGCATCTGCCGGACGACATGGCGCACGTGCGCGAGCTCACCACCGGCAAGCCGCTCATCATGGGTCGTCGAACCTACGACTCGATCGGCCGCCCATTGCCAAAGCGCACCAACATCGTGATGACCCGGGACATGACGTTCCGACCGGACGGCGTTAAGGTCGCTCGTTCCAAGGAGGAGGCGCTCGCGCTCGCGGGCGACGCGCCCGAGATCATCGTCTTCGGTGGCGCCGAGATCTTCAAGCAGTTCATGTTCGAGGTCGACCGCATCTACCTCACCCAGGTGAACGCCGACGTTGCCGGCGACACGTACTTCGACTTCGGTTCGACCGAGTGGCGCGTGCTCGACAACGTCGAGCATCCCGCGGACGCCCGTCATCCCTATTCGTTCAACTTCGTGACGCTCGAGCGCGTCCGCACGTAGCGATGTCCCCCGCGACGCGGACCGGCGCGGCGTTCGTGTGGGATCCGAAGATCGCGTCGCACGTTTACCGCGAGGACCATCCGCTGAAACCGCGGCGACTCATCGGCGTGTACGACACGCTCCGCGACCTTGGCGCGTTCGATCGCGCCGGCGCCAAGGTACTCGCGCCGCGATCCGCGACGCGCGAGGAGATCGAGCGCATCCACGCGCCGGAGTACGTCGAAGCGGTGATGCGGGCGTCGGTGGACCCGAGGCTCAACTACTCGGAGTTCGGCCTGGCGCCGTACGGCGACACACCGCCGTTCTCCGGCATGCACGAGGTCTCGCTCCTCACGACAGGTGGTTCACTCGTCGCGATGGAAGAGTCCCTCGCCGGCCGTGTGCGTGTCGCGGTGAACTATTCCGGTGGGCTCCATCACGCCATGCACCGCAAGGCCTCGGGCTTCTGCATCTACAACGACCCGGCCATCGTGTGCGGCCTCCTCGCCGACCGTGGTATGCGCGTCGCATACGTCGACATCGACGCGCACCACGGTGACGGGGTGCAGGCCGCCTTCTACGACAGCGATCGCGTCCTCACGATCAGCCTGCATGAGACTGGCCGAACGCTCTTCCCCGGTACGGGATTCGCCTCCGAGCGTGGGCGCGGCCCCGGCGCGGGCTACAGCATCAATGTGGCGCTGCCGCCGTACACCGACGACGCGGCTTACATGCGCGCGTTCGACGCGGTCGTGCCGGAGCTTGTCACGCGTTACCGCCCCGATTTCCTCGTGACCCAGCAGGGGATCGACCCGCACTTCAGCGATCCGCTCACGCACCTCATGGTCTCGACACGCGCCCGCGAGCAGATCGTCCGCTGGTTCAGTCAGAGCCCCTATGCCTGGGCGGCGATGGGTGGCGGCGGCTACGACCTCGACGCCGTCCGGCGCACGTGGTCGCTCGAGTTCCTCGTGATGCTGGGTGCTGCTGTGCCTGAGGAGCTGCACGATCGTGAGCCGCCTGTGTGGCCCGGCGCGAGCCGGCGGCAGATGGACGACCTCGTCGACGTGGCGATCAGCGAGGCGCTCGCTGCCGCATGGTGAGGGCGTGATCTCGAGCATCGAGCCGCTCGCCGTGCTGATTCGCTCGCCGCGTCTGGGTGTCGAGCGGATCCTCGCGCGACCGAGCGTCATCGTCGCGTTCTTCCTCATGGCTCTTGCCTGCGTCACGTCGACGCTCGTCGCCGCGCGTATCGGCGCCGAGGTCGACACGAACGAGATCTTCTTCGCCGGCACGCGTGAGCCCTTCGTGCAGGTGATGATCGACTCGCTGGGGCCGCAGCGCACTGCCGTCGTCCTGTATCTCATCCAGAGATCGTTCGACGCGATCGTCGTCGCGACCGCGCTCTCGCCGCTGTTCTACTGGCTGCTCGGATCGACGGCGATCCACGCGTCGGCGCGACTCGCTGGCCGGCGCCCCCCGTACGCGCCGCTGCTGCTTTTCTTCGCGTATGCGACCGCGCTGACCGTCGTGCCGGCGAACCTCGCGGCATTCGTGCTCGGGGTCGGCCGGGGCATCGGTCCGCAGATCGCGTCCGTCGTCTCGCTCGTCTGCCTCGGCTGGCTGCTCTTCATCGCGCATCGCGCGATCCGTGTCCACTACTCGGTCGACCGCGATAGGGCGACGCGCATCCTCATCGTCGCGGTCGTCGTCTTCTACCTCGTACCGCTCGTCCTGATCGTTTGCGCCGCGGTCGCGATCATCGTCGCGGCGGTCGTGCTCGAGTACTTCTAGGTGCGACGCCTCGGTGCGCTTCTCGCGCTCCGCTGCCCGCGCTGCCTGAGCGGCGAGATCTGGCGGCGATTCCTTTCGATGAACGATGCGTGCCCGGTGTGTGGTCTGGTCTTCGAACGCGAGCCGGGCTACTTCGCCGGCGCGATGGTCGTCTCGTACGCCATCGCCGTCCCGACGTTCGGCCTCATCGTCGTCGCGCTCATCGTCGCGGGAGTCGATGCCGTCGTCGCCCTCGTCGTCGGCGGCGCGGCCTATCTCGTGCTCGTGCCGTTCATCTTCCGCTACTCACGCGCGATCTGGCTGCATCTCGACTGGCTCATCGATCCCGATCGCGGCTCTCCCGTCGGGAAGTGACCGCGCGCAGGTCGTCGCGTTAGCGTTTCTCCGATGCCAGCCTGGACGCCGAGCCCCGCGTATCTGAATCGCAGCCGCCTCCGCGCATTCGCGCAGGCGCACGGATATGCCGACTACCCAAGCCTCCTGCGCTGGTCGCAGACCGACCTCGACGGTTTCTGGCGCGCCGCGGATCGCGACCTCGATCTCGTCTGGACGAAGCGCTACGACAGCGTGCTCGACGACTCGCGCGGCATCCCGTGGACGACGTGGTGGACCGGCGGACGCATCAACTACGTGAACACCGCGCTGCGCACGCGTCTCGGCCCGGATCGCATCGCCGTCATCGCCGAAGGCGAGGAAGGCACGGTTCGCCGCGTGTCGTACGGCCAGCTGCGCGCCGACGTGCAGGCCCTCGCGCGCGGGCTCGCGCGACTCGGTCTCGGGAAGGGCGACCGCATCGGCATCTTCATGCCGATGACGTACGACTGCGTCGTTGCGGTCCTCGCGGTCGGGTATCTCGGCGCCGTGTACATCCCGATCTTTTCCGGCTACGCAGCGGATGCGATCGCCGGACGCCTGCGCGACTGCGACGCGGTCGCGCTCATCTGTTCGGACGGATTTTTCCGCCGCGGCCAGGTCGTGCCGATGAAGGAGACCGCCGACGCCGCGGTCGCGACCGTCCCGAGCATCAAGCACGTCATCGTCTCCGAACGCGTGGCGCGCGCGTACACGCCGCGACCACGTGAAGTGCGATGGTCGGACGTCATCGCGCGCGACGCGGCGGCGTGGGCGCCCGAGGACACCTCGGCCGAGGATCCGTTCATGGTCATCTACACGTCGGGCACGACAGGTAAGCCGAAGGGCGCGGTGCACGTGCACGGCGGGTTCCCGGTCAAGGCCGCGCAGGACATGGCCCACTGCTTCGATCTGCAGGACGGCGACGTCATCCTCTGGATGACCGACATCGGTTGGATGATGGGCCCGTGGCTCATCGCCGGCGGGCTGATGCTCGGCGCGACGATCGTCGCGTACGACGGGACGCCTGACTTCCCCGACGCATCGCGCGTGTGGTCGATGGTCGAACGCCACAAGATCACGCATCTCGGTATCTCGCCGACCGCGATCCGCGGCCTCATGCGCTCCGGCGAGGAGCCGGTGCGGAGGCACGATCGCCGCAGCCTCTTCGTGCTCGGGTCGACGGGCGAGCCGTGGAATCCCGATCCGTGGTGGTGGTATTTCCGCAACGTCGGTGAATCGCGCTGCCCGATCATCAACTACTCAGGCGGCACCGAGGTCTCGGGCGGCATCGTGGGCTGCACGACCTGGACGCCGATCCAGCCGGGTTCGTTCATCGGACCGGTGCCGGGCATGGACGCCGACGTCGTCGACGAGAGCGGCCGTTCGGTGCGCGGCGCCGTGGGCGAGCTCGTCATTCGCAAGCCGTGGCCGGGGATGACGCGCGGCTTCTGGAAGGACCCGAAGGACGAGAGCGGTCGCTACTTCTCGACGTATTGGGGTCGCTGGCGTGGCGTATGGCAGCACGGCGACTGGGCGCGCATCGATGACGACGGCTACTGGTACATCGAGGGGCGCAGCGACGACACGCTGAAGATCGCGGGCAAACGCGTCGGGCCCGCGGAGGTCGAGTCGGCCGCGGTCGCGCATCCGGCGGTGAGCGAGGCGGCCGCGGTGGGCGTGCCGCACGAGATAAAAGGAGAGGGGATCGTCGTCTTCTGCGTGCTCCGTCCAGGGCGCGAGGGCTCGTCCGCGCTCGAGGGCGAGATACAGGACAAGATCGCGGAGCTCCTCGGCAAGCCGCTGCGGCCCGAGGCGATCCGCTTCGTCGCGCAGCTGCCGAAGACGCGCAACGCGAAGATCCTCCGCCGCGTCATCCGAGGCGCGTATCTGGGCAAGCAGGACCTCGGCGACCTCTCCTCGCTCGAGAACCCCTCCGCCGTGGACGACATACGCGCGCTCGCCGCCCCCTAGCTCGGTGGCGTCCGCGGACATCGACGTCCTCATCATCGGCGCGGGCCACGCTGGCCTCGGCGTTGCCGCGCGGCTCAAGGAGCGTGGCCGTCATGCACTCGTCGTCGATGCAAAGCCGCGGATCGGCGACACGTGGCGCGAGCGCTGGTCGTCCCTGCGGCTCTTCACCCCGCGTTTCATGAACACGCTCCCCGGTCTGCGCTTCCCCGACGGGGCCGACCCGTTCCCGGGCACGGAGGAGGTCGCGGACTATCAGGAGCGCTACGCGAGCGAGCGCGGTCTCGACGTGCGTATGAGTACCCGCCTCACGCGGCTCCGCCGCGAGGGCCAAGGTTTCGCGGCCGAGATCGGTCGCGACCTCGTGCGTGCGCGTTACGCCGTCGTCGCCACCGGCGCGCATCAGGTCCCGCGTATCCCGGCGTTCGCGTCGAGGCTCGACGCTGGCGTGCTCCAGCTGCACAGCCGCGATTACGGGCGCGCGGGGTCGCTGCCGGCCGGCCCCGTCCTCGTCGTCGGCGCGCGTAATTCAGGCGTCGAGATCGCGGCGGAGCTCGCGCGCACGCACGAGGTCACGCTCGCGATCGGATCTCGTTCGACCCACGCGCCGGCACGCTGGCGAAGTCCGACGTGGTGGCGCATCGCGCAGCTGCGCAATTCGCTGTCCCACGGCTGGGAGCCGCCGGGCCGGTGGCCGTGGCCGATCAAGCCACCGGCGGGCCGCTGGATCGAGGTCGACCTGTCTCGCGCCGAACGCGAGGGACTCCTGCGCACCGTGCCGCGCGCCGTGGACGCGGCGCGGGACGCGGTGCGTTTTGCCGACGGTCGCGAGCTGCGCCCACGCACGGTCATCTGGGCCACGGGCTTTCGCGTGGACGACTCGTGCTTCCCGGGTTGTATGTCCTGCGGGTGGGACTGCTCGCGTCGCTGTACTGGGGCGGGCTCGCGGTCGCGGCGGATATCGCGCGGCGTCGCTAACGCGCGGTCCACCCCATATCGATGAGCTGCGCCGAGCCGGTGATGCCCGACGCCTCGTCGGAGCAGAGGAACGCGACGTATGCCGCGACCTCGCTCGGCTCGAGCAGCCGTTTGATCGCGGCAGGGGCGAGCATGATCTTCTCGATCACCTCCTCCTCGCTCATCTTGTTCACGCGCGCCTGATCGGCGATCTGTTTCTCGACGAGCGGCGTGCGCACGTACGACGGGCACACCGCGTTCACCGTGACGCCCTTGTCCGCCGCCTCGAGCGCGACGGTCTTCGTCAGGCCCATGAGCCCGTGCTTCGCGGAGACGTACGCCGACTTGTATGGCGACGCGACGAGCCCATGCAGCGACGAGATGTTCACGATGCGTCCCCAGCGTTTGCGGTACATGTCCGGGATCGCGTACTTCGTCAGCAGGAACGCGCCGATCAGCATGACGCGCACGAGATGCTCCCAGCGGTCTTCGGGGAAGTCCTCGATCGGCGAGACCTCCTGCAGGCCGGCGTTGTTCACGAGGATGTCGACGCCGCCCCACGCGCGTCGTGCGCGCTCGACGAGCGCACGGCAGTCGTCGCGCGAGGACATGTCGGCGCGCTGCGCGACCGCATCCCTGAGCGGCGCGGCGACGCTGCGCAGCGCGGGTTCGTCGATGTCGGCGAGCAGGACACGCGCGCCGCGCGCCGCGAGATCCTCGGCGATCGCGCGACCGATACCGCTCGCCGCACCGGTGACGAGCGCGGCCTTGCCGCTGAGGTCGACGCTGATGGAGCTCACGGCGCGGCTACGATAGCCGCGCGATGAGCGTGCTCGAGACGCGCGAGCTCTCGAAGGACTTCGCGGGCTTTCGCGCCGTCGACCGCGTCTCGATCGCGCTCGACGATGGCAAGGTCCACGCGCTGGTTGGCCCGAACGGCGCCGGAAAGACGACGCTCTTCCACATGCTGACCGGGTTCGTCCGGCCGTCGGCCGGGAGCATCGTCGCGTTCGGCGCCGACGTCACCGGGCTTGCCCCGTTCCGGATCAGCCGCATGGGCATCGCTCGCTCGTTCCAGATCACGAGCCTGTTCGACCGGCGCACCGTGCTGGAAAACGTCGTCCTCGCGCTGCACGTGGCCGATCCCGTCAACCTTCGGTTCTGGGAATCCGAGCGTGCGGTGGCCCGGTACCGCGACCGCGCCAGCGCGATCCTCGAGGAGGTCGGGCTCGCGGCGGTGGCCGCGCGAACGGCCGGAAGCCTTCCGTACGGCCAGAAGCGCGCGCTGGAGCTCGCGCTCGCCCTCGCGCTCGAGCCGAAGGTGCTCCTGCTCGACGAGCCGACGTCCGGCATGAGCCTCGAAGACGTACAACGCACGATCGCGCTCGTCCGGCAGGTCCGCGCCGGCCGCACGGTCCTGCTCGTCGAGCACAACATGGGCGTCGTCGCCGAGCTCGCCGAGCGCGTCATCGTGATGCAGCAGGGCCGCGTCATCGCCGACGGACCGTACGAGGCCGTCCGCCGCGATCCGGCAGTCATCACCGCGTATCTGGGGCAGACCGATGCTTGAGGTCCAAGGGCTCACCGCCCGCTACGGCCAGGCGCAGGCGCTCCACGACGTGTCGTTCTCGCTGAATGAGGGCGAGCTCGTCACCCTCGTCGGGCGGAACGGTGCCGGCAAGACCACGACGCTGCGCTGCGTCATGGGCCTGCACCGCCAGATGACCGGTGTGATCCGCCTTCGCGACCGCGACCTCGGCGGGCTCGCGCCGCATGAGCGTGCGCGGGCCGGGCTGGGCTATGTCCCCGACGACCGTGGTATCTACGCGACGCTGACGGTCGAGGAGAATCTGCTGCTCCCGCCGCAGATCGGTCCGACTCACTGGCCGCTCGATCGCGTGTACAGGGCATTCCCCGTGCTGAAGGAGCGCCGTCGGCACCCTGGCTCGAAGCTGTCGGGTGGCGAGCAACAGGCCTTGGCGATCGCGCGCGCGCTGCGCATGGGCGCGCGGGCCGTCTTGCTCGACGAGCCGACCGAGGGCCTCGCACCGGTGCTCGTGCAGCAGCTCCGCGACATGCTGCTCGAGGCGAAGCGCGACGGCTTGACGATGCTGCTCGTCGAGCAGAATCTGCGTTTCGCGATGGCAGTCGCGGACCGCCACTATCTGCTCGCGGGCGGAAGAATCGTGCAGACGCTCGGCAACGCCGAGATCGCTTCGCGCGAGCATGAGCTTCTACGGCACCTCGGTGTCTGAGGCGTTCGACGAAAAAGGGAGGTTCGATATGAAACGTGTGATCGCGCTCGCAATGGTGGCCGCGATCATGGCCGCGGCCTGTGGCGCTGCCGCACCGAGCGGCGGCGGAGCGCCGGCCACGGCGGTGAAGCTCACGAGCGGCAAGCTCGTGATGGGTGTGATCAACGACCAGTCAGGCGTCTATGCCGACCTGTCCGGGAAGAACGCCGTCGAAGCCGTGAAGATGGCGGTCGAGGACTTCAAGGCGAAGTACGGTGACAACGCCCTCGGCGGGCAGATCGAGGTGATCACCGCCGATCACCAGAACAAGCCCGATGTCGCGAGCTCGAAGGCGCAGGAGTTCTACGAGCGCAACAATGCGAGCGTCATCTTCGACGTTCCGACATCGTCAGCTGCCCTCGCGATCGCAAAGGTGGCCGGAGACCAGAAGAGGCTGTACATCAACATCACCGCGGCCACGACCGACCTCACTGGCGCGAGCTGCAACAAGTACACCTTCCACTACGCCTACGACACGTACATGCTCGCCGCCGGCACGGGCAAATGGGTGACCGAGAACCTCGGCAAGCAGTGGTACATCATCTATCCGAACTACGCGTTCGGTCAGGACATGGAGAAATCCTTCCGCAGTGCGGTCACGAAGTTCGGCGGCAACGTGATCCAGAGCGACGGCTCGCCGTTCCCGAACCAGACCGGTGACTTCTCGCAGCTGCTCCTCAAGGCCGGACAGCTGAAACCCCAGGTGCTCGGCGCGATGCAGGCAGGTGGCGACCTGGTGAACGTCGTGAAGCAGTACAACGAATTCAAGCTCAAGGACCAGGGCATCAAGCTCGCGATCGGCCTGCTCTTCGACACCGACATCACGGCGATCGGCCAGGACAACATGGCCGGCGTCGTGTACACGACCCCCTGGGTCTGGAGCATGGATGACCAGGCGAAGTCGTTCGCCGACAAGTTCCTGAAGCGCACCGGCATCCGCCCGACCTTCGCTCACGCAGCGAACTACTCGGCGGCCTGGCAGTACATGGAGGCGATCCGCCGCGCCGGCACCGATGACGCCGACGCCGTGGTCAAGCAGCTCGAGGGCTACAAGTTCAACGATTTCTTCATCCGGAACGGCCAGATCCGCGCCGAGGACCACTGGGTGATGCACGACGCTCTTCTCGCGCAGGTGAAGCCGTCGTCCGAGGCGAAGGAGAAGTTCGACTACTCCAAGGTCCTGGGGACCATCCCCGCGGAGACGGCATCGCGTCCGCTCGCGGACGCCAACTGCAAGAAATAGGTCCTCACGGTACGGCGCGCCCTGCGGGGTGCGCCGTACCGCGCTGACGACGATGGATCTCGGCTACCTCTCCGTTCAGCTCTTCAACGGACTGGTGAATGGCGCGTTCTACGCGTTGCTCTCGCTCGGTCTCGCGATCATCTTCGGCGTCCTCGGCGTCGTGAACTTCGCGCACGGCGCGGTGTACATGCTCGGCGCGTTCGCCGCATATCTCCTTCTCCAGCAGGTCGGCATCGGTTTCTGGCCGGCGCTCCTCCTCGCACCGCTCGGGGTCGCGCTGCTCGGTGTCATCGTCGAACGTCTGCTCCTGAGGCGCCTCTACGGGCTCGATCCGCTGTACGGCTTCCTCCTCACGTACGGACTCACGCTATTCATCCAGGACGCGATGCGGCTGCGCTTCGGCATCCAGGGACAGCCGTATCCCACGCCCACGGAGCTCTCCGCATCGGTGTCCCTGGGGGTCGTCGGTTATCCGGTCTACCGCCTGTTCGTCATCGCGTTCTCGATCGCCATGTGTGCCGCGGTGTGGTTCCTGATCGAGCGCACGCGCCTCGGCATGGTGGTCCGCGCCGCGACCGAGCGAGGCGAGCTCACGCGCGCGCTGGGCATCGACGTCGATCGCTGGGTCACGGCGGTCTTCGCGTTCGGCATCGCGCTCGCGGCGCTCGCGGGTGTCCTCGCGGCGCCGATGCGCAACGTCGCGCCGCTCATGGGATCCGAGCTCATCATCCTCACCTTCGCGGTCGTGGTGATCGGCGGGATGGGATCGATCGTCGGCGCCGTCGCGGCCGGTTTCCTCATCGGCGCGCTCGCATCCCTAGGCGCGGTGTGGAGTCCCGCGCTCGAGAACGTCATCGTCTTCGCGCTCATGGCTGTCGTGCTGCTCGTGCGCCCGGCGGGCCTATTCGGCGCACGCGAAGCCACGTGAGGAGGCGCGATCTCGCGTTCCTGGCACTCGGCATCGTCGTCGCGCTCGCGCTCCCGCGCGTCCTCTACTCGGCGCTCGCGCTGCGCATCCTCCTCTGGGCGCTCTTCGCCGTGTCCGTCGATCTCCTCTTGGGGTACGGGGGCATGCTGTCGTTCGGCCACGCGGCATTCTGGGGTGGCGGCGGGTACGCCGCCGCGCTCCTCGCGAAGACCTTCGAACTCCCGTTCCCGCTCGCCGCGCTCGGCGGCATCGCCTGCGCGATGCTGCTCGCGGCGCCGATCGGCTACCTCGCGATCCGACGACGCGGTATCTACCTTGCCATGGTCACGCTCGCGTTCGCGCAGATGCTCTTCTACGTCGCGAACGAATGGCGCGGCCTCACCGGTGGCGAGAACGGTGTGCAGGGCGTGCCGAAGATCCTGCCTGGGCTCTCGGTCGGACGCACCGCGGACTTCTATTACGCCGCGCTGCCGCTCGTCCTCGTCGGTCTCTTCGTCGCGTACCGGATCGTCCACTCGCCGTTCGGACACGTGCTCGTGTCGATCCGCGACAACGAGGCCCGCGCCCAGGCGCTCGGGTATCCCACGCAGCGCTACAAGCTCATCGCCTTCGTCCTGTCGGGCGGCATCGCCGGTCTTGCCGGATCGCTGTACGCGATCGGCAACAGCTTCGCCTCACTCGACCTTCTCCACTGGACGACCTCGGGCAGCGCGGTGCTCATGACCGTCCTCGGCGGCATGGGAACGCTTTGGGGCGGTGCGGTGGGTGCCGCGATCGTCCTGCTGCTGGAAGATTCACTGTCGAGCGTGACCGAGGCGCCCGGTGTCGTGACTGGGGCGATCCTCATCGCCATCGTCCTCGGATTCCGTCGTGGTCTGTTGCCGGAGGCGGGACGCGCGATCGAGTGGGTCGCGCTACGGCGTCGAGGTGGGTAAGCCGGAGGGACGGGCGCTTCCCGAGGGGCTCGCCGACGGAACGGTCGAGCCAGTTGGCTTCAGCGAGCCGAAGGGCATGATTCCTCCGCCATTGATGTGAAAGCGCACGGTGACCTCGTTCGAGACGATCTTCAGGGCATTCCGGTCGCTTACCGTGTCCGGCGCGTCGCCATCGACGACGAACGCGGTGAGCTCGACATCGATGTCAGTGCCCCAGAGCGTCTGGTCGACGAACCATGTCGCCTCCGCGGTCTGGCTGTCGATGCTCGACGTCGAGCGCGTCGCGACAGATGCGCCGCTCGCGCCGACCGACGCCGCGGTCGCCGTTGGGCTCGCGCCCACCGACGAGATGCCTGCGAGCGGCCCGAACGTGTTCGGCAGGCCAATGATCTGGAAGAGGCCGGCGAGGTTCACGTTCGGGTTCCCTGCCTGGCCACCCTGTGAGGTCGACTTCAAGAGGATGATGAGGCCGGGGAAATTCGGATGGCGCCCGGTCGTCCCACCACCGCGGATGCCGGGCTTCACCTTGTCGAGGGCGGGGCCAGCGCCCCTGGCGATGACGTCGACCGTCCAACCGATGCCGTTGATGCCGGCCTTCGTGCCGCTCTCGGGAACGACCACCTCGAGTTCGATCTGCGTTGTGGATGTGCGCGGGGTCGCGGTCGCGGCCACGCTGGCTCGCGCGGAGGCTGTGACGACGGCAGTCGCCGAAGGTGATGCCGACGCCGTTGTCGTGGACGGATTGCACGCGGTGAGAATGAAGGGAAGGACGGCGAGGTGCGCCAGGCGCCGGGCCACAACGTGGCCCGACGCAGACGGCGTGCCCTACGAGCCCGTCTTTACGAGGTCGTTAGACGGAGCGCGGCGCGGTGATCGCGCGCACAAGCGCGACGATGAGCGCACCGATGAGGAACAGGAAGACGATCGCAAGGAGTGCCGCGATGTCGAGCACCGGTGGTCCCGCGGGCTCGGGGAAGATGCCCTGGAACGGCCGAGTGAGCGGCTCGGTGATCCGATAGAGCGCCGCCACGAGCGCCTGGTTCGAATTCGCACCGGTGATCTTGAAGATGAAGCGCAGGAGGAGCAGGACCTCGAGGACCGTGAAGATCAACGTCACGACGCTGGTCACGGTCCATACCGGCGTGTGTGTCGCTCCGCCGGTGACGCTGACGTTGGATGTCGTCGGCGCCGCCGTGGCCGCAGGCCTCTCGTGCAGGTGCTCGATCCGTTCGACTCGCTCGACGCGTTCA
>Ga0209058_1000754_pt1 | contig 28395 bp, 25 predicted proteins | sample GraSoiAngelo_147_FD_185904 | JGI IMG/M metagenome (GOLD analysis project Ga0209058, IMG submission 185904) | Grasslands soil microbial communities from the Angelo Coastal Reserve, California, USA - 14_1009_05_40cm (SPAdes) (version 2) | ecosystem: Environmental > Terrestrial > Soil > Grasslands ... | reverse complement strand
GTTCCGATCTGCGATCTCGTGTGCGCCCTCTACGGCGCCCTCGCGGCGACCGCCGCATTGCGCGCGCGTGAGGAGACCGGTCGCGGGCAATACATCGATGTGAGCCTCCTCGAGTCCGGCGTTTCGCTCTCGGTCTGGGAGGCCGGGAAGTACTTCGCCACAGGGGAGATATCGCGGCCGCTCGGCTCGGCCCACCAGAACTCCGCGCCCTATCAGGCGATCCGGGCAGCCGACGGGTGGTTCACGGTCGGCGCTCACTCGCCGCGCAACTGGGCGGCGTTCTGCGACGTGATGGGCCTCGAGCGACTGCGACGCGACGAGCGGTTCGCCGACGCGAACCGTCGCCGGCGCAACCGCGACGTCCTGATCCCCGCGATCGAAGAGATCACCATCACCAAGCCGAAGGACCACTGGATCGCGGTGCTGCGCGCCGTGGGCGTGCCGTGCGCCCCGATCCAGGATTACGGGCGCGTCTACACGGACCCACATCTGCTCGCGCGGGACTTCTTCTGGGATGCGCCGCACCCGACGCTACCGGCGGTCCGGCAACTTGGCTCGCCGATGCGCTTCTCGGACTCGAAGGTGCGCCGCGGGCGCGCCGGCCCGCGGTTCGGCGAGGACTCGGCCGCGGTGCTGGCCGAGCTTGGATACAGCGCCAACGAGATCGAGAGGCTGATGGACCAGGGCATCGTGAAGGGTCCCACGGCGAAGGCCGTGGGGTCGTGACCGACATGCTCCTATGCCAAGCGCAAGCCAGAGTGGCGCGGCGAGTAACGGGCTCGTCCGCGCGCTAGACGCCTTCGATGAAGGACTTGCGCCGCGAGACGATGAGTGCCGCAGGGTCGGGGTCGAGGGCCTTTCGCTCGGGGGAGTCGTAGTACGCGCGCTGCGCCGCGTCCCAGTTCGGACCGTCGTAGCTGACGACCCACACGAAGCGGTCTTCCGCTGGTACGCGCCACGCGGCCTCGACGTGAAAACCCTTCTTCTCGTGTAGGGGCCGAATGCCACGGCTCCAGAGCTCGACAAAACGATCGAGCTGCCCGGCCTGGATCGTGTAGTCGCGCAGCTCGACCGTCTTCATCGTGGGCAGGTTCGGCGGGCCGGCGGCTCGCTAGGCCGGGACCTTGGCCTTCGCGGCGGCCGCCGTCCGGGCCATGATCCCGTCGTAGAGCGCGTCAAAGATCACGTACGCCTTGCGCAGCCGCTCGTTGTCGTCCTTCTCGGCGAGCCGGATGCCGACGAGCGCGAGAAGAAGACCGCCCGACTCCGTCGGCGCGTCCGGCGGAAGCGCGTCCTTGATGCTGATCTCAGGCTTGTCGATCGCTGTCCGCCACGCCTGGTTCGAGCCGTGGTAGATCCTCACGACCTCGGCCAGGGCCGGCGGATTCTTCTCGATGAGCTGGTACTTCTCGATGAAGCGCTGGTAGGTGATCTTGCCGTCATGCGTGCTGAACTCTCCGCCAGGGAAGTGGAACGGCGTCCCGTTCTTGATGGTGTCGGGGTCGGTCTCTTTCGGCATGAACGAGAAGGTCGCCTGCGGGTCGATGAACTTCTTGATGAGCCATCCGGTGATCATCCGAGTGTTCGCCGCGTCTTTCACCGTCACCCAATGTCCCACGATGTGGTCCTCCCCATGAGCCGTTTCGGATCGCGTTTCGCGTTGTATCAGACGTTAGCACAGGATCGGCGACCCGCCGGGGGTCGCGATGCGCTACCTCGGAACGCTCCTCTCGTTCGCGGCTCTCTCCGCGCGTATGCGAAGAGCGTTGTACAAGAGATCGAACACCGTGGCTGCGAGGCGGAGCCGCTCTTGGTCGTCCGTTGTGGTCAGGCGAATCCCAAGGAGAGCTGTAACGAGTCCGCCCGACTCGGGTGGCGCGTCCGGCGGCAAGAGCTCGCGCAGGGGGATCGCCGGCTCGTTGCGGAACCTCAGCCAGTTCTTGCTCCCCGCGGCGTAGATGTCGATCAGCTCCCGGAACGCCGGCGGGTTCTTCTCGAGGAGGTGGTACTCGTCGAGGATGACCTGGTAGGTGCGGCTCAGCGGGCCTTCCTTCGGGCTCAGCCCGGCCCCGTCGACGTGGAACGCATTGCCCTCGATCGTCGCGGGGTCGGTGCCTTTGGGAACGAACGCGAACGTCGCCTCGGGATCGATGAACCGTTTGATCAGCCAACCGGAGATCATGCGGGTGTTCGCGACGTCCTCGAGCGTTACCCAGCGCATGACTTTGTCCTCCGGCCCATGAGGGCTGCGCCGCGGACCGCTGATATCCCAAGCGGCACTGCTCAGTATACTGCCGCACCATCCCGCGTTCACCGGAAGGAGGATCGCTTTGCGCTGGGTCACGGGCGAGAGTGCGCAGGCCGGCCGCCTGATGCAGGGGTGGCTCGTCAAGCGATTCGTGGATCCCGATGCGGTCTTCTTGTATGCGTTGTATGCGCCGAGCACGGCTGATCTCTCGAAGATCGATGCGACGCCTTTCATGATCGATGGGCATCCGCTCGCTCAGCGCGACGAACTCGTCCAGCATTACCAGCTGGTGGAGAAGAAGAACCTCTTACTCGAGCGGAGCGCGCTCGCACCCTCGGCGCCGCCCGAATCAGGTGGTCTGGCGACTGTCCTCTTGGGGATCGGCCTTGTCGCGAGCGATCCGGCCGAGCGGATGCGCTTGGCGCGAGGCGCGACCCCCGCGGCGGCCCCGTGACGACTACGGAGGGGAACAAGGAGCTCGCGCGCCGCTTGATCCGCGCCTTCGACGAGGAGGATTTCGAGGTCATGGGCGAATTGCTCGCGCAGGATTTCCGCTACCACCAGAACGGCAAGGTCGAGGACGGTGCGGACGGCTTCCGCGCGATGATGCGGCGCGTCTACGCGGCCTGGCAGCCACACCGGATCGTGATCGAGGACGAGATCGCCGAAGGCGACCGTGTCGTCTTCCGGATGACCGCCTACGACACGCACTCCGGTCCGTATCGCGGCGTCGCCGCCACGGGCGCCGAGCTTACGTGGTCGCTCATGTTCATCTTCCGGATCGCGAACGGGCGCATCGCCGAGATCTGGCGCGCCGGCGATGACGTCGTGCGCTTCGAGCAGGTCGGGTTGCGAATCGTCGGACCGTCGTGACCGCTCGCCCATAGCGCGCAGGCCCGCTCGACGGACTGATATCCCAACAGAGGGCTCCTGGTATATGCTTTCGCGATGCGTGCGGTCCGGCCGATGGACAACGTGGGCGTGAGACCCACCGTGGTCCTTCCGCCCGACGGCCTCACCTTCGTCGAGCTCATCGACGTCGCCCGGCACGACGTGAACGTGACCCTGTCGGCAGAGGCGCGCGCGGGAATGATCCGGAGCCGCGCGGCCGTCGAGCGCCTCGCTGCCGGCACTGAGGCGATCTACGGTGTCTCCACCGGGTTCGGCGCGCTGGCCAATGTGCGCATTCCCACCGTCAAGCAGCACGAGCTTCAGCACGCGCTGCTCCGGTCCCACGCCGCGGGGATGGGGCCGCCGATCGAACGCGAGGTCGTGCGCGCGATGATGCTGCTTCGTGCGCGCACCCTGGCGATGGGCTACTCGGGCGTGCGTCCGATCGTCGTCGAGTCGCTGCTCGCACTGCTCAACGCGGGCATCAGCCCGATCGTGCCCGAGCACGGCTCGCTCGGATGCAGCGGCGATCTCGCGCCGCTCGCGCACATCGCCCTGTGCCTCATCGGCGAAGGGACGGCCACGACCGGTGCGGGTCAGCTGGTCGACGGCGATGAGGCGCTGCGGCTCGCCGACCTCAGGCCGATCGCGCTCGAAGCAAAGGAAGGCCTGGCGCTCGTCAACGGGACCGACGGCATCCTCGGCATGCTCATCCTGGCGTGCGCCGACCTGCGCGGATTGTTCCAGCTCGCGGATGTCACGGCGGCCATGAGCGTCGAAGCCCTCCTCGGCACCGACGCGCCGTTCGATCCACGTGTTCACGCGCTCCGGCCGCATCCGGGTCAGGGGACAAGCGCGGCGAACCTCAGCCACATGCTCGCCGGATCGCAGATCTGCGCGTCGCACCGCGGTTCGGCCCACGCCGTCCAGGATGCCTACTCGATGCGTTGCAGCCCTCAGGTCGCTGGCGCGGCCCGCGACACGCTGACCTTCGCGAAGGCCGTCGCCGAGCGCGAGCTCGGATCGGCGATCGACAACCCCTCCGTGCTGGACGACGGCTCGATCGCGTCGAACGGCAACTTCCACGGCGCGCCGCTGGGTCTCGCGTGCGACTTTCTCGCGATCGCGGCGGCGGAGGTGGGCGCGATCGCGGAGCGGCGGACGGACCGCCTTCTCGACCCCGCGCGCTCACAGGGTCTGCCCGCGTTCCTCGCGCTCGATCCTGGGACGAACTCCGGCGTGATGCTCGCGCAATACACCGCGGCCGCCTTGGTCGCTGAGAACCGGCGGCTCGCCGCGCCGGCCAGTGTCGACTCGATCCCGACGTCGGCCATGCAGGAGGATCACGTCTCGATGGCCTGGGGCGCGGCGCGAAAGCTGCGTCACGTCGTCGACAACCTCGGCAAGATCCTGGCGATCGAGCTCGTCTGCGCCGCGCGCGCGATCGATCTGCGCGCGCCCCTCGCGCCCGCGCCGGCGACCGGGGCGGCGCGCGACCTGCTGCGGGAGCACGTCGCGGGGCCGGGCCCGGATCGCGCGCTTTCGCCGGAGCTGGCCGCGGCCGAGGATCTTGTGCGCTCGGGCGCCGTGCTCGCACGCGTCAGCGCGTTTGTCGACCTCGCTTAGGTGCTCACCGCCTCCGTCGCGCGCGCGGGCGCGCTGTCCGCGGGCGCGCTGTCCGCGGGCGCGTCCGCTTCACGGCAGCCCGCGGTGACACTTCTGCGACGACGTTCGTCGACAGGAGCCGAGGACTCGCGAGGAGCGCGTCGAGCACCATCCTCTGTGAGTTGCGGATCTGCGTGACCGCGACCTCGCGGGCGGTCTTCTCGTCGCCCGACACGATCGCCTTCACCAGATCGGTGTGCTCGTGGATGATCTCGTCCGCCCGGTTGGTCAGGGCGAGGCCGATGTGGAAGAGACGCTCCATCTGATCGAGGATCTGTTCGAGCACCGCAGCGAGATGCTCGTTCCCGCTCGCCCGGGCGACGGTCATGTGGAACTCGGTGTTCCGGCGCATGTACGTCTTGATGCTGTCGACGTCCTTGGGGTTGTAACTCGCCTTCTGAAGACGGTCGAGGACGCCGAGGTGCTTCGGGTCCTCCATGTGTTGCGCCGCGAGCGCCGCCGCTTCGCCCTCCAGAAGGATCCGGAGCGCGAAGAGGTTACGTGCGTCCTTGACGGTCACGGGGGTGACCCGATAGCCGGAACGTGCGCTTGCCTCGACCAGACCCTCGCGGCGAACACGCGCAAGCGCCTCGCGCACCGGCGTCTTGCTGATGCCCAGCTCGCGCGCGAGCGACGCCTCGGTGAACATCGTTCCCGGCGGAAGGTCGAGGTAGATGAGTTGCGACTTGATGGTCGCGTACGCGCGGTCCGTCAGATTGGGCACGGCCGTCCGCGGTTCCATCGGTCGGTCGCCAGCATAGTGGGCCCGTCGTGAACGACGGTCGCGCGGTCGCCGGCGGCCCTGTTCGCGGGGTCACTCGGCGGGATCGTGATGAACACGGCCGTCGCGGGGTTGCCGCTTCGTGAACTTGTCGAGCTCGAAGCCACAGGCTGGCAGACGGAGACGTAGCAATGATGACGACTGTTATCGTTCCACGTCCGTGAGCACGTGCCCGAGCGTTCGGAAGGGGGCGCGAACGTAGCGGTATGGCGAAGTTCGTCGGCGCCCGATTGCTCGAATCGATCCCCGTGCTCGTCCTGTCGTCGCTGCTCGTCTTCAGCGTCCTGCATCTGATCCCGGGCGACCCGGTCGACGCGATGCTCGGCGTCGCGTCGTTCGGCGTCGGCGATCCGGAGCTGCTCAAGAAACAGGAAGAGGCGATCCGCTTGGAGCTCGGGCTCAACGATCCCCTGCCGATCCAATACCTGAACTGGGTCGGCCGCGCCCTACGGGGAGACCTTGGACAGTCCTACATCCGTCACGCGCCGGTCTCCGCGCTCATCGCCGAACGACTGCCAAGCACGATCGAGCTCGCCTTCACGGCGCTCGTGCTCTCCGTCGTGTTCGGGATCGGTCTCGGGATCCTCGCCGCGATCCAGCGCAACTCGCCCCTCGACCGCATCGTGATGCTCGTCTCGCTGGGCGGCGTATCGACGCCCAGCTTCTTCTTCGCGATGCTCCTCATCCTGCTGCTCTCGGTCGGCCTCGGCCTGCTCCCGGCGACGGGCTCGGGCGGGCTGGATCGGCTCATCATGCCGGCGCTCGTCCTCGGCTATAACGCGACCGGCCTCATCGCGCGCCTGACACGTGCGTCGTTGCTCGAGGTGCTCGGCCGCGAGTACATCACTACCGCCCGTGCGAAGGGGCTGCCGTTCCGGTTGATCATCGGCCGGCACGCGATGCGCAACGCGCTCATCCCGATCGTCACCATCGTCGGGCTCCAGCTCGGACAGCTCGTCGCCGGCAGCGTCATCGTCGAGACCGTCTTCGCGCGACAGGGGATCGGACAGCTGGCCATCGACGCGATCCTCTCGAAGGACTATCCGGTGGTCCAGGGCGTCATCCTTCTCACTGCGTCGAGTTATGTCGTGGCAAATCTGCTCGTGGACATTTCGTATGGCTTCATCAACCCCCGGATCCGTACCTCCTAGCCTCAGTCGCGAGCCGATCGTCTCGTCGCTCCAGGGCGCTAAGCGCCCCATGCCGAGGATCCCCTCGAGCCCCGGGCCATACGCGCGTGCCTGGCGCAGGCTGCAGCACGATCGCACCGGCATGGCGATGCTGGTGTTCGTCGTCGCCGTCGCGCTCGTGGTCATCCTCGTCCCGGCGGTCATCACGATCGACCCATACAAGCAGGATCTCCGGGCGTCGCTGCTCCCACCCGGCAGCCAGGGCCACCTGCTCGGGACCGATCACTTCGGACGCGACCTCGTCCTTCGGATGATCGACGGCGGCCGCGCGTCGCTGTCGCTCGGACTCATCGCGGTCACGATCGCCGTGACGGTCGGCGGTCTGGTCGGCCTGGTCGCCGGCTACCGTGGCGGCGCCGCGGACCGCGTGCTCATGCGCCTCATCGACGTCGAGCTCGCCTTCCCCGGCATCCTGCTGGCCCTGGTCATCGTGACGATCCTGGGCTCCGGTTCGGAGAAGCTGACGGTGGCGGTGGGCATCGGCGGCATCCCTCGCTTCGCTCGCATCGTGCGCGGCACGGTGCTCGCGACGAAGCACGAGCTGTATATCGAGGCCGCGCGCGCCGTCGGTGTGCCGGGGATCCGCATCGCCTTCGTGCACGTGCTCCCGCAGGTGCTCGGCCCCGTACTGACCATCGCGACCTTCGGCATGGCCACGGCGATCCTCGCGATCGCGGCTCTGTCGTTCCTCGGCTTGGGAGCGCAGCCGCCGGCCGCGGAGTGGGGGCTCATGCTCTCCGACGCGCGGAAATACCTGCGCATCGCGTGGTGGCTCGCGGTCGTCCCCGGCCTCGCGATCAGCATCGTCGTGCTCGCGGTCAACTTGCTCGGCGACGCCGTCCGCGATGCTCTCGACCCGCGCCTCTCCAGTGGCGCCGACTAGCGTCGCGATCTAGGTGCTGAGCAGGTGGATGCATCCCGACGCCGGGCTGCTCCTCGTCGCGCGCGTGCTGCGCAACTTCTCGTACGGCTACCTCGTGGTGGTGGTCGGGATCTACCTGGATCAGCTCGGCCTCACGCCGATCGAGGTCGGCGCGGTCCTGACGGCGTCGGCCGCGGGCTCGGCCGCTCTCACGATCGGATGGTCGCTGCTCGCGGACCGCATCGGGCGCCGTCGGTCGATCCGCGTCCTCTCTCTGCTGATGGTCGCGGGCGGGCTGACGTTCGTCATCACCTCGGACCCCTGGCTGCTCGCACTCGCCGCGTTCGCCGGGTCGCTGAGCGTGGCGGGGACCGACACCGGGACCTTCGTGACGGTCGATCAGTCGATGCTCCCGCAGGTATCCGCCGATCACCGGCGCACCTCCACCTTCGCGCTGCAGAACATGTTCGCGACGCTCGCCGTGGCGGTCGGCTCGCTGGCCGCCGGCGCCGTGCCGCTGCTCGCGCGCATCGGTCTTCAGGGCCCCGACGCCTACCGGCCGCTCTTCGTCCTCTTCGCGATCGTTGGCCTGGCGAGCTTCTCGCTCTTCCTCCGCTTGTCGCCCGCCGTAGAGCTGGTGCCCACCACCGTGCGGCCGAGCGGATCGCGGCTCGGCCTCGGAGGATCGAGCGGCCTGATCGGCCTCCTCGTCGCGCTGAACGTCATCGACTCGCTGGCGGGCGGTCTAATGGTGCAGTCGATCGTCGCGTACTGGTTCTATCTGGTGTGGCGCCTCGACGCGTCGACGCTCGCGTTGCTCTTCTTCTGGATGAACGTGCTCTCCGCATTGAGCATGCTCGCGGCCGGCGCGATCGCGCGCCGGATCGGGCTGTTCAACACGATGCTCCTGACCCACATACCCCAGGGGGTGTTCGGCGTGCTCATGCCGTTCGCGCCCACGGCGTGGCTCGCGATGGCGTTCTGGCTCGTTCGGAACACCATCGGATTCGCGTACTTCCCGGTACGTCTCTCGTATGTCATGGGGATCGTCCCGCCCGCGGAGCGCAGCGCGGCGGCTGGATATACGACGGTCGCCCGCAACGTGGCTGGCATGGTGACCCCGGCGCTCGGGGGCCTCGCGTTCTCGCTGGGGCTGCTCGGCCTGCCCTTCATCATCTCGGGATTGATGAAGCTCTCCTTCGACGCGCTCTCATACGCGACCTTGCGAAACAAGCGACCGCCGGAGGAACGAATCGCCATCGAGGAGATCGCGGCGATCGAAGGGGCGTCGGGCAGCAAGTGAGTCAGCACGTGACGGTACTTCAGGATCGTCGTCTGATAGGTCAAACAGCACTAACTGAAGTTGCAGACCGCGCGCACGGTCGTTAGCATCGCTCACGGTCGGCCGGTGGGCCCGACGCGGATCAACAATCGGCAAAGGGGGACGACCATGGCTACGCCCGAAGAGAACTTGACGAAACTCGGCTTGGAGCTGCCGGACCCGGCGCCCGAAGAATCCAACAACACCCGCTGCGTGCGGGTGGGGAACCTCCTGTACCTGTCGGCCCACGCCCCACGGAAAGGCAAGGGCACCGAGTCGGTGTACCCGGGCGTCGTCGGCCGCGATGTCACCCTCGCACAGGCGCAGGAGGCGGCCACCTACGCCGCGCTGTCGCTGATCGCGACGCTCAAGCGGGTCCTCGGGGATCTGGGCAAGGTGAAGAAGTTCGTGAGCACGACCGGTGCCGTCGCGGCGACGCCGGAATTCTCGATGCACACTGCGATCCTCAACACCGCGGCTGATGTCTTCATCGACGTCTTCGGTCGCGAGGTCGGCGTGAGCGCACGGATGCCGTTCGGCTCGCCGTCGCTCGGGCACAACCACTGTCTGGTCATGAGCGCGATCGTCGAGGTGAAGGAGTAGGCGCGATGGGACTGAAGCTGAAGACACACGTCGCGATACCGCGCTATGAGAAGGAGGGTGGCGAGTTCGATCACGGCGACGTCGAGTGGAAGAGCGGTGACCTGTTCATCGCGCATCCGTCCAAGAACACCATCGAGATCGTCGCGGAGGGCGACGGGAAGACGTCCGACTTCTACCACCAATGCACGATCTCCGACGCTCCGCAGGCGAGCGGTGTGGTCGTCCCCCAGGGCGAGAAGATCGTCTTCGTCGCCTGCCGGTCCGCGAATAAGGTCATGTGGCTCGACGCCGAGTTCAGCTGGTGGCTGGGCGAGATCAAAGTCGGCGCCGAGCCCAACGGTCTCGCGTGGGACGCAGGGCGCAAGCGGCTCTTCGTCTCCTGCATCAAGGATCGCGCCGCACATCTCGTCTCGCCCAAGGAGGGGACGACCCACTCGGTGACGGCGCTGCCCGGCCGCCCGCGCTGGTGCGTGTTCGACAAGGCCGGCGATCGCTACCTCCAGGCGATCCAGGACCCATCGGTGATCGTGGTGCTGAACGCGGAGAGCGGCGCCATCACGACGACGGTCCCGATCTCGAGGCCGAAGGCGCACGGGCTTGCCGTCGATGACGAGGGCAAACGGATGTTCGTCGCGTGCGATAGCGGAGCGCTCGTCGTGGTGGATCTGAAGACGCTGAAGGAGACCGCGACGGTGACGCTCGCCGGCAAGCCGAACGTCATTTGGTACAACGGCAAGCGTGACCGGCTGTACCTCGCGATCGAGGACACCGGCGTCGTCGAGGTCGTGGACTGCAAGTCCATGAAGAGCGTCGAGACCGTGCCGACCGAGGTCGATGCGAAGAGCATCGCGTTCGACCCGACGCGGCAGCGGCTCTACTCATTCTTCGAGAAGACGGGCCGCATCGCCGTCTTCCAGGAGTCCTGACGTGGCAGGAGAAGAGCAGAAGCTGCGCGCCCTTGGCATGACGCTGCCCGAGCCGCTCGCCGACGAGTCGAACAACATCCGCGCCGTGCGCGTTGGGAACCTGCTCTTCGTGTCCGCGCACTCGTACCCACAGGATGACGCGCACAAGAAGTACGACGGCAAGGTCGGACGCGAGGTCGACCTCAAGACCGCTCAGGAGGCCGCGACGGAGATCGCGCTGCTGATCCTGGCGACGATCAAGAAGAGTCTCGGCGATCTGGGCAAGGTCAAGCGCATCGTGCGGACCTACGGCGTCGTCAACTCGACGCCCGAGTTCACCATGCAGACGGCCATCCTGAACGTCGCGTCCGATCTCTTCATCGAAGTCCTCGGACGCGAGCGCGGGACCGGCACCCGGCTGCCCATCGCGGCGGTCTCCGCGGGCCACAACTACAGCCTGCTCATGGACATGATCATCGAGGTGGGCGACTAGGCAGACCGCGAGCGAACGGAATGTGAGCCGATCCTCGAACAAGACCTATCGCTTCAGCCACCTCTACCGTGGCGACGACTGGCTCTCGCCGGGGTACGTCGATGTCGACGCAAACGGGATGATCGTCGGCGTCACCGGCGTTCCGACGAGCGAGCTCGAGCGCAGGTCCGAACGGTTCGACGGGTTCGCCGTCCCCGGGATGCCGAACGTTCACAGCCACGCGTATCTCCGCGCGCTCGCCGGTTTCGCGGAACCGATCGGAACGCGCAATCGTGACTTCTGGGCGTGGCGCGATCGCATGTACGAGCTCGCGCTCGGGCTCGAGCCCCCGGACATCGAGGCGATCACCGCGCAGGTCTTCGTCGAGATGACGAAAGCCGGCTTCACGTCGGTCGGCGAATTCCACTATTTGCATCGCGCCCCCGACGGGCGCCCGTACGCCGATCCGGCCGAGGTCTCGCGGCGCGTGATCGCGGCCGCCGACGCGGCGGGCATCGGACTGACGCTCCTGCCCGCGCTCTACATGCACGGCGGGGTCGACGCCCCGCTGGGTGAGCGACAGCGTCGCTTCGCATCGGGGTCGGTCGATGAGTACCTCGCGCTCCTCGGTTCGCTTGGCATGAAGCGGGAACCTCACGAGCTGCTGCGGGTCGGCGCCGCGCCGCACAGCGTTCGCGCGGTCACCGAGCGCGAGCTGCGGGATCTCATCGACGGCCTCGATCGGGCGGCACCGGCCGCGCCGATCCATATGCACCTCGCCGAGCAGCGCGGCGAGGTCGAGGAGTCGCTCGATCGGCGCGGGGAACGGCCCGGCGAATGGCTGGCGCATCGCTTCGCGTTCTCGTCGCGCTGGACGCTCGTGCACGCGACCCACTGCGATCAGAACGAGCTCGCGGAGATCGCGCGCCGAGAAGCGACGGTCGGGCTCTGTCCCGTGACCGAGGCCAATCTCGGCGACGGCCTCTTCGCACTGCCCGCCTACGAAGCGGAGCGCGGGCGCTGGGGTGTGGGCACGGACAGCAACACCGCGATCGGCGTGGCGCTCGAGCTCGGCGTCCTGGAGTACGGACAGCGAAGCGCGCGACAGCGGCGCGACGTGCACAGGGACGACGGCCGTTCGGCGGGCAGCCTGCTGTTCGCGTCGGCGCTGCGCGGCGGCGCGGCGTCACTGGGACAGCCGGTGGGCTCAGTCGAGCCGGGAAAGCGCGCCGACCTGCTGGTCTTCGACCCGAACGCGCCCGCGTTCGTCGGCCACGACATCGACACGTTCCTGGATGCGTGGCTGGTCAGCGGCGGCGCGGCGGCGCCGAGCCAGGTCATGGTGGGTGGCCGCTGGGTGGTGCGGGACCGCCGGCACTTGCGAGAGGACGAGGTCGCTCGGCGTTTCGCAGTGGTCATGTCTCGGCTGCACCGCCGAGACGCCTGAGCCGTGCCTAGCTGGCCAGGTCGAGCGGTTCGCGATCGATCCGTTCACGTCGAATTCGCGAAGAGTTCACCCACATGCAGCCCGCGTCCGTGAGAGTCAGACGCGTGGATACGGGCGGGCTCGATCTGAGGGAGACGCTCGCCACGCTCGCGCTCGATGAGGAGCGTGGTCTGACGCGTGGAGCGGCGGAGCTGATCCGCCGACCTCGCGCGGCGTGTCCGCGCGTTCCTCGCCGCGCGCATCCGAGGGCCGATCCTCTAAGCGCGACGCGTAGTCTGGCCGCCGTCAGTGTCGGGCAGGAATGACGTCGGGATGAGCTCGGAGCGCGGAGGCAGCGGTCTCCGGCGCGAGCTCGGCACCGTCACCACGACGCTCTTCACCGCGGCGATGATCGTCGGCACCGGGATCTTCGCCGCCTTCGGCGCGGCAACAGCTGCCGCCGGCACAGGGATCCTCATCGCGATGGTCATCGGCGGCAGCGTCGCGCTCGCGACCGGGATCAGCGCGGCGCAGCTCGGTGTGAATTTCCCGGAAGAGGGCGGCGCCTTCACGTGGGCGCGGGCATTCGGCCATAACACGATCGGCTTCATCGCCGGCTGCGGTTATCTCGGCAAGGTGCTGGTCTCGATGAGCGTGATCGCGCTCGCGCTCGGGACCTACCTCGGGCAAGCGATCCCGAGTCTGCCCACGCACCTCGTTGCGGCGATCACTGTGCTCGCCATCACCGGCCTGAACATCTTCGGCATCGAGCTGACCTCGAAGATGCTGATCGCGATGCTCGCGGTCCTTGTCGGGCTGCTCGTGCTGTACGGCGCCGCGGCGGTCCGAGTCGTGGATCCTGCGAACCTCGGTCCGATCCTCGGTACGCAAGGTCCGCTGGCGCTGTTCGCTGGCGCCGCCATCTTCTTCTGGTCGTGGGATGGCTTCATGCGTGCGGCCATCATGACGAGCGAGGTCAAAGATCCGCGGCGCGCCATTCCCATCGGCATCGTCGGCGGCGTCGCGATCGCGGCGGCCGTGTTCCTCACGGTCGGAGCGGTCACGCTCGGCGTCCTGGGGGCAGACCAGCTCGGCCGCGAGGACAGCCCACTCCTCTCGGCGGGCAAGAAAGCCGCCGACTGGGCGTTCTGGACCGCGCTCGCCGCCGCGCTCGTGGCCACGCTCGTCGACATGCTGGGCGTCCTGCTCACCGGATCGCGGGTCGTGCTCGCGATGGGGAAGGTGCACGAGCTGCCGGGATGGCTCGCGCGGGTGCACGAGCGCTTCCACACGCCGGTGCGATCCGTCGTCGCCCTCGGGGTCGCGAGCGCGGCACTCGTGCTGGTCTTCGACCTTCGTCCCCTCATCGAGGTCGCGAGCGCCTACATGCTGGTGTGGTACCTGGTGACGCACTACGCCGCGCTCCAATTGCCCAAAAGCAAGCGCATCGCATCGCCAGTCTTCTCCTGGTTCGGGATCGCAGGATGCGTATCTCTGCTCGTGGCGCTGTCAGTGCCCGCGCTGATCGCCGCCGCCACGACGTTCGTCGTGCTGCTGGGTGCCCGGTGGCTCATTCGCCGCGACGCGCTTCGAACGAACCCCACCTGAACCGCAACATGCCACAGTCGAGGCGTCAGGCGCGCCAGGCGTCGAGTGTGACCTCCGAGTAGCGCCCGGCGACGGAACTGATCGGGTCGCCGTTTCGCAGGTGCTGATCGAAGAATCCAGCGACGATCTCACCCACGATCCGCGCTGCGCGGTCGCGGTCGATAGGCCCGAAGAAGCGCGCCGGCGGGTGCTCGAGCCATGGCAGGTACGGCGTGTCCGAGAAGCTCGTGGAACCTGTGCCCGCGATGTGCGCGAGGTAGGCCGGCCCGGCGGTGCGTGCGCAGTAATCGCGATTCAGGTCGGCGACCGCGTCGTGGTTCAACTGGAGGTACGGCCGTGCGGTCGCGGCGGGCTCACCGACCAGAATTCCGCCGAGGTTGGCCGTCGCGGCGATCCGATCGTCCGCAAGCGCGGCCGCGACACCCACGGCGCCACCGAAGGCGCGACCGAGGTGACCCACGCGACCGACGTCGATCGAGAGTCCGAGCGAACCGGCGAGTCGCGGGAGCTCGTCGAGCGCAGAGCGGACCTCTTCGGCCATCCGGCGGACGCGCTCCTCGTCGCTCAGGCCTTCATCGAACCGGACGATGCCCTCGGGCAGGACCGTGGCGAACGTCGAGCCCGGATGCTCGATGCCGGCGACGACGTAACCGTGGCTCGCGAGGTCCTCGGTGCGCGTCACGTTCTGGACCAGCGCGGCGCCGCGGCCATGCGAGAAGAGCACGACCGGGAAGCCGCCCGTGCGTCGCAGCGGCCGCGCGTCCGCCACAGCATGCGCGCGCATGCGCCGCAGCGCGGAGATATCGAGGCGCGCCGGGACCTTCGCGAAGAACCGCTCGAGCGCCGGAGCGAGCACGTCGGCGTCCCACACGTACGCGACCGGTGATGCGTTCGCGTCGGGCTCGGCTGGGTAGTAGATGCTCGTCTTCGCCGATCCGCTATCGCTACGAAAGACTTGCCGCGACACGCCGACGGCGTGCGCGCCCGTCAGCTCGGGGAGCGCACTACGACTCGACCCAGGCGTCACTGATCGGGAAGGCGTTGAGACCGGTCGGGTTCATCTTGATGCCGTGCACCTTCGCCGCGCTGGCCTCGACGCGGTATTGGGTCATGATCGAGATCGTCGGGATGAGCTCCACGAGGCGCCGCTGAACATCCTCGTATGTCTTGCGCCGCTCATCGGAGCCGACCTGCTGTTGCGACCCTTTCGTGAGGAGCGCGTCAAGGCTCGCGTCGGCCAGACCGGAGAAGTTCGCAAGCTTGACGCCCGCGGAGTGATAGCGGACGCGCAGCTCGTCCGGATCGAAATTCGTGCCTGCGCTCTGACAGAGGTTGTGCTTGTACGCGCGCACGTAGTCCAGGTACGCGGCCCGTGCCATCGCTTGCACTTGCACCTCCATCCCGATATCGCGTAGCTGCGATTGGACGACGGCCGACATTTCGCTCCACGGGCTTCCGAACGTGACGAGGGAAAGGGTGAGCCGCTGGCCGCCCTTCGCGCGGATGCCGTCATTGCCCGCGGTCCATCCGGCGGCGTCAAGGAGCTGCTTCGCTTTCCCTGGGTCGAAGCTGAACGTCTTTTCGAGATCGTCGAGGCGTCCCCACACGCCCTCGCCGAGCGGACCCACGCAGACTTTATGGACGCCGAAGAAGAGCCGGTCGACGATCGTCTTGCGGTCCACCGCCCAGCTCATCGCTTCGCGGACCGCGCGGTCATCCGTCGGCGGCTTGGTCACGTTGATCGTGAAGCCGACGCCGAGCCCGCGCCGCGGCGACAGGACGAACGCGAAGCGCTTGTCGTCCTTGAGGCGGTTGTAGTCGGCCTCGCTCGCTTCGTCGATGAACAGGTTCTCGCCCGACTCGAGCGTCGCCAGGCGCGTGCCCGGCTCGGGGATCGAACGGAACTTGAGGCCGTCGAGGTACGGCGCTCCCTTGTTCTGGAAGTTCGCCGGAGCCCATGCGTAGTCGGCGTTCGCGGCGAGCGTGTAGACGCCGTCCGCGGACCGACCGACGAATTTGAACGGTCCCGTGCCGACCGGTGCCGTCGCGGGATCCCCCGGCTTGAGCGTGTCCAGATATCTTGGCGAGAGCGGCCCGAACCATGACCGCCAGAGCGCGAGAAGGAACAGAGGATTCGGCTGTTTGAACGCGACGACGAGGGTGCGCGCGTCGGGCGCCGTGATCGTATCCACCGGACCCAGGAGCGCCGCCATGCTTGCGGCCTTCGTCGCCGGATTGATGATGCGCTCCAGGCTCCGCTTCATCGACGCGGCGTCGAATGGCGTGCCGTCGTGGAACTTGACGCCGTCCCGGAGCGTGAACGTGAACTTCCGTCCCTCACCGTCCATGACCCAGGTCGTGGCGAGGCCGGGAATGATGGTCGCCTTGTCGTCGAGCGCGACGAGCGTGTCGACGATGTTGTTGATGACCTCGGTGCCCGAGGCACCCGATGGGTTCGCGGGGTCGATGCTGTCGTTCGAGTCCCACTGGCCCCAGGTGAGCGTGCCCCCGTGACGCGGGCTCGCCGAGGCGGCAGCCGGCGCGGCAGTTGGTCCGCCACCGGTGCCGGGGACGCATGCCGCCAGCCCGGTCGCGAGCCCGGCGAGCGCCGTACGCCGCATGAGCTCGCGTCGCGTTATCTGGTCGCGCGCCATCCACCCTCCCCGAGACGGCCGACTCTTCTCCATCGACCGGCCTAGATCTCGGCTAACCCTCGAGCCACGCGTCGCTCAGCGGAAGCGCGTTGAGCCCATCGGGCCCCATCCGCAGATCGTGGAGGCGCCGCGCCATCGCCTCGACCCGGACCTGCGTCAGCACGGACACGAACGGCACGAGGTCCATGAGACGGCGCTGCGCGTCCTCGTACGCCTTCCGTCGTTCGGCGCTTCCGAGCGGAAGCCGCGAGCCCTGCTCCAACGCGGCGTCGAGCTGCGGGTCGCCGACGTTGGCGAAGTTCGTGACTCTGATGGCCGATGAGTGGTAGCGCTCGCGAAGCTGGTCCGGATCGAAGCCGCCACCGGCGGAGGCCGCGAGGTTGTGCTTGTTCTCGGTCGACCGGATGAAGTCGAGGTAGGGACCGCGCTCCATCTTCTGCACCATGAGATCGATGCCGACATCGCGGAACTGTGACTGGAGCGCATCGGCGATGGTGGACCACGGCTCGCGGAACGAGGCGAGAACGAGCGAGAGCTTCTGGCCGCCCTTCTCGCGGATCGGCCCCAAACCTTGCTTCCAGCCTGCGTCGTCGAGGACCTGCTGCGCTTTCTTCGGATCGAACGTGTAGCGGTTTTCGAGCTCGGCGAGATACGACCACACACCCTGCGTGAGTGGCCCGACCGACGGGCGGTGGACGCCGAAGAACACTTTGTCGACGATGTTCTTGCGGTCGACCGCCCAGTTCATCGCCTGGCGGACGGCGAGGTCGTTCGTGGGAGGCCGTTGGACGTTGACGAAGAAGCCGAGCGGGATCCCGCGGCGGACCGTCTCGACGAAAGTGAACCGAGCGTCGGAGCGGAGACGCGCGTAGTCGGGCTCGGGCAGCTCATCGATGAGGAGGTACTCGCCGGACTCGAGCGTCGCGACCCGTGTGCCCGGTTCGGCGACAGCACGGAACTTCAGTGAATCGAGGTAGGGCGCGCTCTGATTGCGCAGCAGCGCCGCTCCCCATTTGTAGTCGGCGTTGGCGGTGAGCGTGACGACGCCGTCCGCGCTGCGGCTGGATAACCGGTACGGCCCCGAGCCGATAGGCGTGACGACCTTGTCGCCCGGCTTCAGCGAGTCGAGCTGCTTCGGCGACAGGATGCCGAGGTATGGGCGCCACAGCTGCTGCGGGAAGAATGGGTAGGGCTGCTTGAAGGACACGATGACCGTCCTCGGATCGGGGGCATCGATGCGGTCGACGGGACCGAAGAGTCCGATGCCCACCGTGGATTTTGTCTTGGGGTCGAGGATGCGGTCCCAGGTGCGCTTCACGGCGCTCGAATCGAGGCGACTTCCGTCGTGGAACGTCACATCATCGCGGAGGGTGAAGGTGAAGCGCTTGGCGTCGGGGTCGGACTTCCACTCGGTCGCCAGCAGCGGGTACGCCTTCTGATCGTCGTCCATCAGGATCAGCGTGTCGAGGACGTTGCCGAGGATCTCGAGTGACGCGCCGCCCGTCGGTGTCGCGGGGTCCAGGTCGTCGTTCTTGTCCCACTGGGCCCATGTCAGCGTGCCGCCACGTTTCGGCGTCGCGGATGGTCGGGCCGACGGCGCGACCGCGGCGGGAGCGCATGCCGCGATCGCCACGGCCGCACCGCCGATCGCTCCGCGGCGTATGAGCTCTCTGCGCGTCAGTGACTGCGACGCCCATCGCCCCATCGGCGCGAGCCTAACATTTTTGCTCAAAAACCTAGAATCGCCGAGTGAGTAAGCTCTCCGGTTCGACGGAACGCCACACGTCGCTGCTGCGCGGTATCGGCGCCGACCTTGAGTTCGGGGCCTACGACCCGGGTCAGTGGCTGAAGCTGATCGACCTGCAGCGGCGGCATCGCGCGACGCAGTTCGAAGTGCGCCAGGTGCTGCGGGAGCTCAAGGGCCGCGGGCTGGTGGAGCATCGTCCGAACTACGGTTTCCGCGTCGCCCGACCAGATCCGCTCGAGAGCGCGCGGATCACGTACGTCCGCGTAGCGCTCGAGCGGAGCGCGGCGCAACTCATCATCGAACGCGCCGTGGCGCGCGACGTCGCCGACCTCGCGGCCCTGAGTCGCGCGTTCATGAAGTCGATACGAATGCCGGGCCGGCACCGGCAGGCGTCGGCCAATCAGGCCTTTCACGACCGTCTGTTCGCGATGACGGGTAATCCCGTACTCACCGAGGAGATACGAGCGCTGCGCAGCCGTTACTACGCGAGCGCCGGGCGGTGGCGCCGCGTTCAGGGACTGCGCGAGAGCGGCGAGGAGCACGAGCGCATGATCACCGCGATCAGAAGACAGGATCGTTCGACGCTCGAGCGGCTGATCGTGCATCACGTGCGCGCGTTCTCGGCTGACGCGGCGAACGTCGCGAAAAAGCTCGCGTGAATGACGCGGTCGACCTGGGGACGACCCTAGGCGAGCTCGCGCGTGAGGACGACCGACCATCACCGCGGCTCGCCGCGTTCGATGCCGTCGAAGCGCGTCTCGCCGCCGACGTCCGTGCCGGTCGCCTCAGCCCATTCGTTCGCACGCGATTCCGCACGCGTGCCGCGTCGCTCCAGTACCGGCTCGCAGCCGCGGACGCTCGCGAGGACGAGGTCGCACGCGCCGCAACCGATCTCGAGCGCGAGCTGCGGGCGGGGGCGACAACAGCGCTGGCGGCCGCGCGACCACGCGCGCGACCGGCCAGCGCCGGCGCAAGAACGGCAACCAAGGACGTTGTGATCGTCGGTGGCGGCATCGTCGGGCTCGCCGCGGCGCGGCAGCTGGCGCGTGCTGGCGTGAGGGTCGTTGTCATCGAGCGGGGCGAGATCGGCGGCGAGGCATCGGGCCGCAACGGCGGTCAGATCTCACCGGGCATCGATGCGACGTGGGCGCCGCTCGCGAAGCGAGCGCTCGACCTTTGGCCCGACTTTGCACGAGAGCTCGGCGACATCGACTACCAGTGCGCAGGCGGTCTCTACGTGGTGATGGAGAGCGATCCCATCGACCCCGTCGACGTCCTCGAGTACCGGCGCGAGCGCGGGTTCGTGGCAGAGGCGCTCGATGCCTCTGCTTGCCGGCGGCTGCTGCCCTCGCTCACCGACCGCATCAAGGGCGGCGTGTTCTCGCCGCGCCACGGTCAGGTGGATCCAGTCAAGACGATGCGCGCGCTGGCTCGCTCCGCCCGGGCGTGTGGTGTCGACCTCTGGTCGAACGAGGAGGTGACGGTGATCGACGTCTCCGCCGGCGCATTCCGCGGCGTGCGCACGCCGCGACGCCATGTGGCCGCGGACGTCGTGCTCATCGCGGCGGGTGCGTGGTCTGGCGCTCTCGCGCGTCAGGCGGGCGTGGATCTGCCCGTGTCGCCGCGCCGCATCCAGATCATCGCGAGCGAGCCCACCGAGCGAATGACGGACACGCTGTGGGGCGGGAACGGCCTGTACTCGCGCCAGAACAGCGCGGGAGAGCTGCACTTCGGCGCCGAAGGGCCGCCTTGGGATCCGTCGGTCGAGACGTTCGAGCGGCGCACGACGGAGCCGACGCTGCGGCGCATCGCGCGCCGTATGGTCGAGCTGACGCCCGGCCTTCGCGGGCTCCGTGCGAAGCGCGCTTGGTCGGGGATCATCGGGCCGAGCGCCGACGGTCAGCCGATCATCGACGTGATCGAAGAGCCCAGTGGTCTCGCACTGGCCACTGGTTTCGGCGGCAACGGCTTTGGCACCGGGCCCGCATCAGGCGAGGCGATCGCGGAGCTGATCCTCACTGCGGCCACGTCGGTCGACACCACCGCGATGCGACTCGAGCGTTTTCGGGCGCCGTCGTGATACTATCTGCGCATACGCTCAGATATGCAGAGACTGCACCGCCGACGTAACGCCAACGTTCTGACTGACGCCCAGGTGCTCGTCGCCTCGGGGACGTTCCAGGTCCTGTCCGACCCGACGAGGCTGCGCATCATCCACGAACTCCTCTCCGGCCCGAAGTCCGTCGGTGCGCTCGCGATCGCGTGCGACGTCTCTGCGTCCGCGGTCTCGCATCAGCTCCAACGCCTTCGGGACCTGCGGCTCGTCTCCTTCACCCGCAAAGGCAACACTCTCCTCTACGAGCTCACCGATGACCATGTCGGTAGCTTCTGCCGCGAAGCGCTCTATCACGCGGACCACGTCGTAACGGGCAAGGGGCACCGCTGATGTGCACCGTCGTCTCGTCCGAACCGGGCGCCGTGGTCCGCGACGTGGCGTTGCCGTGAGCGACTCCGGCGTCGTAGCGCCATACGGGCGCGAGTCCGCGCACGATCGGGATCGGCGTCATCGCGCGCGGGCGATGCGTGCGATCGTGACCTCGTCCGCGGGTCTGACGGTCACCAGCCTTCTCGAGCTCGCCGTCGCGCTGCTGTCCGGCAGCGTCGCGTTGCTGGCGGACGCGCTGCACAACCTCGGCGACGTTTTCACGACCGTCGGCATCTACTTCGGCTTCCGCATGTCCCGCCGCGTGGCCACGACCCGTTTTCCCTACGGTTACGGCCGGTCCGAGGATCTCGCCGGCGTCGTGGTCGTCGCCGCTATCTGGATCAGCGCGGGTGTCGCCTTCTACCAGTCGTACGAGAAGCTCGTGTCGGGAACGCCGACGACGGACCTCACCCTCGGCATGGCCGCCGCGGTCATCGGGATCGTGGGCAATCAGATCGTCGCGCGATACAAGTCGCGCGTCGGTCGCGAGATCAACAGCGCGCCGCTCATCGTCGACGCGAAGCATTCGCTGCTCGACTCGGCGGCATCCGCCGGAGCGCTGGTCGGTCTTGTCGGCGTCGCGCTTGGCTTTCCACAGGCCGACCCGATCGCCGGCTTCGCCATCGGCCTGCTGATCGTCCACATCGGCATCGACGCGACCAGGGACGTGGCCGACCGGCTCATGGACGCCAACGACATCGATGTGACAAAGGCCGCCGAGCGCCTCGCCATCGCAGTGCCGGGTGTTGAAGCGGTCGGCGATGTGCGCGCGAGATGGCTCGGCCGCGAGGTCGAGGTCCGTCTGGCGATCACGCTCGCACCGCACCTTGCGCTCAGCGACGCGAGCGACATCTGCTCCCAGGTCGAACGCCGCGTGCGCTCTGACCTTCCCGAAGTCCGCGACGTCGTAGTCCTCTGCCGCAGTCGCGGAACAGCGATCGCGCTGGTCTAGTCGCTCCCGACGCTTACCGCTTCCGCGACCGCGGCGCGCGACCGCGGCGCGACCTCGTCGTACAGGTTCCACGGGAGCAACCGGTATTCGGATTCGCACGGGCTTCCCGCGGTGATCCGATACTCGCCTGTCGTGAGGTCGACAATGCTCGACGTGATCGTCTGATTGCGGTCCGTCCCGATGCTGCGCTCGTTCCCGTGCTTGCACACGGAATCCGGATAGCCGAAGTGATCCCGCAGGGCCGCGCCGATCGCGTCACGTGTCGCGGACGACCCGCTCGTGGCCTTCACCTTGCGCAGGCCGTCAGTCAGGCGGGGTAAGCGCCACAGCGAGTTCACCGAGAACGGCCGGTATGTTGCCGCGACCTGCTCGGGCACGAATGCGATGAAGTGGTTCGTGTGCACGAGGAGCCCATCCGTCGGGTACATCCAGCCGTGACGGTCCGGCGTCGACTCGATGTCGATCGCGAAGCCGTCGCGGTGAGTGACAAGGAGGTTCGTGCACAGTGACGGGCGCGCGTCGAAGATCGCCGAGAGCGCGGACTGCATGTCCGCCGACTCGAGGATCTTGCGGCGGATCATCGGCTGCGGGACGCCGATGCCCTTGCCCCAGCGCGTCCCTAGCCCGTTCGCGTTCAGCGCGATGCCGGCCGAGTTCGCACCATGGCGCCCGACCTGGCCCGCCTCGGTCTGCATGACGATCGTCGGCTTCCCGGGCTGCGTGATCCGCAGGAGGACCACCGTCCCGAACGTCTCGCAGCGCCAGTCCCAGTTCTGACCGCAGTAGACGTGGCCGTCACCGGTCGCCTGCGGCAGGATCGCGAACGACGAACAGCCCTCGTTCGCGTCATCCGCGAACGGGTTATGCGTCGAGAGCTCGCCGCGCGCATTGAGCGCGAGCACATCCTCGAACTCAACGCTCGCGCCCTCGGCGATGCCGCGGACCTCGTCACTGATGCCGGGGAGGTAATCCTCGACCGGCGCGACCCAGCGCGGCGCATTGCGGCGGATCTCCGTCCAGTCGAGCCCGGTGATCCGTTTTACGGACTGCTGGTAGTAGGCGATCGATTCGCGGATCTGCTCGCGGGCGGCCTCACCGTGCTGGCGTCCCAGCTCGCGCCGGTCGCCACTTACCTCGATCGTCGGGATCACGAGCTTGCTCATCGCACGCGCCTCCAAGGTTGCTTCGTGCCGAAGCATACACTACATTGCGCGCCGGTATCCTGAAGTGAGCGCTACAACGAAGCTCCCGAGCCTGGACGAGCGCGTCGCGGCCGCCCGCGATGCGCTGAGCCCCGCTGAGGAGCGCGTCGTGAGCTTCCTCGTCGAGCATCGCGAGGAGGCTGTCTTCCTATCGGCCGCGGACATCGCGCGGCGGCTTGACACGAGCGACGCCACGGTGATCCGCGCCGTGCAGACCCTCGGCTACGGGGGGCTGCCCGCCCTCAAGGGCGAGCTCCAGGACGCGCTTCGCTCGCGTGCCACGCCCACGCTTCGCCTCGGTCGGAGCTTGGAGGACCTGGGCGACGACCCGGACGCCATCCTCGAGCATGTGCTCGCGACGGAGCTCGCGCTCATCAAGGACGCGCGCGAGACGCTGCGGCCATCCGATTTCGCACGCGCCGTGGAGCTGCTCGCGCGCGCGGATCGGGTCGTCGTCCAAGGGGTCGGCCCCAACGCGTCGCTGGCCGAGTATTTCGCGCTGCGTTTGGGCCGGCTGCGCAAATCCGCGCTCGCGGTCACCGCTCGCGGCGTTGGACTCGCCGACGCCCTGCTCGACATGCGGCGCGGCGATCTCGCCGTCGCCATCGTGTACGAGCGCGGCACGCCCGAATTCGAGCACGTGCTCGACCGGGCGAAAGAACTGCGACTGCCGTCGATCATCATCACCGACACGCTCGGTTTCGCGCTCGCGGGACGGTCCACCGTCGCGCTGTCGGCGCGCCGTGCCGGAAGCGGTATGTTCCACCTGTCGTCGATCACGATGGTCGTCATCGACGCATTGCTCATGGCGCTCGCCGGCCGGGATCGGGTGCGCGCACTCGACGCCTACGAGGACCTGCAGCGGCTGCGGGCGCGCGTCGCCGGACATTAAAGGAGGGCGGAGATGGCAACAGTGACGCGGGAGCGCACCGGGCTCGCGAGCGACGCGGTTCGCGAGTTACGCGAGCGATTCGTGCCTCGCGGGCTGAGCGTCGGCACGCCGGTGGTCGTCGCGCGTGCGGTGGGGTCGGAGGTCTGGGATCCGGAGGGCAAGCGTTACCTCGATTTCGTCGCCGGGATCGGCGCGCTCAACCTCGGTCACCAGCATCCCGACGTGACCGCCGCGGTGCGCGAGCAGCTCGAGCGCTACACGCACGTGTCGGCGCAGGTCGTCACGTATGAGCCGTATGTGCGCCTGGCGCAGGAGCTCGATCGCATTTACCCACGCGGCGATGCGGCACTTGCCACGAAGAGCGTGTTCGCGAACAGCGGCGCGGAGGCGGTCGAGAACTCGATGAAGATCGCGCGCGTCGCGACCGGCCGGGAGTGGATCATCGCATTCCAGAACTCCTTCCACGGCCGGACCTACGCCGCGATGACCGCCACGGGCAAGACGAAGAACTCGCGCATGGCCTTTATGCGGACGACGACGCCGAACATCGCGCACCTTCCCTATCCATACCCTTACCGGCCGCTCGCACCACTCGAGGGCGACGATCTCGCGGAGCTCTACGTCCGCCTCTTCGAGCAGGCGCTCGATACGAACCTCGCGCCTGAGCACGTGGCCGCCGTGATCATCGAGCCGATCCAGGGCGAGGGCGGCTTCATCGTGCCGCCGGCGCGCTTCCTGAAGCGCATCGCAGCGATCTGCCGCCGTCACGACATCCTGTTCATCGCCGACGAGATCCAGACGGGCATGGCGCGCACCGGCCGGATGTTCGCGATCGAGCACAGTGGCGTGACGCCCGATCTACTCGTGACGAGCAAGTCGCTCGGCGCGGGCTTTCCGATCGGCGCGGTCACCGGCCGCGCGGACCTGTTCGACGCGCTCGGCCCGGGGACGCTGGGCAGCACTTTCGGCGGGCACCCCATCGCCTGCGCCGCCGCGATCAAAACGATCGAGGTCATCGAACGCGACGGGCTCGCTGCGCGCGCGACCGCCATCGGGGCGACACTGCGCCGCCGCTTCGAAGCGATGGCCAAGAGCCAGGCGGGCATTGGCGAGGTCCGCGGCGTCGGGGCGATGCAGGCCATCGAGCTGGTCCAGGACCGCACGACGAAAAAGCCGGCCCCCGTCGACGCGATCATCAAGCGCGCTTGCGAGCGAGGCCTGCTCGTCCTCCGCGCCGGCCTGTACAGCAACGTCATCCGCACGCTCGTCCCACTGACCATCACCGACGCTCAGCTCGAGGAAGGGCTGGACATCTTGGAGGGATCGATCGATGGGTGACCCGATGACGCTCTACCGCCGCGAATTCCTGCGGCGATCGGCGCTGGCCGCGGCGAGCGCCGCGGTACTCGCGTGCACGCCGGGCGGCGCACCCGGAGCGACGGCGGCGCGTCCATCGGCGGGACCGGTCCGTGGGGGCACGCTCACGTGGGGCCAGTGGGACAAGATCGACCTCATCGATCCCGCGCTCACGACCGGCGCGGCCGCGGGCGAGATCGCCCAGAACATCCTGGACACACTCATCGTGCTGGATGGCGACCAGAAGCCACATCCTGCGCTGGCCACGAAGTGGACGATCGAGGACTCGTCCAAGAAGTTCACGTTCGCCCTTCGCGACGGCGTGACGTTCCACGACGGGAGCACGCTCACCGCGGCAGCGGTGAAGGGGTCGTTCGAGCGGATCCTCGACCCGAAGCTCAAGGCCGGTGCGGTCGTGTCGCTGGCGGGACCGATCGACACGATCACCGCGCCGAACGACAGCACGGTGATCTTCACGTTCAAGCAGGGCTATCCCGCGTTCATGCTGCAGATCTGGCGCTACTTCTTCGGGATCCTGTCACCGAAGTACCTCGCGACGCTGAAGCCCGGCGATCAAGCCACCGAGCCGGTCGGCTCCGGACCGTTCAAGTTCGTGAGCCGGTCGTCCGACGGCGTCGTGACCCTGAAGGCGTTCCCCGACTACAAGTGGGGCCCCGAGACGTTCAAGAACCGCGCGGCGCCGTGGCTCGATACGGTGAAGTTCCGCGCGATCACCGAGCCGTCAACCCGGATCGCGACGCTCGAGTCAGGGGAGAACCTGCTCATCGACGAGATCCCCGAGACCGATTACGCGCGCCTCAAGGACGACAAGCGATTCACCTTCGTGCTGTCGCCGCGCGCCAGCCACACGCTGGGCTTCAGCATGAACGTCACGAAGGCGCCGACCGACGATCGCGCCGTGCGTGAGGCCGTGAACTGGGCGATCGACCGCAAGACGATCGTCGACAAGGTGTTCTTCGGCGTTCACCACGTCTCGGTCGGCCCGCTGTCCGAGGGGGTCTGGGCGCGTGACGACACCATCGAGAAGATGTTCGCCTTCGATCCCGCGCGTGCGAAAAAGCTCCTCGACGACGCGGGTTGGAAGCTGGGCACCGGACCGATCCGGCAGAAGGGCGGCCAGAACCTCGAGATCCTTCTCGCGACGTTCCGCAGTCCTTGGACCGATATCGCCCAGGCGATGCAGGCGCAGCTTCGCGACGTCGGCATCGACCTCAAAGTCCAAGTGATGGAGCGTGGCCCCTACCTCGACTATGTTCGCGCGTACAAGCACAACATGGCGGCGACCTCGTCGACCGCGATCGATCCCGATGGCATCCTCCGCGTGTGCTACCACTCGGCCAACCGTGGTGGCGGCAGCAACTTCTCGAATGTCGCGGATCCCGCGCTCGATGCGCTCCTGGTGAAGGGTCAAGCGCAGGAGTTGAACACGGCGGAGCGCCGTCAGACCTACCTCGACGCGCAGAAGAAGGTCATGGAGATCCTGCCGTTCGTCGGGGTCATGAGTCAGGTGCGCGTTGAGGCGATGTCGACGAAGCTCCATGACTTCAAGCCGGGACCGGATGGCCTCACCGGCCTGCCGCTGAACGATCTCTGGGTGGAGCAATAGCGGCAGACCTCATCCTGCATGGCGGCCGTGTCTGGACCGGCGATGCCGGTCGGCCCGAGGCGCGGGCGGTCGCCGTACAGGGCGACCGTATCGTCAAGGTCGGCAGCGAGTCGGACGTCCTCGCGTCACGCGGTCCGATGACCGAGGTGATCGACCTGCGCGGTCGCCTGCTCATTCCGGGCTTCATCGACGCGCACACCCATTTCGGCAACGCCGCGGCGTGGCTCTTCCGCATCAGCCTGTACGAGGTGCACGGCGAACGCGAGGCGCTAGAGGCCGTTGCGTCCGCCGCGAGACGCATCCCCGAAGGTCTGTGGATCTCGGGCGGCGATCTCGGGGCCGCATCTGCGTGGGCTGCCGATGCGGAAGGCAGGCCGCGACCGGATCCGATGCGGCTCGACATCCGTGCGCTCGACGCCGCCACGCCCGCGCATCCGGTCCTGCTTCGCCGCGTCGATGGCGCGTACATCGCGAACTCGCTGGCGCTGGCCCGCGCACGCACCACGCCTGGAGAGCCGGATCCGCGGGGCGGTCGCATCGAACGCGATCCCGCGACGGGCGAGCCGACCGGCGTCGTCCACGGCAGAGCGGCGGAACAGCTCGTCGACCTGATGCCGCCGTCGAACCTGGAGCTCCAGATCGCGGGCGCGCGGGTCGCACTCGAAGACCTGCGGCGCGCGGGCATCACCACCATCCATGACGTCGCGCGCCTTGAGGAGGCGTCGAGCCGGCGACTCTTCCACACCCATGTCGAGCGCAGCGCGACTGACCTCGAGCTGTTCCGGGAGTTGCAGCGGCGCGGTGAGCTGACGGTGCGCGTCTACGCCTTCCTCACGCTGCCGCTCTGGCGCGAGGTCTTGGCCGCCGGCATTCGGCCGCGGTCCGACGAAGGTCTGATCCGCTTCGGCGCGCTCAAGGCCTTCATCGATGGTTTCCTGATGGACGAGCCGTATGCCGACGATCCGGACTACTCGGGGAGCTTCACGTTCCGCTTCGTCGACGAGCGAACGATGGCGGCGGACATCGCCGGCGCGGATGCCGCGGGCTTCGATCCGGTGATCCACACGATCGGGGACAAGGCGCACCGGCTGCTGCTCGACTGGTACGAGGCCGCGATACGCGCGAACGCACCTCGGGATCGGCGCTTCCGCGTGATCCACGCCTGGTACCCCAGCGCGCGCGAGATCGAGCGGATCGGGAGGCTTGGCCTCATTGTCGACGTCACTCCTCAGCAGCTCATGCGGAACCTCGCCACCATCGATCGACACCTCGGCCCAGCCCGTGCGAAGACTGCGTTTGCCTGGCGCTCGCTGCTCGACGCCGGCGCGCGGCTCGACATCGTGTCGGACTGGCCGGGCAGCTTCAACGAGCGGCGGCCCACGCCGCTCGCGCCCCTCGAGAACATCGCCCTCGCGGTGATGCGGGGGTGGCATCCTGAGCAACGGCTCACCGTCGAGGAAGCACTCATCGCGTACACCGTGAATCCAGCGTTCGCATCCTATGAGGAG
>Ga0209058_1000752_pt1 | contig 28412 bp, 31 predicted proteins | sample GraSoiAngelo_147_FD_185904 | JGI IMG/M metagenome (GOLD analysis project Ga0209058, IMG submission 185904) | Grasslands soil microbial communities from the Angelo Coastal Reserve, California, USA - 14_1009_05_40cm (SPAdes) (version 2) | ecosystem: Environmental > Terrestrial > Soil > Grasslands ... | reverse complement strand
GGGGACAAGCAGGCGGTGGGCGGTTTCCTCGGCGTCAATGCGGCCTTGTTCGGCGAGGCGATCGAGAGGAAGGTCGTGGTCGCGGAGCGGCGACTCGCCTTGCGGGACCTGCCGCTCGGTAAGGCCGTCGCCCAGTCCATCGATCCCTACTTCCGCGGCCTCTCCGGCCGGCCCGAGGCCGCCGCGGAATTCCTGCGCGCGGCCGGGATCGATCCCGAGACGCCCATCCGCCAGCTCGATGCGGCGGGCCGACGCAAGCTCAGCTCGATCCTGGCGGTCCGGCTCCTCGAACAAGGCCCCGCCCCGGAGGCGCTCGAGTCGCTCGTGGAGGATCGGTATTGGATCGAGCCGGACCAGATGTACGCGCAGGACCTCGAGGCCTACGTGAACAGCTGCGACCGCCTCGATCACGAGGGCCTCGGCCTGGCCCTCTGCCTCGGGGACCGCGAGGCGTTGGCCAAGGCGGAGAAGCTCCTCGAGGAGTACACGTCTCGCGTCCTCGGGTACCTCGTCGGGCTCGAATCGAAGGGGCTGTTCCCGAAGAAGCACATCCAGTTCTTCTATTGCGACGACGCGAGCCTCGCGGGATCCGTCGCCGGGACGGGGATGCAGTTCTTCTTCGACCAATCGAAGCCGGTCCTCGGCCTCTCGGTCCTCGACGGCGTCACGAAGGCATCGGCCCGCGCAACGCGCACCTTAGTCGCCGCGGGCGTTGATCTGGCCGTGGCGCTGCGGGAGGCCGGCTCCGAGGTCGGCGGCAACGGCGGAGGGCACAACATCGCGTCGGGTGCGACGGTCCCGAAGGGCAAAGAGGAAAAGTTCCTCGCGTTGGTCGATGAGATCGTGGCGCGGCAACTCGCCGCCGGCCCGGCGAAGGCTCAGTAGCTGTCGAGGAGCCGACTGACCTCGCGCGCTTCGAGGTCCGTCCGAAGGGCGGGCGACTCGAGGACTTTCAGGTTCCGCTCGAGGAGGGCGAGCTCCTTCTCCTCCAGCGTGTCCGGGCTCACCGGCAGGAGGATGATCGCGCGACGCTGCATCACGAATTCGTTCACGTGCTCGACGAACATCAGCGTCTGGAGGAATCCGTTGTTGATGATGAGGTACTCCAGTCCGTCGAGCAGGACGACGCCCTCGCCGTTGTTGTCCTCGCTGAACTTCTGGATGACCTTGGCGAGCGTGCCGATCGCGGTCGGGTTGTGGAAGTCCTCTCCGGGCGTGTGGCTCAGCCACATGATGCGGACCTCCGCCAGACCGCGCTCCCGTCGGACCCGCTCCGGATACTGCCGCGTGATGCAGAGGCCTGGGATCTTCTGCGCGACGAGCGTTTCGAAGAGGCGGTAGCTGAGCTCCGGTTTCTTTTCCTTCACGAGGTAGCAGACGCCCTTCTCCAGGTCCATGGGCATCGCTGAACGCACGGACTCAGCCTCGGTGCCCATCTCCTCTGCCTGCGGTTGCACCCATCCCACCGCTTTTCTTCATATACCTATCGACGCTTCAAACTTCGTTCGAGATTATCAGCCAGGACCCGGGCGGGAATCTCCGGGAGGGAGATGAGCGTGGTCTTGCCGACCTCGCCTTTCCCGCTGAGCTTCGTGTCGACGAGGCCGAGCGCGTCCAGTTCCTTCACGTACTTCCAGAACTGTGTGTGGGCCCGCGGCTTCTCGTCATATTCCTCGCACACGAGGGCGTAGGCCTGTTCCGCGTCGCCCATCGTGATGTACGCTTTCTTGCGGCTCTTCCGCGCGATCGACAGGAGGACGAGCTTCTTCGGTACGTCGAGGAGGGCCAACCTCTCCTCGACCTCGATTGGATGCACCTGGGCCTTTGCACCTCGGACGTGTTCCGCGGCGACCTCCTCGGCGCGTTCTTCGTCGGCCAGCATGCCGGCCTTCTCGAGGAGCTCGATCGCATACCGGGCGTCGCCGAATTCCGAGGCGATGTCCGCGATCAGGTCGACCAGGTCGTCGTCCACGGTGCCGGGATGCATCGCGAGGGCGACCCGGCCGTGCACGATGTCCTCCAGCTCCTTCTGGTCGTACCGCGGGAACTCGATGACGTTCGTGCGGCGGAAGGTGCTCAGGGCCGCGGCGTCCATGTACTCGAGGGCGTTCGGCCGCTGGGAGATCAGGATCATCGAGATGTTGCCCTTCGTCGTCGTCCCCTCTTCCGCGATGCGGGCGAACGAATAGATTAGGTCCGCGCCGCTCTTCTTGAGGAGGGCGTCGACCTCGTCCAGGATCACGATGAAGTGGAGCCGCTGTTTCTCGAGGTGCTTCCGGAGGCTCTCCATCTTCTCGGCGATCGAGAACCCGCGCTCCGGGAAATGCGCGTCGAAGTGCTGGAGGAGGCGCAGCAGGACCGCGTCGTCGCCCATCCGCTGCCGGCAGTTCACCAGGTCCCAGTCCAGGGCGCGGTTCGACTCCGAGGCGTACTTGCGGAAGTCCAGGCAGAACCGTTTCGCGGTGTGCGTCTTCCCCGTCCCGACGGGGCCGTAGAGGAACGCGTTGCTCGACGCGCCGGCCTCGACGATCGGGCGCAGGAGGCTGAAGAGTCGCTGGGTCTGTGCGTCCCGGTGGACCATCTTGTCCGGGAGGTAGTCGAACGACAGCTTCCCCTGGTCCTTGAACACGGAAGGGCCGGAGCGGAACGACACGACGACGCGAACACGGCGGCTGAAATAACCTTTGCCTCCTCCGACCCGAAAGGCCATCTTCCCGGCGGTCGATGCGTCGGCGTGGCCGATCGCTTCTTCTGCTTCGCCTGCGGCCGCGACCACCGGGCGGGCAGCGGACTCGGGCGGGATCACAAGCGCTACAGCATCGAAGGCGGGCACGAGTCCGGCGGGATCTTCTCGGACCTCCGCGAGTTCTACCTGCAGACGAAGGGCATCGCCGCGGCCTTCCGCATCCTCGGCTTCGAGAACGTCCGGGTCCATCCGCCGCGGTTCGGTCGCGGCTGGCCCTCGCCGGCGGCGATCGAGAAGGCCTACCGAACCCGGGCGCGCCGCCATCACCCCGACGCCGGCGGCGATCCCCACGAGTTCCGCAAGGTCCAATGGGCGGTCGAGGTGTTGCGGCGCTACCGGCCGCCGGACGCGTGACGGTCCTGCACAAGATTTATCGAGGCGCGGCCTCTTCGATTGCACGAGGGCCCCTTACGCCTCGCTCCTTGCAGGAGACGCTCCAGCGGCTGCCCACCGAGGTCCTGCGTGATCTCGCACGGGCCCACCGGATCGACCGCGGCCGTCAGGCCGATCGCGCCTTATTGATCGAGACGATCATGGCCCTTCCGGACGGCGACGCGATCCTGGCGGAGGCCGATCGCCGGCGGATGGAGCATCGCCTAAGCCGTTTGAGACCCCGCCAACTCCGCGAGATCGGGGAACGGCATCAAGTCAGCCTGCTCGGCCTGAAGAACAAGGCGGACCTGGTGGAGGCCCTCGCCGGCGCGCCGGACGCGGCCGAGATCCTGATCGAGGTCGAGGCGGCACCGCCGACGGACCATCTGGCCGCCCTCCTCGGTCGCGATTCGTCCCTCGATTTCGCCCGGGTCGAGGAGCTGCTCGTCCAGGCCCGCAAGCGATTCCAGGAACGGCGGTTCGAGGCCGCGCTCACCGCGGCCCAAGAAGCTTCGAGGATCGCCGAGCGGACGACGGACCAACTCCGGCGGGCGTCGTGGTCGTACGCGGTCCTCGCGGCGCAAGGGCTGTTGGATCCGTGCGACCCGGCGGACTCGGAAGCCGTGGCGGCGCGGAGGCTTTTGGAGCGGGCGCGGGAGGCGTTGGTCCACGGTCCGCCCGTCGACGAGAAGCTGCTCCACGACCTCGTCCGTGCGTCGGAGTCCGCCCACGCGCGGGAGGCGGAGCGGGTCCGCGAACATCTGGCGGGCACGAGGGACGCGATCCGCGAGGCGGCGAATCTCGGGGCCTCGGTCGCCCTTGCCGAAGATGCATGGAACCGCGGGGCGGACTTCCTCGACCGCGGCCGGCTCCGGGCGGCGCGGGAGAGCTTCCAGGAGGCGTCGCAAAATGCGGAGGACGCCCGGCTCCTGCGGATTCGAGAGGTCGAGGACTCGGTCGACGCCGTCTCGGGCCACATCGAGCTCGCCCGCAACGTCGGCGCCGAGACGCAAGAGGCCGAGGGGCTCCACGCTGCCGCGCGGGCCGCCATCGCGGCGGGAGAGCACGGTCAGGCCGGGGACCTCCTTCGGCGGGCGGAGCGCCTCGCGATGAAGGGCCAGCAGCGGCAGATCGAGCGGGCGATCCAGCTCCGGGCCGCCCAGGTCGAGAAGGCCCAGGCGATCCTGAACGCGTGCGAACCGGTCCTGAAGGAAGCGGAGTCGTACGACCTGAGCGCCGCGGAGGTCCGGACCTTGCTCCGGCAGGCCCGGGACGTCCTGACGAAGGGCGATTACCTCGCGGGGCTGACGTTCGCACGGAACGCGGAGGAGGCGGCGCGGCATCTCGAGGCCCAGATTCAGGAGGAGCGCCGCCGACGCGGGATCCAGAAGCCGCGGTCGGGCATCTGCGGGGTCTGTCGATCCCGACGCGTCACGTTCCAAGATGATGGATGGGGCCGATGCGGGGAGTGCGGCAACTCGTTCCGATGGCGGGGTCCGCTGGGCGTGTGGGAACGCCTTCGAGATCTGCTGACTCCCTGAGTACCGCGCATCTTTTCTCCGAGACGAAGCCCTCCGCGGTGTTCGACTCCATACCCTTTTATCGCGTGCTCAGGTTTCCGCGACGATGCGGAAGGGGGACCTGCTTCGCCGTCGGGTCGAGGATGTCGAACTCACGCCGTCCAAGGACCTCTCCGCGATGGTCGCTGCGATGGGCCGGGGCGGAGGATTCACCGCGAAGAAGATCGCGGTCGGTGCAGAGATCCTCCGGACCATGTTCCGCCGCGCCGCCTGTAGGAGGTTCCTCTCGTTCCCCGCGGCCCTGATGGCGACCGGGGCCCGCGGCATCCTCCGAGGCCTCGTCGAACGGAAGCTCGTCGACGCGGTGATCACGACCTGCGGCACCGCAGACCATGACCTGGCGCGTGTCTGGGCGCCGTACTATCACGGCGACTTCGAGATGGACGACGTCGCCCTGCATCGCATCGGGGTGAATCGGCTCGGGAACGTACTGGTCCCGAACGAATCCTACGGGATCGTGTTGGAGAAGAGAATCCAACCGATGCTCCAAGCCCTCTGGGACGAGGGAAGGAAGTCCCTTTCGACAAAGGAATTGCTCTGGGAGTTCGGACGCCGGGCCGCGAGCCGGGACTCGCTGCTATGGTGGGCCTGGAAGAACCAGATCCCCGTCTACGTACCCGCGATCTTCGACGGCGCGGTCGGCTACCAACTGTGGTCCTTCTGGCAGGAGCACAAGGCGTTCGCGATCGACCAATTTCGGGACGAGGCGGAGCTTGCGGATCTCGTCTTCGATGCGCGGGAGACGGGAGCCCTCATGATCGGCGGAGGCGTGAGCAAGCACCACACGATCTGGTGGAACCAGTTCCGGGGCGGCCTCGATTACGCGGTCTACATCACGACGGCGCCGGAGTGGGACGGGAGCCTCAGCGGGGCGCGCGTCCGCGAGGGCATTTCGTGGGGCAAGGTCCAGGAGAACGCGAAGCAGGTCACGATCGAAGGAGACGCGACCGCGATTCTGCCGATCCTGATTGCCGCGGCGCTCGGCCGCTCGCGCTGAGAAGGGCGAGCCCTCACTTGATGAGCCAGTATCCCGCGGCTTTCTCCCGCGCCCGGCGTTTCGCGTAACCCTTCGCTTGGAGTTCTTGGAGCGCCGTGAGGACGAAGTTCTTCGGGAGTTTCGACATCTTCGTGATGGCCTCGGCGTCGCGCATCTTGTCCTCCGAGGTGATGCCGGCGGACTTCATCGTGTCGTAGACTTTGTTGGCTCGGTCGGAAACGTCCTCGAGAGGCATGGACGCACCTCGTGCGCGGCCGGGAACTCGGAGGGCGCTTAAATAAGGTTTCCGTCCTCCGTATCGGGATGTGTCCAGGGGAGTGCAAGGATCGCATGGGCGACGCCTTCGCCCGGTTCGGTCGCGTCCCGATCGCGAGGCGTACTCGGTTCACTTCTCCGGAGGATCCTGCTCTCCGGATCCGCGGCCGCGCTCCCTTCTGGGCCGCGGGCGGACTGGTCCATGACGGCCGCGGGGCGATCGTCCTCGTCCGCGTCAAGCCAGAACCGGAAGGAGGACCGTGGTTCACTCCCGGGGGCCTCCTCGAACGCGGGGAGCGAACCGACGACGGCCTCCGGCGAGAAGTGCGTGAGGAAGTCGGCGTCGAACTGACGGAACCGACGCTGACTCGGATCATCCACGAGACGGTGACCGATGGTTCCCGCTCCCGCCATGGATACTTCGCGCAATTCGTCGCCCGCGCGTTATCCCGCAACCTTCAGCCCGGACATGAGGTCGTCGAGGCGCGCTGGTTCCCCGACCTCCCGAAGGACATGGCCTTCCGTGACGACTATCTCGAGGATTTCGCGAAGGTTTCCAAGGGCACAAGCTTTTAGCGAAATCATCCGTTTCGCGGGTGGGACCATGGGTCAGAGGGCCGCATTGCTCGTGGTCGACGTCCAGAACGACTTCTGTCCCGGAGGCGCCCTTGGGGTGCCTGGCGGGGACGCGATCATCCCCCGAACGAATCGGACGATCGCCCTGTTCCAGCGACGAAGCCTGCCCGTCATCTTCACGCGGGACTGGCATCCGAAGGTGACGAAACACTTCAAGGAGTTCGGAGGGGCCTGGCCGCCGCATTGCATCCAAGGGACCAGCGGGGCGCGATTCCATCCGGACCTCGAGGTCCCGAAGGGCGCCATCGTCCTGTCGAAAGGGATGGATCCGGAAGTGGATTCATACTCCGGATTCCAGGCCTTCACCCGAAACGGGCGGGACCTTGAATCGGCCTTGCACGAGCTCGGCGTCGATGAGTTCTTCATCTGCGGTCTTGCGACCGATTACTGCGTGCGTGCCACCGCCCTCGACGGCCTCCGTCGCGGCATGACCGTCCGTGTGCTTCGGGACGCGATTCGAGGGGTCGATGTGAAACGGGGGGATTCGGAGATGGCCGTGAAGGAAATGCGGGCCAACGGAGCGCATCTTTTGGAAAGCCGGGGGCTCGCGAAGATCCTTCCGAAGACCTGATTTTCTCCATGTGTGCCGTCACCTGAAGGCGGCGAATCGTTGAAATAGACCGGTGGTGGTCCTTCCGCTCGTCGCCTCCGGACGCGAAGCCGAGGAAGGCGCGGCGCGGGGACAACGACTGCAGACGGGGGATTCGAATGGCGGGCAAAGGCAAATCGGTCGAAGGCACGAGAGACCATCCGTGGAAACTCAAGACCCCGAGCGGGACCTCTGAGTTCGTCGCGTTCCGAGACGAAACGCTCGATCCGCCCGCGCTCGTCGTCAAGTCGGGGAGCACCGAACTGCGCTACCATGTCCGCTGCATCAACGACTTGCACCAGATGCTCAAGGGCCGCGGAGACTGGATGTTGCTGGGGAGCGCGGACGAGCAGAAGCCCGCGGCCGAAGGGACCGTCGAGGCGTGGGGACGGTCGCCCGGGAATCCCGTCGGCGGTTGGTACGGACTCAAGAAGGGACTCCGAGGTCGCTTCGGCATGTACGTCCCTCCGGTCCTCGAGGCTCTCCATCTCGCCGAGGTCGAACACAATCCGAAGAACAACCGGATGCGGGCGCTCTAGTTTCCTCGCTCCTCCGGGGAATCGCGCTACGCTAGCGTGGAGTGACTGAGGGGGTCCTCTTTCGTAGCGGAGGCGGATTCGGATTCGGCTTCACTCCGGTCGGTGGCTTGGGCATGAGCTGAAAGGCCCGCTCGTAGTCCCAAGCGAATTGCCGGATCTGCCGGAACTGGTCGACGAAGTTTTTCGCCCAGTCCTTGGACGAGAAACTCATGGCCGTATTCAATTGGTGCCAACCGCTGACCGAGAAATTGACGGACCCTTCCCAGCACCAAGGCGTCGGATCCAGGCAGACAATTCCTTTCGTGTGGCAGATGAACTGACTCCCCTCCGGGCTCGTGCCGATCGTGACCTCGATGCCCGCATCGACGAGCCGCTTGACCTGGGGCTTCTCCGCCATGCCCGAGGCTTGGGAATGGTCCAGGTAAATGTGCAACGGATCCCCCGCGACGTGGTTGGCGAGAAATTGGTCGATCATCGGTTGGAGCGTGAATCCGTAGGCGATGATGTACATCTCGCTCGGGTCGGCCAAGTGGCGGAGGAATTCGGCCTCGGCTTGGGCTCCGTCTCCGGGCAAGAGGAAGCACGTGATCGTCGTCGTGATCTGAAAGGGCATGCCAACAAGGAAACTGCCCGGGGTATGAACGTGTCCAATTCGACGGGGCCGTGCCCGCGGGGAACCCGTTGGACATATCCTTAAATAGCGCGTCTGTCATACGATTGTCAGACACCTTCAGCGGGGAAGCGGGAGGCCGTTCATGCCATCCGAATCGGAGAGGGTTACGATCCGGCTGCCGCCGGACAAGGCGAAGGTCTTGCGTCAGCTCGTCAAGAGCGGAACGTTCACGACGATCTCGGACGTCATCCGAGCCGCCATTGACAAGTTCATCGACATCCAATTCTCGCCGGACTACATCCGCAAGCTCATGATCGAACTGCCGAAGGGCAACGTGGTGGACCTTCAGCAGCTCGTGAAGTCGGGCGACTCCGTGTCCGTCGAGGACGCGGTCCGGAACGCGGTCCGCGAGTACGTCCGACGCCGGCTCCACAAGGCCATGGAAGGGGCCGAGCGATAGTCCGTGGCGGGCGGCGCGACCCCTCAGGCGCGCGAGCGGGGCGACTCCCACCGCGGGTCGCTCGGGATGGGACCAGGGATGGGCATCGAGTCCGCGCAGCGCACCGGGAACCAGTCGTTCCTCGAGTCTTTCTCCTTCGCACGCCCGAAGGTCCTGGTCGTCGGCTGCGGCGGGGCCGGCGGGAACTCCGTGCACCGGCTCCATCGCCTGGGCATCCATGGGGCTCGAACGGTCGTCGTCAACACGGATGCCGTGCATCTCGATTCGATCCAAGCGGACCGCAAGCTGCTGATCGGAGCCGGCGTGACCCGCGGCATGGGGGCCGGCGGTCGCCCGGAGATCGGCGAGCGATGCGCCGAGATCTCGGAGACCGAACTTCGCAACCAGATCGGCGATGCGGACCTGACGTTCATCACGGTCGGCCTCGGTGGAGGCACCGGGACCGGGGTCGCTCCGCACGTCGCGGAACTCGCCCAGGCCGCCGGGAGCGTCGTCATCACCTTGGCCACGACGCCCTTCCGCGCCGAACGCGGTCGGATGACGAACGCCCGCGCCGGCATCCAGCGACTCCGGGACCGGACGGACTCGCTGATCCTCCTCGACAACAACCGCCTCCTGGACCTCGTCCCGAACCTCCCCGTCGAGCAGGCCTTCGCGGTGATGGACCACCTGATCGGCGAGGTCATCAAGGGGATCACCGAATCGATCACGGTCCCCTCGTTGATCAACCTGGACTTCAGCGACGTCCGCACGATCCTCCAGTCCGGCGGGACGTCGACCGTGTTCTACGGAGAGAACGCGGAGGACGACACCCGACGGGTGGTCTCCGACACGCTAGACAATCCGCTCCTCGAGGTCGACTACCGCGGGGCGAATGGCGCCCTGATCCACATCAGCGCCGGGCCTGGCCTGCGGCTCCGCACGGCCCACGAGGTCGTCGAGGGCCTGACGGCCGCCATGCGGCCCGACGCGAACGTGATCTTCGGCGTCCGCGTCGATCCGAAGTACAACGGGATCCTGCGGGTCCTCGCGATTATGACCGGCGTCCGCTCTCCCATGGTGGAGTCGGTCCGAGAATCTGTCTCCGTCGCCGACGTCGTCTCGGATCGATTGGATCCCCTCGCGAAGGATTTCCCGCGGCCCGATCGAAGGCGCTGACCTTCACGAAGGCGGCGGCGGGAGGACGACGACCTGCGCCGAGTCTTGCTCCATCGCCCGCGTGAGGTCCTTCGGCTTGAGCCGCACCCGGATCGTCTCAGGTTTCGGCTTGATCATGTTCCAGCCGGCCCGGGTGATGGCGCCGCCGACCATCGTCAGGACGACGTACATCCCGAACGTGAGGAACGTCACCGCGACCGGTTGGAGGATACCGCTCAGGTCGAATCCGCCGGTGAGGCCCGCGGTCGGGTCTCCAACGCTTTCCCCGGAACGGATCTGCGTCGGAACGACCTGGACCTGCGCCAACGCGCGGCTCTCTTTGCCGTTCGCATCGCGGAGGATCAGGCTGACCTCGTAGACGCTGGCGTTCGAATACCGATGAGGCCCTGGGGTCGCGCCTCCCATTCGAGTCCCGTCCCCGAAGTCCCACTGCCAGGAATTGATCGCCGAATCCCCCTGGTTGGACGTGTCTTGGACGGTCGCGTTGAAGTCGGTCATGTCCCAGCGGAACGAGGCCGTCGGGCCCGCGGGCGTCTGGTTCTGCGGGAATTGGCTTCGGAAGAAGTCGCCCGGGGCCGAGGCAATGGCTAGCGCATGCGAGAACGTGAAGACGAGGAGCCCGAGGCCGAGGGCCAGCACGCCGATCCCCATGAGGAGCTCGATGTGGTCGCGCTTCAGGAAGGCCATCGCCGCGCTCGATGTGGGGCACGTCCATAAAGGCGGGAGCCGCGGTTCTCAAATTCGAGAAACGAGAATGGACCTCAGCCGCGGAATATCGGGCGTTCGCTCACGTGGAACGGCTCGGCCAAGGGCCGGAACGGGCGTCCCTTCGTCTCGCCGTGGATCCGCTTGCGGAGCGCGTCGACCTCCATCTCCACCTGTTCTTTCGTCTCGCGGATGCGGACGTTCACCGGACCGCCGCCGGCCTCCTTCTTTCCGATGACGACGATGTAGGGGACCCATTCCTTCTCGGCGTTCCGGATCTTCTTCCCGAGGGAATCTCCGGAGTCGTCCAGATCGACGCGGATGCCTTCGAGCCGCGGGACCAAGGTGCGGGCGTACTCCACGTCGTCCGCCGCGACCGGCACGAGGCGCACCTGGGTCGGGGACAGCCAGACCGGGAGCATGGGGGGCTTGCCCGCCTTCGCCGCCGCGGCGGCTTTCTCCAGGAGGGCGTAGATCACCCGCTCGACCGCCCCGCTCGGGGACAGATGGAGGATGAGCGGATGGCGCTTCTTGCCGTCCTCGTCGGTGAAGGTGATCCCGAACCTCTTGGCGTTCTCCGTGTCGATCTGATCCGTCGTCAGGGCGGCCGCCTTGGCGTTCGCGTCCACGAAGTTCCATTCATACTTCTGGACGAAGTAGAAGAACTGGTCCGACCACATCTCCACGAGGATCGGCTTGCCCCAGCGCTTCGCGTAGGCGATGACGAAGTCCTTGTGCTCCTCCCAGAAGGCCTGGGTCACGCGCATCCCGACCTCGAAGTCTTCGGGCATGGAGAGGCCGCAATCCTCCAGCAGGCTCCAGGCGAGTTCGAAGCGGACCATGAGTTCCTCCTTCGCCATCTCGATGTCGGAGACGAGGGCGTGGCAGTCTGGCATCGTGAAGGCGCGGAGGCGCCGGAGGCCCGCGAGTTCGCCTCGTTGCTCCGCCCGGAACGAGTAGCGGGTGAGCTCGTAGAGCGGGAGGGGCAGCTGCCTGTACGAGATGACCATGTCCTTCATGATCAGGAACTGCCCGAAGCAGGCGCTGAACCGCAGGAACGCCCGTTTGTTCGGCGTCTGCACGATGTATTGGCGGGCGGGGAATCGGTTCAGGTACGACTTCAGGGCGGGATGCTCGAAGTCGTACATGACCGGGGATTCGACCTCGAGCGCGCCGTACTCCCGCACCCGCTCGCTGACGAACTCTTCGAGGAGCGCCTTGATCAGCTTTCCTTTCGGATAGTAGCGCAGGTTCCCCGGGTCGGATCCGGGCTCGTAGTCGACGAGCTCGAGTTCCTGCATCAGACGGACGTGGGCGGGTTCCTCTTTCGCCTCGCGGGACTTGACCATCTCGTAGGTGGCGAAGGTACGGAGCCGCTCGTGTCCCTCGAAAGGATAGCCGCTGACTTTCCCTTCCTTGATGGACAGGTGGTGCATGTGCCCGTCCGGCTCGAGGATGTGCCAATGGGAGACGAGCTTCGCCTCGGCTCTGACTGCGTCCGACACCTCTTCCTTCCCCGAGGCGGCCGCCTCGGCCACGATCTCGCGCGAGAGTTCGCTCAACGGGTGGCCTTTGACCGCGACCTTGAAGGACTTGTAATATCCGAAGGGGGACCCATGGACCTCGAAACCTTGGGCGACGAGTTCCTTCTCCAGGAGCCCGAGGATTTCTTGGGCGGGGCCCGGAGCCGCGAGGGAGGAGCTCAGGTGGGCGTAGGGATAGAGGACGATCCGTTTCGTGTGGACCTGGCCTGCGACGTCCGCGATGCTTTCCGCGGCGGCCTTCGCGGCCCCGCCGGGATTCGCCTCGTCCCGTTGCTCCGCGCTGATGAACGCGGCAAGCGCTTCGTCCACCCGCGCCCGCCGCTTCGACGCGGGGAGGTCGGGCGCAGCTTTGAGCGCCTTCTCCCTCACCTCGTACTCGAGGGAGTCGACATGGAGGAAGAGGATCCGCATGGTCGGCCCGCTTATCGTCGCGAAGTATAAAGTTCCTGTCGGACGCCGCGCACGATGAAATAGGAATCCGTCGTTTGCGGAGCCGATGGCCGAAGCCGCCCGAGTTTGGCGTCATCGGACCGGAGAACTCGTCCTCGACCGAACTCGCGTGATGGGCATCCTGAACGTCACCCCCGATTCGTTCTCGGATGGCGGCCGCTACTTCGAGCCGGACGCCGCGTTGCGACATGGCCTCGAGTTGGTCGAGCAAGGGGCGGACCTCCTCGACGTCGGAGGCGAATCGACGCGGCCGGGCTCCGATGCAGTTTCCGGGGAGGAAGAGTGGCGCCGCATCGGGACGGTCATCCATGATCTGGCGGCCAAGGTGGACGTGCCCCTTTCGATCGACACGATGAAGGCTGCGGTAGCGGCCAAGGCGATCGACGCGGGCGCTTCCCTGGTGAACGACGTCTCCGGACTCCGAGATCCCGCCATGGTCCGCGCCGTGGCGGAGCGCAAGGCCGGAGTCGTCGTCATGCACATGTCGGGGAATCCGAAGACGATGCAGGAGCACCCGCAATATGCCGACGTCGCCCGGGAGGTGCGGGCCTTCCTCGCCGATCGGATTCGAGCGCTCGAAGCCGCCGGAGTCCGCTCCGACGCCATCGCGGTCGATCCGGGATTCGGTTTCGGCAAGACGCCCGATCACAACTTGACTCTTCTGGGTCATTTGGATCGAATCGTCGACCTGGGCCACCCGGTCGTGGTTGGAGTGTCGAGGAAATCGTTCATCGAGAAGCTGGGCGGCGGGGGACCGGGAGAGAGACTATCGGGAAGCCTCGCGGCGGCGACGTTCGCGATCACGAAGGGAGCACACGTGGTCCGCGTCCACGACGTCCGCGAGACGGTGCGGGCCGTCCGAGTGGCCGACGCGCTCCGTCGCGGTGAAAAGCTTTAACCGTCGAAATGATTCGTACCGTAATGGTATCGAAGAAAACCATCGCGTCGATCCTCGATGGTTACGAGGATATCGTCATCGCGACGGTCTGTTCCCATTCCTCGCTCCAGATTTTTCATGGTGCCCGCCAGGAGGGGTTCCGGACGCTCGGGATCGCGATCGGCAAGCGGCCGCGCTTCTACGACGCCTTTCCCCTCGCGAAGCCCGACGACTTCCTGATCGTCGACTCCTACGCGGACATCGTCGATCAGGCGGACGACCTCGTCTCGCGGCACGTGGTCACCGTCCCCCACGGCTCGTTCGTCGAGTACATGGGATCCGACATCTTCGCGAAACTGCGCATCCCGACCTTCGGAAACCGCGAGGTCCTTCGGTGGGAGTCAGACCGGGAGAAGCAGCGCGAGTGGCTCACGTCCGCGGGCGTCCCGATGCCGGACAAGATCGAACGGCCGCAGGACATCGATCGCCCGGTCTTCGTGAAATATTACGGGGCGAAGGGCGGGCGCGGCTCGTTCATCGCGAAGAACTACGAAGATTTCAAAGAGTCGATCCAGCCCGGCATGAAGTATGCGATTCAGGAGTACGTCGTCGGGACGCGGTACTACATGCACTACTTCTACTCGCCCCTAGCGGCGACCGGGTACCGGCTGTCGCAGGGGGCCCTCGAGATGCTCGGCGTGGACCGGCGGGACGAGGCGAACATCGATGAGATGTACAAGCTGGGAGCCCAGGAGGCCCTGCGGAAGATGGGGCTCCTCCCGACGTTCGTGGTGACGGGCAACATGCCGGTCGTCTTGAGGGAGTCCCTGCTGCCGATCGCCTTCGACATGGGGGAACGCGTCGTCGAGCGGTCGTTGGAACTGTTCGGAGGGATGATCGGGCCGTTCTGCCTCGAGACGATCGTCACGGACAAGCTCGCCTTCAAGGTCTTCGAGATCTCCACACGGATCGTGGCGGGGACGAACCTCTTCATCGCGGGCTCGCCCTACTCCGACCTGACGGAACCGGGCATGTCGACGGGCCGGAGAATCGCGCGGGAAATCCGGATCGGACAGAAGCAAGGGCGACTCGAGGAAATCCTCAGCTGAGAGTCCGGACGGCGAGACGAAATCACCCTGGAAAAATACAGGGAAACGCTTTTAAGGCCGCGGCCGGAATGCGCGCGTTGCGATGGCGGACCCCGGCACGGACCCGACCACGATCGCGGTGGTCCTGGTCGGCGTCGCGTTGGTCATCGCGGTGGGGTTCTTCGAGATGCGGTTCCTCCGCAAGAAGATGAAGACTCGCAGGATCCGAGCCGCGAAGAAAGACACCGAGCTGCCCGACGAGGCCCACAACGCCGTCGTCACGACGAAGGCGATCGCCGCGACCCTCGAGCGCCAGGGGGTCCGGAGTCCCGAGGTCAACGAGTGGATCCGCGAGGCGGAGACCGCCGCCGGACGCGGGAACTATCGCGTCGCGAAGGACCTGGCCGGCAAGGCGAAAGACCGACTCCTCGTCCTGAAGTCCCAGGTGGCATCGAAGGGCGAGGTCGCGAAGTTGGAGCAGCTCTCCGCGGTCGCCGGCGATCAGACCACGACGAAGGAACGGCTCCACAAAGAGGTCGCACCGAACTTTCCACAGTCGAAGTTCTCCCTCGAGCTTGCCGAAGGCGCCCTGGCCACGGCGCGGGCGGGCGGTCGTGACGTCGTGCAGGCAACGGAACTCTTCGAGGCCGCGAAGGCCCGGTTCGAGGCTCAGGACTACGATGGCGCGCTCACGATGGCACGCCTTTCGAAGCGGGCCGCCGAAGGCAAGACGGTAGAGATTCCCGCCGCCAAGCCGGGTCCGGCCCCCGTCGCGATGATCGCGGAGAAGCTCACCTGTCCGACGTGCAGCGCGCCGCTCAAAGAAGATGACGTGTTCTGCCGGAAGTGCGGCACGCGGCTCAGTCCTCGTGAATGCGCATCCTGCGGGGAGAGCCTCCTCGCCGACGATGAGTTCTGTGCGAAGTGCGGGGCTCGCGTCTCCCGTTGAAATCGGCGGACGAATAAACCTTAATTACCGAGGCGGGCCATCCTCGGCGTGATGACGATGGGGAGCGACATGGAACAGGCCCTCACCGCCCTGTACGGCGAGGACCAGGTCGCCGCCGTCATCACCCTGAAAGTGGACACGAAGGAAGCCGATCGGATCGCCACGGAGATCGCGAAGTTCGACGTGATCTACGACGTGTTCCTCGTGACGGGGGATACCGACATCGTCGCCAAGGCACGGTTCAAGAACTACAAAGGGCTGAAAGACTTCGTGCTCTCGAGCCTCGCCCCAATCCCGGGGATCAAGGACACGAAAACCTTGATGGTGGTCACCACCTACAAGGAAGGCGGACAGTCGAGGGCACAGAGTTGAGGACGAACGGCAAAACCGGGAGCTGGTCACATGGACACCGAAGCGAGGCTGAAGCAAGTCATGGACGTCCTCGACCAGATCGCGGAGGACACCTCCGTCCCTAGGAACATCCGCCGCGGGGCCGCGGAGGCGAAGGCGCGCCTCGCCAAGAAGAACGAAGCGCTCGACTTGCGGGTGACGAGCGCGATCATGATCATGGACGATCTCGCGAACGACCCAAACATCCCACTGCACGGGCGCACGCTGATTTGGAATGTCATCTCGCAGCTCGAGACCGTGAAGTAAATCTTTTCGCGAAGACATCGATTCCTTCTCGTGCCAGCACTGGAGTCGACCCTCCTTCTCCTCATCACTCCATTCGGAGCACTCGCCCTGAGCGGGCTCGATGCTTTCCGGCGCTTGTCCGACCTGAAGTCCCGCGATCCACAGCTCGTTCCCTCGAGTGCTCGAGGTCGTGTGGCGGTCTATCTCGTGCCGTCCGTTACGATTCCCGTATTCGGTCTTGTGGTGTGGTTCCAGGTCGCGAGCCTTGAGGGCCGCGGTGTATTGTCCGCGCGGGACCTGAGCCTTGTTTCCTGGACTACCGTCGTGTACGGTTGGGCCGGCACGGTCGTGATTGTCGTCCGGGCCTGGATCCTGAGTTCGAGGCTCCCGCAGCTCATCGGGGCGACCTTCTCCCGGGTCAATTCCTTGGCTACGGCACCGGTTGCCCTTGCAATCTTTGCCCTTGTGGCAGATCTCCTCGTTCTGGGCAGGCTGCCGCTCGCCACCACTGTTTCCGAATCTCAGGTTGCCTCACTTGTCACTGCGCTGGCCGTGTACGTCTTGTGCACCCTGGTGCTTCCCGTAACCACCGCCATTGCGAATCGAATCGAGGACATCGTCACACCTCGAAACTTCCTCCTTCTCCTCGGTCTCTCCAACGTAGGGACGTATCCGGTTCTCGCAGCTCTTTTGTGGGAGTGGCTCCAGATCTCTGCCCTGTGACGAGGCGAATCGAAAAATACCCCTGTTTGTCTCTCAGCGAGCGCGCGAGGCTAGTCTAGTGGTAGGACAGAAGCTTCCCAAGCTTCTAATGCGGGTTCGATTCCCGCGCCTCGCAGTCGCGCGGCGAACTATTCGAATTTCAAGGGCGAGGGCGTGTCCGTCGACGGAGCTTCGGAGCCGGGGCTTGGCCGCGTGATGTGGACTCCGAATTTCCGGCATCCGCGGGTCCGATATATGAGATAATGTCCGAAGACACCCAGGATGAAGATCGAACCGACAAGCCGCGCCCCCATCCGCCTCGTCGACTTGAGCGACTCGGCGTTGTCGAACTCCACGTACGAGATGATGCCGCGGAATCCACGAGACATGTACGTTTGGAGGGCGAGCGTCTTGCCGATCGCATGGAGCCGCTGCCCGCGATATGCATCGCTCGTGAACCCTTTGTACATGTAGACATAGCGTCCGTCAATCTGCATCATCAGGTCCCGCGGTCGGATCCGGGTCGGTTGCGACGCATACCAGCTATAGGCTGCGAGGGTCCTCCCATCTAATATTCCGAAGCACTCGTCGCCCTTCGAAAGGGCCTCCACGAGGAAATCCTCGGTCATGTCGCAGTTCGGGTCCTTCGCGAAGTTCCGGATCACCGCGGGAGACAGGAACTGGGCCGTGTACTTCGGCGGGCACGTGGCGAAGGCGGGATTGACCCAGTCCGCGCAAAAGCAATGGAGGAGCTTGATCCGCAGACGGGTGCGGATCCGCCGCAAGGGCTTGATGGCCCAAGTCGGAATTCGTTTCCGGGCCCGAACGTAGGCGGACGCCGCAGACCTGATTCCGCCCCCAACAGCCATGGCGAGTCCCCCGGATATTCTTACCTTTGCCGGTCAGGCGGCGCCTGCCTCGACTCCGATCCGGTGGATCGACATCAGGAGTTCCGCCTCGCGACGAAGCCGGGAGGCGACATCGAGGATCTCAAGCAGCTCCTGTCGGGTGTCGTCCGCTGCCGGCAAGATCGCGGCCACACGGTACGAAAGGGATCGCGGGTCCAACTGGTTCCATCTCTCGTCAATGATAACATGGCCGCGGGCCTCGATCGCTTGGACGACGCCTTCGAAGAGGCGAGCGACGGCCTCCACGAGGGAGTCCGCATCCGGGCCGAGGGGATCTTCGAGGAACTCCACGTCGGCTCGCAGGTAAGGCCGGGATCGGTCGAGGCCGAGAATTCGGAATCGCCGACGCCCCTCCACCACGATGTCATACCGTCCATCCTTGGATCGCTCCGACGCGATGATCGCGGCCTCCGTCCCGACCTTGCGCGGGACCGCGGGGCCGCCAACTTCCTCGCCTTCGAGGATTAGCACGACGCCGAACGGCTCGTCGTGGGCCAGGCAGCGGCCGATCATCTCGCGGTATCGCGGCTCGAAAATCTGTAGCGCCAAGGTCGCTTCTGGAAATAAGACCGTGTGCAGCGGGAACAGGGGAAGCCGCACGAGGCCGGTCAACCTATCGAAGACGATAAGCCTTCGTCACTTCGGATGGATGTCGAGTCCGACGACCCATGTCGTGCGGCATCCGGGGCAGTGGACCTCGCGCGTCGTCTGGTCGCCTTTGTCGGCGAGCTTGAACGTGAAGAACAAGGGGTTGTTGCACGTCGGGCAACTGAAGTTGAGGCCACCGACCGTCATCCGACGTCCTCGATGCTCGGCATTGTCTTAAGGATGCGTGAGGCCCCGGTAGATTTATGCAAGTCACGCCCTTGCCGAGCCGTCCGTGCTCATCGAAAGAGTCGTGGCCCCTCCGTTGGACAATAACGCGTACCTCGTCGTGGACGAGAAAAGCCATCAGGCTGCGATTGTCGATCCGGCCCTCGCGGGGGAGGAGCTCCTCGGGTTGTCGGAGAAGCATGGGGCGAAGGTCCTGTTCATCCTCAACACCCACGGCCATCCCGATCCCACGGCCGACGATGATTCGATCCGCAAGGCGACGGGCGCAAAGATCGCGATCTTCGAGATCGACGCCCCGCGGTTGGAGAAGAACGCGCGGGAGACGCGATGGTTCCTTCCTGCGCCGCCCCCGCCGGTGAAGCCGGACCTCCTCCTGAAGGAAGGGTCGGAGATCCGCGTCGGCGACCTGGTCTTCCGGACGATGCACACGCCCGGCCACACGGAGGGAAGCGCATGCTTCCACATCCCCTCCGAGGACGCCCTGTTCACCGGGGACACGCTGTACGCGGGCTCGCACGGCCGCACGGACACCTTCGGCGGCAGCCCCGCGAAGATGGTGTTCAGCCTCCGACGCATTCGCGAGCTGCCGGATCGCACCCGCGTGTACCCGGGGCACGGTCCGGAGACGGCGCTCGAAAAAGAGAGCTGGCTGCTCGACCTCATGTATCCGATGCTCTAGTCAACGCCGGCCGCTGGCGGCCCGCCAACTTCGTGCGGACGGCAACCTCCGGACCAATCGAATCGGTGCGATTCGCCGGCTGACCCCGAGGCCTAACCGCCGGTACACGACTTTCATGCTGAACACGACGACGAGGAAGTAGGCGTACAGGATCGGCAGCGTCACCGGCCAGTAGTACTGCCACAGGATCGCAACGAGGCTGACGATGGCCAGGGCGCCGACGACAATCCGCAGCACGAACGTCTCGATGGCGGATCGACTCAGAGGCCCTCCATCGACGCCGTAGTTCGTGTGGCGGACCGGCTCTTGGAACGCATGGCGGGCGGACGCCCAGACCGCGAAGACGAGGACGGGAGTGAGGACCGACATGGCGAAATGGGCGGGCCCCGTCGTGATCGTCAGGTCGATCACCCAAGCCGCGTAAGCGATGAGCGAGGCCTGGAACACCCGCTTCCTCCGGTAGATCGGGAGGAAGTTCGGCATGATGACGGTCTTCAACGTCCGCTTGACGAGTTCGGCCCCGAATGTGATCGATTTCGGGAGCCGCTTGGAGAAGAAGGCCGCGATGCGATCCGAGCGCTTCATCAGGATCGGGGCGAGGGAGCTCATCACGATGCATAGGATGCCCGCGAAGGGCGTGAGGTACTTCGCGGCGTAATCGTTCGACAACTGGGGATTCGCCTCAATGGCGCGCGCTCCGACCGTCGCATAGAGGATCGCTTCCTCGTTCCGGGCGATCATGCTCGTCCCGATGGCGGTGGCCGCCCGTCCGGAGAAGCCGATGAAATAGGCGAGCGAGGCGGTCAGGAATAGGTCGTTCAACAGGATCAGCGGCACTGCGATTATGAGCATCGGCAGGACCGACGGCAGGGCGGAGAGATCGATGAGCATCCCGAAGCTGAGGAAGAAGATCGCGACGAACGCGTCCCGGAGGGACTCCATCTTCACCTTCAGTCGGCCGGCGATCCGCGTGTCCGCGAAGACCATCCCCATGAAGAAGGCGCCGACGATGGCGGGGATGCGGAAGGCCTCCGCCAACGCCGCGGCGAGGAAGACCGTCCCGAGGGCGAAGAGGACGAACAGCTCCTCGCTCTTGATCCGCTCGAAGACGGCCGCGGTCCGCGGCACCACGATGCCCGCGAGCAAGGCGAAGAAGCCGATGAACAGGCCGACGCCAGCGAAGAGGCCCGTGACGTCGACCGGCGTCTCGGAGGGCAGGATCATCCCGTTGGCGAGGGTCAGGATGAACATCGCGAGGAACGACTCGAGGATCACCATGCCCAGGAGGAATTCCGTCTCCTTGTTGCCCAGCCGCTTGAGGTCGATGAGCGATTTGGCGGCGATCGCGGAGCTGGACATGCCGATCACCCCGGCCATGAAGATCGTGTCGATGACCGGCCACCCGAGCCAGGCCCCGATGACGAATCCCGCGAAGAAATTCACCGCGAGGTTCGTCGCCGCGAGGATCGCGGCGGCCTCTTTCGTCTTCATGAGCTTCGTGATGCTGAACTCGAGCCCGACGAAGAAGAGGAGCAGGACGAGGCCCAGCTGCGAGATGCTCTGGAGGAAGACGCTGTCCGACAGGATCCCGTCGTACGACCCTCCGAGCAGCCGGAGGTGGATGTTCGGGCCGATCAGGATGCCCGCGATGATGTAGCCGATGATGATCGGAAGGCGGACCCGCGACGCGATCGCGGCCCCGACGAACCCGACGCTCGCGATGACCCCGACGTCGAACATGATGGACGTCGTCTCAATCACGAGGACTCGCTTCCCGGTCCGGGTCCGCGGCGAGCGCGGTCGCTGGAAGCGTCCGCGCGAGAACCGAGGTTCCCATCCCGATGGGTCGCATCGCGATTCGTCGTACAAATAGGCGTTGTCAAGGCGGAACGGACGGCGGATCGCGCGGATTCGACGGATGTCCGGGACGACCTTTATTACGCGTGCGCGGGTTCGGCGCACGATGGCCGACGAGTGGCACTCCTTGCCGGCCGACGATGTCCTCCGGAGACTCGACGCCTCTCCCTTGGGCCTCAACGCGAGCGACGCCGCCCGTCGGTTGGCTCGAATCGGTCCCAACGAACTCGTGCGGACGGCGCGCATCAGCCCGTGGAGGATCCTGCTCGCCCAGTTCGTCGACGTCCTCGTGATCGTCCTCATCATCGCGGCGATCATTTCGGCCGTCCTCGGCACCCTGCAGGGGGAGCTCGCGGACCTCTATGACGCGATCCTGATCGTGGCGATCGTGATCATGAACGCGATCCTCGGCTTCGTCCAGGAGTACCGGGCCGAGAGGTCCCTGGAGGCCCTCAAGGGCCTCGCCGCGCCGAAGGCCCACGTACTCCGCGAGGGCGGGATCGTGGCCATCCCGTCCCGCGAGCTCGTCCCCGGCGACGTCACGGTCCTGGCCGCGGGAGACCGCGTCGCGGCGGATGCGCGCCTCCTCGAGGCCGCCGGCCTCCGCCTCAACGAGGCCTCGCTCACGGGGGAATCGCAGCCGGTCGTCAAGGCGATCGAGCCTCTGCCGCGCGACTCCTTCGTCGGCGACCGGAAGAACATGGTGTTCATGGGGACCGCGGTCGAAGGAGGCCGCGGGAAGGCGGTCGTCGTCGAGACCGGGATGGCAACCGAGCTCGGGAAGATCGCCGGCCTCGTCCAGCAGGAGACGAAGGAAGAGACGCCGCTCCAGAAGCAGCTCGACCGCCTCGGGCGTCAGATCGGGATCGCCATCCTTTCCGCCGCGGCCTTGATCTTCGGCATTGGCGTCCTACGGGACCCGAGACACATCGAGCTCATGTTTCTCACTGCGGTCGGCCTCGCGGTCGCCGCGATCCCGGAAGGCCTCCCTGCCATCGTCACGATCAGCCTCGCGCTGGGCCTGCAACGCATGATCCGCCGGGGCGCGTTGATTCGAAAGCTCCCCGCGGTGGAAGCGCTGGGCGCCGCGAGCGTCATCTGCTCCGACAAGACGGGGACGCTGACGAAAGGGGAGATGAACGTTCGAATCTTGCTCGCGGGGCCTCGATCGTACGAGGTCACCGGGGAGGGATTCGACCCGAAGGGGACGGTCAAGGCGGACGGCCCCCTCGCGGACCTAGCCGCGGACGCGGGATTGAGGAATATCCTGGAGTGCGGAGTCCTGTGCAACGACGCGACCCTCAAACGAGACCGCGACCGGTGGGTCGTGGAGGGCGATCCGACGGAAGGAGCGCTCATCGTGGCGGCAGTCCGGGCAGGCCTGGATGTCGGTGCCGTCCGGACGCGCTGGCCTCGAGTCGCGGAGGTCGCGTTCACGTCCGAGCGCAAGAAGATGTCCACGCTTCACGCGGCCCTGCCCCCGTCCGAGGTCCAGGATATCCTCGCGGTCCCCGAAGGGGAGCGGCACCAGAGGCTCCAGGATTTGAATCTCGTCCTCCATGTGAAGGGAGCTCCCGAGCGCATCCTCGCGGCCTGTTCTCATCATGTCGTCGATGGGGAGCGCAAGCCTCTCTCCGATAACGATCGCAGGCAGTACCTGTTCCGGAACCAGGAACTTGCGACGCGGGCGCTCCGCGTGATCGCGCACGCGACCCGCGAGTTTTCAGGCGACGTCCCTCCGCTCACGGAGACGGCCCTGGAGACGGACCTCACCTTCCTCGGCTTCGCGGGGATGATGGACGCCCCGCGGGCCGATGCGATCGAGGCGATCCGTCGCTGCAAGAAGGCCGGGATCCGAGTCGTCATGATCACGGGGGACCACAAACTCACCGCGATGGCCATCGCCCGCGAGATGGGCATCCTCGAGGAAGGAGAGATCGCCGTGACCGGCGAGGAGCTCGAAAAGCTGTCCGACGAGGAACTCCTACGCCAGGTCGAACGGATCCGAGTGTACGCGCGCGTGGCGCCGGAACACAAGATGCGCATCGTGGACGCCTGGAAGAAGGCGGGCCACATCGTCGCGATGACGGGCGACGGGGTGAACGACGCCCCGGCCCTGAAGCGGGCCAATCTCGGGGTCGCGATGGGGATCACGGGAACGGACGTCGCCAAGGAAAGCGCCGACATGGTCCTAACCGACGACAACTTCGCCTCCGTCGTCGCCGCGGTGGAAGAGGGCCGCGGGATTTACGAGAACATCCGGAAGTTCGTCGCCTTCCTACTCTCCGCGAACGCCGGGGAGGTCCTCATCATGTTCATCGCGACGATCGCGATCGCGGACCCGGCGTTCCTCCCGTTCTTTGCGCCGGTTCAGCTGCTCTGGATCAACCTGGTGACGGACGGCCTGCCGGCCCTCGCGCTCGGCGTGGATCCGTACCCGACGGACATCATGGATCGACCGCCTCGGAATCCGAAGGAAGGCGTCCTCTCGCGGGACATCCTCTTCCTGATCATCGTCGTCTCGGGGATCCTCACGGCAGGCACCCTCGGAGTCTTCTTCCTCGAGTTGCGCGAAGGAGCCGACCCCACTCGGGCCCAGACGGTCGCCTTCACGACGATCGTGTTCTTCGAGCTCTTCCTCGTGTTCGCGATGCGATCCCCCCGCCAGACGATCTGGGAGATCGGCCTCTTCACGAACACGAAGCTCATCGTGGCGGTCCTCGGTTCGATGCTCCTCCAGGCGGCGGTGATCTACATTCCGTTCCTCCACGGCGTCTTCGGGACGGAGCCTCTGACCGCCCTCGACTGGGTCGAGACGCTCCTGATCTCGTTCAGCGCGTTCGCGTTCGTCGATGTGCTCAAGGTGCTCCGCCGCCGCATGAGGTCGTAGCCGCGATGCTCGAGGTCGACGGGTCGCACGGGGAGGGCGGCGGACAACTCCTCCGGATGGCGGTCGCACTCTCGGTCCTGACGGAGCAGCCAATCCGCGTCGCGCGGATCCGGGCCGGCCGGAAGAACCCAGGCCTCGCGGCCCAGCACGCGACCGCGGTCGGTGCCCTCGCGAAGATGTGCGACGCCAAGGTGGACGGCCTCCGGATCGGATCGTCGACGATTACAGTCCAACCGGGGAAGATTCGGCCGGGGGCTTATTCGTTCGATGTCGGCACCGCGGGAAGCGTCACCCTCGTCCTCCAGGCCCTGATCCCGGTCGCCGCCGCGGCGCCGGGTCCCGTCCGACTGCGCGTCGTCGGGGGGACCGACGTCCCCTGGTCCCCGCCGGCCGACTTCTTTGCCCGCGTGTTCCTCCCGCTCCTCCGTCGGGTCGGAGGCCGCGTCGAGGTGGAGGTGATGCGGCGAGGGTACTATCCTCGCGGCGGAGGGATCGTCGAAGCGGTCGTCCAGCCGACCCGCGAGTGGTCTCCGCTCGAGTTCACCGAGTTGGGGAAGGTTGAGCGCGTCCGAGGAATTGCCCATGTTGCGAACTTGCCCGAGGAAATCCCGAGGCGAATGAAGCATGCCGCGACGCGGCGTCTCCATGGCCTCGCGGACGTCAAGATTGAGGAACGAATCTACCGCGGCGAAGACGCCGTGGGACAGGGAGGCGCGCTCGTCCTCTGGGCCGAGACGGACGCGACTGTGCTCGGATCCGATTCGCTCGCTCGGCGCGGCGCGTCGTCCGAACAGGTCGGCGAGGAAGCTGCTGGGTCGCTCCGGGCCGAGATTGAGTCCGGATCCACCTTCGACGTCCACCTGACGGATCAGTTGTTGGTGTACCTCGCGCGGGCGACCGGACCGTCGACCTTCTGCGCCCGGCAGATCTCCGGACACTTGGACGCGATGATGTGGCTCTTGCCGCAGTTCCTGCCATGTCGGTTCGGGGTGGCCAACGAAGGCCCCCGGATGCGCGTGTCCGTCGAACCGCGGGCCTAACCGTACATGCTCGGTCGCGCGGGCTCGCTCGGTTTCTTCGCGACCTCGGTCTGGTGATGGATGTTCTTCAGTTGCTGCTCGATCCGCTCCGCCTCTTCGTACAAGGGCCGCGCGTCGAGCTCGGTATGAAGGAGGAGCTTGTCGATGACCTCGATCGCGCGGGCCGCCGCGCGGGCGTCCGGGTAGTCGGGATGGGCCTCGCTGAGCAACGTGATCACGTCGAAGTCGCGCTTCCGCCCTTCGTTCAGGAGGACTCCCGCGACCCCCGTGATGACGCCTTCCTCGAAGACCGTGATGTTGTTCTTGCGGATCATGTCCATCGTTTTGTCCGTCGAACCGATCCCGTAGACCTCGACCTGGCGCTCGGCCTCGTCCTCGCGGGCGTCGACGATCAGCCCTTCGGGGCACACGAGGAGGTTGCATCGGGCATCTTGGGCCCAGTCCAGGACGGTGGCGGCAATCCCCTTGATGAGGTTCGGCGGCGGCTGGAATTCCGAGATGAACACGACGATCTGGTCTCGGTCGTCCATCTTCGGTCCCGCGTAGATCCGGACGGGGTTCATCGGCTGCCCGTCGCGGACGAGCGCGACCGTCGGGAAGTAGACGGAGTCCATGATGCCGATCTGCGTGAGGTTCAGGGCGTTGATCAGGTAGTTCGCGACGATCGAGCTGACCAGACCCACGCTCGGGAAGCCGTCGATGACCGTGGCTCCGCGGAGATCCATCCGCTTGAGCTCGTAAATCTGGATTCCTTCCATCGGCGCCCGCGGTCCATCTCGAGGTGGTTACTTAAAGATGCGCGGGCCGAATCCGCGGACTGAGAACACATCACTCCATAGGGAGAATTTCGTACGAGTTGACAAACTCCACTCCCCCGCGGCGCAGCATGATTCCCACGGTGCAATACTTTTCGCTCGAGAGGTCGATGGCCCTCTTGACGGCCGTGTCCTTGATCCCTTTCCCGCGGACCCGGTAGTGCACGCGGATCTTTGTGAAGACCTTCGGGTCCTCCTTCGCCCGCTCCGCGTCCGCTTCGATTTCGAGAGACGTGAAATCGACCCGCTGTTTCTGAAGAATCAGGACGATATCTGCAGCCGTGCATGCAAGCGCGGAGAGCAGGGCACCTTGCACGGGACTCGGGCCACTCCGGGTCGCGGCGTCGTCCGCGTCGAAAAGGATTCCTGGGGCACCGTCGGCCGTGGTCCGAAATCGCAACCCGTCCTCGTGAACGAGATGGGCTTTCACAATCGCCACCGGCTTTCGCATGTCGGCGGGCCAAATGAACTTGGCTCCGAACCCGCAAAGTTGTTATTCGGCCGGCTCATCGGATTGCCGTGCGACCGAGAGTCGTCATTAACGCCGCGATGAGCGTCGATGGGAAAATCGCCTTTCCGGAGGGGAAGCCGGCTCGTTTGAGCAACGAGGAAGATCTACGAAGAGTCCACGCGTTGCGGGCCGGGTCGGATGCCATCCTCGTCGGAGTAGGGACCGTGTTGATGGACGATCCAAAACTCACCGTGAGGCGGGAATACGCGAAAGGTCGGAGCCCCCTTCGGATCGTCCTCGATTCTGAAGGCAGGACGCCCCGCGGGGCCCAGGTCCTCGACGGGAAAGCGCCGACTCTCATCGTCACCACGGAGGATTGCGTTCGCACATTTCCCGCGGCCGAGGTATTCAGGTGCGGAAAGGAGGAGGTCGACCTCGAGCTCTTGCTCGACCATCTGGCCTCCCGCGGGATCCGAACCCTGCTCGTCGAAGGTGGGAGCGCCGTCATCTGGTCCTTCCTCCACGAAGGCCTAGCGGATGAGCTCAAGGTCTTCGTCGCCAGCCAGGCCCTCGGGGGAAAGTCGACGCCGACCCTCGCGGGAGGTGAAGGGGCCGCAACGCCCGCCGGTGCGGTCCGCCTCGCGTTCAGCCGAATGAGCGCGGTCGGCGATGGAGTCCTCTTGGAATACGCCGTGGTTCGATGAAAGCGGGACGATGGGTCTTCGAGCCGCACGACTTCTTGCGGTACCTCCACACGGTCGAACGCGTTCCGAGAGGACAGGCGCATCTCCCCATGCGAGGCGCATTCACGTTCGGAGCGCAGGACTGGGAGTACCTTCGCAAGAAGTTCCGCGCGAGACGCCTTCGCTGGAATCGTTGGATTGCGGTCGGCCGAGCGGGGCGCTACCGGGTCTTTGTTCTTCGTTCGTCGATCGGGGCGCCGGCCGCCGTCACGGCCTTAGAAGAGGCAATCGCCCTTGGGGCACACGACTTCATTAGCTTCGGGGCCTGCGGGTCTCTGGTCGATGGTCTGAGGATCGGATCGGCTGTGCTCCCGACACACGCGTTCGCCGATGAAGGCACCTCGAAACACTACGCAAGCAACGCTTGGTTTCGGCCGTCATCAACCCTTGTGCGCTCGCTTCGATCCTCGGCGCGCCGATCCGAGCTGCCTCTTGTGGATGGCGGCGTCTGGACGACCGATGCGCCGTATCGGGAGAGCCGCGAGCGAGCACGATCCCTCGCCCGACGAGGTGTCGTCGGTGTTGAGATGGAGGCGTCCGCCATGTATGCGGTGGCGCGTCATCGCGGCGCGCGCATCGCGAGTCTCTTCGTTGTATCGGACGAACTCGGAGGCGAGGAATGGAATGCGGGGTTTCGACATCCTGCCTTTCTTCGTGGGAAACAGCGGGCCCTTCGAGTGGTCATCGATGCTCTGAGGCGAGAGTTGCCATGAAGATCCTCTGCGACCACATGCTCGGGAGCCTCGCTCGCTGGTTGCGGTTCATGGGATACGACACCGCATACCCGGAGCCGGGACCGGATCGATCCCTGATTGAGCGAGCGCGGGCCGAGGATCGGATCCTCCTCACGCGGGACAAAGAACTCGCGTCCCGCGTTCCCGGGTCGGTCCAGATCCGCTCGGACGATTTGGAGGAGCAGATCCGCGAAGTCGCCGAGCAATTGCCCCTCCGACTCATCGACCCTCTCTCCCGTTGCTCTCTCTGCAACGAGGTCCTAGTCTCCGCGGTGCCCGAGGATGTGAAGGGGCTCGTCCCGGAGGGAGTCCGGGTTCGGCATCACACGTTTTGGCGCTGCCCCTCCTGCGGCCGCGTCTATTGGCAAGGGAGTCACTGGGACAAGATGATCGCGCGGCTGCATGATCTCGATCTCCCGCGAGCCCCGTAATCGGCACGACCGCCGAATGTTTTCTTGCGCGAGGCAAACGCTCATAAACCGAATCGAAAATGGGGTGGGGGTCTAACGAAATGGAAGGGTCCCTCGTCCTCGAGGACGGAACGGTGGTCCGAGGGGCCTTTTTC